>Ga0181529_10001232_pt1 | contig 34262 bp, 27 predicted proteins | sample PEATcosm2014_Bin_36_FD_119763 | JGI IMG/M metagenome (GOLD analysis project Ga0181529, IMG submission 119763) | Peatland microbial communities from MTU Mesocosm Facility, Houghton, MI, USA - PEATcosm2014_Bin10_30_metaG | ecosystem: Environmental > Terrestrial > Soil > Wetlands > Peat | place... | reverse complement strand
GCGCGCGATCCGATATGTATCGACCGCGACGGTGTCGCTTGGATTTCGCAAGAGCGAGATTGCGCATCCGTTGCAGGGCGCGGGTTTCATCGTGCCGCCCAGCGAGGGGCGAAGGATTACGGCATGCTCGTGGTCGTCGGCGAAGTTCAACCATCGCGCGCCGGAGGATTGCGTTCTGCTGCGCGTCTTTATCGGCGGCGCGCTGGCCGAGGAGCTTGCCGAGCAGGATGAGGCCGCGCTGGTGCAACTGGCCCGCGAAGAGTTGCAGGTGATTCTGGGAATCACAGCGACGACGGTGCTGGCCAGGGCCTATCGCTGGTCGAAGGCCAATCCGCAGTACGATCTCGGACATGAAGAGCGAGTCGCGGAGATCGAACGATCACTTCCCAATCTTCCCGGCATTCATCTGGCTGGCGCTGCATACCATGGGCCCGGCATTCCAGACTGCATCCAGAGCGGGACCAAGGCTGCAGCGGCAATCGCCGCGAGACAGGCGCGAGTCGAGAACAGTTGTCGAAGCGATGCGCCGTCCTTCTGCATCGAATCCTAGGAGAAACCAGCGAATGCCATCCAACGAAATCGAAGCGACTGCCGCAACAAAGACTCACGGGCACCCGCACGCGCACAGTGCCGCGGCGCACGACTACTCGCGCAACCCGATGAATATCTACTGGGAGATGACGCAGGCGTGCGGACTGGCCTGCCGCCACTGCCGCGCAGAGGCAATCTCCACGCCGCATCCCGACGAGTTGACGCACGCCGAGAGCATGGACCTGCTGCAACAGATTGCGAGCTTCGGCGATCCGCTGCCGCACCTGATCCTGACCGGCGGCGATCCGCTGAGGCGCGCGGACCTGTACGAGCTGATCGACGAGGCACACCGGTTGGGACTGACGATTTCAGTCACGCCCAGCGCGACCGGCGACCTGACCTACGACGTGCTGGCCAAGCTGAAGGCGCACGGCGTCGAGAGCCTGGGGCTGAGCCTGGACGGATCGACTGCTGCGCTGCATGAGGCGGTTCGCGGCGTGGAAGGCTGCTTCAACTGGACGATTCGCGCGGCCGAGAACGCGGCGAAACTGGGAATTCCGATCCAGGTCAATACGCTGGTGGCGCAGGAGACCGAGGCCGATCTGCCGGCGATCTACGAGCTGCTGAAGAGCGTCACAGTGATGCGCTGGAGCCTCTTTTTTCTGATCGCGGTGGGCCGGGGCAAGCTGCTGAAGCCGGTCTCGCCCAAACGCGGCGAGGAGATCATGAGCTGGGCCTTCGATCTGACCCAGAAAGCGCCGTTTGTGGTGGCGACCACCGAGGCGCCTTCGTATCGCCGCGTTGCGCTGGAACAGATGCGGGCAAAGGGATGGACGCGAGAGCAGATCGCGCAGACGCCGGTGTATCGCGGCTTCGAGATCCGGGATGGACACGGGATTATGTTCGTGTCCAATACGGGCGAGATCTGTCCGGCGGGATTTCTGCCACTGGTGACGGGCAATGTGCGCAAGGACAAGCTGGCGGAGGTCTACCGCGAATCGCCGGTCTTCCGCGAACTGCACACGCCAGCGCACTTCAAGGGCAAATGCGGCGTCTGCGAGTATCGCACACTGTGCGGAGGCTCGCGGGCACGCGCGTTTGCGTATACCGGCGATCCGCTGGAGAGCGATCCGTTCTGCGCGTACGAACCGAAGACTGAGGCGGCTGCATCCCATTCATCGCGATAAGACCGCGATGAATGGGGCACGCTGCTACGGCCCCACCTTAGCCGCGATGAGACTGCGGCGAAGATGGGGCACCCAGTAAATACGGAGATTCTGGCTACGCCAGAATGACGACCAGTTAGAGATCAGGCGAGGGTGAGGCCGATGCGGCGGGCGCGGGCGAGGGTGCGCGGGGAGAGCGGCTGATCGGGCTGCTTGCCGGCGAGGCCAATCCAGAGGGTTGCGACGGGTTTGATACCGAGCATCTTCGCGGTGATGCGCAGGGCGCGTGCGGCGCCGGTGAGAATGGGAATGCAGAAGCCGGGCATGGCAGACGAGCTGACCAGCACGGCCTTGCGGGTGAGGTGCTTCGAGCGCGGGCGGGGCGCGGCCTGTCCCCAGGGCCAGTAGGTGGCGCCCAAGAGCCGCTCCATGAACTTGCGGAAGATGGCGGTGGCGTTCCAGTAGTTGACGGGCGAGCCGAGGACGAGGGCGTCGGCGGCATCGATCTCGGCAAGGATGGATTGGAGATCGTCCTGCTGCACGCAGCAGCCGCGTTGCAAGCCGGGGGCCTGAGTGCAGCGGCGGCAGTTGGTGCAGAACTCGAGATGCTGGTCGGTGAGGTAGAGGGTGTGCGTCTGGGCGCCTTTTTCCTGCGCAGCCGCAAGAATGGCCTGCACCGCGGAGTCGATGGCGCCGCCCTTGCGATAGCTTCCGACGATTGCCACGACCTTTTGTGCCACGGGGAACCTCCTGTTGATTGCGAGAACAGTGTAATCCACGGTGGTGCGGTTGCGGATGAAGGCGTGTGCGGCTGGCGGCGGCTCGAAAAAAACGCTGGAGGACTGAATGAAGCTCCTCCAGCGTGCGCTAAGTTGGATGGTGCGTTGGTGCAAAAACAAGCAAAAGCGAAATACGGGGGTCCCTCCACTCCGCTGCGCTCCGGTCGGGATGACGGCATCTTTGGTTCATGTGACTTCTATTCGCTATGCCACCTCGCGGCGGTCGCGGGCGGCCGCGCGGCGGTTGAGGTTGACGCTGACGATCTTGGAGACTCCGGGCTCCTGCATGGTGACTCCGTAGATGACGTCGGCGACCTGCATGGCGCGCTTGGAGTGGGTGATGACGATGAACTGAGTGTTGGCGGACATCTCTGCGATCATCTGGGCGAAGCGGTCGACGTTGGTCTCGTCGAGCGGGGCATCGACTTCGTCGAGGACGCAGAAGGGCGCGGGCTGGAACTGGAAGATGCCGACCAGAAGCGCGAGCGCGGTGAGGGCCTTCTCGCCGCCGGAGAGGAGCAGGATGTTCTGCAATTTTTTGCCCGGGGGCGAGGCGACGATGTCGATGCCACTCTCGGCGGAGTTCTCCTCGTCGGTAAGGCGCATGAAGGCCTGGCCGCCGCCGAAGAGCTTGGCGAAGGTAGCTCCGAAGTTGCGGTTGATGACCTCGAAAGCGGCGTCGAACTTGACGCGGGAGACCTCGTCGATCTCTTTGATGGAGGCCTGAGTGTTTTCGATGGACTCGAGCAGGTCTCGTCGCTGGGTTTCGAGGAAGCCGTGGCGGGCGGCGGTCTCGTGGTACTCCTCGAGCGCCATCATGTTGACCGGGCCCATGGCTTCGAGACGCTGCTTGAGGGCGCGGGCTTCTTCCTCGGCGGCTGCGAGGGCCTCGCCTTCGATGCGGAGGATGGCGTCGTCGGCGCGCAGGGCGGCGGCCTCGACTGCGAGGTCGTTGAGGCAGGTTGCATCGATGTGCTCGATGTCTGAGGCGAGCTTGGCGGCGCGGGCGGTAAAGTTGGCGCGCTGTTCGCGCAGCTCTTCGGTCTGGTGGCGGAGGGTGCGGAGTTTGGCGTCGAGCTCACTCATGCGGGCGCGCAGTTCAGCGGACTCGGCGGTGAGGCGCGTTCCCTCGGCCAGTGCAGCCGCACGCGTCTCGGCGAGGGAGGCGTGCTGCGCGGCAAGTTCGGTGGTCTCCTGCTCGCGGCGTACTTTCTCCGTGCCGGCGGACTGGAGCTGCTGCTCGATCTGCGCGATGCGCGCGGACTGCGCGTCGGCCATTCGGCGCGTCTGCTCGAAGGTGGCGGCGGCGTTGCGGCGGCGCTCCTCGAGGCCGGCGAGCGCGGCGGCGGCTTCGGCTGCGGCCTGCTGCAGCGATTCGCGCTGCTGGCGGAGGCTGTCGAGCTGCTGCTGGAGTTCGGCCAACTGCGCTTCCAGCGTTGCGCGCTGGCTCTCGAATGCGGCGGCCTCCTGCTGCAGGCGGGCGATGGCTTCCTGGCGCTGCGCACGGGCCTCACGGTTGTGGTCTGCTGCGAGCGCCCACTCATCGAGGCGGCGCTCGATTCGCGCGGTCTCCTGCTCCATCTGGCGCAGCGCGGCGCCGGAGTTGGCGGCTTCGCGCTCGGCGTCGCGACATTGCTGGGTCTTGGCGTCGAGCGCGGCGGTAAGTTCGCGGGCCTCGCGCTCGAGGTTCGCCGCCTGCTGCTCGGCCTGCGTGAGTTCAACTTCGGTGGCGTCGAGCTTGCGCTGCACTTCAGTAAGTTCGCGCTTGAGGGCGAGCGGCCCCTGCGCGCGCACATGGCCTCCAGTGACGGTGGAGTTGTGGAAGGCCTCGCCGGTGGGGCTGAGGAAGAAGCCGCGCGGATGCTCCTCCGCCAACCTGCGCGCGGAGGCGGCATCGGGCGCGATGAATCCATCGCCCAGTCTGGGCAGCAAGTCTTCCAGCGATGTGCCAAAGCCGTTGAGCACGCGCACGCAGTCCTTCAATGCGACGACGCCCTCGGGCACGGGCAGGCTGTTGGCGATCTTCTGTTGAAGGCTGGCTGGATTCTCGCCGTGTACGAGGAATGTGGCGCGGCCGGCGACGTCGGAGGAGAGCAAGCGCACACCCGCGTCGGCGGCGTCCCAGCTCTTGACGACGACGTAGTTCAGCTCGTCGCGCAGGAACTCATCGACGACGCCCTCGTACTGGCCGTCGACTTCGAGGAAATCGGCGAGGGTTCCCATGGGCGAGAGCGCGTTGGTTGCGGGGCCGGTGGAGTTGGCCTTGAAGATGTTCTTCACCGTGTCGGTGGAGTAACTGTGCTCGCGGATGAGGCCCTCGATGGAGGTGCGACGGCCTTCGAGCGCGGCGCGCTGGGAGCGCAACTGGTCTCCGCGGCGCCGGGCGGTGGATTCGGCGGTGCGGGCCTCGTCGATGCTGCGCTGCAACTGTGCGATCTCGGTCCCCAGCGTCTTCAGGCGCTCGGTGACGTTGCCGAATGTGGCGGCGACCTGGGTGCGCTCGAAGCCCAGCTCGGCCAGCTCGCGGCGCGCTCCGTCTGACTCGGCGACGAGGCGCTCGGATTCGCGGTCGAGGCCGGCAAGGGCCACCTCTGCCTGCGCCTGCTGGTTGCGGCTCTGACTGGCGCGTTCGAGCAACTGGAACCCGGCGCGGCGGTTCTGCTCGGCCTGCTGCTCGCTGGCTGCGACGGCGCGGACTGCCTGCTGCGCGCGCTGCTGCTGTGCCTCGGCGGCGTCGCGCGAGACGGTCGCCTCCGCCGTGGCGTTTTCGAGGAAGCTGTGCTGCGATTCCAGTTCGCCGGAGAGGACGCGAAGCTGCTCGCGCGCCTGGTCGAGGTCGTCTCCGCCAGAGGTGATGCGCGCGGTGAGCTCGGCAACGCGGTCAACGTTGGCGGCCATGCGTGCGGTGACACGCTCCAACTCGACTGCGGAGTGGTTGGCCTGTGCGCCGGCCTCGCGGACCTGCTGATCGAATTGATAGCCCTGCTCGACCCCGGTGGTGTGCTCGGCGTCCATTGCGTCGACCGAGGCCGACTGCTCGGCGATCTGGGCGGCGAGAACGGCGATCTGCGCGGCGACGGCGGACTGCTCGGCGTCGAGCTGGCTCATGCGGCTGGCGAGGACGACACGCAGGCGGGTGCGCAGGTCGTCGCGCAGCAGACCATAGCGCTCCGCCTTGGAGGCCTGGCGCTTGAGCGAGTTCATCTGGTGCGTGACCTCCTCGAAGATGTCGTTGACACGCGCGAGGTTCACCTTCGCGGACTCGAGGCGCAGCTCGGCGAGGCGTTTTTTGGTCTTGAAACGGGTGATTCCGGCGGCCTCTTCGATGATGGCGCGGCGGTCCATGGGCTTGGAACTGAGGATCTGGCCGATGCGCTCCTGGCTGATGATGGCGTAGCTCTCGCCACCCAGGCCGGTGCCGAGGAAGATGTCCTGGATGTCTCGCAGGCGGCAGATTTTGCCGTTGAGCAGGTACTCGGAGTCGCCGGAGCGGAAGAGGCGGCGGGTGATGGTGACCTCGCCGGCACGAACCGGGGAGCGGCCAAAGCGGCGGCGGCGGACCTTGAGGACAACTCCGGGGGCGGCGTCTTTTGCGGCCTCGACCGGGCCGGGCTCGTCGTCTGTCGCGTTTTCGTCGAGCTGGTCGCGATCCAGTTGCCCGGCGTCCACCACGCTTCCGTCGATGCCGATGACGACACCGGGCTGGGCCTCGCGGACGGCCTCTTCGGTCTCGTCGGCCTTCTGGCGGCGGAGTTGGGCCTCGTCCCAGTCGCCAGCCATCTCGATGGTCCGGTCGAGGGCGCGGGCCTGATCCTGACTGCGTTCGCTGGAGCCATCGCTCGACCAGTCGCCAAGGTACCCCTCTTCGCCGGGCAGGGCTGCGTCGTCGTAGACCTCGGGATCGACCAGAGTGAGGGAGACTTCGGCCATTCCGGTGGGCTTGCGGTCGCGCGTACCAGCAAAGATGACGTCCTCCATGCGGACGCCGCGCAGGCTTTTGGCGGACTGTTCGCCCAGCACCCACATGATGGCGTCGGAGATGTTCGACTTGCCGCAGCCGTTGGGGCCGACCACTGCGGCGACGCCGTCTCCCGAGAGATGGATCTCCGTGCGGTCGCAGAACGACTTGAAGCCGAGCATTTGGATCTTTTTGAGCTTGAGCAAACCACACCTCCGGGGACCACGGCCAGACTCAGCAAAGGTCGCGACGCACACCTACAGCTTCACGCCATGCCGTACGGATTGGATGAGCCGCACAGCTTCCAATTTAGCTGGTTGCGGAGGCGGCATCAACAATGCAAACTCTACATCTTGTGGATAAGGAGGTTGGAACCCCACAAATGGGCTGGGATAGCTGGAGGGGGTACTGGTTACCCCAGCCACGAGGCAGCGAGATCTGAGGGAGAAAGGTACTGGCGGTTATGGATAAGTGAAGTTCATCGGGGTCCTTCGACTCCGCTTCCCGCGATGAAGCCGCGAGCGGCTCCGCTCAAGATGGCAGCTTATTAATCAATCACTTATGCCAATTGTAGATGTCGATACTGCCTAGGGAAGGTCTGCGCAAGTGTTTGAGATTCCCTCGGCGGCTAAAGCCGCATTGGAAACAGGTCGCTTGTGGCGGGACTAAAGTCCCGCCCTTTCAAAACGGAGACTTATTCAGAGATTCCCATCTAGTTGTTGCCTGCGGCGGAGTTGCGGGTGGTCGAGGGTGCGGCGGCGGGGTGGATCAGGCGCGGCCGGTGAACTCGCGGGTCTCGGTGGAGACCTTTACTTTTTCGCCCTCTTTGATGAAGAGGGGAACGCGGATTTCGAGGCCGGTCTGGAGGCGGGCGGACTTGGTGACGCTGCCGCTGGACGTGTCTCCGCGCACGGCGGGCTCGGTGTGGACGACCTCCAGCTCGACGAAGATGGGCAACTGCAGGCCGATGGGGTTGCCGTTGTACTTGTGCAACTGGACCAGGAGGCCATCGGTGAGGAAGTCCATCGCCGTTCCCAGCATCTGGCCGGTCAGGTTGAGGGTCTCGAAGCTCTCCTGATCGAGGAAGTAGGAGCCGTCGTTGTCGCTGTAGAGGTAGGTGGCGGGGACCAAGACGAGGTCGGGCTCCTTGAACTTGTCGCTGGCCTTGAAGGTCTTGTCGAAGACGGCGCCGGTGAGCAGGTTGCGCATCTTGAGGCGTACCAGCGTCTGGCCGCCGCGCGCGGTGGGCGTGTTCACCTCGGCATCCAGGCAGGCGTAGGGAGTGTTTTCAAACTCGAAGAGCGCCTTGCGCTTGACGTCGATTGCATCGATCAGTGCGGCCATAAACTACTTTGTGCTCCTTGCTCTTTCGATTCACATTGAGGGCAGGCCGAAGTTGGAACCGATCCTGATCCCTGGGTCTTCTCAAGTATAAAGGGTATGACTGACCGGGTGGTGCTGGGTGGCGAGGGTTCTGCGCAGTTCACGCCGGTGGAGAGATGGGGATGAGGAACAGTGGTCAGTGCGGGCGCGTGGATCAGGCGGATTTAGGCTGCTGGAGGAGGTCTCCGGCTCGGGCGGCGGCGTCGGCCAGGGCGCGGTGGTGGATGGTGAAGAGCGCGAGTTCCAGGCGGTCGCTGACGCCGGTCTTGTCGTAGATGCTGCGCAGGTAGTTCTTGATGACCTGTTCCTTGGTATTGAGCTGGGTGGCGATGAGCTTGTTCTTGTATCCCTGGACGATGAGAGCGACGATCTGGATCTCTTTGGGGGTGAGGCGGTCTCGGACGCGGGCGCCGACCGAGTCCTGGGCCAGGATGGAGGTGACGTTGGAGTGCTGGAAGGATTGCTGCCCCGTGGCGACGCGGCGGATGCAGTCCAGCAGGCCGGGGCCGGGAACATTGCGATAGAGCACTCCATCGAGGGCGCGGGCGAGGTTGTCTGGGACCTCCGATCCGTTTTCGGCGATGTAGATAGTGCGGATGCCAGCCGCGCGGGCGTGGGCGATGACGGCGTTGGCGTCCAGTTGCATGCTGGAAGAGAAGAGAAGGATGGCGCCTCGCCAGGTATCGATGGCGTTGGAGAGACGGGAGATGTCTTCACATTGGGCCACGATGCGCATGTCTTCTTCCAGGGCGATGACGCGGGCCGCGCCTGCGCGGAAGATCGCCTGGTTGTCGGCAAGGATGATTCGGTTCATCGCGTGCGCCTCCTGAGGCAGCTATCTGCTGCCAAACCTTTCATCGGCGGTATCAGACGGCGGGAAGGGGATGTCTACAAATCGTACAGAGGCCGGATTTTGATCCGGTCCGCAATCAGATTCAAGGCTAGAGCATATCTCAATCTCAAGGGGGGAGTGTTCCAGGGTATGCGAGGCGAATTTTTCTGGACTGCTCCGGGCCGTGGAGAATCGAGTGGAGGCTAATCCGCTCGACGTTTACCACCGGCCTGCTCAACCAGGGGATGCGCGCCGCCGCGTTGTGTTTGCCAATCGCCTGCGGCGGTGGAGCGCGGCGTTCACGCCGGAGTTGGCCGCAAAGTTCAATCCCATCCTGCCTACGCCAACCACGATGCGAAAGTGACCCCAGACAGACCTTACTGCGCATAGTATGGATACGGATTCCCCAGCCCTCGATTCCAGAGGGCTGGGGAATTGCAACGACACAAACTGCTCGACTCAGAACCACCTTGTGAGGTTTTCATGCGCCGCATTCAGATTCTTCTCGCCGCTCTGGCTGTCCTTCCACTCTCTCTTCACGCCGGGCCCGCCGCCGCACAGACCACTGCCGCCGCCGCATCTGCTGCAGCCATCGGCGCAATCACCACCACTACGCCCGCCGCTTCGCAGAAGCCGCGCGTGATTCAGCAGTTCACCACGGGCTGGCGATTTCTGCAGGCCGATGCCGCAGGCGCGGAGAAGCCAGGCTTTGACGACTCCGCGTGGAAGAGCGTGACCGTGCCGCACGACTGGTCTATTGCAGGGCCGGTTAAGGAAGATGCGCCTTCGCGTGGCGCGGGCGGATTTGCGCCGACCGGAATCGGCTGGTACCGCAAGAGCTTTACGGTTGCAGCCGCGGATGCGAAGCCGAATGCCGCGCGGCGGACGTTTGTCGTCTTCGATGGCGTGATGGCCAACAGCGATGTCTATCTGAACGGCGAGTTGCTGGGGCACAGGCCATACGGCTATGTGAGTTTTGAATACGAGCTGACGCCGCATCTGCAAGCTGGCAAGAACGTGATCGCGGTGAAGGTTGACGATTCGCAGCAACCAGCGTCGCGGTGGTACCCCGGCGCGGGGATCAATCGCCAGGTGCGGCTGATTACCACGGGCGACACGCACATTGTTCCGTGGGGGACGTTCGTCACGACGCCGACGGTCTCGGCGGAGTCGGCGACGATCCACGTTCGCAGCACGGTGACCAACGAGTCCGCCACGGAAGCGAAGCTCTCGCTGCGCGTTCGGCTGACCGTACCGGGCGGCGCTTCAATTCCCGTCGGCAAAAACATCTCCTCCACACAACTGCTGGTTCTCGCGCCCGGCGACACCTCCGACATGGACGCCGAGACGACGCTACCCAAACCCGACCGCTGGGACCTCGACCACCCGGCGATGTACACCGTTCACGCAACGCTGCTGCGCGATGGCAAAGCTGTCGATGAGGAGGACGTTCCCTTCGGAATTCGCGAGTTTCACTTCGATGCCAACCAAGGCTTCTTCCTGAATGGAGTACACCACAAAGTTCTGGGTGTGGCGCTGCACACCGACGGCGGCGCAGTGGGAACGGCGGTTCCGCTGGCGGTGTGGGAGCGGCGGCTGACGGAGCTGCGCAAGCTCGGCGTGAACGCGATCCGCACGGCGCACAACCCTCCCGCGCCGGAGTTTCTGGACCTGGCCGACCGCATGGGCTTCCTCATCATGGACGAGATGTTCGACTGCTGGACGGTGGCCAAGAATCCGTACGACTACCACCTCTACTTCAAGGACTGGAACATCCGCGACACCACCGACACGGTGATGCGCGACCGCAATCATCCCAGCATTATTCTGTGGTCGGCGGGCAACGAGATCCACGACACGCCGAAGCCGGAGGTTGCGATTCCGATATTGAAGGCGCTGGTTGAGACCTTCCACCAGAACGATCCGACGCGGCCCGTGACGCAGGCGCTCTTCCGTCCCAACGCGAGCCACGACTACGAGGACGGGCTGGCCGATCTGCTCGATGTGGTGGGGCAGAACTACCGCGAACCCGAGATACTGGCGGCCCATGCGCAGAAGCCGACGCGCAAGATCATTGGCACGGAGAACGGCCACGAACGCGGGAATTGGACGCCGCTGCGCGACCACCCCGAGTACGCCGGGCAGTTTCTGTGGAGTGGGATCGACTACCTGGGCGAGTCGGGCCGCTGGCCCACCATCGGCTCCGGCTCCGGCCTGCTGCTGTCCACCGCGCTGCCGCACGAACGCGCCTTCGAGCGCGAGAGCTGGTGGTCCACCAAGCCGATGGTGGCCATGGTGCGGCGCACAGCATCAGCCCGCCCCGCGCCCATCGATCCCGGCTACGCGAACGCAACCAGCACCGACCAGTCTGCGGCTCCCGTAACTCCGCGCGCTGCTGGTCCTCGCGCCGGTGGCACCGCGCCGCCGCTCGATCCTACGGTGCGCTTCTCGCAGCCTCTGCTGGCCGACTGGACCCCGAAGAGCCTCGATCCCCACACGGAAAATGTGGAGGTGTATACCAACGCGGAAGAGGTTGAACTCTTCCTGAATGGCAAGTCTCTGGGCACTCAGAAACTTCATCCGGACGCCAGCGCGATCACCTACCAGGTGCCGTTCGAGGCTGGCGCGCTGAAGGCGGTTGCGCGCAGCGGCGGCAAGATCGTTGCGACAGAGGAGTTGAAGACGGCGGGCAAACCGGCGCGCATCGTCTTCACCGCGGACAAGCCCTCCACGCCGCTGACGCCGGACTGGAACGACGTCCGTACCGTGACCGCGACGCTGGTCGATGAGGCGGGAACGCGGATTCCCGACTCGGCGACGGTGGTGCATTTTGCGGTTAGCGGGCCGGCGTCGATTGTTGCCGTGGACAACGGCAATATGATGGACCACGACCCGTTCCAGGCGACCCAGCGCAAGCTGTACGACGGCCATGCGATTGCTCTGCTGCGCGCCAGCGGGACAGCAGGACAGATCAAGGTAACGGCCAGCGCGGACGGGGTTCCGACTGCGAGCCTCACGCTGACGGCTGCGCCGATCAGCAAGGAAGACCCCGCGATTGCGAAGACCTCCGCGGCGGGGCGCGGATTCTGATCTAACGCGGCAACAAAAATGGCCCCATGTCTCCCGTCGAGACGTGGGGCTTTTGCTGTAAGTGCTGCAATTCCGAGGCTTAATTCTTTCTGGGAACAAATTGCTGCTGAGCGGGGTCTATGATGGCAGGCGGAAACCTGCTGGGATTTTTCCTGCGCGGTTTCTCTTCTGGTCGCGCTTGCAGGCCGCGTGCAGATCGCGTTTGCGGGTTGCGCACCAACCTCAGTCGCAGTCCCACCGCAGTGAGATATCGTCAGTCGGGAAGGAACGACAACCATGCGCAAGGCAATCGGATTCTGCTCTCTCTTTCTTCTTGCATTCACTCTTACCGCTGGCGCGCAGCAGCCCGCTGCTGCGAAGCCCGCTGCAAAGGCTACTGCGAAGGCGGCGCACGCGGAGGCTGCGGCTTCGACCGAGCTTCCGGTGACGCGCGTCTCGCTGTACAAGAACGGCGTGGGGTTCTTCGAGCACGCGGGGCGCGTGACGGGCGATCAGTCCGTGACGATCGACTTCACCACGGCGCAGTTGAACGACGTGCTGCAATCGCTGACGGCAATCGACCTGAACGGCGGGAGGATCGCGGGCGCGGGGTACAACTCGACCACTCCACTGGAGGAGCAGCTGAAGGCGCTGCCGCTGGCGTTGGGCGAAGACCCGACTGCGGTGGATTTTTACAACGCGATCCGTGGCGCGCGCGTGGAGGTGCGTGGTCCAGGCGCGACGATCAGCGGGCGTCTGCTGAACATCGAACTCATCAACACGACTGAAAAGGACGGGGAGGCCGTTCAGCAGAAACGGCTCATCACGGTCGTTGGCGAGGCGGGCGAGGTGCGTACGGTGGAGCTGACCTCGGCGACCACAGTGACGCTGCTGGACGTCGATTTACATAAGGATGTGACGCGCTACCTCGAACTGCTGGCCAGCACGAGAAATCAGGGGCTGCGGCATTTGACAATCGAGGACAACGGGACGGGCACGCGCGAGCTGCGCGTCAGCTATATCAGCGAGGTGCCGATCTGGAAGTCGACCTACCGGATTCTGTTCACCGAACCGAAGGCGGGCGCTACTTCCACGCCGCAGACGGCGACGCTGCAAGGCTGGTCGGTGGTGGACAATACGACGGGCGCGGACTGGATCAACGTGCAGCTCTCGCTGATTGCGGGTGCGCCGCAGAGCTTCATTCAGCCGCTCTCGGTGCCGTACTACTCGCGGCGGCCGATGATCGGGCTGCCGCAGGAGGCGCAGCTCTCCCCGCAGACCCATGAGAGCGGGGAGACTGCTGAGGCCAGGGCCACCACCGGCATGGGCTCCGGCTCCGGGATGGGGGGCGGGGTCGCCGGCACACTCCGAGTCTCCAACCGTGGGGGAATTCAGGGCACCGTCACCGATCCAACCGGGGCCGTTGTGCCCAAGGCGCAGGTGACCGCCACCAATACCGACACCGGGGTCCGGAGCACGCGCGTAACCACAAGCGCTGGACTGTATGTCATCCAGCCGTTGCCAGCGGGAACATACAACGTCGAGGTGGTTGCCAGAGGATTTCAGAGGCTACTGCAGGAGAACGTCAACGTCGACAATGCCACGATACGCGGCTTGGCGCTGAAGCTTACCGTTGGCGGGGAGAACACGACCATCACGGTTACGGATGCTCCTCCGTACATGAACACCAACGATGCCACGATGAACCAGGCCATCGAAAATGAGCTTTATTCGCAACTGCCTTTGTCGTTGAACGGCGGGCCGCGCAATCCAAGCAGTGCGACCTACGCAGGCACAACGGCTGGCGTTTCGGGTATCTACGGCGGATCGGGAAACGGGAACCTGAGCCAGAACTACATTGAAGGCGCTGCCGTGAGCTCGTTTACGGGGAACGCGCAGACCTCGGCGTTCGACGACTACTTCGAGTACAACCTGACCGAGCCGATTACGATTCGCAAGAACGAGTCGGCACTGGTGCCGATCCTGCAGGCGAAGATCGACGCGGAGCGGGTGACGCTGTGGTCGGCGCAGCAGCCGACGCCGCTGCGCGCGCTGTGGATCACCAATACGTCGAAGCTGACGCTGGACCGCGGCTCGTTCTCGATTGTGGAGGACGGGAACTTTGGCGGTGAGGGGCTGCTCGACCCGATCCATCCCGACGAGAAGCGGCTGCTCTCCTACGCGGTGGACCAGGCCGTGCGCGTCAGCACCGAGGAGCAGAACAGCAACATGCAGGCGACCGCGGTGACCGCGGCCAAGGGCGTGATGATACTGCACCACACGCAGACCGCCGAGATCACCTACGTCGTCCACAACGCGGCCACGGACGGGCGCACGGTAGTGATCGAGCACCCGATTCGGCAGGGCTTTGAACTGGACAACGCCAGCGACAAAGACAGCAAGGACCCCAAGCCGGAGGAGACAACGCCGACGGTCTATCGCTTCCGCGTGACGGCGGCGGCGGGCGAGACGGCTCGGCTGCACGTTGGCGAGCATCACAAGAGCACCGCCAGCTACCAACTGACCAACTTCAACGACAACCAGCTCACGTTTATCCTGAACCAGACCAATAACAGCGAGAAGATCAAGCAGGCGCTGGAGCCGATTCTGGATGCGCGGCGGCATGTGGCCGACATGCAGACGGCGCTGGACAAGGTGAATGCGCGGATGACTGCGTTGCACTCGGACGAGGACCGTCAGCGGGCAAACATCACCGCGCTGGCCAATGCGGACAAGACATCGCGCGAGCGGTTTGTGCGCGACCTGAACGCGACCGAGGACCAGATCGCGGCAGCGCAGAAGGACCTCACAGCGGCGCAGAAGAACCTTCAGGCCGCCAAGGACGATTTAGCAAGCAAGATCGAGTTGCTACAGATCGACGAAAAGCTGTAAGGGGACGCTGCGAAGGAGGCAGGCAAAGGCGGGAGTTTGTAGGAGAAAGGTTCGGGTGGCATGGGCGGGGCGAAGTCCGTCGGGGTCCTTCGACTCCGCCTCTCGCGATGAGACTGCGAGAGGCTTCGCTCAGGATGACAATTCTTATCTGGATTCATCCCTAACGCCTTACCTAAGGAAGCTCTACACAAGTCCTCAAGATTCCCTCCGGGGCTAAAGCCCCAGTGATTTTGCGGCACTTACGGACGGGCTGAAGCCCGTCCCTTTCAAAACGTGGACTTGTGCAGAGATTTCCTAAATGTCGATACGGCTCTGGGATTATGAAGTTACTACTGTGTGGCGTCTGGCTTCGCCGTGGCGGCGGGTGTGGACTTTATGGTTGGGGTGACGCGGGGGTAGTAGCCGCTGCGCGTGCGCACAGAGAGCTTGCCGTAACTCCTGTCCTTGGCCTCGACGCGAACCACGCGGTAGCCGCCGAGTTCGGGCGGCTTGGTGGAGTGGTAGGCGATGGTGTACTGGGTGCGGATGTCGTTGGCCACCTCTTTGGTGATGGCATCGACATCCTTGACGGACTTGGGAAAGTAGGCTGCGCCGCCAGTCTGTTCGGAGAGCGTTTCGAGTACGCGGCGGGCGTGGCGCGCCTCGGTTTTGTTGGTGTCGTCGCCGAAGAGCAGGCCGATGCAGTAGACGACGGGGCCGTCGAAGTCCTGAATGCGGCGGATGGCCTGCTCAAGGGTGGCGCTGGATGCGTTGTCCTCGCCGTCGGTGACGATCAGCAGTACCTGCTTGGGGTGCTTGGCGCTCTTGGAGAGGTAGTCGGCGGAGGCGACCACCGCGTCATAGATGGCAGTGCCTCCAGAGGGCTTGATGTAGCTGAGGCCCTGCTGGAGCTTGTCGATGTCGCTGGTGAAGTCCTGGTCGATGAAGGCCTCCCAGGAGAAGTCGACGAGGAAGGCCTCGTCTTCGGGATTCGAGAGCTTGACCAGATCGAGCGAGGCCTGAACGACGGCGGCCTGCTTGTCGTACATGGAGCCGGAGCTGTCGATGAGGATGCCGAGCGATACGGGGAGGTCCTCGTGGCGGAAGCTGGCGATGGTCTGCGGGACGTTGTCCTCGAAGACGTGGAAGGCGTCCTTGTTGAGCGTCTGCACACTGCGACCGGAGCTGTCGAGGACGGTGGCGTTGAGGCGGACCTCGTAGGCGTTGGCGCGCAGCGTGTACGGGCCGGTTGCGCCGCGTGCGATGGGGTTGAGGGGAGTGCCCTGCTGGCTGTCGGTGGGCTCGGCGGGTTGCGCGGCGGTGGGTGAAGACTGGGCTGGAGCAGCGGCAGGTTGCGCAGTAGTGGCAGGTTGTGCGGGCGTAGGCTGCTGGGCGAGCGCAGGTGCTGCGCAGAGGGTGAGCGACAGTAGCGCGACGGCGATGAATCCCTTGGGTGCACCCGAAAGCATCTTTCTCCTACTGCGACGGTGCATAGTATCCCTCGCGGAAGTGTACGGTCAGTGGCGGAAGGCCGGGCGGGGGCGCGAGCTTCACCTTGAGTTTACGCCAGCTTCCGTCGCGCTTCGGCTCGCTGGGGCTGTATCCCAGGACGTACTCGTTGCGCAGCTCGTCGGAGATGCGCGAGGCAATGTCGGCGAGGTCGGCGGTATCGCTGCCGACGTTGAAGAGGCGGCCACCGGTGCTCTCGCAGATCTGCTTGAGCAGTTCCGGGCCGAGCTGCTCCTCCGGGCTGGGGGCGTAGTTGTCGAAGATGCCGATGGAGTAGATTTGGACATCGGCCTCGCGCACCACGCGCTCCAGTTCGTTCTGGGTGTAGCGGCTGCGGTTGTCTCCGCCGTCGGAGATGATGAGCAGGGCCTTGCGGTCGTACTTGGCCTGGCGCAGGTGGTCCACTCCGAGGTAGACGGCGTCGATCAGCGCGGTGCGGTTTTCGGGCTTCAGCATGACCATGCGCGCCTCCACGTCGTCCACGTCGGAGGTGTAGTCGACGATGACCGAGGGGCGGTCGTTGAAGCCGACGACGAAGAACTCGTCCTGCGGGTTGGAGGTGCGCAGGAACTCGGTGAGCGCCTTGCGCGCGCGGGTGAACTTGGACGACATGCTTCCGCTCAGGTCTAAGACGACTCCGATGGTGATGGGCGCGTCCTGGCTGGAGAAGTAGCGGATGGTCTGGGGGACGTTGTCGTCGGTGACGGCGAAGTTCTCTTTTTCCAGGCCGGTGACGAGGCGGTTCATGGGGTCGGTGACGGTGGCGGGGACCTGGACGAGGTTGACGTCGACGCGCAGGCGGGCGTCGCGGTGCGAGGCGCCCTCGGCGACGACACGGGTCCCGCCCTCGATCACTGGCTTCAGGGCTTCGGAATCCGGCGGCTTTGGCGGAGGAGGCGCGGGCGTCTGGACGTTGCCCAGCGGGTTCTCCTGTGCGCGGCCGGGGACCGGGGATCCCAGGGCCAAGGCAGCCAGAGCGAGAGCCAGGGCCACGCGCACCAGCCGTGTACAGCCCACTCTCCCCGTCCTGCCCATTGAAAACCGCATGATCGACCTTGAAATACTTGCGCGACTTATATCATCTCGCAGTCCCTCTCGTCTTGTTAGACTCCGCATCGCAGGGCAGGGATGCAGCAGCGCTGGCGATACTCCCAGAACAGGACGAATGCAGCGGCGGCGACGTGTACCCCGTACAATCAATGGCATACCAGTTTTCCGAGGAGCACCGAGACACCGCATGGCCCGCATCTACCCGTTCCGCGCACTTCGCTACGACACCTCCCGCGTCAAGATGGAAGACGTGGTCACCCAGCCCTACGACAAGATCACTCCCGAGATGCAGCAGCGGTACTACGAGGCCAGCCCGTACAACCTGGTTCGCATCATTCTGGGCAAGCACGAGCCAGACGACACCGAGGCCGAGGAGTTTCTGCCCGCAGGCGAGGAGGCGCACAATGTCTACACTCGTGCAGCGGAGTGGCTGCGCGAATGGCGCACGGAGGGGATTCTGGCCGAGGAGGCCGAGCCCGCGCTCTACGGCTACTCGCAGACCTACACAGTGCCGCACAGCTCGGAGGTTCGCGAGCGGCGAGGGTTCATCGCGCTGGGGCATCTTTACGAGTACGCGGACAAGGTGGTCTACCGGCACGAGCAGACCTTCCCCAAGCACAAATCCGACCGGCTGGCGCTGTTCAAGGCGACGCGGGCCTACTGCGAGCAGATCTATATGCTGTACTCGGACCCGGCGTTTACCGCGGAGAAGCTAATCTTCGGCAGCAAGGTGCAGGGCCACGAGACGCGTCCCGCCGACCTGGCGATTAAGGATGAGTACGGCGTGGTGCATCGCGTGTGGAAGCTGACCGACCCGGCGCTGATCAATCCGATTCTGACCGCGATGGCGGACAAGAAGCTGATTATCGCGGACGGACACCATCGCTACGAGACTTCGGTGGCATACGCGAAGGAGCGGTCGGCGCAGTTGAAGCTGCCGCTGGGCGAGCCGCGCAACCCAGACGAGAAGCTGGGTACAGGCCGCCTGCCCGTGCCGCCCTTCCCCGAGGCGGCGATGATGATGACTTTCGTGAACATGGATGCGCCGGGGATCACGATCCTTCCGACTCACCGCGTTGTCTTCGGGCTGGAGAATTTTTCGACCCAGAAGTTCCTGGACAGCGCGCAGGAGTTCTTCACTGTGACGCAGCTCGATTCGGCCGACCTTGGGCCACTGACTGAGACGGCGGGCACGGCGTTTCTGGTTGTGACGCGGGATGGAAACTATCTGCTGCGAGCGAAGCCGGAGGCAGTCAAAGCCGCGCTGGCCGGTGTTCCCGCGCGCCAGGCGCAGCTCGACGTGGTGCAACTGCACAGCATTCTGCTGGACCGGATTCTTGGCCTCTCGCAGGAGCGCATCACGCAGCTTGGCAACGTGCGCTTCATCCGCGAGGCGGCGGAGGCGGTCGAGCAGGTGAGGGCGGGCGAGGCCGACGTTGCCTTCCTCATCAAGCCGATCACGCTCGACCAGTTGCGCGAGGTCTCGCTCTCCGGCGACGTGATGCCGCAGAAGTCGACCGACTTTTATCCCAAGCTGCTGAGCGGGCTGGCAATCTATGCGCTGGATTGAGGCGTTATTTTATGACTGGATGGAGGAGGCACATCTCCATCGGTCTAAGATTCGTTGGAAGAAAAACCGTTGATCCCTTCTCGCAAGTTCGCTGCCGTTCTGCTTGCCATCCTGGCGGGCGTGGCTGTTGCTGCGTTCTACCTCCGGGCGCAACCGCAGTGGCAGACCTCGAATCCCACGCAGGCGCAGACCTCTGACGCATTGGCGATGAACCGCAATCTGGTGGTGCTGGACCCTGCGCACGGCGGGCAGGATGCGGGTGCCGTGCTGGGTGACAAGATCCTCGAGAAGGACGTGACGCTGGCGATTGCGGCGCGGATGCGCGTGACGCTGACGGCTGCCGGGTTCACCGTGGTCACGACGCGCGAGGCGGACCCCGCCACTGCGCTGACCGGCGACCAGCGCGCGGATATCGCCAACCGCGGGCACGCGCTGGCCTGCATTGTGATTCATGCTACGGCCAGCGGATCGGGCGTGCATCTCTACACCTCTGCGTTGCAGCCGCCGCAGGAGGACTCGAGCACGAATTATCCGCTCACCCCGCGTGCTGCATTCGTTCCCGTGCCGTGGGAGATGGCGCAGGCCGCCTCTATCAGTCAGAGCCTGCGTCTTGTGAGCGAGCTGAGCGCGGCGCTGGGAAAGGCGAATCTTCCGGCGGTGGCTGGACGGGAGCCGGTGCGGCCACTGGACAATCTGGAGTGCCCGGCTGTGGCCATCGAGATGGCTCCTCTGCTGGTTGCAGACAGCGACGCGACGCCGGTGACGGATACGAACTATCAGCAGCGGGTCGCCGCCACGCTGACTGCAGCGCTGCAGGCTTGGCGCAACGATGTGGCCCCATCGGCTTCCAATTCATCGGCAACGAGTGCTGCCGGTGCGGCTGCTACCGATCCTGCTACAGCAGCACAAGCAGCTGCACAGGCCGCGCGTGCGTCGGCTGAGGCTGCGGGGCGTGCGGCGGTCAGGCTCGCGACGGCCAAGGCGCATGCGCCGCTCGGCGTTCCGGTGGGCAGTCAGACGGGGAGTCAGGCCGGAAGTCATGGTGCGGCGAACAAGGACAAGGCGAACAGCGCTGGCAAGACCGCGCCCGCAGATTCCTCCAACGGGTCAGGCGACAACCCGGCGCCGGCAGGGGGGAGCCAATGATACCCCGCTACCAGCGCGTTCTCTTCTGGTGCCTGAGCGGCGCGATCCTTGTGATGGCGCTGGTGCTGCTGCGCGGCTGCGAGCAGACGCGCGAAAAGCTGACCCGGCATCGCGATGAGACGCCGCTGGCCGCGCCCGTGGCCACGCCCAGCGGGACGGTCCACCTGGCGTTGGCCAACGACGCCACCGGCTCCATCGCTCTGGTGGATCAAGAGGTTGCGCTGCCGGTGGAGACGACGGCCCGCGCGCACGCACTGCTGACGCGGCTGATCGCCGGGTATTCCTACAAAGGCTCCGCCCATCCGCTGGAGAGCGGCCCGGCGGTGGACGATGTCTTTCTGCTCGACCTGCCGCTGCGCCCGCCGGTCGCGCCCGGCGCTCAGCCGGTGGAGGCAGAGAAGCCGACAGCGGGAAATAACGCGGCGGCGCGCAAAGACCACTCCGTGGTTGCGGGGTGGAGCTCGCCAGACGGCCCACCATCAAACGCCGAGCAGAACCCCGGGCCGCGCACTCCCGGCGGCAAGCTGGCGGTGGTCAATCTGCACGGCAGCTTCGCAGACCACCACCCATCGGGCATCGAGGCGGAGACGCTGACCATCGACTCGATTCTGGGCACGCTCTACGCAAATTTTCCGAACATCGAGCAGGTGCGTTTCCTGGTGGACGGCCAGCCGCGCGAGACGCTGAACGGCCACGCCGACCTGATGCGCACATACGACGTGGTCGATACTGCGAACGGGTCCGCACAGCCGGCCACAGAGGAGAACCGCTGATGGGCGCGAAGGGCTTGACCATCGGCGTCTTCGACTCCGGCTTCGGCGGGCTGACCGTGCTGCGCGAGCTGCTGCCTCTGGTCGGCGACGCGCACTGCGTTTATCTGGGCGATACGGCGCGGCTGCCCTATGGGTCGAAGTCGCGGGAGACGATCGTCCGCTATGCGCTCTCCAGCGCGCGCTTTCTTCAGCAGCGCGGAGCGGAACTGATGGTGGTGGCCTGCAATACCGCGACAGCGCTGGCGATTGACGAACTGCGCGATGCGTTGCCCATCCCGGTGGTGGGCGTGATCCAGCCCGGAGCCGCGGCCGCGGCCGATGCGTGCAGGGAACAGGGAACAACGCCCCGCGTGCTGGTGCTGGCTACGCAGGCGACCATCGAGTCGCACGCTTATGCGCGCGCCTGCGCGGCGCTCGGACTTGAAGCCACCGAGAAGGCCTGCCCGCTGCTTGTGCCGCTGGTCGAAGAGGGATGGATTGGCGAGGAAGGCGATGCGGCACGAGCTTCGGTGACCGCGCAGGTGCTACGCATTTACCTCGGCGAGGCGCTGCGGGACGCGCCTGAGAGCCGCGCGCTGCTGCTTGGATGCACGCATTACCCGTTGCTGCGGACGGAGATCGAACGCACGCTGGCGGAGCTTGGCCGTCCGCTGCGCGTCATCGACTCGGCGCAGGCGACGGCGCGTGCGGTGGCGCGGGTTCTCACTGAGAATGGCATCGCGCGCGGCGGCCTAGCGGGAGTTTGCGAGGCAAACAGGGCTTTGGATGAAGTTGGCGAGGCAACCTGCGAGTTCTTCGCCACCGACTCCGTGCGGAAGTTCAAGCGGCTCGGCTCGCGCTTTCTCGGCCGCCCCGTCGGCGAGGTCCAACTCGTCGATCTGGGCGGGTAAGCAATTAATATGCGGTGAGTTTTGCTTGCACCATTCCTCGCGACTCGAGCCTCTAATTACCTATGCCGTATCTATTGAAGACCGAGCCGGACAAATATTCCTTCGACGATCTGGTGCGCGATGGCGAGACTGTGTGGGATGGGATCGCCAACAACCAGGCGCTGATGACGCTGCGCCAGATGAAGAAGGGCGAGCGGTGTGTGATCTACCACTCCAACGTGGGCAAGGCGGCGGTGGGGACGGCGAAAGTGGTCTCGATGGACGCGAGCGATGCCAGGAACCCCATTGTGCGCATCAAAGCAGGGAAGCGGTTGCAGCGTGAGAGGCCGCTGGCCGAAATCCGCGCGGCGGGAGTCTTTCAGGGGTCGGTGATGTTTCGCCAGTTCCGCCTCTCGGTAGTGCCGCTTACCGAGGAGCAGTACGACTGGCTGACGCGCGGTAAAGAGCCGAACGCACGCAGGAACGGGCCGCCGCTGCTATCCTATTAGTTGGAATCTTTTTGAAATATCTAGGAGTTGCATGATCGATCTGAAGGGCAAAGTGGCCGTTGTCTTTGGCCTGGCCAATAAACGCAGCATCGCCTACAGCGTGGCGCAGAAGCTGGCCGAGGCGGGGGCTACGCTGGTGCTGTCGTACCAGTCGGAGCGGCTGCAGCGCGAGGCCGAAGAGTTGCTGGAAGACCTGGGCCAGACGGGCCATGGGCGCGCGTTTCAGTGCGATGTATCGCGCGACGAGGAGATCGACGCGGTATTCGCGCAGATCGCCGAGGCGTTTCCCCGGATCGACATTCTCATCCACTCGGTCGCGTTTGCTCCGGCTGATGCGCTGAAGAACGACTTCCTGCTTACCAGCCGCGAGGACTTCCGCATCGCGCACGACATCAGCGTCTACTCGCTGATTGCGCTGGCGCGCGCCGCGGCCCCGCTGATGACCGATGGTGGATCGATCCTGACGCTGACCTACTACGGCGGAGAAAAAGTCTTCCCCAACTACAACGTGATGGGCGTGGCCAAGGCCGCGCTGGAGTCTGTGGTGCGCTACCTGGCGGCATCGCTCGGGGCGCGAAACATCCGCGTCAACGCTGTCTCCGCCGGGCCCATCCGCACGCTGGCCGCGCGTGGCATCGGCGACTTCAACCAGATTCTGGACGCCGTCACGCTGCGCGCTCCGCTGCACCGCAACGTCGAGCAGATCGAGGTTGGCAACACTGCGCTCTTTCTCTGCTCGCCGCTGGCCAGCGGCATCACCGGCGAGATCACCTTCGTCGACTGCGGATTCAACATTACCGGAGTCTAAAAACAATTTGCGAAGGTGCTGCGTGTCGCGCATCGAACGAAATACAGAGATTCTGGCTGCGCCAGAATGACGACTCAGATGAAGAGGAGATGAAGATGACTACAGCCGAACTTTTGCTACAGGACTTCGATATTGAGATGGCCGCCACGCGGCGCACTCTGGAGCGCGTGCCGGAAGACAAGCCCGACTACAAGCCACACGAAAAGTCCATGCCCATGGGCAAATTGACCATGCATGTGGCCACACTGCCGAAGTTTGGCACATTCATTCTCACCACGCCCAGCCTGGACCTGACCACCGCCAAGTGGCCCGAGATGACCTTCAGCACGCGCGAAAAGTTGCTGGCCGACTTCGACGCGCTGGCCGCCGAGGCGCGCGCCTCGCTCGTCGCCTCATCCGACGCCGACCTGGCCGCGCCATGGAAGTTTTCCTACGGCGAGCACGTCCTCTCCAACAGCCCGCGCTCGCTGGCTTTCCGCCACATGTTCTTGAACCACCTGATCCACCATCGCGCGCAGCTTGGCGTCTATCTGCGACTGAACAACGTTCCTGTGCCTGGACTCTATGGCCCATCGGCGGACGAGCCCTTCAAGCCATAGGTGCTTCGCACCGTTCTCGACGCTCCGCGTAGTGCTTCGCACTAGCCGGCCTTCTCGGTCAGCTCAGCCCATCGCGCGTAGAGCGCGTCAGCGGCGGACTGCGCGACTTCCATCTCGTGCAGTGCGGCGGTGAGCGCCTCGGCGTTAGTCGCGACGGCAGGATCGTCAATTTGATCGCGCGCTGCGTTCAGGCACTCGTCGGCGGCCTGCACGCGATCCTCAATGGTGGCATACTCGCGCGCTTCGAGGTAGGAGAGCTTCTTTTTGCCCACGTTGCTCGACGACTGCGCGCTCTTCACCGGTGTTGCGGTCGCATCCGACGAGCTGCCATCGCTATTGGCCGCGCCCTGTTCGCGCTGCCACTGCTCCCATTGCGAGTAGTCGGCAAATGTCTCGGCGTTGCCCAGTCCGTCGAGGCCGAGCACGATGGTCGAGACGCGGTCGAGCATGTAGCGGTCATGCGTCACCAGTACCAACGCACCGGTGTACTCGAGCAGCGACTCTTCCAGAATCTCCAGCGTCGCAATGTCGAGGTCGTTCGTAGGCTCGTCGAGCAGAAGCAGGTCGGCGGGTTCGAGCATCAGCTTGGCGATCAGCACGCGCGCGCGTTCGCCACCACTCAGCCGTTCGACGGGTTGATTGAGCTGCTCACTGGTGAAGAGAAACTTCGCCGCATAACTGGCGACGTGGACGACGCGGCCTTGGTAGACAACCGAGTCGGAGTCCGGCGCAAGCGCGCGGCGCAGCGTGACGCCCTCCTCCAACTCGCGCATCTGCGAGAAGTAGACGATCTTCAGCACTGCGGCTTTTTTAATCGCGCCTACCGTCGACTTCAGTTCGCCGGAGAGCAGGCGCAGCAGCGTCGTCTTGCCGCTGCCGTTGGGCCCAACCAGGCCGACGCGCATTCCATTGGTAATGAGGAAGTTCAGCCCCTCGACGATTTTCTTCTCGCTCGCGCCCTCACCAAAGCTAAGGGCAACATCTTCAAATTTGGCGAGGCGCTTGGTCTGTCGATCGGTAGCTGCGAAATCAATCCCGGCTGTAGCCGTCTGCACGCGCTGGTTTACATCGCGCAACTGTCCGATCAAGTCCTGCGCGTTGTCGATGCGCGCCTTGGCCTTGGTGGCACGAGCCTTGGGGCCGCGGCGCAGCCACTCAACCTCGATCTTGACGCGGTTCTTCAGCGCGTCCTGTAGCTTGGACTGCGCCTCCATATAGGCCTGCTTGCCCTCGATGAACTTGGAGTAGGAACCCTTTACGCGCAGCAGTCCGTCAGCGTAGACGCGGTTCAGCTCGACGATCTCGGTGGCGACATTTTCCAGAAAATAGCGGTCGTGACTGACCATGACGCAGGCGAAACTGGCCTGATTCAGCAGCTCTTCGAGCCACGCAATGCCCGCGAGATCCATATGATTTGTCGGCTCGTCGAGCAGCAGCACATCGGGGTGCGTGACGACAGCCTCGGCGATAGCAAGCCGCTTGCGCCAGCCGCCGGAGAGCGTCGCGGCCTCGGCGGCGAGGTCGGGAAAGCCGGTGCGGCCGGAGGTCTCGCGCAGGCGGCCCTCGTGCTCCGTCTCGGCGACGCCCGTGCGGATGAGCGCGGCTTCTAGCACATCTCGCACCGTGAGGCCCGGCGCAAAGTTTGACTCCTGCAACACATACGCTATGCGCGCGCGCTTGCGCGTGGCCACGTCGCCGGAGTCGGCCTCCTGCTCGCCCGCCAGGACTGCGAGCAGCGTGGATTTACCCGCGCCGTTCGGCCCGATCAGGCCGATGCGGTCGCCGTCGGAAACGGGAAAGCTGATGTTCTGGAACAGAGGCACGGCGCCAAATTGCTTCGACAGGCCCTGCGCATTGAGGATTGGCGGCATTACACCAGTCTACCGTGCCGGGCCGGACGGCATTAGTCGAGGTCGAAGTCGCGAAGCGGACGGTCGGTGAGTGGCTTCTCCTTGGCCTTCTTCACGGCTTCGGCGAACTTCTTGGCCATCAGGTCGTCCTTGTTCTTCTGCGCGTCGACGGACTGCGCGAAAATGGAGTCTCGGCGTGCGTCTGCCTCGCGCGCGGCGCGGGCGGCGTCGGTGAAGTCCTCGAACATGCGCTTGCGCGGCGCGGGCGTGTGACTGATGATGGCGCGCGTCACGGGATCGACCTTCAGCATCGTTCCGCACTCGGGACAAGTCACTTCAAACGCATCGTCGCTCATGCCCATGTTGATTCACCTCGTTGGGAACCATTTTAGAACGCTTGCTGGTTGTTGGTTGTCAGAGCCGGATGACGAGGTGGTCGGGCCGTTGGCTGGCAGCCTCGTCGACCAGGCGCGCGATGAGACCGGCTCTATTGCCATGCGCGGACTCCCACGCGGCGAGGAACCATACCCCGGCCAACACGCGCTCCTGCGGATGGGCGTTGGGGAAGAGATGCAGCGTCATGGCTTCGGCGTGCTTGCGGAGGCTCGCGTTCTTGTGCAGCTCGAAGGTGGCGGCGAGGCGACGCAGGCGGTCCATCTGATAGCGCATCTTGGAGGCAGAGACTTCGGCGGAGCGGGCGAGGCTGGGATCGAGCGCGGCGAGGTAGTCCTGCGCGGCGGAGAGCGCGTGGTCGAGCGCGTTACCCGCATCGGCCAGGCGGCGCTTGGCCTCGATAGGCAGGACGTGCGCGGCGATGCGCTGAGTCAGTTCATCGGTGGTACGTATTGCGTCGGGCAGGCTGACCTCGTGCTGATCCATGATTGCACCGATGGATGGCTCTACGAGCGTGGCCGAAAGACGCGGCAGAATCGGCGTGATGCGACCCAGAATGCGCTGGTACAGCACGGCGCTCTGCGCGAAGTAGGCGACCTCGGCCGGGCCGCCGATGTAGGCTGTGGTGGGCAGAATCGTGTCCTGAAAGACCGGGCGCAGCAGCGCGTTGGGGCTGAGCCGCTCGGGTGCCGCATCGAGAATCGCCAGCAGCTCTGCGGTGGAGTAGGACGCGGCGGAGTTGCCTGTGCCGGTCTTCCAGCTTCCATCGGGTAAGCGGTGCAGGGCCTGACGGTTCTGCGCGCCTTTGACCTCGCTGACGAGAAAGAGGAGTGACGCTCCCGGTTTGACCAGCACCTGCGCGTGGTAGCCCGCGGCCTCGAGTTCTACGGTGCGCGCGAGCAGCGCCGTCTCCAACTCCTCCGCGTGTTCGATGGCGAAGCGCAGCGTGGACGCTCCGAGCGAGTGGAAGTCGCGGTCCGCGGCGTCCATAACAATCAGGCCGTGGCTGGCGAAGAGGCGCGTCATCAGACGTGCAAAGGCGCTGGCGAAGGTTGGGGCGTAGTCCTTCGCGGGCTGGTAACCGTAACACTCGCGAAGGAGATTGCAGATGGGTGCGTGGTGAAGCAGCTCGCTCGCCTGATCGAGTAGCGCATCGATGCTAATGCCGAAAGGAATGTTGCCGACGGGCGCGGCATGAGACTTGGCGTTGAGATGCAGCGTTTCGACTCTCGACTTGCTCAACAGCGAGACCTGGTCCGCCTCTTCGAGGTCGTGGTCCTCTGTTGCGAGCCAGAAGATGGGGACGTGTTCGACGCCGGTCGCAACGGTCGCCTGTCTGGCGCGCGTGACCGCTGTGGCAGCTTTGAGCAGCGTGAGCAGTGGCCCTCCGAAGAGACCGACCTGCTGCCCGGTGACGATGGCGCGTGCGCCCGTGCGCAGCTTTGCGATGTTGGCAAGCGTGGCCGCGCCCGCGCCGAACGCGAGGCTCTGGCGCTCCAACGCATCGGCCAGGGTTGCGGCGAGAATGCTCGCAGTGGCTGGCTTCATCCACTCGCTGCCGAAGGGTTCAGCTCCGTACCACGCGCGCACCGGCGAATTCGCGCTCTCGCCCATAGCGAGGAAGTCGCGGAAAAGACGGGTGATGTGCGGCAGCGTTGCGATGGGGGTACACTCGGTGCTCATCAATTCCTCAAACCCGTGGGACACGACCCCGGGCCATTTCCATGTTAGCTTGACTGTACTCGGTGCGGGGCGCGGCTCACCGATGACGCGAGAGATTCCTTCGATTGGATGCGGCTTCTATGGTCTCGATGCTGGATGATACCGTAGACCCATGGCCTCTCTTTCAAGCAAATCCAGGAAGTCCCTCTCTGCCAAGACAAAGCCCGCGCCAGTCAAGGCCGCGAAGAAACCCGATGCGAAGACGAAGCGCGTTGGCAAGGCGAAATTGATCCGCTCGAAGCTGGCGTTCAAGGGCAAGGTCTTCAACGTCTACACCGACACGCTCGTAGAGCCAGGCGGTCACCGCAACACGCGCGACGTGATCCGGCACAACGGATCGGTGGTGATGATGGCGGTGGATGAGTCGACCAATCCAGCCGACCCCGACATCATTTTGGAGCGGCAGTATCGCCACGCCGCCGGGCAGTTCCTGCTGGAGCTTCCGGCGGGCAGCCGGAACCCCGGCGAGGCCCCGCTGGCCGCGGCCAAACGCGAGTTGATCGAGGAGACCGGCTTCCGCGCCAGGCGCTGGACGATGCTGCTGCGCTACTTCGCCAGCCCCGGCTTCCTGGGTGAGTGGATGCAGATTTATCTCGCGCGCGATCTGCGCGAGGGCGTGGCGCGGCCCGAGGTGGACGAGCAGATTGAGATTCTGCGCGTGCCTCTGTCGCAGACGATGCGCATGATCGCCGAGGGCAAGATCCACGACGGCAAGACGCTCATCGGGCTATCGCTCTACGATGCCGCCCGCCGCGAGGGGCGGCTGTAGATGGTGCGGTTGGTATATTAGCGCGGGGCAAGCTGCTTAGGGGTGAGTTTGGTGACGATCTCTTCGGCGACCTCGGCGGCGGGTTCCAGCGCGTCCAGGTCTTCGTCGGTGTAGCTCTTGCCCAAGCCCCCGAAGCGGCGCTCGCGATGCTGGTAGTCCAGGATCGCTTCCAGCAGATGGATACCGCGGAAGTCCGGCCACAGCCGGCCGGTGATGAAGAGTTCGGAGTAGGCCATCTGCCACAGCAGGAAGTTCGAGATGCGCTGCTCGCCGGAGGTGCGGATCACCAGGTCCGGATCGGGCATCAGGCGGGTATAGAGTGCGTTGGTGATGTGGTGTTCGTCCAGCCGCGCCTCGATGCCGTCCACCTGCAACAGGTCTTCCAGCGAGCAGCCGCGCTGGTGGGCCTCGGCGATCAGATCGGCCAGCACTGACCGCACCGCATCTACAATCTCCGAGCGCGAGCCGTAGTTCAGCGCGATGGTGAGCGTGGTGCCGGTGTTCTTCGCCGTGGACTCGGTGGCCCACTGCATCGTCTCCTGGACCTCGCTGGGCAGCTCCTGGATGCGCCCGATGTAAGTCATGCGCACGTTGTTGTCGTTCATGCGCTGGACGTTGCCCACCAGATAGCTTCGCAGCAACTTCATCAGGAAGTTGACTTCGGACTTGGGGCGGCGCAGGTTGTTCTCCAGCGAGAAGGCGTAGAGCGTGATGAAGGGCAGGTTGATGCGCGATGCCGTCTCGACGACGTACTGCACGCTCTCTGCTCCCTGCTGGTGGCCGATGAAGCGCTTCAGTGCGCGCTTGCCCGCCCAGCGGCCGTTGCCGTCCATGATGATGGCGACGTGCTGCGGCATCTTCAGCGGGTCGAGCTGGCGGTAGACCGCAGCTTCCTCCGCCGATAGCTCGTCGAGGCGGGAGCAGGGTTGGAAAACCGGCCTGGATGTGGATTCTCTCAAGCGAAAACGACCTCGCAGGGTATGAACCTAGCATACCCCTTCGGCCCGTGCAATGAATTGCGAGGAGGCGTTGTCCTCGCATTCTGAAAGTGCTGCTAAATGATCCTCAGGCTGTGCGGCGGCGGCCGGCGGCCAGTTCGCGGACGTGGTTGAGGAAGATGGAGCGCTGCAGGTCGGTGAGCTGCGATGTGTAGGCGGCGATCTCGGCCAGGAACGGGTCGGCGGTGAGCACGGCGGTCTCGTCGGAGTGGCGCGTGTTGGCGTCGCGCAGCAGGGCACTGATGTCCACCTTGAGCGCGCGCGCCAGGCGGTCGAGCGAGCCCAGCGTGGGCATCGCCTTGCCGTTCTCGATCTTCGAGATGTAGGTGCGCGGCACTCCCATGCGGGCGGCAAGCTGGCGCTGCGACAGGTTGCGCACGTGGCGCAGATCGCGCACCGCGGTGGCAACTTGTATGGCGCCATCCTTCTTCTCGGTTTGCGGAGGAACGAGAGTGAGCGGGGCCGGTTCAGCGACCGGAAGCTCCACCTCAAGACACTTGTGGCAGCGCCGGCATAGCGAGTTGGCTGTGCGGAATTGCACCAGACTGCAGAAGTCGCAACGGAGCACCTCCCGTTGTTCGACGGACGCCATCATGGTTGCCATAAGTTGTAATTGCGGGCGGGCCCAGAGCAAGGACCGCAGCGCACACGTCCGATAACGGAGGTTTGCGATGCACCTAGAGTGACACTGGGTATCGCCGGAGTCAAGGGGTATTGCCAAAGATTCCCGAAGAAAACAGGAAGAAAGCCGAGGTGGAACCACGGGAGTTAACAGTGGTCATGGTTCGGAACTCTGCGGCGAGTTGCTAGCCGCCGAGGATCTCTTCGGACAGGATGCGCTGAACGCCCGCTTCTGCGAAGGCCCGACGAGTGGCGTCGATGCTGCCCGGGAGCTTGACCGGGCGCGTGGCATCTTCGATGACGATGCACTCAAAGTCCAGCGCGGTGCCGTCAACGGCGGAGAAGCGCACGCAAAAGTCGTAGGCCAGGCCGCAGAGGAAGAGCCGCGTCAGCCCGCGCTCGCGCAGGTAGCCGGCCAGGCCGGTGGGCGTGAAGTGGTCGTTTTCCAGAAACGCGGAGTAGGAGTCGATGTTGGCGCGAAAGCCCTTGCGCAGAATCAGCTCGGCGTGGGGAATATCGAGCGCGGGATGAAACTTCGCGCCGCGCGTGTTCTGCACGCAGTGGTCGGGCCAGAGCGACTGTGCGCCGTAGGGCGCGGAGATGGTTTGATACGGCTTCGCGCCGGGGTGCGCGCTGGCAAATGAGATGTGCCCCGCAGGATGCCAGTCCTGCGTCAGTACGACATGCGGGAAGGCCCGCGCAAGCGCGTTGACGAGGGGGACGATCTCGTCGCCGCCTGCGATCCCCAGCGCGCCGCCGGGGCAGAAATCGTTCTGTAGGTCGATGACCAGCAGCGCGTCCGTGGGTTGAATGATATGCATCTTGCATAAGATGCTAACGCAACGCGATACGGATTGAGTGAAGGGGCTTCTCCCTTCGTCTGCGCGGCGAGGTTTCGGTAGACTGGAGGCATGAGCAAAGACATTGCTGTGCGGAAGGTTGTGGGCGAGACGCGCTTGCGCGTGCGCTATGCGGAGACCGACCAGATGGGCGTGGTCTACTACGCGAACTACCTGGTGTGGTTCGAGGTGGGCCGCGCGGAACTGATGCGCCAGCGGGGCCTCGACTACAAGCAGATGGAGATCGAAGAGGGCTGCCTGATGGCTGTGGTCGAGGCCACCGCGCGCTACAAGGCACCCGCGCGATACGACGAGGAGTTGATCGTCGAGACTACGGTGGCCGGCGTGCGCGGGCCAGTGGTGCGCTTCAGCTACCGCGTCCTGCGCGCCGCGGACGGCGTGCTGCTGTGCGAGGGCGAGACCGTGCATGTGGTGGTTGGCCGCGACATGAAGCGGCGCGCGATGCCCAGGAAGTATGCAGCGCTTCTCAGCGCCGCTGCATCCCACGCGGCGCTATAGCATCTGATACGCAGGACTGAATTTCTAACGGAGACGAGATCCGATGAGCGAAGCGAATGTGGCAAAGGTTGCGCTGATTACCGGCGCCAACAAGGGGATCGGGCTGGAGACGGCGCGGCAGTTGGGCGCGCTGGGCATCGCGGTACTGCTGGGCGCGCGCGACCTAAAGAAGGGCGAGGCGGCCGCGGCGGAGTTGAAGCGGGAAGGCATCGACGCGCGCGCGTTGAAGCTGGACGTGGTGGATGACGGCGGCCGAAAGGCCGCGGCGGAGGCGATCGGGCGCGACTTCGGCCGGCTGGATATTCTGGTGAACAATGCCGGGATCGCGTCGGAAGATATGAGCGCGAACAGCACGCTGACCACCTCGGAAGAGACACTGCGCAAGATCTTCGAGACCAACTTCTTCGCGGTGGTCGCGCTGACCAACGCGCTGCTGCCGCTGCTGCGCAAGAGCGCGGCGGGACGGATCGTGAACCTCTCCAGCATTCTGGGCTCGCTCACCCTGCACGCAACTCCGGGCTCGCCCATCTACGGCGCCAAGATGTTTGCCTACGACGCGTCGAAGACCGCGCTGAACGCGTACACCATCCACCTGGCCCACGCGCTGAAGGACACAAAGATCAAGGTCAACTCGGCGCACCCAGGCTGGGTGAAGACGGAGCTGGGAGGCGAGGGCGCGCCGATGGAGATCGTCGATGGCGCAAAGACCAGCGTGCGGTTGGCAACGCTCGCCGACGACGGCCCGACCGGCGGCTACTTCCATCTGGGCGACAAGCTGCCGTGGTAAGACAGCAAGTTAGCGAGTCAGCGAGTCGGCGAACCGGTAGAGATCAAGACTCGCGCGAAGTGCGCGCGGACTGCCAGGCCTTGGCGTACTTCCAACTGGTGTACGCGGCCTGGTAAAGGTGAAGCAGCAGGCCCTCGCGGCCGTCCAGAAATCCGAGGCGGAAGACGTAGTTCCACAGAAATGTGAGCTTCGGAGCCAGCACAACATTGCAGACAAACGCGGGCCACGAGCGGCTGACCTTGCCGGAGGCGACCAGCAGTTCGCTGCCCAGCGTGCTGTAGCGGTCCATGTGCTCGATGTAGTTCTCCAGCGTTGGATAGGCGTGGTGGATGAGGTCGTGGTCGAGCGTGGCGGTCGTGCCGTCGAATGCTATCGTCTCGTGGACGGGGCGGTCCTGGAAGTGCGGCTGCGTGGTGACGCTGGCCGGGACGCGGCGGAAGAGGCGCAGCTTGGGGTCGGGATAAAAACCGCCGCGTTTGATCCAGCGGCCGAGGAAGAGATTGCGTCGGCGGATGAAGTACGCGTCTACGGGTGGATTCGAGGCGAGCAGCAACTGAATCTCCGTTTGCAGCTCCGGGGTCAGCTCCTCGTCGGCGTCGAGCGAGAGGACCCATGCTCCCGTACATTTTGCGATGGCCGAGTTCTTGGCTGCGGCGAATCCCTGCCACTGTTCCTCGTAGACAGCGGTGTTCGCGGCGTGCGCGATCTCAATTGTGCGGTCGGTCGAGCCGGAGTCCAGCACCACGATCTGGGCGGCGAAGTTCACGCTGGCCAGCGTGCGCGCAAGGTTTGCCTCCTCGTTTTTAGTGATAATGGCGACGGAGAGCGTCTGCTGCATGGTCGTTATCGTTCCTCCCCGTCTGCGCGCTCATGGCGCGGCACATCAAGATGAGAGCAGTCTATACCGGTTCCAGCGTGATCGAGGCGTCGCCGAGATGCTCGCGCAGCAGGCGCTCGATGAGCCGGACCAGCGGCTCGCCGGTCTTCGCCAGCACGAACGCTCCGGCGGCCTCGTCCCAGTCGAGCTTGAAGCTGGTGGTCTGGGCGGAGATCCAGATCTGGCGGACGGGCGTGTTGGGGGTGACGACGAACTTGCTCGATCCGTCCTCGAAGAGGACATTCATCGCGCCATTGTTGTCCTCGAACTCGAAGCTGGAGCTAGCGTCCTCGGCGGCGATCAGGGCCTGCTTGAGGCGTTCGAGGGCGCGTTCGGATTCGCGGCGGAATGTGGCTTCGTCGATCATGGCTCCAGTGTAGCGTGGGCGCGAGGGTGCGATCGAAGGCAAAGGCCGCGGAAACGTTAATCATGAAGTAACCACCCCTCCCCCCCCGTGCTGATAGCGTAAAGTATTCAAAAAAGGCATGTTAAGCGCGCGCTAAGCGCGTAATGCGTAGTAAAGGCGAAAATTCGGCACTCGGTGCTGACTACGCTGTACGGGAAAAAATAATAATATTCAAGATCTTCATAAATAACGAATTAGGTCTGGATCGAATTTGCAAGGTGTTCATTCCACAGTGTTTAGATCAATTAAGCTCTGGAATCAATGACTTGCTGGTTTCATGCTGGTTAAATGCGAAGGCCCGGCGCTTGGCCGGGTCTGTTTGGTTTTGCTTACTGATTTAATTATACGCGCTGGAGGGAAACTACTATGCCAAGCACTGAAAATATTTAAGTTGTTTGGTTGGTGTTGGTTAGGGGGAATATGAGGGTTCGAGTGTCTTGACAAGAGGATTGCAGGGGTTTTGCTGGGATCGAATCCCACCCAACGCAAAGTATGCGATGGATGTGGCACCCGATAAGGCCCCACCTTAGCCGCGATGAGACTGCGGCGAAGATGGGGCACCCGGCTTCGTGGGTACATCGCGATAAGACTGCGATGGATGGGGCACCCGACCAGGAAAAAGAGCGGCTAGAAGGGGATGTCGTCGTCGGTGATGCCCTGGTCGGCGTAGTCGGGCGCTGCGGCGGGCGCTGCGGGCGCGGCGCTTGAGCCGTAACTGGCGGTGTTGGACTTGGCGTAGCTGCCGCCGCCTTCGCCGCTGCTGCCGCCGGGCTTGCCGAGGAGTGTCAGTTCGTTGACCAGGATTTCAGTGCGGTACTTCTTCGCGCCGGTCTCCTTGTCGTCCCAGGAACGGTTGGAGATGCGGCCTTCGATGAAGAGCTGAGTGCCCTTCTTGACGTAGTCGCGGACGATCTCGGCGGTGCGCTGGAAGCAGACGATGTTGTGCCATTCGGTCTTGTCTGTCCAGTTGCCGTCCTGGCCCTTGGTACGTTCGGCAGTGGCAAGGCCAAACGTGGCGATCTGCATTCCGCCCTGCGTAACTTTGAATTCGGGGTCTTT
>Ga0181529_10001231_pt1 | contig 34272 bp, 28 predicted proteins | sample PEATcosm2014_Bin_36_FD_119763 | JGI IMG/M metagenome (GOLD analysis project Ga0181529, IMG submission 119763) | Peatland microbial communities from MTU Mesocosm Facility, Houghton, MI, USA - PEATcosm2014_Bin10_30_metaG | ecosystem: Environmental > Terrestrial > Soil > Wetlands > Peat | place... | reverse complement strand
TGATGCATCGCGGGATCGCGCTGGCCGCTGGAGTTCTTTGTCGAACTGGGCGCATGGATAATCGTTGCGTCCACGATGGTGCCGGTGGTGATGCGAATCCCTTTGGTCTCCAAATAGCGGTTCACTGCGTCGAGCATCTTACCGCATAACTCGTGCCGCTCAAGCAAGTGGCGGAAGTTGATAATGGTCGTCTCGTCCGGCGCCGGGGCACGGCCCAGATCAACCCCCGCGAAGCGCCGCAGCACTGGCGACTCGTAGAGCGCATCCTCAGCCGCAGGGTCCGACAAGGCAAACCACTGCTGCAGAAAATACACGCGCAGCAGGATCGCCAGACCCACTGGCTGCCGGCCATTGCCCGCCTTGGGGTAAAAAGGCTCAACCAAAGCCAATGGCTCAGACTACGGAACCACCTGGTTCATCTGCTCAAGAAACAGCTCCCGTTTGCTCTTGCGTCCATACTGGGCAAAACTCGCCTGCGATGCCAGTGTCTGCTGAAAACGCGCCATTCGCTTCATACTTATAGTTTATTCAAATATGACGCGGGTCGCAGACTTGTGCAGAGGTTCCCTAGCGCTTATGGACCACGCGCTGGCGCGGCAAACTACTCGGCCGATATCTGCCGATCAGCCGTAGTCTGCCGCGGCGCAGCCTTTTGCCGCTTGCGCTGCCTGTCCATCAGCTCTTCGATCCGCGCCTGGAAGCGTCCCGAGCGGTCGGCCAGGAAGATGAGTTCCGGCACGTGGCGAACCCCCATCCGCTCCTTCAACTCATACCGGATATAGCCCTTGGCCGCTTCCAGACCGGCCACGGTCTCCTCTTCGGCCTTCACAACGTCCTTGACCGCGCTGTCCACCGCCACGTACACCCGCGCCGACTTGCCGCCCGGATTCAGCGCCACCTCGGTCACATAGCAGAAGTTGATGCGTGGATCGGAGAGTTCTCCCTCGATCATCGCTCCGATCTCCTCCCGCAGCGTCTCCGCCACCCGGTCCTGATGATGCTTCCGCGCCCTGTGCTCCGGCATGATTCCTCCTGGCATGGGTAAACCATTCAGCATACCAGAGCGGCCATCGGCGACCGGAAAATCCCCGCCGAGTCGAGCGGTAACCTAAAAATGCTCCGAACAAGTCGCTGTTTTGAAAGCGCAGGGCGATTCCTTCAGATGCGGATGGAAGGTGCTTTTCCACATCCCATTCCTTTTCTTCTGGCGGTTAGTCAGATCGTGGATCGTTCACAATCATGCGGTTGGCATTGGAGAAGTGTCGCATCAAGGCTGTTCTTGCTTGAAGCGAAGCGGCGCGGCGAAGAGCTGGGTTGGGATGGGGAACGCGCCACTGGCAAGAACCTTCGCATCGGACAGCGGGGCGGGGTTGACGGTGAAATGTCCAGTGTGCAGGACGGAATCTTGCCAGGGAGCGCCCAAGCTCCGGCGGCTGGCCGGCGCGGGTTCGGACCACACCGCGCCCACCTCGACCGGCTTGCCGCTCCCCGCCTGATCCAGCACGTTGCGGTCTTGCATCCGCTTCTTGTTCACATAGGTGACCACCATCTGCGCGGCGATGTGCGCCGAGAGCGATCCCCAGTCGCCGTGCTCCTGCAAAACCGCAATCACAATCTCCGGATTGCGCCGGGGAACCATGCCGACAAACCAGGAATTCGGGGTTTTGGCTCCGCCTTTGACATGGGTATCGCCGCCGCCCACCACTTGCGCGGTTCCGGTTTTGCCTGCAAAGTCCACGCCTTCGATGTGCGAGGCTGCCGCCGTGCCGGTGGTGGTGGCTGCCGCCATGCCGTCGGTGACCGTGGCCCAGGTATCCGGGTTGAGCGGAAAATTCTTCTCCCCCGATCCCGGAAAGCTGTCCAGAACCGCCTGCTGAAACTCGGCTGAAACCTGGCCGGGCATGAGAACGTGAGGCCGCGCAAAATGTCCGTCCGAGGCGATCCCGCCCAGAGCGCGCGCCAGTTGCAGTGGCGTCACCTGCGTCTCTCCCTGTCCGATGCCCACCGAAATCGTCGAGCCCGCGTACCACTTCTGGTGGAAGTTCTTCATCTCCCACTGCGTGGAGGGCATGATGCCTGCCATCTCGTTGGGCAGGTCGATGCCGGTCTTCTGTCCCAGCCCGAACTCAGTGGCGTATTTGGCAATGGTGTCGATGCCCAGCTTCTGCGCCAGCGTGTAGAAAAACGTGTCGCAGGAGAGCGGAATGGCCTCGTGGATGCTCAGTACGCCGTGGTGCTTGTCGCAGTGAAAGAAGCGCCCGTAGAAGGTGCCGCCGCCCACGCAATTGACGCGCATATCCTGGGCGACGCCCTCTTGCAAGCCGGCGGCGGACATGACGATCTTGAAGGTGGAACCCGGCGCAAGCTGGTCCTGAATGGCCTTGTTCATCAGCGGATGGTTGGGGTTGGCGATTAGCTCGCTCCAGTCGGAGCGGTTGATGCGCACCGCGAAGGCGTTGGGATCGTAGCTGGGGTGGGAGACCAGCGCCAGCACCTCGCCGTTGCGCGGGTCCAGGGCCACCACCGCGCCATTGGCGTCGCCCAGCGCCAGCTCCGCCGCGCGCTGCAAATCGATATCGATGGTCAGCTTCAGGTCCTGCCCCGGCGTGGAGTGCTGGATGCCCAGATAGCCCACCTCGCGCCCGTGGCTGTCCACAATCACGTCCCGCGATCCGTCCTGCCCGCGTAGCAGCTGATCGTAGGTCTCTTCCACGCCTGCCTTGCCCACCACGTCGCCCGGTTCGTAGGCCGCATAGCGCGGATTGTTGAGATCGTCTTCGCTCACCTCGCCCACATACCCGATCAAGTGCGAGGCAAAGCCGTCGCGGGGATAGAGCCGCCGCTCCTCGTCCACCGTCTCCAACTCCGGCAGTTCGTTGCGGTGCGCCTCGATGAAGGCCGTCTCGTCGGGCGTAATCTCCAGCTTGATGGGAATGGGTTGGTAGCCGGGAGCGCTGCGGAAGCGGCGCAGAGTGGCCCGCAACTGTTCCAGATCGAGGTCCAGCCCCTTGGCGATCAGCGGCAGATCGGCATCCACGTTGCGCCCCAGTTCGCGCACCAGAAAGCAGGAGACGGAGGGATAGTTGTCCACCAACAGGCGGCCATCGCGGTCGAAGAGCTTGCCCCGCGCGGCCAGCACCGGAACCTTGCGGATGCGGTTCTGCTCGGCCAATTGCCGGTAGCTCTCCGCGCCCAGCACTTGCAGCCGCCACAACCCCGCCGCCAGCGCCAGCATCATGAACAGAATGCCGTATTGCACCGCCGCCAGTTTGAGAGCGGAGAGTTTCTCCTCGCGATTTGCCCGGCCGGAGTGCATTCTCTACACGTTACAGGATAACGCCATTCCCGGTCGCGTGGTGTTGCGCCGGTCCACAAGATCGCATGAAGGAACCCGCTCCAGCAAGTCCAAAGAGCCCGGCGCAATAGCGGTCGTTGGCGGCGGAGATCGCTCCTCTGGCCTTGATGTCTCCCGTGGTCTTACTGGGTCCATACGGATCCGGTTCGGCGCTATGCGTTTGAGCGTGGCCAGTTGTGGGCGGAGTGGCCCCGCCGACGCGCATACGTTCGTCGCTGAAGGCAATATCCATTCGCCAACGCAAGCTTTACTCCACCGACGCGATCGTCTGAATTCGCGGCGCCATTGCGAACCAGCAACTCGATAGGTCGATGAATCGGCTGTGAGGAATCTTGGCAATAATAGCCGGGATATACTGGCGACATGACAAGCATTCCCAGGCGGAACGTTCATTTTTTCATTACAGCGGCGTTCTGCTTGCTTTTGGCGCCCGCCGCATATTATGCGCGCCTTCTGTTCGCTTCGTCCTTCTCGTCCAGCGGCCCTTTCCTCTTGGGCTGGTTTTTTCAGTCGATCGTCTGGGCGGCGGTTCTTTATCAGCTTGGCGTTCCGGCCTCGTGGTCCGCGTATCGGCTCCACTGGCAGAGGCTTCTGCTTGCCATCCCCTTGGGGATAGGGTTTGTCGCCGGTTTCGGGCCGGGGCTGGGTATGGAGGCGACGGTCGTGGTATTCGCTCTGGCAGAGTTCCACCTCCGAAAAGGAAACTGGAAGCGCATCGCCGACACTTTTTGGCCCTGGTTGTATCTGGGCACGGGGATCAGCGTCGCGCTCTTCTACTCGTCGATTATTGTGACCTTTCGTCCATGCACGGAGTATCACGCGGCTTTGAGCCATCTGGATTCGCTGCTTCTATTCGGCAATTCGGTGGTTCGGTTGAGCGGCGCGGCCGCCTCTCTTTACATTCCGGCTGAATATGTCTACTACAGTATCGGAGGGGTGATGGGGGCAACGTTTTTTTTCTCTGTCTTGCCGGAGACAGGCGGATGGCCTTCCAATTCAGTGGCGCAATTCTGACTGCATATTTCCTATCTCTTGTTATCTTCACAATACTTCCCGCGCAAGGTCCGTTCATTGACGCCAGCCTGCCTCCAAACACAATCACCGCTTCCATTCAGCACTCTTCTCTCAATAACGCGACGATACTGTACCATCACCGCGGCTGGATCGATCCGCCTCGTGCGTACTACGTAGCGTTTCCTTCCATGCACCTCGCGCAACCATTGATCGCGGCATGGTTCCTGCGGAGATGGCGCGGCGTTTCGGCCATCGTTTGCGCATTCTGCGCCTTGCTCGCGGTAGCCATCGTCATTCTGCGGTGGCATTATTTGGTTGATATTGTGGGTGGATTGGTTGTTGCGGTTTTGGCTGTCTGGATTGTCTCTCCCATCATGGGCCATCGCCAACCCAGCTTAGGAAAGTAGTCATCGAGTGACAACGAAAGGAATGGAGAGCAGCCTGCAGGGAGCGGATGACAGCTTGCCACTCAGGCGGGAATGTTAATTTCGTTGGCGGATTCGGTGTGCGCAGGCGATCGCTTGGCGGCTCGGCAGATGGAGTCGGAGACGGCCCATATTGCACCCGCGATGGCGACCGAGATCGCGTTACCCGCCCAGTTGAAATGGTCATGGATGCCGTACAGCAACTTGGGAATCCAGACCAGGACTTCAAAGCCGACGATCTCGGCTGCGAACAGACGCGAAGCGAGCGGGGCAGCGACACCTAAAAGGATGGCAGTGGCGGCGAGGAAAAAGCCGATGGTGGTAGCGTAGGCCCAGAACATCCGCGAAGGCGGAATCCACTTGGGAATCCAACTCAGCAGGCCGGGCATATCGTAAATATGGACGATGCCGAAGGAGATTGCGCAAAGGCCGGAGAGGCGGGCGAACAAGGACTCGCGGCGCAAGACGAGCGAACCAGCCTGCGAGAATCGCGCCAAGATAACAATTCCGGCGACGACGAGCGAAAACTCCTCGAAGAAATTGCCGGCGGGGTCGTAACCGCTCGAGCCTTCGAGGATTTTAGGTGCCCATAAGAGTGTGAAAACAGAGTAGACAACGGTGAGCGTCAGGCATCCGGCGAGAGCTGTTCGGCGCCAAAGCAGTGCAAGTCCGGCGGTTAGCTCGATGAAAGAGGTGAAATAGGCGAGCGGCTCACGAAAGGGTAGGATCGGTTCGACGCGCTGCCATGGAGTGGCGAAGTCGCCCGAAGCCAGGCCGACAAGGCCGAGGAAGATGGCGCCAGCGGCGTAAATATAAATTCCGATATTGGACTCGATTCCGCGGTTTTGCATGGATACCTGGCTCCGGTTTCTGGCTGCAATCGTCCGCAAACACACCCATGGCAGCCTGATTCCGATCATTTGATGCTGGCGCGAGGGCAAGGGTTCCCCTCGTTTCGCTTCCGGAATGGAAGGGGCGTCTTTCCCGCTGGGAAAGACGCCCCTGGCCGTTGCAAAGTCATTCGTTGGTTAAGCGGTTGCGAGCGGATGCTCGGCATAGTGCAGCAGCACCGCCACCGCGCAACTGGTCAGCCGCGTCTCCGCCGAATCCGCCCGGCTGGTCAGGATCGCCGGCACCCGCGCCCCCAGCACAATGCCCGCCAACTGCGCGCCGCCCAGGTACTCGAGCTGCTTGGCCAGCATATTGCCGCTCTCCAGGTCCGGCACCACCAGAATGTCCGCCAATCCCGTCACCGGCGAGACCAAACCCTTGATCTTTGCCGCCTTGGCGCTCACCGCGGTATCGAAGGCCAGCGGCCCGTCCAGAATGCCACCGACGATCTGCTTCCGGTCGGCCATCTTGCACAGCGCCGCCGCGTCCAGCGTCGACTTGATCTTGGGATTCACGGTCTCCACCGCAGACAGCAGAGCCACCTTCGGTTCTGGAATGCCCAGCGCATGAGCCAGGTCGATGGCATTCTGCACGATGTGAATCTTGTCCTCCAGCTCCGGCACAATGTTGATGGCCGCGTCGGTAATCAGCAGGGTGCGCGCGTAGGCCGGCGTATCCATCACAAAAACGTGGCTGATGCGGCGGCTGGTGCGCAGCCCCGTATCCCGCTGCATGGCGGCCTTCATCAACTCGTCGGTGTGCAGGCTTCCCTTCATCAACGCCTGCGCGCCGCCGTTGCGGCATAGGGCCACGCCTAGCTCGGCGGACTTGTACTCGGTCTCCGCGTGCAGGATCGGGTAGCCGCTCACATCCACCCCGATCTTCGCCGCCAGAGCCTTGATCTGCTCCTCGTTGCCAATCAGCGTAGGCTCGATCAGCCCTTCCAGCGCCGCCTCGACCGCGCCCCTCAGCGCCACATCCGACTGCGGCCAGACCACTGCCGTGGTTATTGCCGGCAGTTCCTTGCAGCGCTCCAGAAACTTGTGAAAGACATGGTAGTCGGCGGGATGCCCGACCAAGGGGTCAACGGCAACGGCTTCAGCCAGCGGCGCGAGATCGCTCATGGATATTCTTCTCCTTGGCCGCCAAACGAAATGCCGGCCGGCCTCACTCACCATTGTCAATCAGCCGCCATGCGCGGCGTGTGCCACGGGTCACAAACCGAATCGACATACCGCATGGCGATACACGCAGCACAGGCGCGGCCAATCAGCCGCAAGCGCGGCAATGCCTGTGCCTCGCTGTGTAGAAAATTGAATTGTTTCGTGATGCGGCGGGGCGGGGTACATTGTACTTTCGCACAGAAGCCTTTCAGCCATCTGAAGAGAAGGTTGCCGCGTAGTATCGTCAACCCGACCGCCGCTGGAAACTTTCAACTATGCGCGGGGTATGCTCCATATGGTATGCGAGTAAATCGAAGGCAAAAGCGCGGAGCGGCAAGTATTTCGATAACGGAAATCCACCAGAGGCATACGCGGAACTGCGGATGGTTGCAGATTATTTCTTCCCCACTGCTAGCGTTGAAATGACGCCACGCAGGTGTGGAGGGAAGCGATGGAATTCAGCGCAGCGGGACTGGAGTTGTTAAAGCGGTCGGAGGGTTTTCGCAGCCGCGTCTATCTGGATGTGGCCGGAGTTCCGACCATTGGCTACGGACATCGTCTTCTGCGCGGAGAGTCCTTTCCTGAGGGCATTGACGAACCGAACGCAGCGAGGATTCTGGCCGGCGATCTGCGCCAGGCCGAAGAGACGGTGCGCCGCCTTGTCAAAGTGCAAATCGAACAGGGTCAGTTCGATGCCTTGGTGGACTTCTGCTTCAACTTGGGTGCCGGGCGGCTCGCCGCTTCCACCCTTCTCCAGGACTTGAACGCGGGAAAATTCGATGCCGCCGCTGAGCAATTGTTGCACTGGGATCACGCCGGTACACGCGAAGTCGCCGCGCTCAAGGCGCGGCGCCAAGCCGAGTTTCAACTTTGGCAAAACCCGCGGCCGGCGCTTCCGGCAACCGCGTAGACAGATTCCCGAATTGACCTGCATTGGCCTGAAAAGGGAAATCATTTGGAATTTGGTGCGCAATTTCTTGCATATTGTCATCCTTTGCCCAACGCAAGCCATTGAAATTGAATGTCTAGGCTTTGGCATTTCACCTGCACATTGAAGATCAACATTCACTAAGCGCACGAACAGCGTTTGCGCACTATGCGCACGTGTGTCCCTGGCGCACCCGCTCTGTTTCTTCATTATGTAGAGCTGGTATGCGCCTGCCGGAGATGTGCCGAGAAGCAGTCTGTTCGCTTGCCCAGAGCGTTGCAATCCTCGTTTTTGGAAGTTGGAGCATGGGCCACCATCGAAGCTGAAAGCCGTCGTCCAGCAACCATTGGCGACAGTTTTCGACAACGTGGGGGTCCGCAACGGGCTTGTTTGGAGAAACCCTTGAAGAGACTGATCGAATCGTGCATCGTTTCCGCGCTGATCTTCGGATTTTCGACGGCGTCATTTGCAACTTCCATGGCTTTTGTCGGAAGCAGCGCCCCGTTTTCTTATGTGGACTACACGACTGCCGCCCCGGCTACCTTCCATGCCTTGCCGTCAGGCCTTTCGACCGCATTCGACCTCAATCCGCTTGGTTCACGCAAAGTATGGACTCCGCCAACCGGCTCTTCGCTCCGGCGCGCCAATAACCGAGGGACGGGTTTCGGCAGAACACCGTTCAATATGGGTATGAACGAGTTTTACATCTACTTGAAACGCTCTGAGCCTGTGTCCGGTCAAGCGCTCGTTGGCAGTAGCATCTCGGTCTACGCAGACAAATCCGCAGGTGGCTTGCTCAATGGCAACCCGGTTGTGCCTTTCGACTCCACCGGCCCCGACTTTTACTGCGTGTCAGGCAGCGCCGGACCGATTTGCGGAGATCCGGGCGACACCAATGAAGTTGCTTATGCTGTGCGCCCGAAACGCGCCCCCCTGCAAGCGAACAATGCGCCGACTGCCATCGACAATCAGCCGGGCGAGCGCCAGGCGGGCATCGACTTGCAGTTTGCGGCAGTTACGCCAAACGCCGCCACTTCGGAACTCGGCTATTTGCTGCTGCTCGGAAGCGGACTCTTCCTTCTGGCTTTCCTGGTCTTCCGCAAGCCAAAGCCGGAAATGATCCTCCACTCGTAACCGGGTCGGCGAGTTTTCCGGAGGGTAAGCGAGATCACTCTCCGGAAAACTTCCGCGGTACGAAAGCGACCGCTCAAGATTGCCGTTTGACGACGGCTTGTGGCGCAGGACCGGTCTTGTTGCCGAGCAGCCATTCCAGCGGTGCCTTCACATCTTGCTCCCGCGCCTGGCCGAGCACACGGGAGACAACCTCGCCCTGCTCATCGAGAATCAGCGTAGCCGGCAATTCATCGCCCAGTCCGGCGCGCTCCAGCATATCCAGGTCGGCGCCCACCCACACCTCCAGACCGAGGTCGCCGCGGCTCATAAACTCGTCGAGCTTGGCGCGGTCTTTGGCCTCGTCGGCGGAAGCCGCGATGAATCTGACCTTCTTTCCCGCATACTCGCGGCTGACTCTGGAGAGCATGGGCAATTCTTCCCGGCACGGCCCGCACCAGGTCGCCCAGAAGTTCAGGACTACGATCGAGCCGCGCAACTCCGAGAGCGTCCGGGATTTTCCCTTCAAGTCTTTCAATGCAAGATTGGGGGCGCGCTTCGCCTGCGCCTGGGGAATCAGGCAGCAGACCAGAAGCGCGGCCAGCAAGCGAACGGAAATTTTCATCGTGAAACTCCTATGCAACAAGTCGCTGGAATAAGTGGAGGGCCCGCCGGAGCTATAACTCCGGCAGGGACTTCCCACTTTCCTCCGGCGAGTTAGAAGCGGTGAGTCAGGCTTGCCAGCCAAACATACTGCGCGAAGGCCGCGTCGCCGTGCGTCCCATAGACCGAATCGGGATAACTGACCGTGCGGTCGCGGTGAACCGCCTTGTAGACGCCCGCGGCGATCAAGTTCGAACCTCGGAAGTACTGCGCGCCCGGCCCCGCCGTTACCGCAAATCCGGGCCGGCGGAATCCGTCGTTGCTTACTGGAAACAGGTTGTACGCGGGAACTCCCTCGTCGCGCGGGCCAAAGGTTGCGCTCAGCGCTTTTACCCGGCCGATATGGACTGGAAACGCAACTCCGCCCTCCAGAAGATACTGGTCAGAGATAGCGACGTAGTTATCCAGAGGAGCTGTGGTGGAAAGGGTTGCGCCCCGCCGCACGCCGTTGGTGCCGCCCTGCGTGGCAATGTAATCTCCGTCCGTGTAGAAGGTCAGCGACTTGCCCACGCGCCCGTATGCCATCCATTGCATAACCAATCCCCAGCCGCCGTTACCGGGCTGAATCGAGTAATCGACGGGCGCGGTCACTTCCACCGCTGGGCCGATTCCTGTGGTATTGGTATCCACCGTATTCTGCACGTCGTCGTTGCCGGTTGGCATCAGCAAGCCCAGGCCGCCGGAAAAGTTGCCGCGCGGCGCGTGTTCCGGGTTGCGAATCCAGGCGTTGGCCCCGACAATCGTATCGCCCAGCCCGGATGCGGCGTACTTGATGGGAGAATTCTGGCTCTTGCGCGAGGCGAAGAGCCAGGGAGCGTCGATCTCGAAGCTGATTCTCGGCGTCCACTGGTAAGTAAGATTGGAAGCAATCAGATTGATTCTGTTCTCGACCTGCGTCTTGTCTTGCGCGCGGTACTCCTGGTAGACGTCGCCCACGTAGTGCTGGTAAGAGAATTGGTGTCGCTCACCGATCGTCACTTGAAAATGCCCGGGTTCGAGCGTTCCTCCCTGGCCGGTGGGCAATCCGCTCTGTTCGGGCGACCGCGCCAGAATGCAGCCCTGCGCCGCTAACTGCCCGGCAAACAAGCCTCCGGCAACGATAGCCGTAAACATTGCCGTCAGTTTTCCGCCTGCGGTTGCGATCGTAACTTCGATTCGCTTCTTCACGAAACTCTTCAATGGATGGAATCTCATCGGTTGTGGCCTCTCTTCAATTGGGGAATTGGGTACGGGGTCGCGAAGAGAGTTTGCCGGCGGCTCGGAATTGTTGCGAGGCGCTCTACGAGCACAGTCGTCCGCACACGCCGATTGCCGGCCTCTTCTGTGCCCTGCTTTACCCTAGCGGTGGGTTCCCGGACGCGCCTCCGGCAATGTGATGAGAGTTTTCCAATCCGTTCGGTGGATGCGGGCGGAGTGATGCCGCTGTTCGCGCTCTCTTGCGCGCTGGCTCTGGCGCGGATCGCTTCCCGCTCTCCTCAAGGTGGATACTGGAGTTGAAGAGAGGGAATCGCCATGAAACTCGGTCTCATCGCCGGCAACGGCCGCTTTCCATTTCTGCTGCTGGATGCGGCGCGGGCGCAAGGCATGGCGGTGGCGGTGGCGGCCATTCGCGAGGAGACCGACCCGGAGATCGACAGACGCGCGGCCGCGGACGATCTCATCGGCGTCGAGTGGTTCTCGTTGGGCGAGCTCTCGCGGCTGATCGAGCACTTCCACAAGGAAGGCGTTACCAGAGCCGCGATGGCCGGCCAGGTGAAGCACAAACAGATATTCTCCAGCATCCGTCCGGATTGGCGGCTGGCCAAACTGCTGCTCAGCCTGCGCACCCGCTCGACGGATATGCTGCTGGGCGCGGTGGCCAAGGTGCTGGGAGACGAGGGTATCGAACTGATCGGCTCAACCACATTCCTTGAGCCGTTGCTGGCCGCCGCGGGCGCGCTGACCGAGAGCGTGGCCGGCGGGCGCGCGCCCGACGACGAAGAGAGCAAGAATATCGAGTATGGACTGGGCGTGGCGCGAGCCGTGGCCGGCTTCGATATAGGACAGACGGTGGTGGTGGCCGCCCAGGCTTGCATTGCCGTCGAGGCCATGGAAGGCACGGACGCTGCCATCGAGCGCGCCGGGCAACTGATGCGCTCGCTCGATGAAGATGCTTCCACGCTGGAGCGCCGACTGACCGTGGTGAAGGTTGCCAAGCCCAATCAGGATATGCGCTTCGACGTACCCGTCATCGGCATGACAACGGTTGAGACCATGATTCGCGCGGGCGCCAGTTGCCTTTCCGTCGAAGCGGGGCGCACCTTGCTCTTCGATCGCGAGGCTGTGCTGGCGCGCGCCGCCGAGGAAGGCATTGCCATCGTGGCCGCGCCGCGCTAGCCGCGTTCCAGCTCCAGATCCCCAAAGGTCAAACGGTTTTCGGAAGCTTGACGAGGGCCACCTCGACAATCGCCACTCCGGATAAGTGCGTGAGCCGTCAACCGGCGGCAAAGCCTTGGGTTGCGCCCCTGCTCCAACCGACAGTCAAAAACGCGCGGCGGTATCCAGCCCTCAATTACTGTAGTAATTCATATTCGATTCAACGGTTTGAGACGAATTGGACAATTCCGTTATCTATCTGGAAAGCGTGTGAGAAAATCTCGCCATTCCCGCTTCCCCCCAGGCGGAAAAGGAGGACACCATGCAGCTGAGAATCAACCTTAAGATTGTCGTCCCTTGCCTTGTCGTTCTCTGGTTATTGGGGTTGCGCTTTCACATGGGCGGATATGCCCATCTGTTTCTGGTCACCGCGCTCGTGCTGATGATCTTCAAGACCGTCGCGGGCCGGCCCGGCGAACTGTAACGCAACCGAAAGACAAATTCCGGTCCCGCTTGGACCGAACGCAACGATCCGGTCAAGCGGGGCTGACAGCCTCTTCGTCTCCGAGCGGCAGCGGCGGAGTTATCCACCTCTCAGTGGATAGTAGGAAATCCTGTGCGCGTAAACCGTCAACTGTCGCGCATCTCCTCGATCTCCTCAATCAACTGCGCCAGCTGTTCCCTTTTACGTTCGCCGAGGTCGAGAAAGCGGACGCCCACCAGGTTCTTGTTGTGAATGGACTGGATGACGCCGCCAAGGCGGAAGGGCAGCCCTTCCAACTGAAACTCGGTCTCTACCCTGGTATAGATGCCGACCGGGAAAGGATCGTCGGTGTGGATGCGGCAGCCGGTGAGGCTCAGGTCGAGAATCCGCCCGTTCAGTCTGGCAGCGATATTGACGAGATATATCACGGCCGATGTATCGACCGTATGGCGCGATTGTGCGCGCCTCTCCCGGCGGCTGCGTTTTGGGGCTTGCGCGGCGGGTGAGTTGGATCCATTTTGGCCCGGTGCCTCCGGCTGCAAGCAGCCGGCCAAAGGTCTCTTGATTGGAAACAACTCGGCCAAGACCGCATCCGGGTCTCGCGCCACAGCGCTGACAGGCAGAGTTTGAAGTCTCACCGGAGCGGTCGGGTGTGGAAGAGCTTCCGCCGTCGGCAGCGCGCCTGGTGCGTGAACCGAAGGTTGATTCACCGCCACGTCTTCGGCCTGGGAATTGACGGCGTTCTCCGCGCGCTGGCTTTCGACAAGGGGGACTTCCACAGCGGAATTCAGAGCGAATTGCGCTTCCGCCTCTTTCTTTGCCGATGCCTCTTTTTCAGCGGCCTCCTTTGCGGCTTTGGCGATATTTTCCGCCTCGACCTCGCAGAGCGCCTCGGCCAACTCGTCTCGACGCCGCGCCGCTATATCCCCAAATTGAATGCCGACTGTACTGTGATCGTCGGTCCACTGGGTGACGCCGCTCAAGCGAAAGGCCAAGCCGCGAAGTTTGAAGCTCACCTCCACACGTTGCTGGGAGCCTGCCTTGAGCCGCTGGACGCCGCGCAGTCTGCAACCTGTCAGGCTGACTTCCACTAAGCTGCAGGGGAGTCGGATGCCTTGGCTCACCACCTGGAGCACGGCCTCAGCTTCGACCGCGCATCGGGGCATCGAACGGCGGTCCTGTTCAGGTTCGCGCGCGGCAAATCCGCTCGGCGTTTCACGTGCGTCCATGATGCACCCCGCCTGATTTTCAGGGAAAATCAGTGTCCTTTCTCCGCCTCCCAGGGCGAATCGGACGGCGGATGCGCGGCTTCACGGCCCTTCAAGCGATCGTACCGATAAAGATCGCTTGTGGTTCCGAGCGACTCGTTATAGAGGCTGATGGCACCCGTGACTTGCTTCAGTTCCTCTGTAAACCGATGAATCTCCTGCAATTGCCGGGCCAAAGCTGGAAGCTCGAATTGGGAGGTTTTAAGAAACTTCTGATAGCCGCGGTCGACCAGGCGGGCCACTTCCCCGCCAATCAGGGCTCCCGGCCGCTCCGCAAAGGCAGCGGGGGCTTCGCTGTCTTCGGCGGGCACCAACACGGCCGCGGCGCCATACTTGGCGATCAGCATTCCGCCCGCAACTTCGAGCGATCCTGCTACCTTAAAAGAATGGGCGCGTAAAGTGTCGAGCGCCTGTTCGAAATTGGGATTGCCTTTCTTTCGGTTCATTCGCTTTCCCGCCGGGTTAGGATGGTGCAACGCGTATTCGATCGAACCGGGACTACCGCAAGTTCGCATACTCAATCTCGCATAACCGGCGGACCGACGGCAATTTTCCAGCGGAATGTCGTGGCGGATCGAAGCAAGGATGAACGGAGTTCGCCATATCTCGGTGAAGGAATTGAAACGGCGCTACGTCTATCTTCTCTGCGTTCGCAAACCGTAACGCGCACATTCCATCTCGTCTCCAGTCCCCAATCGCCCCGAAAACCGTGGTTTTGTCGCCCTATGCGGCCCCATTTTCGCGTTTTTCCATGCGCCGATTCTGTCGCTTTATGGGGTCGCATCTCCAGCCCTCCGAATCCCCAACCCGCCCCCAAGCCCGCAGCGGTTGGCCGCGCCGCAGGTGCTCCACCTTTCGATGGACGCGCTTCGCCACCCGCCCCTGCTAACGTCTCCATACCCGCAGCTTCCCCAGAAGCGCAGGCGGGCATTGCACTTTTCCCTCGGAGATCGCAGAGCCATGCTCCCAGCCGCGGCCGTAACCGCCTTCCATCCCGTCCTACGCCGGCTGCTACTTATCCCATTGTTGCTTCTTCCTTTAGCGGCTACCGGCACCCTCTCCGCCGCCGACAATCCCGATCCTATCCCGGATGCGGAAATCTTTCCCGGCTCAGTTCCCGCTCCCGCCCCGGATGCCCTGCCTTACAATTCGTCTTACGCGGTCCAACCCGCAATAACCGGCCCCACTACCGGCTTCCACGACTCCGTAGCCGCGAAGTACAACTACGCCTTCGGCAAAAACTTTCCCTTCCTGCCCTCCAACGCCGTCTCCGCCAACGGCCAGTTCCTCAACCCCAAGAGCTTTCCCACCGCCCAATACTGCGGCCACTGCCACCAGGAAGCCTACCGCCAGTGGCGCCAGTCCGTTCATTCCAATAGCTTTCGCGCCCCATGGTATCTCAAGAACGTCAATATGCTCATCGACGAGAAGGGTGTCCAGTTCTCCCGCCATTGCGAGGGCTGCCACAATCCCATTGCCCTGCTCTCCGGCGACCTCTCCCAGGGAATGCCAAAAAAGCGCCCCTTTGCTGACGAGGGTGTCACCTGCTCCACTTGCCATTCCATCGTCTCCACCGACCCCACCGGAACCGGCAGCTACGTCATGGGCGTCCCCGCTGTCTTGGTCGACGAAGCCGGCAAGCCGATCCCCGGCACCGTCTCCGACGCCGAAATCCTCGCCCACCTCGACCGCCATTCGGCAGCCGTGATGCGCCCCCTTTACCAAACCGCAGAGTTCTGCGCCGCCTGCCATAAAGCCGCAATTCCCCGCTCCCTGGACGACTACAAATGGCTCCGCGCCATCTCTCTTTACGACGAGTGGCAGGCCGCCAGCTTTACCAAACAGTCCCCCTTGCCCTTCTACCGCAAAGACTCCGTCTCGACCTGCCAAACCTGCCACATGGTCCGTGAGCCGCTCACCCCCAACGCCGTCGAACCCGGCGCCAAGGACGACAAATTCGTCTCCCATCGCTGGCTCGGCGGCAACACTCTCATGCCCCAGTTCTACAAATACGACGAGCAAGCCGAAAAGCTCGTCGCCTTCCTCAAGAATTCCGCCGACGGCAAGGGAGTCTTCAACGTCGATCTCTTCGCCCTCGAAAAAGAAAACGCCGCCGCCAACCACGGCGATCGAGTCCTCGTCGCCCCGCTTGGCTTGACCGGGTTTTCGCTCGTCCCCGGCGAAACCCTCATCGCCGACGTGGTTCTCCAAAACAAGGGCATCGCCCACTCCTTCATCCCCGAGCAGCGCGACTTTTACGAGGCCTGGGTCGATTTCGCCGTCAAAGACGGCTCCGGCAAGACCCTCGCCGAGAGCGGCTTCCTCCAGCCCGACGGTTCGCTCGACCCCAGCGCCCACTCCTTCACCAACCGCCTGGTCAACGTCAAAGGCGAACTGAACGATCTGCACCAGATCTGGCACAACCGCGTCCTCGCCTACAACAACGCCCTCCAGTCCGGCCGCTCCCAGTTGGTCCGCTACCGCTTTCGCCTGCCCAAAGAGATTTCCGGCCCAATCTCCCTCAGCGCCACCGTCCGCTATCGCCGCTTCAACCAGCATTTCATTGACTTCGCCATGAGCCAGAAGCGTTATCCGCTGCCCATCGTCGATATCGCTTCCGAGACCAAGACCTTCCAGATCGGCGAAAACGCCCCCGTCCCGCCCGATGCCTCTGAAAACAAGGAGTGGATGCGGTGGAACAACTACGGCATCGCCCTGCTCGATGCCCAGCAGTACCAGGCCTCGGTCCAAGCCTTCGAGCGCGTCGCAGCGCTCCGCCCCGATTACGCCGACGCCTTCACCAATATGGCCGTCACGGAAATCTCCTGGGAGAAGTACGACGATGCCAAGTCCAACCTGGCCAAGGCGTTAGCCATTCTCCCCGGCGACCCGCGCGCCCTCTACTACCGCGCCATCGTCGAGCGCAACGCCGGCCAGATGCGCGAAGCGATAGCCGACCTTGAAGCTGTTCTGGAAAAATATCCCCGCGCCAAGGACGCCCTGCGCGAACTCGGCTTCAGCTACTACCAGCAGCGCGATTACCCCGCCGCCCGCAACGCCTACCAGCGTCTGCAAGCTGTCGATCCCGACGATCTCGCCGCCCATTACCAGCTCGCCATCCTCTACCGGCGCCTCGGAGAGAAGCAGAAAGCCGCCATTGAGTCCGCCAAGTTCGCCGACCAGAAGGACGATCCTACCGCGTCCACGTATGCTTTGGAGTTTCTCCGCAAGCATCCCGAAGTCGCCGGCGAGTCGGTAGTCTGGCACACCCACGACCTGACCGGCGACCCCATCAAGCCCCCCGCCAAGATCGATTACAAATATATTCCGGGCGCGGGAAGTTAGGCTTGACTCAGGCCTGTGCATTCCACTACCCATCTTTTCCCCAAGCCCGACTTCACCCAAACCGCCGGCGCACGGGCAAAATCGGCAAGGTATGTTGAATGAAGTTTCTTACTTTGAAGGCATCGCTTTGCCGGCCAGCGCGCCAATGCCATGATCTTCAGCCTCCCCTTTTCTACACAATTAACCTCCCATTCATCTTTCTCGTGTACTTTTGAAAAATAGTTGGGTTGCTTCCCCGCGCCACCAGAGAAAACCATCTCAATACTTGGAGCCACTTCATGTCCGACACCGCAACAGTCCTGGAAGTCCGGCCCCCCGCCGCGACGCTCCTCGACAAGAAGATGAAGAAATCCCACGCCATCGTCAGCGGTGCGGTCGTTCTCTCGGCGCTCACCGTTGGCCTCGGCTTCATTGCCTTCCACATCGCTCAGGATTTTAGCGGCGTTGCCGTCGGCAGCTTCTGGCCTTACGCGCTGCTGGTCGTCGCCCTGCTGATCGCCCTCGCCTTCGAGTTCGTCAACGGCTTTCACGACACCGCCAACGCCGTCGCCACGGTCATCTATACCCATTCTCTGGACCCCAACATCGCCGTGGTCTGGTCGGGAATGTGCAATCTGGCGGGGGTGCTGACCTCCTCGGGCCTGGTGGCCTTCACGGTGATTACGCTGCTGCCCGTCGAGCTGATCTTGCAGGTCAGCTCCGGTGCCGGATTCGCCATGGTCTTCGCTCTGCTGATCGCCGCCATTCTCTGGAATCTGGGCACATGGTGGCTGGGACTGCCCGCCTCCAGCTCCCATACCATGATCGGCTCCATCATCGGCGTCGGCCTTGCCAACCAACTCATGAACGGACGCGACGGCACCTCCGGCATCGATGTCGATCAGGTCACGAAGGTCTTCAAAGTCCTGCTCATCTCGCCGCTGGTGGGATTCACGGCCGCCGCGCTGTTGTTCCTGCTGGCCAAGTCGCTCATCAAGTATCCGGCTCTCTACGAGGCTCCCAAGGGCACCCAGCCTCCTCCGTGGCCCATCCGCGCCCTGCTGGTGCTCACCTGCACCGGCGTCAGCTTCGGCCACGGCTCCAACGACGGCCAGAAGGGCATGGGACTCATCATGCTCATCCTCATCGGCACCGTGCCCACCGCTTACGCGCTCAACCACGCCGTCACCGCGGATCAGGTGCAAGCCTTCATTGCCTCCTCGGAGAAGGCCGGCCACATCTTCGACAGCCATGTGGACAAGAACGGCATTCTCGGCGAGGATGCCCGCAACGAGGTCACCGACTATATCCGCACCAAGCAAATCAGGTCGGATACGATCCTGGCGGTGCGCGAGCTGGTCGAGGACCTGAGCCACGAAGTCGCCCTCTACAAGGAGTTCAAGGCCGTTCCCGCCAACCGGCAAGCCAACGTCCGCAACGATATGTACGTGGTCAGCGAAGCCATCCGCCTGATGCAGAAGAACAAGCAGCCGGCCTTCACCGCGGCGGAAAACAGCGCCCTCAAGGACTACAAGGACAAGATCGACCATGCCACCAAGTTCATTCCCACCTGGGTCAAGGTCGCTGTGGCTCTGGCTCTGGGCATGGGCACCATGGTTGGCTGGAAGCGCATCGTCGTCACCGTCGGCGAAAAGATCGGCAAGGAGCATCTGACTTATGCGCAGGGCGCCACCGCGGAGCTGGTCGCCATGTGCACCATCATCGCCGCCGATAACTTCGGTATGCCGGTTTCGACGACGCATGTGCTAAGTTCCGGCGTGGCCGGCACCATGACCGCCAACGGCAGCGGGCTTCAGTGGTCCACGCTGCGCAATATCGCGATGGCCTGGGTCTTCACCCTCCCAGCCGCCGCGCTTCTCTCCGGCTCGCTCTTCTGGCTTTTCCGGCAGGTAGCCCACTAACCCGCCTTCGACCTCGTTTTCAGGGCATCCGGGGTTGCCGGATGCCCTTTTTCCGAGCCTCGTCTATTGCGATTTCCAAGCCAAGGCCTCCACTTGGAACTCGCCTTTGCGGCCAAGGTAAACGGCCGGGGTGGCGTTGCGGTTTCCCAAACCGCAATGGCGGCGCCCTCCGACAAGCTCAAGGGAGACTCTGCAGGAGTTGCGCGCTTTGGTCAATAACGCCATGGCCTGCTATTTCGACGATGCGATGCAGGCTCCCAAGATCATCCGTCTCCATTTTTGGCGGATCGAGTTCTAGCTGCAAGAAACTGCCCAGCAGCGCATTTATCCCAATTCCGACGATTGGCGACCAGGCCAGCCGTCCTCTGGAATTGACTTTACGCCGACCGGGTGGTATTACTTTTTTTAGAATGTAAAGGGGGCGCATGGAATCCGCACTGAGCGTCAAAGGGCAGGCGACTATTCCCAAGACGATTCGGGAACATCTGCATCTGAAACCGGGAGACCGGGTCAAGTTCTTCGTGCATCCGGACGGCAGCGTGGCGATTTTGCCGAAGCTGCCCACATCGGCTTTGCGAGGCATGGTCTCATCGCGGCGCGGTGGGCCTGCCACTCTGGAAGAAATGGACGAAGCGATCGCGGCCGGCGCGTCCAGGGGTATAAAGCGCGGCAAACTCCGGTGAGGGAGCGATGAACGGGCTCGATACGAATATACTCATCCGCTACTTCACGCAGGACGACTCGATCCAATCGCCCAAGGCAACAGAAATCGTCGAGCGGCGTTTTACGCGGGATAGCCCCGGCTTTGTCAGTTTGGTTACGATGGTTGAAATCGTGTGGGTTCTTGGCAGCGTGTATGCGTTGCAGGACCGGGAGATCGCCGACTCTGTAGAGCGAATCCTTCAGGCCGATACGCTGACGGTTCAAAACGAGCAGCAGGTGTACGCGGCGATGGTGGCGCTCAGAAAGGGATGGGGCGCGTTTGACGATGCGCTGATTGGAGCCTTGGGAGCGTGGGCCGGTTGCGACAGCACTCTGACGTTCGACAAGAAAGCACCGCGGCTGGCTGGATTTGAGCTTTTGGTTTGAGGTTTCGCGCTGGCCCTCCGGGGTGACGTGTGGATGGAGGACGGACGCTGACCCAGGGTTCCATCCGCTGTGGCGGAGTTCACTTATGGGCAATTCTCGCTTTCTTCCTCCCGGGAGCCACCTGCGGTGGTGGCAGCAGCGCTTCGCGCATGGGGTTCATGGTTTCCCCAGGCCTAAGAATCCGGACATGGGGCACACTGCAATCACGCGACGGAATCTTTGAAATAATCTTTCAGAAATTCGTAAACTCGCCGCTTGTCCTTTCGAGAGGCCGATTGCACAATTGCAATGACATTCATCTTGCCCGTCGCGCTATCCCAATAGTTCTTCTTCATCGCCTGATGCCGCCCGCAGATCGCTCTCCACTGTCTGGGATCGTCTGGACTTACAGCGCCCCCAAGCGAGTGAGGTTTCATGTGATCGGCAGCGAGCTTGACCGTTCCGCCTCCAACCGGATCGATAGAGCCATCGCGCAACCGGCATTTTGCGCCATCCTCATCCCACTCGCATGAATTCCCGGCACGTTCCAATACCTGCTTCCAAGCCGCCTCGGAACAGGCAACTCGCTTGCCGGCGGCAGTTCGCTTCCTGGAGGATTGCAATACGTATTCGCCCACCTTGAGGCTACGGTCGTCGCGGTTGGAGAGAATGGTGTAGCCGCAATCTGTCCGGAGTTCGGAGAGTCTTTGGTGCCAGTTCTCAGGTTCCTGACCCGTCTTGGGTCCTTTGCGACCTGCTGGATTTGCTACTTCGTTGCAATCCGGCCAACATTGTCAAGAAGGAACGCCTCGATCCGCTGGAGGATGCTGCCGTGCTCGTACTTGCCCAGGACCGCGCGCTTTCGTTCCGTCCTCATGCGTCTTCCCGCTTTTCCATTTCGGCGATCAGCGCGCTTAGCGAAACCTCCAGGGCCGAAGCGATCCGGCGCATATTCACCAGAGCGATGTTTCTCAGCCCTCGTTCGACATCTCCAATGTAAGTTCGATGAATGTTAGCGCGCTCGGCGAGCTTTTCCTGCGATAGCCCACGCGCGGTGCGAAACTTGCGCACCGTCTCACCAAAGGCTGTTTTCAGTTCCCCATCCGTTATTGCGGTCACGGCAAAAGAGTATGTGTTATGATGGATATAGGTCTACATGATATAAGTGGCATCTGGGCGAACTTTGACCGGGAGAATCGGTTCATGAGGGCAGTTGCGAAGCAGGATGAGTTGGCGAAAGAGCAGTCCGCTCTGCATTTCGGCTGCATGGAAATTGACGCCGCTCTTCGACTGCGCGGACTCATCATGGAGGCTCTCGATCGGGAGCAGGTGGCGATTCTTCCTCCGTTGAGCGTCGAAGTCACGCTTCGTTTGGCCCTTTCGCTTCAATTTCACTTCGATACGGTGATGCTGGACCCCTGGTACAACAAAGGCTTCGGCGGCATTCAGCAGGACTATATGGCGTTCTTTCTCGATGTGATAAGGCAGTCGGGCGAGATTGCCGATCACATTTATTTCTGGGGGTTTCCGGAGATTGTTGCGCCCTTTGTCGAGCGAATTCCCCGCCCCCTGATCCTGACTTGCTGGCTGACTTGGTACTACAAGAACAATCCCTCGGTGATTCGAGGATGGCGTTCGAGCCAGAATGCGTGCCTTCACATTTCCCGCCCTGACGCGGTTCTTCATCCCGAACGTTTTCTGAACGGAAAACAGCTTGCCCTCAAGGAACAGGGCAAATTGCGCTATATGCCTGGCCCGACCAGCGTCTTGGCAGATCATCCCGCGGATGTCGTCGAGGAGCCGCTTCTGGTCGGATTCGTCGGGCGTAAGGAACAAACCGGCCATCCCTCGCAGAAACCGCAAAAAGTGTACGACCATCTACTCCAGATGTCGATGTCCGATGGCGGCCTCCTTCTAGACCCTATGGCCGGCTCCGGCACCGCCGGAGTTGTGGCCAAGCAGCGCGGATTCCGGGCCATTCTCTGCGACAAATCCGAAGAGTATACCCGACTCATCGAGAAGCGCCTCGGTATAAATCGGATTCCGGTCGAAGGCGAGATTGCGGAACTTCTCCGAATCTGACGCATAATGTACAAGGTACCTATTGCAGAATGAGCCTGAAAGCCAAGCTGGAAGCTGTCATCTACGCCGCGGAGGAGCCGGTCACACTCGCCCAGCTCGCCTCCCTGTTTGCCGCCGACGCCCTCGAGTGGAAGGCGCAGCAAGAAGCCGCGTCCGCCGAGCAGGCCGCCGAAGCGGAAGCCGCCGAGCCTCCACCTTTGCTGGGCTTGGGCGAGGAGTTCGACTACCTGGAACCGGAACCGAGCCTGGAACCGGGCCTGGATGCGGATTCGGCTTCAGCCGTTCCCGACGGGGCTGATTCGGCCACCGAAACGACGGCGATGGCCGCCGGAACTGTCCTGAAATTGGACAGCGTCCCCTCGCCGGAGAGCGAATCCGGCAACGAAGCCGCCCCGTCGCCCGCCGCCCCTGCCGACCCCGACTCCGAGTTGAAGCGCCTTGCCCGCCTGCGCGACCGCGAGGTACGCGCAATTCTTCGTCAGTTGCTCGACGAGATCGTCGCTTCCTACGCTTCCGACCATCGCGGCTTGGAAGTCCGCGAGATTGCCGGCGGCTATCGCATGGCCACCAAGCCCGAGTGCCACGATGCCGTTCGCCTCTTTGTGAAGAGCCTCAAGCCGCCGCTCAAGCTCTCCCTGGCCGCTCTGGAGACCCTGGCCGTCATTGCTTACAAGCAGCCGGTCACCGCGCCGGAAGTCAGCGAAATTCGCGGCGTGGAGGCCGCCGGCGTACTCGGTTCGCTCTTGGCCCGCAAGCTCATCGCCACAGCAGGCCGCAAGCAGGTCATCGGCCGCCCCATCCTCTACAAAACCACCAAGGAGTTCCTGCTTCGCTTCGGCCTCAAGGACGTTGCAGAGCTACCCTCGATGGAAGAATTCGAGAAGATGGCCTCGATCGAACTGGAAGAGCCGGAATCGGCCACTGGGGAAGAGAACGAGTTCGGCGCGGGGGTGGAAGACGAATCATCGGGCGGCGCGGATTTGGATTCCGATCCAGACAGCGACGCTCAAGAGAAGGATTCGGATCGGACTTGCGATCAATCGGACCCTGGCGTAGAGCCGGAGTCCGCCGAAACTACAGTGGATCGGGAAGAAACGGCTGCCGAGTCGCCCGCACCCACTCCAGACCAATTGCCAGCGGAAACGGCTGCCGAAAAACAAGCGGAAACGCCAGCCGAGATGGCTGCCGTGCCCTCCACCGCAACCGAGCCGGTTTCAGACCTGGCTCCGAATCCGAACGAGTGAAGCATAACTGGCCGTCCGCCGTGGCTACGCAGTGAATGCGGCCAGGGTTGAAGAACTTGTCGCCAGCTTAGGCCTAACCCGCCGCGCCGCGCCCCTCAGAGCAGGCAGAAACCGAGACATTCCCTATGACCGACGAATTGAAACCTAAAGCGAGCAAACGCAAGACCGCTCCCAAAAAGAAAGCCAAGATTGAAGCGCCTGCCGAAGATTCGGCCCTGATCGTAGCCGAGGCCGCCGCCGCGGACGCTTCGATCGAAACGAAGATTGAGGACCGAACGGAAGATCAAATCGAGCCCATCGTTGCAATCGAACTCGAAGCGGAAGAAGCCACGGAAGAAGTCGAGGCTATGGCCGTAACGGAAGCCGAGCCTCCGCTGGACGCTGACTCCGAAGAAGAAGTCTTTGCGCCCAAGCCTCGACCGCCGGCCAAGCTGGAACGGCTGCAAAAGATTCTCGCCGCCGCGGGCGTAGCCAGCCGCCGCCGCGCCGAGGAGATGATCGAGCAGGGCCGCATCCAGGTCAACGGCAAGATCGTCACCGAACTGGGCAGCAAGGCCGATGCCGCGCGCGACCACATCCGCGTCGACGGCAAGCTGCTCCAGGGCGCCGAGCGCCTGCGCTACTACGTGCTCAACAAGCCGCGCGGCTTCGTCACCACCGTCAAGGACCCCGAAGGCCGGCCCACGGTGATGCAGTTCTTCGAGAAGATGAAGGAGCGCCTCTACCCCGTCGGTCGCCTCGATTACCTGAGCGAAGGGCTGCTGGTGGTCACCAACGACGGCGATCTGGCCAACCGCCTGACCCGCGCCGCCTCCGGGGTCGAAAAGACATACCTGGTCAAGGTCAGCGGTCAGCCCAGCGAGGACGAACTCGATATTCTGCGCGGCGGCGTCGCCATCGAGCGCGGCAAGCCTGGAGAAGGCCGTGTGCGGACTTCCCCGGCGCGCGTCCGCCAGGTTCGCCAGGGCGACAATCCCTGGTATGAAGTCGTCCTCATCGAGGGCCGTAACCGCGAACTGCGCAAGATGTTCGAGCAGATCGGCCACTTCGTCGAGAAAATCCGCCGCGTCGGCTACGGACCGCTGGTTCTCGACCAGGAGCCGGGCAACCTGCGCGAATTGCAGCCGGAAGAGGTGGAACTGCTGCGTAAGGCCGCTGAAGGCAAGCTACGGACCCCCAAATCCAAGGAACTCCGCCGCCGCAACGCCGCCGATGCCGCCCAGTTGCCCACTGTCCGCCCCAAGCCAAGCTCTCGTCCGCGCCCCGCCCAGCCGTTTTCCTCCAAGCCCTTCGATTCCCGCGCTGTTGCGCCCAAACCGTTTGAGGACCGCTCCGCCGCCCCCCCCAGCGACTATCGCCCCAAGAAGTCCTTTGCAACTGATCGCACATCCGGTATGAATCGCCCCTCTACCCGCCCCGCGTGGCAGAAGGAAGACCGATCCACCCGTCCTCCCGCTCGCTTTGCCGGAGAAGCAGCCGGCGAAGTCCGTCCCGCCGCGGGCAGAACCTTCGGCGCTAGACCGGCCCAGGGTAAGACTTACGGAGCCAAGCCGGCATTCGGTAAACCTGCATGGAAGAAGCCGGGCAGCGGCGACCGGCCGGCATTCCAGCGCCCCGCGCCCCGCCGCGAAGCCGAGGAAATTGAGGATAGGGAGCCTCGCAAGCCGTCCAAACTCTTCATTGAGCCGATTCAGCGCGAGGAGCGCGCCCGTCCCAGCCGCCCCAGCGCGCCCCGAACCGGACCCGCGCGGTCTGGCCCGACACGAACCGGTACAGACCGCCCGTACTCGCCCCGGCCCAGCACCGCTCGACCCTTTCGCGCGGAAGGCGGCCCAGGCAGAGGCCTGGAGCGGCGCTTCACCACCAGCAGCGGCAAGCCCCGCGCCGGCGGCGCGCGCCCCAGCAGCAAACCCGCCGGACGCTCCTATGGCGCTCCGCGCACTGGCCCGCGCACCAGCGGACCGGACTCCCGGCCTAGCTACGGCTCCAGTTCCGGGCCAAGTTCCGGCCCCAAGCGACCCTACGGCGGCAAACCCGCCGGCGGTTTTAGTCGTCCCTCGGAAGGCCCCGCCACGCGCAGCTTCGGAGGCGATCGACGCGAAGGCTCGTTCCCGCCCCGTCCGTCCCGTCCCGCTGCAGGCTCCGGCCCTCGCCCGACCGGGTCGGCCCGGCCCTTCACTCCGCGCACCGAGGGAACCTCCGGCTATCGCCCCACCCAGGCAAAGCCGTACTCCAAATCGTCCTCCGGCACCGAGCGCAAAGCCGCACCGGGCTGGAAGCCCAAACCCAGCTTTGGCGGTCCGGGCAAACCCGCAGGCGGCTCACGCTCCAAACCCAAACCCAGCGGCTTCTCCAAATCCGGCTTCAAGAGCAAACCCTCCGGCCCCAAACGCTCCGGCAAACCGGGTGAAAAAAAGCGCCGTTGACCGCCGGACGCAGCCGCTACTGCGTCATCCGGCGTTCGCGGACGATCATCCAGGGCGTTCCGAACTTGTCCCGCAGCATGGCGAAGCGGAACGCAAAAAAAGTCTCACCCAGGGGCATGACAGTCTCGCCCCCTTCGCAGAGCAGCGCATAGACACGCTCCGCCTCTTCGTTGCTGTCGACGCCTAGGACAAGATAGGCGCTGCGCATGGGTTGAAAGCTCTCCGGCGGGGTGTCGCTGGCCATCAACGTCGTGTCTCCGATGACGATGCGGGCATGCATGACTGCTGTTTCCATGCCCGGAGGGAAGTTTTTCGGCTCCGGCATTTCTCCGTAATTCATCGTTCCGAGTATTTTTCCGCCCAGATGCCGCTCGTAGAAACGAAGCGCTTCCGCGCAGTTGCCGCCAAAGTGCAAGTAGGTGTTCAGTCTCATCGTCCGCTTTTTCCTTTCGGAATTGGATTGGTGTGGTCTATTGGGGAATATCGGGTATGGGATCGCGCAAAGCCTATCCCAACCATACCTGTCAACAGAGTGCCTCATCCCCGCGTTTTTTTCCAGCACGAATGCGAGAGCCGTACGCTCCAGCATTCCTCCCGCCGGATTCCACTTCCGGCTTGGAAGCGTTCCGCATCAACCCGCAGCGGCTTCGATAAGGAACGTTGCTTCCATCTCCCTTCGACGGGAGGCGGCAAAGACGAAGATGTGAGGCCGAAGATCGCAAATCCGCCTGTTGCTTCCCTTATATAGGGATCAGGCCGGATGCGGCGCGGGATAACCCGCTCAAAGCCTAGAAGAAACGGTTGGGCTACCATAAGCGACAGATAAGCTGCTTTCAGGAACTCCCCTTCGACCAGGGAGTCAGTTCCTGGATGGCGCTTCCGAATCGCCGACCGGCCGGGAACCGCCGCACTGATAACGGAGGGAGTCGAAAGCGAAGGAAGTTATGGAACGTACCTGTCCGGTCGCTGATGGCCAGCCGCCATTTCCCGTGTATCACCTTCACTGTGATAAATTGATCGCTGGGTTGCCGTAGGCAGCTCTTCCGGCGCCTTGCCGCACCCATTCAAAAAGCCTGCTAAAAGGAGACACGGAATTGGCAAATCCAGCACCTAAACCCGCGGCCGCTCCCACAGATTGCAAGTATACAGGCGCCGCTCCGAGGTTAATCTATCAAGTCGACGAGAAAAGAGAGAAGATTGCAGGAACCTTCTCGGTGAAAGGCGCTGACGGCAAAAATTATCCCCTGCAATTTGACGATGAAATCAATTTCGGGACCGGAGGAAAACTTCCGTTCGGCGAAGAAGTTTCCAAATTCGAACCCGACATAAAAAAAAGAATCCTCTTCCAACCGGCGACAGAAGCAGACCTGAGACAAAAAATCCTCGTCCTACCAAAAACGTATGGCTATTCGACTCAACCGATGGCCGCAAATGAGTTCAATGCGTTCCTGATGAAGAATTCGGCTGTGCATATATACACTGATCCGCACTTGGACCAGACTGTCCTCTCGGACGACCATTTCAAAGCCTTTTCGGACTTCACGCTCAATGCACCCGGTTTGGGCCACTACGATCCAGCGCGGCCCAGGCTCCATCAATTCTTGCAAATTGTTGGCTGGAATATCAACTATGTCACTCCACAGAAACTGAAAGATTTCAGTAAAAAGAACCCCTGGGGGGTTTTAGCCTTCGATGAAGGATCTCGTCAGGTCCCTATTCCGATTATGGGCACTAGCGGAGATTTTGCGAATGGACTAAAAATTATGATCGATTCAGTATGCCACACCTTAATCTTTGTGAAGGATTACAGCTACAGTTCGAAAAGTAATAAGTACGACATCGAATTGCTGTTTGAGCTGTACGATGGCTTCGGGCTGAATGATGCAAACATTCATCTAGCGGGCTACAAAGCACAAACTGGAAATCGCTTCCCGGAGAACGAAGGTTTTACTGCTTGGTGGCAACTCCAGCACCAATTAGCCTACGCCCCCCTCGTCACGAAAGTATCGGTAACAAGACGCTTCACGGACGTCCCAGCTATATGATCACTGACCGCAGTCTATTGGCGATCACCTACACGGCGTTGGCATTCGGGATTGTTGTTGCGCCGTACTGCTTCTTCGGTTTATTGATGGAAGAAGAGGATCCATTCCGACTATTCGTAGTCCTCACGCTTCTTGCTTGCACGTCGATCTTGGCCCTGCGGCTAGTTGGCTGGTCGAAACTCGATGGCTGGTTGGCGCAGAAGCAAAGAACGATCACGCGTGTGTTGATACACGCCGTAACCGCTATTGCGTTCCTTTGTTCCTGTTTTCTTCTGATATCTCTGGCGGCATTAGGCGTAATGTTTACGCAGCCTTTGAAGTGGTTTTACATACTGGTGCCGGTCGGGATAGGCGCAATCGTTGCCTTGTTGCCTGTCACTCTTCTGAAACCATCGAGATTTGAGCGAGCTTTCAGTTCGCGCCTGACTGCCAAACTGAACCCGTTTCGGCTGGCGGCATACGGATTTCTGGTTGTTTTGGCCGGCTTCGCCTGCGTGGAGGTTGTCAAGTTTTACCAATTCACTCACCCAGTATATTAGTGGACTGTCGCGGCCATTTTCGCAGCCGGTGAGTCATTCCATCCGGGGCTGGAGTGGAGGAGACTTGAGGCGGCTTCCGGCGCGGCACTCACTGGGAGCCTCTGCGCAGCAAAATGGTCTTGATCGTCTCGAAGATGATGAGAAGGTCGAGCCCTATCGACATATGCTTCACGTAATAGAGATCGTATTCTAGCTTCTGCTTGGTCTCTTCCAGGCTTGCGCCGTATCCATAGCGCACCTGCGCCCAGCCGGTGAGGCCGGGAGGGATCATGTGGCGCAGATCGTAGAAGGGAATCTCGCCGGCCAGCCACGCGACGAACTCCGGGCGCTCCGGACGGGGGCCGACGAATCCCATGTCTCCGCAAAGAACGTTCCACAGTTGCGGAATCTCGTCCAGGCGCGTCTTGCGCAGGAATCTTCCCACGGCGGTGACGCGGGGGTCGTTCTTGGCGGCCCACACCGCTCCGTTGGCCTCGGCATTCTGGCGCATGGTGCGGAATTTGTGCAGCGAAAAGGCGCGCCCGCGCAGCCCCACGCGGGTCTGGTGGAAGAAGATGGGGCCGGGCGAAGAGAGGCGCACGGCCAGGGCGATGAACGGCAAGAATGGCAAGCTGATGGCCAGCGCGAGGGAAGCCACCGCGATCGAGACCAGGCGGCGGCTGAGTTGCATCGAGGGCCTTACGTTGAAGCCCTCGGTGAAGATGAGGTTGCTGGGATTGAGTCCGTCGAGTTGCAGTTTGCCGGAGAGCCGCTCCATGAGCGTGACGGCATTTTCGATGGTGACTCCTCGAAGACGAAGATCGAGCAGTTCGCGCAACGGCATAGCGCCGCGGCGGTCTTCCAGGGCGACGACGATCCGGTCCAGGCGCGCGTTCGGGAGGCGGAAGGCGCGCAGTTCGGAGGCGAAGCGGTCCATTTGCCCGCCGGTTTCTTCCCCTTCCGCGCCGCCCACCACATCCATCCCGGCATCGCGCCGGGAGCGGAGGTTTTCCGCCACCGCCCGCGCCCTCGCTCCGCTGCCCAGCACATAGACGCGCTCACGGAAGAGCGAAAGCCCAAGCAGCCATTCATAGGTTCGCCGCCACAAAACAAGGAAAACCGCAAGCAAGGCGATGCCTGCCACGAGAACGTTATGCCCGTGCCCGATGTCGCTCTCCGGGTCGTAAACCAGCCCGGCCGCGAGAACGAACGACAGCATCCCCAGCACCAGCATGAGACGAAAGTAAATCTCTCCTCGCGCCGCCATGCGCTGCGATTCGTAGAGATCGAGGTAGTAGGAGAAGAACAGCGTCAGAACGGTGATGACCGCGATCTTGATCAGGCCGTTCTCGTAGAGCAGGACAATCTCGGCATCCGGCCCCACCAGCCACACTGTGGTCAGCAGGAACGATCCGACCACCAGAATGGCTTCGCAAACCGGCAGAAGCAAGGTCCGGATCGGAAAATAAACATTGAAAAGCCTGATCATTCTCGCGGCCATCTGTCCCTTCGTTGCCGTTTGCCGCCGCCGGCATCCCGGTTGCCGTAGCAATCATAGTACAAACCGAGGTTGCCGGTGCCCTTGGCCTTCCCGGGGGCAAAGCCGAGGGCGTGAGAGTGCGAATGTCAGATGGGCGCGCCCCCGCAAAGCGTTCGCTCTCTATGCGAGTGTCGCCCTCACGCTCGTCGCCTTGCAGGGCATCGTCTCGGGGCTGACTGCATCGCCCCGCGAAGTCTTGCCGCATCCCTCCGATGCACTAGACTCGATTGTGGAACCTTTTATGTTGAATCTCTTTGGCGGCAAGAAGAACCCACCTCCCGCCTCTGCCGGCGCGCCTCAATCCGGCTCGGCCGAGACCGCCGCGCCGCGCTCGGACGAACTCCAGGCGGAAGCTCCTAAGCTGACCTTTTTTAACCGCATGAAGCAGGCCGTCTCGCGCACCCGCGAGTCCCTCTCGGCCAAGATCGAAGACCTCGTCGCCCTCACCCGCGCGGTAGACGAGCGCGCACTTGAAGACCTGGAATCGGCGCTGCTTTCAAGCGACCTGGGGGTGCAGACCACCGCCACCGTTCTGGACGCTCTGCGCGCCCGCGCCCGCCATCACGCCATCGCGGGAGGGGAGGAGCTGCGCGACCTGTTGAGGGAGCAGCTCCGCGACCTTCTCGAAACCCCCATATCCAATAAACCGAAGCTCTTGCCTCAGGCTGGGAATCCCGGCGTCACCTTCCTGGTCGGCGTCAACGGCACCGGCAAAACCACCTCCGCCGGTAAACTTGCCGCGTGGCATCGTGCTCAGGGCCGCACCGTGCTGCTCTGCGCCGCCGATACCTTTCGCGCCGCCGCCATCGAGCAGCTCGAAGTCTGGGCATCGCGCTCCGGCGTTGAAATAATCAAAACCCGCCAGGGCGGCGATCCGGCGGCTGTCCTCTACGATGCCGCATCCGCCGCCCAGGCCCGCAAGATCGACGAGTTGATCGTCGATACCGCCGGCCGCCTGCACACCAAATCAGGCCTCATGGACGAGTTGGAAAAGATGCGCCGCACGGCGTCGAAACTGATCCCAGGCGCCCCTCACGAGGTGCTGCTGGTGATGGACGCGACCACCGGCCAGAACGGTCTCAACCAAGCCCGTCTGTTCACCCGGTCCGCCGGTGTAACCGGCATTCTTCTCACCAAGTTGGATGGCACCGCCAAGGGCGGCATCGCGGTCGCCATCGCCCGCGAACTGGACCTGCCCGTCCGCTTTGTCGGGGTCGGCGAACAGATGAACGACTTGCTGGAGTTTTCACCCGCCGAGTTTGTGGATTCGCTGCTTGGGTAAGGTGAGTTGCAACTGGAGAAGATTCTGAGATGAGGTGCAAAGCGCCTTGCTCGGTGTACTCGGAGCTTTCCTTCATTTGGCTCCAGTGACTCCGTGGAGAGGCAGCCCGACTCAGTTCCCGCTATAAGCCGCGCGCAGACGCTTTCTCGCGGTATCGGCGCGGGTGGTACTGGGGCCGGCATCTATGGCGGCCTGATAGTCGCGGACGGCAGCGGGGCGTTCGCCGTTCTGGTCGTGGCACTCGCCGGCGGCCAGCAGCGAGCGAATCTTCAACTCCGGACTTACGTTCTTGGTCCAGGCGGCCTGCTCGTAGGCTTGCGCCGCTTCCGCGTAGTGGCGCTGCCCGCGCAGCGCGTCGCCCAGGCCGAAGTAAGTCAGCTCCAGCCGCGCCTGGGCAAAGTAGCCGGGTTTCGCGCTCTCGGCCACAATCTCCCGGTAAGCGGCTACCGCTCCCATGCCCTCGCCCGAGTCCTTGCGCAAATTGGCCTCTTCCAGGCAGAAGAGATAGTCGTGAGGGTACTGGTTCTTGAGCGAGCGCACCGCCAGAACCGCGTCCTTGTAACGCGCCTCGCGGCGCAGAAACAGCGCGATCACCGTGCGCGCTTCGACCGAGGTGATGACGCCGCGGTTGCCCGCGTCGTTGAGCATCTCCAAGCCGCGGCTCTTGGAGCCGGTGATGCCGGCAAAGCCGATGAGCAGCTTGAAGGGCCAGGGCAGCGCGCCCACCACGTATTCGTAGACCCCCACCACGAGTTTTGCATCCACATACTCCGGGTCCAACTGGAGTACGCGCGCGCAGTCGTCTTTGGCCTTGATGGCCTGTCGAAAGCCGGCCCCGAAGGCGCGTTCCACCATGGCCAGATAGGTGCATTTCAAACTGCGCGCCCATCCCCGCGCAAACAGGGCATCGATGTCGTTGGGATTCCCGCTCAACCGCCAGTCCGCCTCGCTAACCGCCTCGTCGGCCAGCCCCAAAATGCGGTCGCGGGTCTTGGGGTCTTCCTGGGTGGCGTGGCGGCCGCTCAGGAAGCCGTCGTTGGCGTAGAAGGTGGTATCGAGCAAATCCTGGCGGTAGATTTCCTGGAACAGCACCGCGTTCAGCAGCAGCGCCGTGGCTTGCGGGTCGCCCGGATGCCCGGCGTGAAAGCGCTCGAAACGCTCCACGCAGCCGCGATAGTCCAGATTGTAGAAGCGGTCGTAGGCCTCGCGCACCAGTGGATCGTTGTTCAAAGGGTTGGTATGCACCCCGGCGGCCCACCCCGGAGCGACGGCGGCCAGTAGCAGGATTCCCAGGCCCGCGGCGCACAACCCCAATCCTCGCCTCCAGACGGCAGTGCCAGGCTGCTTCCGCCGGGGAACTTCCGCTGCGCCGGCATCGCCTCTCAAAAATCTCAAAAGGAAACTCCCGTCTCTTTGACGTTAACCATAGCAGTAGGCGCTTGAGAAGAATCCTACTCCTTTGACCCAATTCCGCTGCGCGGCCAACCGCGCCGCCTTTGCCCTGGTTCTCTCTTCAAGGAACGATGCAATGAATCGGAAAGAGATAATGCGGTTGTTGCTGAACCAAGCTCAGTTTAACGGATTTGAATTCCGGCGATGGTTTCTGGCGAATATTCGGCCGGCCTGGCCGGGCGGCGAGCAGGCCCTCACCCTGCTCGCCGGAGAAGGCCGCCACTGTGCGCTGCTGTTTTCGCATGATTTTGCCCGCTGCTTCTGGCGGACGGGTTCTCAAATTGCCTTTTCGGTTCCCTCCATGACCTATCCCAGGGTCAATGCTCGCGGCGAGGTGGTGCAGGTGACGCGCAAGGTCTTCACCCGGCGCACCAACAAGCCGCACGTCTGGAAATATCACCTGGGGCGGATGGCGGCCGCTGACGATCCGATCGACTATATCTGCCGCTTCCTGCCCGCGCAGGAGCAGGAAGCGCTGATGGAGTCCGAATCCGCGCGGACGGCGGCCCAAGCCTGATACGCACTCGGCTTCAATCGCGGTCTTGGCCGGACTGACCGCTAAGATTTCCAAGTTGCGGCTTCCCCGCAAGCGCATGAGGCCGGCGATTTCCAAAGAGAAATCGCCGCCCCATGCCCACACTTGCAAGCGAAAACTCAAATTCCTCGCGGATATTACGCCTAGAGAGACTCTGCACAGGCGCCAGATTTCGCGGCGGCAGAATGTGCGAGGCGGATTTCGGCGTTGCTGGGGCGGAAATGGCCGGAAACCAGCGCCTCCCTGCTTGATTTTTGTTTCCGGGAGGCCGTTTTTCGGCCTTCAGGCACACTACGTCCCCAGCGGGGCCAGACGCTTGCGATGTCGGTATAAGTTGACCGCCGCGAAGGCCGCCAGCAGCCATTCGCTATTCTATTTCAAGCCGCGATAGCTCACCTTCCCAAACCCGAAGACTCGCTTCAAAATCCGAAAGGGCCACTCCGCCTTGGCCCTAACTCGCTACTTAGTCCGTCTCTTGCGCTTGGCCTGTCGACATAGTTATTGAACTTGTTACGGTCGTTGTTCATATCTTGCGCATATGCCGGTTGAAATACGAATGCCCTTGCGATTTAGATAGAGGTTTACCGTATCCAACATCTTGTCGCATAACTCGTGCTGCTCCAGCAAGTGGCGGAAGCGAAGGATGGTGGTCTCGTCAGGCGCGGCGGCCACGCCAAGATCGACTCCGGCAAAGCGGCGCAACACAGGCGAGTCATACAAAGCTTCTTGTATGCCGGGATCTGAAAAGCCGAACCACTGCTGCAGGAAGTAAGTCCGCAGCATGATGGCGAGGCCCACCCCTTCGGCTGCGCTCAGGGCAGGCTTTGTCGGCCGTTGCCCGCCTTGGGGCAAAAGGTCTCAACCGGCGCCGATAACTCCGGCCACGGAACCGCCTGCGCCATCCGGTCCAAAAAGCTCCCGCTCGCTCTTGCGACCGAACTTCTCAAAACTCGCTTGTGACGCCGTGTTTGCTTCCGTACCGCCTGCCCTCACCCTCCACTTATCATCTTATTTAACCGGAGCGCGGAATTGGGGCTTGTGCAGAGTCTCCTTAAGTAGATAGCATCCAATTAAGCCCTGTCGGAATCTGCGAAGTCAGCTCCGACAGCCATCCGATTGTCAAATTGCTCGAATCGGCTTCAAACCGCTCTCCTCGAAGATACCTGAAACGTCAAACG
>Ga0181529_10001229_pt1 | contig 34301 bp, 24 predicted proteins | sample PEATcosm2014_Bin_36_FD_119763 | JGI IMG/M metagenome (GOLD analysis project Ga0181529, IMG submission 119763) | Peatland microbial communities from MTU Mesocosm Facility, Houghton, MI, USA - PEATcosm2014_Bin10_30_metaG | ecosystem: Environmental > Terrestrial > Soil > Wetlands > Peat | place... | reverse complement strand
GGGATTTCCGCCGGGGGGGCGCCCTTGAACGTCACGACGCCGACGATGTCCGCCGCGCGAGCGGCGGGCACCGCCGCCAGCATCAACATCAATAAACAACCAGAAAACATTCTCATAGTTTGCGCCTGTTCGTTACGGTTTCATTTCTACTGGGTCGGTAATTTTTATGCTCACCATATATTGCTTTTTGTATGACAATAATTGTTCAGTTTTTTGGGCGCAGAATTTGTTCCGTCCGGGCCGGACGACTTTTCATTTTCAATTTTGAGAAAATACCTGTAGAAAATGCCTGATTACCATGGGGTGTTCACCCCATATGGTTTATCCCATTGGCCCGGCCATCAATGCGCCCAAAGGTGTCGCAGCGTGGAACTAAAAACGCGCCGAATTTCTTCTGTGGCTGACCGGATATTGTCCTGCCCGGCTTACCCGGTCATTCGCCCCACTCGCCGGTTTGCAGATATGGCTTGAGCTTTTCCTTGAGCGTCTCGCGACCACGATGGATGAGGGACTTGGTTGCGGAAAGCGAGCAGCCCAGAACCACGGCGATTTCCTCGTAGCTTAATTCGTCCTGGCGGCAGAGCAGGATGGCGGTGCGCTGGTTCTCCGGCAGTCCGGCCAGCGCCTCCTCGATTTTTTTTGCGAGTTCACCGTGCAAAACATTTTCCGTGGGCAGGAAATTTTTTTTGTCCTCATATTGCCGCTGCGGCTGGTCTTCGTTTTCGGCGTGCGTTTCCTCAAGCGACTCGGCGGGATGGCGCGAGCGGCGGCGGATTTCGTTGAGGCAAAGGTTTCGCGCGATGGTGAAAAGCCATGTGGAAAATTTGGCGGTGCGTTCGTAGCGGGCGCGGGATTTGAAGACCTGCAGGAAGACATTTTGCGCCAGGTCCTCCGCCTCGGCCTCGTCGCGCAGGGAACGATAGACGAAATTCATCACGGGCTGCTTGTATTTGTCCACCAGTTCGGCAAACGCCGCGCGGTCTCCGCGTTTGACGCGCAGCATCAACGCAGCATCGGGATCGGCTTGGACAGACATCGTTTGAAGAGTCTATTGAACGCCGGACGCGGAACAAGGTTTCGCTGTGATTTCGAAACCATCCTTCTTTTTCTCATCCTCATCGTCATGCTCGAACTCGCGTTTCCGGTCGGTGAGCATGACGATGAGGAGGAGGATGAGCATGAGCATGATGAAGAGACCATGAGCGGCGGAAAATTTTCAACGCGGCTTGCTTTCAAAATGTTTTCTCCCCAACTTATGCGCGCCCGATGGACGATTTAATCCGAAAAATTCAGGAAGCTGCGGCGGAACGGCTGCCGCTGCCGCCGGTTGGCGATGCGGCGCAGCAGCTCGCGCGCTACAAGACGTTTCTGAAGGTGGAAACGCAACGGCTCAAGATGGAGCATCGCGCGGGCGCGGGCGGGCGCGAGATTTGCGCGGCGCGCGCGGAGATGCTCGATGCATTGCTGCGCCATCTTTGGGAAGTGGCGAAGACAGGCCTTTCATCGCAGGCGCAAAAGGAGTTTCCGCCGCTCGCGCTCGTGGCCATCGGCGGCTACGGCCGCGCGGAACTGAACCCGCACAGCGACATTGACTTCATGTTCCTGCACGACGGCCAGATCGCCGCAAACAAGCCGCTGCCGTATCTCTCAAAATTGATTGACGGCGTTTTGTATCCGCTCTGGGATGTCGGCCTGAAAGTGGGCCATGCGGTGCGGAGCCTTGAGGACTGCGTGAAGGTCGCGAACACGGACATGCAGTCCAAGACATCGCTCATCGAGGCACGCCTGATCATCGGCGACGCGGCGTTGTTCGCAAAATTTCAAAAGACGGTTGTCGCCAAATGCGTCGTCGGCTTCGAGGACGAATACATCGCCCTGCGTCTGGACGACCAGGCCACGCGGCGGACGAAATACGGCAACTCGGCCTGCATGCAGGAGCCAAACATCAAGAACGGCTGCGGCGGCCTGCGTGATTTTCAAAACCTTTTGTGGATGACGTTCTTCAAATACCGCACACGGTCGCTGGCGGAACTGGAGCAGCAGGAGTTCGTGAGCAAGGCGGAGCGCAAGCAGCTTGAGGATGCCTACAGTTTTCTGCTGCGCGTGCGGACGGAGCTGCATTACGAGGTCATTCGTGCGCTCGACGTGCTTGGAAAGAACCTGCAGCCGGCCGTCGCGCTTGCGCTGGGTTATGGCGACCGCTCGCCGAGCGAGCGCATCGAGAAATTCATGCGCGACCTCTACACGCACACGCGGAATATTTTTCTCATCACGCGCACGCTGGAGCAGCGCATGAAGCTGGTCCCGCCGCTGCCGGGGAGGCTTTCGCTGCGGAGATACCTGCCGAAACGTCGCGAACCCGAGCCCGTGGACGGATTCAAGTTCATCAACGGGGAAATCCATGCGGCGTCCAACCGCATTTTCCGCGACTCGCCGAGGCGTCTCATGCGCGTCTTTCTGCACGCGCAGCAGAGGCGTTTGCAATTGCATCCCGACCTTGCGCAATTGATCCGCAACCAGATTTCGCTCGTTGACCGCGAATTTCTCAACGACGAGCACGTCCGTGAAACTTTCCTGACCATTGTGGAACGTCGCGGCGAGGTTGCGCCGATCCTGCGGGCGATGCACGAGGTGAACCTGCTCGGCAAATACATTCCCGAGTTCGGACGGCTGACCTGCCTGGTGCAGCACGAATTTTATCATCAATACGCCGCCGACGAGCACACGCTGGTGTGCATCGAACAGCTCGATAAAATCTGGGAATCGAAGGAGCAGCCGTATAAAAACTACGCGCCTCTGTTTCAGAGCCTGGAGCGGCCCGGCCTGATTTATCTGGCGCTGCTTCTACACGATGTAGGCAAATCCGCGAGCCATAAGAAGGGGAAGCATCCCCAGGCCAGCGCGGAAATGGCGATGCGTGCGGCGAAACGGCTCGACTTGGATGAATCGGAGGCAAACTCGCTTCGCCTCGTCATTGAAAATCATCTGCTCATGGCGAGCCTTTCCCAACGGCGCGACCTTGACGACGCGGCGGTGATAAAAAATTTCACGCGGCAGATCCAGACGCCGGAAAATTTGAACCTGTTGACGTTGCTGACTTTCGCCGATTCGCAGGGCACGAGCGACAAGTTGTGGAATGGTTTCAAGGATTCGCTGCTCTGGCAGTTGTATTCGCGCGCGATGCCGCTGCTGGCGGGCGGCACGGAATTCCGACGCGCCGGCCAGAAACAGCGCGAGTCGCTCATGCAGGAAGTCCGCGAACTCGCATCAAAACAAATCAGCAAGGAGGAGCTGGACGCGCATTTTGCGACGCTGCCTGCCCGCTATTTTGAAATCCACACCGCGTCGGAAATCCTCGGTGATGTCGAGCTGGCCCACCGGTTCATGCACCGTCTGGTCCTTGAAAGCAACCGCGCTCTGGCGCCCGTGACCGCGTGGCTGGACGAACCCAACCGCGGATACAACCTGGTAAAAATCTGCACATGGGACCGCGCCGGGTTGTTCAGCAAGATAGCCGGCTCGTTGAGCGCCGCCGGGCTGAACATTTTGAGCGCGCAAATTTTCACGCGGAGGGACGGCATCGTGATTGACACGATTTTTGTCAATGACGCCCGCACCGGAAACCTTGCCGCGCGCGAGCAGCATGACAAGTTTGCCGCGCTGCTGGAAAAAATCCTGGTTGGCGAGCCGGTTGACCTGAATGCGCTCATCAAAAAGCAAATTCTTTCGCGGACGTTTTACAAGCCCTACGCTGGCGAACAGATGGAGACACAAATCAGTTTTGACAATGAAATCTCCGACAGCCGCACACTCATCGAGGTCGAGACGGAGGACAGGCTTGGATTGCTTTACACGATTTCGCAGATTTTCGCGGAGATGGCGGTGGACATCGCCGGCGCGCGCATCGTGACCGAGCGCGGTGCGGCGATTGACAGCTTCTACGTGTGCGAGCTAGACGGCAAAAAAATCGAATCGCCAGACAGACGCTTATTGATTGAAAACAAGCTGCGTGAGGCCATCAGTCATCTGGACGCGACAATTTGAAAATAGTGTCCTAATTTGACCGGGGCATGAGTTGTCCCAACTCGCAGCGCGTGGCGAGACCGGAGACGCCCGGATGATTTCAGCGCGATTCGCCATGAGGCGTGCTGCGGATTAAGACAACACGCGTTCCGAAAAATTGCAATGAGGACACTACCAATTTCTCTTAAACCGGTTGCGTGCGGCACTGGAATGTGGTAAAAAAATTCGCGAAGGCGGGTGTGGTTCAATGGTAGAACGTGGGCTTCCCAAGCCTGAAACGAGGGTTCGATTCCCTTCACCCGCTCCAATCTTGATTCCACTCAATGGAATCAATTGTTTTTATGGTTCCTGAAAAATGCAAAATGCCAAAGTAAGAATAAAAGTAAGAATGAAGGCATTCGTATTTGGTGATAAATTGGTCAAAAAGCCTGTTTTCAATGGGTTTTACAATTCTGAAAAACAGACGAGTGAGAATGATCCGGCGTTTTATTTCTAATTCCGTCATTTCTCGACGCTGAACGGCACGCAAAGAATTTTCCAACGGAAAGCAAATTACTTCAAAGAGGATTCAATGAATGCTGCAAAATCTTGATTTTGCAGCAGTTTGGTGGCACTCCAAACTGTGCGCGGCACCGGCAGCGAGAAAAACGATTTCACATCCCGACGCAGCCCTTCCTGCTCCGTCACCAGTTCGCCTTTGAGCACCTCATAAACGCTGCTGGTGTGGGATATGACCTCGTTCACGAAATACTCCTCCGCCGGTGTGACCGGCTGTTGTGCAACATCCGCCGACGGATCAATCACGCGGGCAAGTTCAGGCGAGTTTGGAAACTTCTTCCAGACTTCCCGATGACTGGCAGTGATGGCAAGCAAATTTGAAGTTCTCCGTGCCTTCGTCTCCTCTTTTTGAGCCTTGGTGTTTTGATGAATGACAAATGCAGAAAACCACAGGCCGCAGATGCCGCAAAGAACGGTTCCAAACTCAAACCAATTTTGTGAAATCCATTCCCCGATTCCCATGCCGCCATTTTATCACAACGGCGGAGATTGTTTAAGCGTCACGGACCAGATCGCGCAGGCGCACCTTGAGCGCCTTGGCAATGCGGGCAAGAGCGTCAACCGAAATGGTTTTTTCCATGCGTTCCACTTCACCGATGTATTTCGGATTCAAGTCCGCCAGTTCACCCAATCGTTCTTGAGTCAATTTCGACTTCTTGCGGTAATTGCGAATGGCCTGACCGAGCGATTTGCGATGTGCAGGATACGTTGCCACGATTAGCAGCGTAGCCGATGTTCGCGTCCAACATAAACCAGCTATAGCTGGCATTTTGTTCTTGCATTTTTCCCACGCTTCCCCGATTGTCGTTACAACATGAATACGCAACCTACATTTCTTCGCAGAATCGGTTCCGACTCGCGCGAATACTGCCACCAAACTGTCGGATGCCCGGACATCTGGGAACTCGCCGACGGCGATTTCGCGGTGATCGGCGCGGACATCACGGACGCCGCTGCTTCAAAATTGCCGCCCACGGCGGGCTGCGGCCCGGGAGAGAAAATTATCCGCCTGCCGCGCAGTCTGTTGGTGAACGCCAAGCGCGATATTCCCGACCCGATTTCGTAACAGAGAAATTGTTTGCAAAGTCGGAAAAAAGGTTTAGAACGGTTCACAGATTACGCGCTCGGTGGAATATTCAGAAGGCTTGTTGATTATGAAAATAGCACAACAAAGGAAAAATTCTCATCGCAAGCCCGGATTTTCTTCAACCCGCGCACTCATCGTCGCGGTTTTTTTGTTTGGCCTGATTGCCAATGTTGAACATGCCTGTGGTCAAATTCCCGCCGTTTCTTATACCCCGCTCGATTCATGGTCTTTTGCCGACACCAGCGGCTGGACGAGCGACAACGGCTTTTCGCCGGTGTCGTTCACCAACCTCACTTCGTCAATTTACGGCGACATACTTTACGGCAGCGGAACGGCGCTCGTGGTGGACAGCACCAATCCCGCAGGGCTGGAATATAACGTCGTTGAAAGTTTTGGAGCGACCAACCTGACTGTAAATCAAGGAAGTCTGACCATGTGGTTTGCACCGTCCTCATGGACAAGCACGAATGCAGGCGGCAGCGGGCTTGTAGAATCGGGACAGTTGATTGATGCGGGACAGTGGACAAGCAACGCCACCTATGGCTGGTGGAGTCTGAACATTGATCCGGCGGCGGCAAATTTGTATTTCAGCGCACAAGATAATATCGGGGACACAACCAATTATCTTTCCGCTCCTATCTCTTGGACGAGCAACCAATGGCACTTCGTCGCGCTCACCTATTCAGCCACCAACACCACCCTTTATCTGGACGGTAATCTGGCGACCAACGGCGCGGGCATGAGCATCTGGCCGAACTCGACCGTGCTTGCCAACGGATTTTTTATCGGCAGCGACAGCTACGGTTTGACCCAGGCCCACGGAATGTTCGACGACATCTACACCTACAATGTCGTGATTGACCCCGTCACCATCAACAACACGTTCAATTTGTATCAGCCTTCATACTACCTTTTGGATTCATGGTCTTTCAACGACAGGAGACTCTGGACAAGTGATTTCGGCTACGCACCCGTTTCATACGCCAATCTCAATACGACCCTTGGCGACAGCACGGCACTGGTCTTGGACAGCACAAGCCCTGCATGGCTGCAATACAACGTGGTTGAAACCAACGGCAGGCCGAATATCACCCTAAATCAAGGCAGCGTCACCATGTGGTTTGCGCCGGATTGGGCCAGCTACAACGCCGGTGGAACTGGCCCCGGTTCGACGGGAGAATTGATCAACGTGGGCGAATGGACAAGCGGCGCTTCATTCGGCTGGTGGAGCCTGAATGTGGATTCAGCCGGAGACAACCTCTCTTTCAGCACACAAAACAACGCCGGGGCGGGGACAAATTATCTTACGGTTCCCATCTCTTGGACGACCAAAGGCTGGCATTTCATCGCGCTGACGTATTCATCCAACAGCACGGCACTTTATATTGACGGGAATCTCGCGACCAACGGAGCGGGCGTGAGCATCCTGCCCGGCACGAACGTGCTTTCCAGCGGCCTTTATATCGGCAGCGACACCAATGGAAATTACCAAGCCCACGGAATTTTCGACGACATTTACACCTACAGCATTCCATTGAATTCCAATTCTGTGAGCAGCCTGTTCGCCAATGAGTCAGATCCCTACAGGATTGATCCGATGACCACGTTCGCAGACAATCTTGTTTCCGCGCCGTCCGCTCCTGCCTACGTCCCCACCTATGACGTGATCAGCGGGCTGGGCGGACTGCAAGTGGTCAGCACAAATTCTGGATGTGGAACCAGCACCAATATCTGGATCACCAACCTGGTTGTCACGGCATCGGGCAGCGGAACAAACGCGACAAAGAACGTGCAGTTCACGATTGAAGGCGGATTGCCGAACGCGCCTTATGATGTTTTCGCCGATTCCGCATTGGGGGCTGGCACGAACATCCCGCCTTGGTCATGGATGGGACAGGGCTATCAGTGTTGCACCTATATGCTCACCAATCTGCCGAATACGGCCTGCTTCCTGATTTTGGGGACGCCACAGGACACGAGCGGTTTCGGCCTCACGGACGCATACGAACAACTGGTTTTGGGCATCAACCCTGCCGGTTCGCAGACCGACAGCTATGGAGTCCCGTATGCGTGGTATGCGGAGAACGGGTTGACTGCACAGTCAGCCCTGCAAGACCCCGATCAGGACGGATTGTTGAACTATCAGGAATATCTTTTTGGCACCAAGCCGACCGTGCCGGAAGGCTCTGCGGTCTGGATCAGCACTCCGAACGGAACCAGCGGCATTCCCTGAAACAAAATGAAAATGAAATCATGGTTGTTGTTGGCGGTAGCGGCATTGGCCTTGTTGACCCCGCTTCATGTCGGGGCGAACGGCGCTTGCACTGCGGCGCGCTTTCACGACTGGCAGAACATGGGTTGCAACCAGAATTATTCCGGTGCCGGAGGGGTTCCCAAGGCCAAATGCCCAAGCTGCCCCGGAATGCCGCAATGGTGGGTGAGCGAACCTTACATCAGCCTCTGCCTGTCCGACACACCGTTGAGCTACACACTGTCCTCCGGGCAGGATATGTCATTTCGTTTTTATTATATGCAACGCGCCGGGTTGCCGGCGAGCGACGAAATTCCGACTTATTATCAGCAATTGCGCAGCGATATTTTTGGTCATTATCCCACGGTGTCCAATTGTGGCACCAATGCGGCTTGGGGCAACAACTGGATCACGAGCATTGAGTTCTGGGACGCGCAATGGGAGAGTGGCTGGAGCACGCTATACACAAATAACACAGATGTCCAAACTAGCCCCGGCTACGCTGCTTTCAGCCGCACGAATTACGAGGCGCTGGTGTTCCGGCCCGAAGGCGGCGTCAATTATTTTTACAGCACCAACAACGGGGCGTCGGTTTCGGTGCGCGACCCGAAAAGCCAGATGCTTCTGGTGCCATCATCCGGCAGCTATCCGTTGACCATCCAGTCGCCGGCGGACGCGAACGGAATTTATTGGGGCACCAATACGTCGGGTTTCAAGCTGGTATATCCTGACGGCAGCCAGGATGTTTACGGTTTTATCGTCTATGCCTATTCCGGCTACGGCAATTCGACCGCGCGCGCCTTCCTGTCGCAGCGGATTGATCCCCAGGGGCGGGTCACACAATTGGGCTATGAGAGTTTTTACATGCCCTACGAAGATATTTACCGGCTGAAATATGTGGTTGATCCCGATGGCCGCACCAACCAGTTCCTCTACACCACCAACAGCTTTCAGTTGACGGAGATTGACGATCCTTACGGGAGGAAAACCACCTTGGGCTACAACGGCGGCGGATTGATGAGCAGCATCACCGACGCGGCGGGCATCAGCAATTCCTTCCAGTATTCATCAAGCGTGCTGGTGACCAATCAGCTTTATTGCCCGGATTCCGGAGGCAACATGGAACCCTGCGGCTTCGAGGTTCTCAACGCCGGTTCCGCCGGCTGGATGACCAGCCTGACCACGCCCTATGGAACGACTGCTTTCAGTTATTATCAAGCCCTCGATTCCACCGTCACCAATGGAATCCAGCAACGCGCGCTGTATGTGAGTGAGCCGACGGGGGCGCAGCAACTTTATTATTACCTTCATAAGGGCAGCGGCTTGATGGCGGCGACCGCAACTTCGCCGACGAACATTCCCGGCGTAACCGATTTTGATAATGGAACTTCGGGGTCAACACATCCCACGCTCGATTACCGCAACTCAATTCATTGGGACCGGCGGCAATTTACGGCGTTGTCCTCCGGGGTGACCACGTTGCTGCCTTCCAATCTGGCCGGGGCGCTGGCCAATTTGACGACCAATGATTTCAACAAAGGCCGCATCCGCAACTGGCTGTGGCAGCCGGATGCCCTTTCGATTTCCGAATCTGTGTCCAGCGAACAGGACCCCTCGCCGGATGCCGGCGGGACAATTCCGGGATTGCGGACTTGGTATGACTATCCGGGCAAACCGTCCCCGGAATTGCTGGGCAGCAATCCGCAGGTGAGTTGCATCGCCCGGTTGCTGCCGGACGGAACGAGCCAATACACCACCTTCAATTATTATCTTGGCCTTGGCCTTGTCTCTGACAGTGAATCAAGCTATTCAAAGCCTGACGGCACTGTCGGCGCGCTGACCAACTGGTTTGCTTATGCGGCCAATGGCATTGACCTTGCCAGTGTCAACAATTCAGCCGGTCAGTCGGTGAATTTTGGCTATAATGGGAGCCACCAAATCACGTCCGTCACGAATGCGCTCAATCAAGTTGCGACGTTGAGCTGGGATACCTACACTTTCAATCTTACCGGCGTTCAATTGCCCGGCGGCCAGAGCGTGGGCTTGAGTTACGGCAGCAGTGATTACGGCCGGTTGCAGACGATTTCGTGGTCCCCCAGCGGGCGCTCGTTCACCATCAACAGCTACAGCAATGGCCTGCCAGCCAGCGTGACGGATGATCGCGGCCTGACGGTGTCCCAAACATGGGATGGATTGAACCGCCTGACGGGTGAAGGATTCCCCGACGGCACGCTCATTTCAAACATCTACACCCGGCTCGATCTCACCGCCACGAAAGACCGTCTTGGGAACTGGACTTCATACAGCTTTGATGGATTGCGGCATTTAACGACCGTCACCAACGCCAACAACGCCGTGACAAGCTACAGTTGGTGCGGTTGCGGCTCGCTGGATCAAATCATTGATGCCACATTGACAAACTATACAACGTTTAATTATGATAATCAGGGAAATCTCACAAACATCGAATTCCCCGATTACAGCAGCCTGACGTATCAATTCGATCTGGCCGGGCGGATGACCAACGCCTTTGACGGCGCGAACCGAACCTTGCGGTTGGCCTATAACAATCAGGGTTTGCCGACCAACATCGCGGGTGCTTACGGGACTTTGCAGTCCGCCATCTATGATTCTTTGAACCGCCCCATCAGCGTCACCGACGCCAACGGCGTGACGATCACCAACACTTATGACGCGCTCAATGAATTGCTGACGCGGAAGTGGCCGGACGGAATCGGCGAAGGGTTTGGCTATTCGGCTGCGGGAATGATCGCCTACACGAACCGGGACGGCAAGGCGACGCACTATGTTCTGGACACCGCCGGACGCATCACCGCCGTGACGAACGCCAATCTGGAGGCCATTCAAGTTGCCTACGATTCACTGGACAACGTGACGAGTTTGATAGACGGGCTGAATCACACCAACACCTGGCAATACAACCAATACGGCTGGCTGACGAACAAGGTGGACGGACTCAATCGAAATGCCTTCCGTTTTGCCTACAACGCGAACGGCTGGGTGACGAACCGCTGGACGCCGCAAAATGGCAACGCGGGCTACGGGTATGACAATGTCGGAAACCTCACGTCCATCGCCTATCCGTCATCCTCCATCACTTATGTTTACAATGTGCTCAACCAGTTGACGAGCATGGCGGACGCGGTCGGCACGACCACTTTCAGTTACACACCCGCCGGACAACTGGCCAGCGAGAAAGGTCCGTGGACGAACAACACTGTGTCTTACACTTATGTGCAAGGTTTGCGGACGGCATTGAATTTGACCCAGCCGAGCGGTTCATGGTCGCAGACCTACGGCTTTGATTCGGCGTGGCGCATGACCAACATTGTTTCCCCGGCGGGCGCGTTTGGCTACAGCTACAATGTCCAGCCGGAATCTTCGTTAATTTCAGAAATCAGCCTGCCGAATGAAGCCTACATCACGAACAGTTTTGACAGCCTGGCGAGATTGAAGCAGACATCGCTGAACAATTACTATAAATGGGGACATACGCTCGACGGTTATTCTTATGGATTCGATGCGCTTGGTTTGGCCACCAACATCACCCGCAACCTTGGGCTGACAAGTTCGAGCGTGACCGTGGGATTTGACAATATCGGCCAGATCACTTCATGGATGGCAAAAGAAACGAATGGAACGCCGAGGCTTGATGAGCAGCTTGGTTTCGGTTTTGACGCGGCGGACAACCTGCACACGCGCACCAATGGCCTGCTGTCGCAGGCGTTCAATGCGGACGCGGCGAACGAGCTAACAAACGTGACACGCGGCGGGACTTTCACTTTGAGCGGCGCAACGCCCGCGCCGGTGACAAACATCACGGTGAATGGCAACACGGCGCAGACTTACGGCGACTTCACTTTTGCCAGCACGAACAACTCGCTCGTGAATGGATCGAATACTTTCACCATCATCGCGCAAAATATGTATGGCGTGGCGGCGACAAACAACCTCACCTTGAATCTGCCGACAAATGTAAGTCTGGCGAGCGACGCCAACGGCAATCTCACCAACGATGGAATGCGGACGTTTGGATACGACTCGGAAAATCAGTTGACGAACGTGATGGTTGCCGGGCAGTGGCGGAGCAGTTTCGTTTATGACGGCTTGAACCGGCGGCGCATTGCGCGGGATTACACTTGGAGCAGCGGCTCGTGGGTGCAGACTAATGAAGTCCATTACATTTACGACGGCTACTTGGTGATTCAGGAGCGCAATAGCAACAATGTGCCGCAAGTAACTTACACTCGCGGGCTGGACTTGAGCGGCGATTTGTCGGATGCAGGTGGAATCGGTGGATTACTTGCCCGAACCGACGCGAATGGCTCAACATTTTACCATGCTGATGGAGCGGGCAACATTACCGTGCTTATGGATGGCAGCGAAAATATCGTGGCAAGATATTTATACAGTCCCTTTGGAAAACTTGTCGGCCAGTGGGGTTCAATGGCTCCTGTGAATAGAATTCAATTTTCCTCCGAGTTCACGCATTTTTCCGGCATTGCATTCTATCTGCGCCGTCCATATTTTTCAGATTTGGATCGTTTCGCTACGGCTGATCCGCTTGGCGAAGCGGCTGACATCAATCGTTATAGGGCGATGAATAACAACCCGTCGAGCTACGTTGACCCAAATGGTTTGTGGGGTATCGCGTTTGGTAATAATAGTGGTTCATCTTATATTAACATCGGCTGGGGTAACCCAAGTGCATATTTTTCACCAAATTCAGTCTATGATGCCGGCCCCCCTCAAGCTATCGGAGACATTGCTAGATTTGCGACAGGCCTAGATGATCGAGATCGATATTATGGTCCAGAAGATCAAATCACCCAAGATTTACAAAACAGCCCTGGAATACAAAAAGCACGCAATAACGCAATGGCATTATTGCGACAACAGCGTTGCAATCAGCAAAGTAATCAACAAATGAATAACAACAGCATTGACTATAATTTAAAAGGTGCTGGCTATTTCAAAGCGGCGGTAGATCTTGCCAATATAGCTTTAATGACAAGTCACGCCAACACAGCCGCTATTGGTTCTTATACGGGTAATTTCAGCTTGAAAAACATTGATCCGACAGCAAGAACAGCAACGATAGTATTTGATGTTAATAATCCCATGGGTTTGGCGTCTGCAAGCAGAAATCCCGATTCAGGCTCCAGCCTATTTCAAAACAACCCATTTGGCAGTCAGGGGCCGTTTTCTACGGTGAATGAACATTTTTATTGGACAGAAACTATTTCTTACTAAAATGAAATTCAGCATCCTGATTTTATTTTTGGCGTGCCTGCTTATTGGTTGTGATAAGCGCGTTGAATTATCTTCGACAACTTTGCCGGGCACTTACATAGGGAATTATGAAAATGGACAGACGGAGATTTTTGTCATCAAGCAGGATGGAACATTTTCTCAAAGTCTTTCAAGCAGCAATAAAATTATTTATACTAACCAAGGCCGCTGGGAAATTGACACTCAAACAAATACTTATTTAAGAACCATAACTTTTCGCAATGTTTATCTTGCGGTAGATGTTTGGAATTTGAGCAAAGGCCAACCGCGTAAAGTAGATTCTTTTGATGTATATTGGAGCCCTCATGGGCCGGGAATCACATTTTCCGATGAAGAACATTTTTGGGCAGACAAGCAGCCCAATAATTGATTTCCGAAGCATGAATGATAAAACTATTTTAGTCAGACAAATTCGGTTACTGCTGTTAATTTTCATCATTGGATTGGTATTCAGCGGGATAACCGCCATTCCACTTGAAACAGAGTTAAGATTGTTGACCAAAATTTCAGAAAAAAACGATCCCCGCCTTCGATCAGGCTTTAGTATTTGGCTAAATAAGGTGTGCAACGGTCTTGTTGAGACTGATACTAAATACCCTTTTATGCCTTATGGAACTGACTGGCTCGCCTTCGCCCATTTCGTTATTGCAATTGTATTCGTTGGACCATTGCGTGATCCAGTAAAGAATATTTGGGTGGTTGAGTTTGGGATGATTGCTTGTGTCTTGGTTATACCGTTCGCATTGATTATGGGAAGCATTCGTGAAATTCCGTTGGGTTGGCAGTTAATTGATTGCTCGTTTGGTGTCTTGGGAATTATTCCGCTATGGTTTTGCCATCGCCAAATTAGAAAGCTCAAAATTATGAAGTGAGGCAATCAATAGCTGTTCAATGGCTGGCTGGTAGTCCTTGCAGCAATTCCAATGCGGGCTTGAAATCAGGTTGAATTTTCAAAGCCCGGTTTGCCGCCGTCCGCGCTTCATCGTAATGTCCATCGTGTGCCAGAATCATCGCCCGCACATAAGGAATGTGCGGATCATCCGGCACGGCGGCTTCCGCTTGGTCGAGTGTTTTTAATGCCTCTGCCAACTGTCCCAACTGGTCCTGCACTTCCGCCTGCGTGCAAAGAAACGGCGGTGAAAGCGGATCCCAAGCCGTCGCCTTTTTCAAATGCGTCAACGCCTCATCCGGTTGTTGCCGCGCCAGCAGCAACATCGCCTCCTGAAACTGGCCGTCCGGCTGGTCGGCATCCAAGTCCAGCATCCGTTGCAAATCCTGCCCGGCCTGGCTTTGCATATCCACCGTCGAACGCGACACCCACGCCGCCGCCATCCGCACATTCCGCAGCGGGTCATCCAACATTGGTTTCAAGGCCGATTGAACGTCTTTGTCATTCACTATCGGTTCCAATGACCGCACCACCCGTTCCCGCACCAGCGGATGTTCGTTTTTCAATTGTGCCAGCAATGCCGTTTTGGTTGCCGGGTCACCCGCCCATTGTTCCAGAAAAGTCGCAGCCACCGCACGCCAGTAGGGCGGTTGATTGGTATCCGCCAGCAATGCCGTCAGTTTGTCATTTGCGCCAGCTTCACCATTTTCAGCCGCCGCAATCCATCGTGCCCGGTCACGGGTTGGCCGGTTCATCTTCGCACCATACCAGTCATCTGTATATTTTAACGCCCAATCGGTGGTTTGATCGGCATGACAACGGTTGCAGGCATTCGGAATGTTCAATTCGCGCGTCAGCAGCGGGTTGGGAATGGTGAAGCCGTGGTCGCGGCGCGCATCCCGCTGCATATACACCGTCACCGGCATGTGGCAGCCAATGCAATCGCTCTTGCATTCATGTGTATGGCTGGCAGGATCAATTTTTGGCGCTTTGGGATAACCACCATTATGGCAGCGCATACACAGGTCATTGCCTTGAAGCGTGTTTTTGTAGGAATGCGGATTGTGGCAGTCCAGACAAGTCACTCCGTCCTGATACATCTTGCTGCTTAAAAAGGAGACGAACTCATAATCTTCATCCTTGATCTGCCCGTCGGGATACCACCGCTTGGAATCATCCAGAATTTCCAGCGAGTAATGGTCATAAAAGGAATCGCCGGGCTTGAAATTCTCGGTCAGGTCGGTGTTGCGTGAATGGCAGGAACCGCACAGACCGACAATCCGGGTCGGGGACGATTTGACAACTGTAGGATCAACAAGAGTGCTGTTCGTATGCGCTTTCTGCCATTCATTGTGGGCTTTGAGCGGGCCGTGGCAGGCTTCGCAGCCAACGGCCATTTCCGCCATCGTCGTGTGGTAGCTGTCCGTGGCCGGGTCGTAATTCTTTTTCAGGCGGGTGTTGTGACATTCGGCGCACATCGAATTCCAGTTCATGCCCCGGCCTGTCCAATGGCCGAATTCACCGGGAAACCGGAGGTCGTCGCCATAGACATAAAACCACTGGTTTGATTTCGGGTCGTAGGACGCTTCCTGCACCTGGTAGCGACCGCCGGGCAGGAGCGTCAGGTAGCTGATGAATGCGTCCTCTAGTCCGAGCGGCACGGATTCCATTTCCACCGGCGAAAGGGAGCGAAGACTATTTTCCGCTTCCCCGTTGTAATGGATGCACGTCACACGAAGCTCATTTTCCGTGCGGACAGCCTGAAGTAGGCCGGTGATTTTTGGCAACGCAGGCGGTGTGCCTGGGAACCTCAACCTCACTTGTTGAATGCCTTCCCGGAATTTTTCCAACGGACAGCAAGCGCGCAAAATGCTCCGGTCAAAAACGGCGATGTAATCCGCCGTGCGCTCGACATCGGACAGATGGTGCGACGAAAAGAAAATTGTCCGGTCGGATTTTCGGGTGAGAAAAATCATGGATTCAACCAGTGCACGCCTTGCAACCGGATCCAGTCCCAATCCCGGATCATCCAGCATCAATAATTCCGGCTCCGGTGCCAGCGTCAGCGCCAGACAAAGCCCCGCGCGCTCGCCGCGCGACAAATCCTTCACTTTGGCCTCGGGTTTCAGCCCGAAATGGCCGACGACTCCGCGAAATATTTTGTTGTTCCACTTCGCAAAAAACTTTGATTGGAACTCGCCGCATTCCTTAACGTTCATCCAGCCGTAAAGCTGGTGTTCTTCCGTGAGATAACCGATGCGTGCGCGAATTTCCGGTGTCAAATCGCGGATGTCCTGACCAAGGATGCTGCCCGTGCCACGGGTCGGTTGCACCATCCCCATAAGCATCCTGATTGTCGTTGTCTTGCCCGAACCGTTGCGGCCCAGAAATGCGAAGACACAGCCGCGCGGCACATCTAGGTTGAGTTCATACACGGCGGCTTTGCCGCCGAAATACTTGGTCAGGTTGCGCGTTTGGATGACAGATTCGTTATTCATTTTTTCCGTCGCCTCCCTTCGGTTGTTTCCATTTGCTTACTTTTTCCTCGAATGCCTCGCGCAGTTCCTCATGTGTGAAATCCAGAATCATCGCCTCGCCGATGAGTGCGTTCAACATCGGCTCCAGCCGACGCCAGCCTTCCGCGCGTGAATAGATTTTGCGTTTGGCCGTGATGAAGACACCCCGCCCCGCGCGCGATTCAAGCAACCCCTCGCTAATCAGGTCGGCATAGGCGCGCGCCACCGTGTTGGGATTCACCACCAAATCTTCCGCCAGCGCCCGGACACTTGGAAGCTGGTCACCAACGACGAGCCTGCCGGTCGTAACACCCAGACGCACCTGATCGGTGATCTGCTTGTAGATCGGGGTGTTCGACCCAGTGTTGATGTTGAAAATCACAGGCATGATTAGTGTATGAATACAACTAGAACACTTCGGCGGATACGTCAAGCGAATTTTTGAATAATTTTATAACGCCGACACCAACGTCCGGAAACTAAATCTTCACCATGTATTCTACATCAGCCATCTCACCGCCTTTTTATCCCGCCCGTCCCGTCAATGGTGGCCCTCTCGACAAGGCGTTGCCCAAGTCTGGTGAATGGACATTTGAAGGCAAATACAACGGCTGGCGCGCGTGGGTTCACAATTCCACGGGCGCGATGTTCAACCGCAAACTCGAACCGTTGACCATCAGCCGTGAATTTGAACCGGCCTTGGAAATGTTGCACGCATTGCCGTGGGAATGGTCGGACGTCGAGGCTCTCGAACGCCGCCATAACATCGGGCGAGGATCGCTGATCTTGCTCGATTACCTGCCGACTGGTGGCAGTCCGCAAGGACAGATTTACACCGACCGCAAGAAATTCATCCACATGTGCGCAGGTATCAAGGGCATCGAGGTTCACAAGGAGGTCAACAAACCCATCTCCACCGACCGCGTATATTTGCCGATGACATGGCGCATGGACGGTGCGATGCAACTGTGGGGAATACTGCAACAATGCAACACCGCACTCGGCTGCAAACCCGGATCGCCATTCTGGGAAGGTCTGGTCGCCAAGCGCAACGATTCGATTTATCCGCGTCAACGGCGTAATGCCGAATTGGATTTCCCGTTCTGGATGAAACACCGCTGGTCGTTTTGAGACCTTTCAAGAAAGTTTAGTCTTGAGTAAAATAACTCAACGTATTGAGTAAATTGCGTGAACAAGTCGCGAAATCCTCGGTTTGGACTATATCAAGTGTCTAGTTTCGTCCATCAGCGGATGCTCAAAGGCACTGGCATAGGCGTCCAGCGTGGATGCTTTGAGACGCAGTTTTCGTCCGGTCTTGCGCCAGCCGGAAATAGCCGTGAAAACTTCACGGAGAATTTTTCTCGAACCGTCAGCCTTAAGACCAAAGCGCCCGGCAGCGGACAGTGCAAGCGCGATGGAGGGTTCTTCCTGATTTTCGGTGATGGCGGTCTTGCTCATGTGGACACGATCCATTTCCGGCACGGGGTTGATGTCGTAGGCCGGTGAGAGCGACCAGCGCCCCGGTTCGTGCATGAGGAAACCATGATTGCGAAGGTGGTCGTCGTAGTTGCTGGCGAGAAGCGAGAATACGAGACGGCGCCACAATTCGCGGAGGTCGCCGGGGACATCGTTGCCAAACTGGCGGATGCCGTCAGCCAGCATCGTGTAAGCGCCAGCATCGCCCTGGGGCAGCCCCAACAAACTGGCCGCAGAGATGAATGGAATGCGATTTTTTCCGGCGCGATCAAAGCGGGTGATGACGGCGACGCTTTTGTCACCTGCGGACACCAGCCGATGTTCCGCAACCTGGATGCCAGCCTGTGCCGCAAGCGTCAGCGCAAGGATTTCACCCGCAGCAATGCCCCGTGTGTCATCGGGCTTGGGAAACTTCGCAATGGCGAGCCGGTCGTCGGCCAGACTGACCGCTGATTTTGGCCGGGCACCACCGAGCGGTGAACCGGCGCCAAGGAGGAAGCGTAAATCCTGGGCGGTTTCAGTCTCGCTGTGAATGGCATCGGTGGCGCGCAGAAGTGCGTTGAGACGAACCAACGGCGGGAGTTTTCCGCTGGCGGCGGCAAGAAATGGACTTTTGGCATCCGGTCGAAAACGCAAAGCACCGATGCGCGACGCATCGTCCAGCGCCAGCACATAATCAATTTCGTGATACGGCTTTTGAGCGAGAACTTTTTTACGGACGGCACGCTCAATCAAGACGCGCCCCCAACGGTCAGGACCGCAATCCTGAATCGCCCCGAAAAGCGTTGCTCCATGGTGTGCGCCACGCTGTAAAGGAAGCGATGTCGGATCAATGGCGAAAGCTCCGTCACGCTGAAGCCATTCAGTCGCATACTCAAACGAGACGGATGAGCCGCGTTCGGCGGCGTGGAGACGACCCACAAAATGAGTCTGCCCCTGCCAATCAATATGGACTTCCACGCTCATGGTTTTGCGCGGTGAATGCGTTGAGGCAGGCGGCGCTCATCCAAACTGAGAGCAAGTTCGTCACTGGCGGGCGCAGCCAGATTTGCCAGGCGGTCGTGCAAATTGAGGATGAAAGTTGCCGTCACCAAAGTGCCGATCGCGACTGTCGGGTCGCCGCGCTCAAGTCGCCAAAGCGTATCTCGGCTGACAAAAAGACGCGCAGCCATGTCGTCCGTGGAGATGCCGCGCTTGCGTCGGGCAAGCGCGAGGTCGCGGCCCAACTTGCGGAGTGCGCGTTCGGCGGGCAATGGCATTGATGCGACTTGTTGCGGCATGAAGTTATAGTCTGCTATAACAGACGCTCTGTCAATCATTGTCTGACATATCAGACTATATTTGATTTACGATGCTCGAATCCTGTCGAGTCCAACCCCATCCGCGCGACGCCCGCCCCGAAAATTTTTATGCACAAATCCTCCATCGCACCCTCCGCCATCCAAACCCTGTTCGACTCCGCTGCCAATGCAGTCGACAAGGGGCAGGCACAGTGGTTCACGCCGGTTGAATGGGCGCGCGTCTTGTCGCTGCCACTCAACGATTATCGTCCCGTCATCGCCGACCTGACTTGTGGCAACGGCCAGTTGCTGGCGGGGTCCTTACGGACGGCCACCGTTAAGATTGATGCCAAACCGAGGACCGGTCTCGGATGCGACTTGGAGCCGAACCTCGGCTTGGCATCACCGTCCCCGATGCCTCAAATACTCTCGGCAAACTTTGTGACGGCGGATGTGACACGCTTTTATCCCTTGCTCTGTGCGGTGGATTGGCAATGTGACACCTTCGTTCTGAATCCGCCGTGGGATTTGCACTGGTATCGGGAGCCGCTTGCTAAAATGGCAGAGTCGGAATGTTCCAATGTGCGCGAGGCATTCGCCGCGCACGACGGTCGCACGTCACACAATACAATTGATTCCACCATCGCCACGTTGTGCATAGCCTTGGATCGGTCGAGTTCATTCGGGGAAGGCTTGCTCATCGGAAACGAATCCACGTTGCAACGGTTGCTCTTCGTCAATGACGCACCTCACAGGTCGCTGGTGGAACATATCTGGGCGCACATTGCCATCGAAGGTAACATCTGCTCCGACAAAACTGGCCAGTCCGGCACGGACTTTCGCACCGGGATTATCTGGTTTGCGCGTGGCCATTCGCGTGGGCCGTCGTTCAATCAAACGCTGATGCGAACCGACATCAAACCCGACGACAAAGACTTGCTTGGACTCGTCAGGCGGGTTTGCGCGGAACTAAAGAGCAACCGGTTGACCCGGCGCAACGGGCCGGAAGCAGCCAGTTATCTTCACACCAAAGACACCCAGGAATTATGGCAGGCTGCGCGTGAGGAACATTCACGACTGAATGGCAATGGTGACCGTCCGCAAAATTCATTCAACATCTGGTTTGACGAGAGTGCAGGAATCATCCGCACCCACCTGAACCTGTTTGACACGATTAGCGGGCGCGTGGACAAGTCTGCTGCCGCTGCGCTCCATGCTCTGAATGGTCGCCAGCCCATCCAACTTGTCGTGCAACGGTCGCAGCGTCAGGCCTTGCTCGATGCCGTCAAAGTTGATTCACCGTGGAGAGTTGACCCGGCATTGCAACGTGCCGTCGAAACGGCCATCGTGGAATACAACCGAGTTCGAGCACCACTTTATCCATTGCCGAAAATCCAACGGCTCGGTTATCTCGATGAGCATGACGACATCCTGTGTTGCAAGCCGTTGAACGGCTATGCGTCTGGCCAGCGTTATCAGATCCGCTCGACGACCGTGGCCACAAAACGTGCCGGCACGAAGGTCAACAACATCGGCCTGCTCGATGATGTGGAGTGGAACGGGCAGGAACTGGCGTTCTTCATCACGGACGGGACAGGCGTGGAGCGTTGCTTCATGGAAGGACGGTTGCGCGATGAAAATGTCACCATTAACCTGATCAGACCGGGTGCGACGGGGCGGAAGCAACGCGACCTTGAACCCAACGCTTGCGTGATTGATTTCACGCTGCAAGAACTGGTCGAACATTTCGTCATACCGGAAGTGTCAGATGTCGCCACGCTCCAACCCAAGCAATTCGCGGCGCATCTCAAGACATTGGCAGACATCGAAAAGTTGCTGGCGACGAGTGGTCTGAATGGTGGCCGTGCGCAAGCACGGTTTGGATTCAAGGCGTTTCAACGCGAAGATTACGCGCGGGCTGCGTTGCATGACGGCGTCATCCTCGGCCACGACACAGGTCTGGGCAAAACCATCGCCATGTTCATCTGGCCCCTGCTGAAAGCAGGCTATCTCGCGGGTGAGCGTGGACTGCGACCGGCGAAACCAGTTCTGCTGGTCGTTCCCGGCGACGGCCACGATCAGACCGATGACGAATCATGGAAGCATTTCAAGACCAGATCGGTCAGGCTCGACAGTCAGGCGACGTTCCTCAAGATCGCCAAACCCGACCCTCGGACAGGTTGTTTCACGTTGGAACCGAATTACTATCTCACCAGCTACACACAACTAACAGGCAACGGCGTCGCTGATTTCCCGCCGCTGGATCGCGCCCACCCGGAGCGCACGATGTCGCAACTCAATCTTCAAGAATCCGACGCAACTGAATGGTGGAACCAGCGCGGAAAGATTTATCAGCGACACTACGAGCGTTTGAAAGTGACGCCTGATCCAACGTGGAAAGAAATCGAGGATGCGTTCAAAGCCATCCGCCGCGTGTCCGACAAGGTGGTGACTGACTTGGCGAAAGAATCGTTGCTGGTGCTGGAACGGTTGACCCCGCAACCGGGAGCAATTCCCGCTGGGCGGCGTGACGATGAACCTGTTAAGTCCAATGCGCCCCGCCGGTTCAGCGCCACTTCCACTCGTCCTTCATTCTCGTCCTCGTCCTCGAATTGGGAATTACTCTCCGCCGAACAGCAGCAGTTCGTCCGTTCCGAACTGGTCATCACGCGGCACGGCGAGTTTCAGCGCGGCATCGGCGAGACTCGCATGGTGGCTGACCACAAGATTAAATGCATCTATTCCCCGTCGCTCGCCGACTTGTGCAAGGATTCGTTCGGTGCGTGCGTCATTGACGAAGGCACCAAGATCAAGGGCGATGACACCATCATCGGCACGGGCGTCCGTCAGATCAATGCCCCGTTCCGGCTGGTGTTGACCGCGACGCCCATCAAGAACCGTTTCCCAGACCTGTTTCATCTGGCCCACTTCGTCAGCGGCGGTCACGACGAACCCACCGCCCGTTTCCCCTACGGCAAAGTGGACAAGCAAAACTTCTCCGAGGAATTCCTGGTCAGCGAACGGAATTTGACCAAGGAGGAAAGGGAGATGCTCTTGATTGGGAGGTGCTCACGGAGCAAACAATTCAGCGCGCCAAGGCACAACTGGCGTTTTCAGAGCGCAAACGGTATCGAGAGCCGGGAATTTCGAAGACCAAGCACGAGGATTTCTGCGCTCTAATTCCTCATGAAAACGGCAAAGGAGTGTCCGCAGAAGATTTTGCCGAAGTGTGCTGTCAAATCAGAACCGCATTTCAGCGGCTAACATCATTATCTGATCTGTGGGAAACCCTTCTCGGTCGAAAGGACTGCCAAGCCGAAAAACAAATATGGGTAGAGTTTGATGATGTAAAAATTCTGGTTCAAATTGACCTACTGTTCGAGCGGTCGCTGGGTCACGACGACCCTCGCGACCCTCGCCAAAGCTTTGATGTATATGGTGGATTCAGCCCACGATTTCTCTTCGTTGAAGGCCGCCTGCACATCGCCATCCCGGTGATTTATTGCTATACCGATTCACAATGGGCGGACAAAGCACTCGACAACCGAGCGATTCAAAGACTCGGCGGGAGAAAGATGCTGTATCATTTCGGCTCACAGATGTATCCGATCAAGTTCCAGCGGCGAACCGGGAAATCACTTCAGGACCAGCAATTCTTTCCAGAGGGCGCAAAAACGACGGCAAACGTATTCGACTGGACCATTGAAAAAGCCGGCGATGCGCTCGCGGGTCGCCGCCTCGATCCTGCCTCGCCAGCGATTCAGTATAGGAATTTTGGCAACGAAGATGAAAGATATGGTGCGTTATCGCTCTGCAAACTGATGCTCAACAATGACGACGCTCGCGTAGCCCGCTCAAGGCGGGAATACCAACGGACGCCGAAGCAACGAATCGAGAGCGCGACCGCCATCGTGAAAACATTTCTGTCGGGCATGAGATTGCTTGGCAAAACAGCTTCGGGGTATGAAGGCTGTCCGGCGAATGATAATCCTCCGAAGCCGAAGGATTGCAAAGAATGCCATCGCATTGACCGAATCGTATTGGATCGAGTCAGCCGGTTGCAAGCTTGCTGGCCGCTGGTCAAGGACGCTGGCATCTTCATCTCAGCATTGGTGGCGTTGTGCAAAAAATACCGAATTGAGCTCATGCTAATTGACGACACCGCCACCAAGGAGGAAAACACCTCTCTGTTTCATTCTCGCTGGGAAAGCATGGCTCAAAACATCATCCGGTTGAGGCGTGTCCCTTTCCACGGGACGGAAACCACCACCATTGAACTTTGCAGCGTGGGGGGAAGCCGGAGCGTGGTGCAAAAACGGCCTTATGAGTTGGGAAAGGACATGGAGGTGAGGGACACTTTTCGCGGACATACATTTCCCCTCAGGCTACGGGAAAATTGCTCCACTGTTAAAATGTTTTAAGAGACTCTGAAATTGCCTTTCATTGATTGCGGGCACCGAAGTATGGATAACTAAAAATTATCCGTCGCTGACCGGCTTCACTGTGCTAAGAGGCCATCGACCGTTGCCGAATCCGAATGGCAAACGCCACAAGCCTCCACTTTTATGCGAACTTTACCGGCAGGAGGATCCACGAGCGGAAGATTTACGAGTTCGAATTTTCCGGGGCTTGATATTTGAACAGCACGATAAGTAGGCATATTATTTTTGTTCCAAGGTTTGTTTCTTCACACACAAAACTACGAGCCACTGTAGCTGGCTGTTGAATTATTTTGTATTGCCCAAACGTCCTGATTTTCACGATTCCGAAGGACTGGCGTGAAACAGTTCTTTTGAAGGGGTGCTTGGTTGGGCAGAAAGCAGATTGAAAGGTCAAAACGGAAACAGGCGAGACATTCGCAGTCTTAATCAGGATACATGGTCGTGTTCCAACTGCTGACCATGCAGAGAAATTCTGCGTGTAATGATTAGAACTGAACCAGTCCCCGGCGACTCGCTGCTGCGATGGCTTCTGTGCGACTCAAAACATTCAGTTTGCTGAAAATACTTCGTAGATGGCCTTTCACGGTGAATTCACTGATGGAAAGATTCGTGCCGATTTCCTTGTTGCTCCTGCCAACGGCGAGTAACTGCAAAACCTCCGCCTCACGGTCGGTCATGGGTTCGCTGCTGATGCCCGTTACCAACTTCTGCATGATCCCTTGCGGTATGCGGGTTTCACCGCTGTTCACTTTACGGATGCAATCCAGTAATTCCTCACGTCGCGCGTCCTTGAGTAAATAGCCTTTTGCTCCGGCCTTGATCGCTCGAAGAATATCAAGGTCGGCGTCGTAAGTAGTCAGCACAATCACCCGAGCAGACTGGTCCCGCTGGCGGATTTCATTGAGCGCGCTAACCCCATCCATTTTGGGCATGCGCAGGTCTAACAAAGTTATATCTGGACGGTGTCTCTGCCAAAGTCCAAGCGCTTCGATGCCGTTGGCCGCTTCGGCGACGACAACCATGTCCGGCTGCATGCCAATAATTGCAGTCAATCCTGCCAGCACCGTGGTGTGGTCGTCCACAATCAACACTCTGATTTGATTCATGTGTGCTGACCCATTCTCTTGCCGCTGCGGAGCAAATGGCAAAGGTGATTTTGCAACTTTGGTTGGACGATTCATAATTTTTCTAGTTCGGTTGAAACTGGCAATGGAATGGTCACAGAAATTGTCGTGCCGTTGCCCTTGGCACTTTGGATTGAAAATTGGCCGCCCATGCTTTCAGCTCTTTCTGCCATTCCTTGCAGGCCAAAGCCTGAACTTTTCGGGTCTTGTTCAAAACCACATCCATTGTCACACAGGTTCAAACGGAGTTCACGTTCGCCGAAAGAAAGCACGACATCAAATTTGCTGGGACGAGCGTGACGGATGGCATTCGTCAAGGCTTCCTGTCCGATACGGAGGAAATTAGTCTCTGATTCCGGCGTGAGTTCCCGTGGCTCGCCTTGCAATGTGAACGTAGCCTGCACAGCCGTGCCGACGGTTAATTTCATGATCAGTTCTTCGAGAACTTCGGCCAGGTTCTTCTCTTCCAAAGCCAATGGCCGAAGTGCTCGCACAGATCGTCGTGCTTCGCGTAAACCGTCGCGGGCAATTTCGCCCGCGCCACGAAGATGTCCAATAACTGCCTCCAGTCGCTTTCTGGACATGGCCTCCTCGGCCGCTTCCACATGCAGGATTACGCCAGTAAAACCTTGCGCCAGCGTATCATGAATTTCGCGCGCCATGCGGTTACGTTCACCAATGATGGCGGATTGGCGGCTCTGTGCGGAAAGACGGGCAAGTTGAATCGCAAGCATCGCCTGATTGGCAAGCGCTTGAGCCAGCTCCTGCTCTTCATCACGAAAAGTGCGCTTCCGTGTGAATCGTATCCCTATCAATCCTTCTCCTTTGCCGGCTATCACCATCGGAACAGCCAGCATGGTGATAACGCCCATCGCCAAAAGGCGGCCACGCCAGGGAAAGTCTGGTTTTATTCGAATATCTTCGAGAACGATGGGCCTTTGAATGCGAAACATTTCCGCCCAAGTGGGAATCGCTTCCGCAGGCATTGAAGGGCTGACAGCCGCAAGTTTTGCTTCCGTTTTGGTCTTGAATACGCCGTCCTCTAGGCAGAATTCAAAGACCATCAAACCACTGACTTGATCCCGTAGCCAAACACTACAACTATGTGCGTTGAACTGCGCTGTCACCGTCCGCAACACATGCTCCATAATCCGATTTGGATTCGATTCCTTTGCCAGCGCGTCCAAAACCATTGTCAATGCCGTGGCCTGCCCACGAGCCAATTTTTCCGATGCCAGCAAAGCCTTGGCCGCTTGCGCGCGCTCAATCGCAAAAGCAACCAACTGTGCGAGTTGATTTATGATATGGAGGTGTTGGGGCGTTGGAGAACATGGTTCACGCCAGTAGAGCGCAAAAGTGCCTAACACGCGACCGGCGGACGACAGGATCGGCGTGGCCCAACCGGCCCGCAGTCCGTGCCGCGCGGCCAGATCGCGGCAATTTGCCCAATGCGGATCAATCAGGATGTCGGTGGTAATCACCGGCTCTCTGCGCGCTGCTGCTGCCGAGCATGTGCCTACCTTGGGATCAATTTCGAAGCCGTCCACTTCTGCCATGTAAGCCGGGAAACTCGGAGCCGCGCCGCGATATAACCGCTTTCCGCCCGAATCCATCAGCATGATGATACCCAAGGAGCCCGCGAACACTTCTTCCACCAATCGGCAGCATCGGTCAAAGATTTCATCCAGCGGATTTCCTTGGGCAATCAGTTCGGTGATTTTTTTTTCGCCTTGAAGCAGTGCCTCGGACCTTTCGTGGGCGTCCAATGCTCGCTCCAGTTCGCGCCGCGACCGTTCAAGTTCAAGCCGAAGAGCCACGATCGTCCCGGTGCCGTCGGCTTCCTCATTTAAGGCGACGGCCAGGTCAGGACATTGAATGACGCCATCGCGATTCATTTTCATCCCGCAAAAATATGAATGTCATGGTAACACCGATAAATTTCAAAGGCAAACTGCGCTTTGAAATTCAGTTGCATATGGAATCGCACTTGCCACTTACCACTTCCATTTCAGGTCAATGCTATGGTTGAAATGGTGAAATCTCTACCCTCGAAAGGACTTGTTCCAGGCAGTTCCTTTGAACTACTAAAACTCGGACTATTCGGCCAATTGCTTAAAACAATCCTGACTGTCAAATTCATGACGTGGAACAAAGTCGTCAGGTTATTTTCCTTGTCGCGAATTTCCGCGCAAATAAAATCAAAGTAACTGCGTTCGGCACGCAGAAATTGCCACGAAAAAATTATGGAGCAACAAGACAGCAAAATCGAATCGCTTGACAAATCGGGAAAGGAAATTTTTCCACCACCGCCCCAAAAAAATCGGCGCAAATCGAAACTTTTCCTCGTTGGCGTGGCAGCATTGGCGGTTCTCGTCGTAGTGGTTTTTTATTATTTCATTTGTGTCGCGCCCTATGAATCAACCGACGATGCGTTCATTGACGGTTATGTCACGCTGGTGAGTCCGCGCGTGCCGGGACAAATCACGCAACTGCTCGTTAAGGACAATCAAGAGGTCAAGGCAGGCGACGTGCTTGTGGAAATTGATCCGCGCGATTACGAAGCGAAAGCGGCTCAAGCCCGCGCAGATTTGGCGGCGGCGCAAAGCCAGTTGAATGAATCGCAGGCGCAGGTGAAAGTCAGCGAAGCCAAAGTCACGCAGTCGCAGGCGGCGGTGACGGCTGCCGAGGCGGAAAATCAACGGGCATCCGACGACCTGAAGCGCTACGAAAATGTTGAAAGCCGGGCGATTTCCAAAAGCGCGTTGGATTTGGCGCAAGCCCAGGCACGATCCGCCAACGCCAATTTGGTGGCCGCATATAGCCAGACCAATGCCGCAGAATCAGACGTGGAATTGTCCGATGCGGGCGTGGAAACGGCGAAGGCCGCAGTGCAACAGGCCGAAGCCAAATTGCAACAAGCGGAACTGAATCTTTCCTACACAAAAATCATCGCGCCGCTGGACGCGCGCGTCACCGCGCGCTCGGTTCAACTCGGAAATTATGTCCAGCCCGGTCAGGCATTGATGGCGCTTGTGCCGCGAGATGTTTGGGTGGTTGCCAATTTCAAGGAAACGCAGTTGACCCACATGAAGCCGGGACAGCCGGTTGAATTGACCATAGACGCTTATCCGAAGCGAACGTTCAAAGGCAAAGTGGACAGTCTGCAAGCCGGGACTGGCGCGCGGTTCAGCCTGTTGCCGCCAGAAAACGCGGTCGGCAATTATATCAAAGTTGTGCAGCGCATCCCGGTCAAAATTATTTTTGATGAAGAGTTGCCAACCAATTTGGACATCGCGCCGGGAATGTCCGTCGTGCCGGAAGTGAAAGTCAAATGAGTGATACGGCGTCCAGTCCGGCAGTCGAGTGGCGTCCGCGTGCCAATCCGTGGCTGATTGCGCTGGCGGTGATGCTGGCGACGTTCATGGTCATCTTGGACACTTCGATTGCAGTCGTGGCACTGCCTTATATCGCGGGAAATCTCGGCGCGACGCAGGACGAATCCACTTGGGTGCTGACTAGCTATCTTGTCGCCAACGCAATCATCCTGCCGGCCAGCACCTGGTTCTCCAGTTTTTTCGGGCGCAAACGATTTTTGATCGGCTGCACGATTATTTTCACGGCGGCTTCATTGCTTTGCGGTCTGGCCACGAGCATGACGATGCTGGTGCTCGCCCGCGTCCTGCAAGGTTTGGGCGGCGGAGCGATGCAGCCGTTGTCACAGGCTATCCTGCTGGAAAGTTTTCCGCCTGCCAAACGCGGCGCGGCCACGGCTTTGTTTGGCCTCGCCATTGTGGTCGCGCCCATTCTCGGCCCGACGCTTGGCGGCTGGCTGACGGACAATTGGTCGTGGCGCTGGGCTTTTTACATCAATCTGCCCGTGGGCTTGATCGCGTTCATGTTGATGTCGTGGCTGGTGGAAGACCCGCCTTACATTCGGAACAAGCTGGCGGGACGCTTTGACGGAATGGGATTTGCCTTGGTGGGGCTGTTTCTTGGAACATTGCAAATCATCCTCGACAAGGGGCAGGATGCGGACTGGTTCTCGGCCATCTGGTTGCGCTGGTTTGCCGTTGTTTGCAGTTTGTCCTTGATAGGATTTATCGTGCGCGAACTGACTGCTAAAAATCCGCTCGTAGATTTGAGCGTTTTCAAAAACCGCAACTTCGCGGTGAGCTGCGGTTTGTTCGGGCTGTTCGGCTTTGTGCTTTATGCGTTGATCACGCTGCTGCCTTTGTTTGTTCAGTCGCTGCTCGGATACACCGCCTTTGATGCCGGATTAAGCGTCAGCCCGCGCGGATTCGGCGCGTTTGCCGCGCTGTTTTTTGTCGGCGCACTGGTGGGTAGGGTTGATTCGCGTTTGCTGGCCGGACTCGGATTTGCGGCGGTCGGGCTGGCCAGTTTTCTATTGTGTCGGTTAAGCCTGCAAATGACGATAGGCAGCGTTATTGTGCCAAACATAATCGCCGGATTCGGCATCGGCTGCATCTTTGTGCCGTTGACTACGCTGGCGGTCGGCACGCTGCGCAACGAACAGATCGGCAATGCCTCCAGCCTCCAAAATTTGATTCGCAACACCGGTGGCAGCGTCGGCCTTTCCTGTGTTTCAACCCTGCTGCAAAGATACTCACAAAATCACCAATCCATGATGGCCGGACAAATGTCTCCGTTGAATCCCGAATACCAACAAAAATCAGCAGTGCTTCAAAAAGTATTCGAGCAACGTTTCAGCGCGCCGGACGCTCTCGCGCGGGCGCACGGATTTCTTTATCACATGCTGCTGCAACAATCCGCATATTGGGCGTTCGTGAATTTATTTCTCGTGGTCGCCTGTTTTTGCGCGGTGAGTGTTTTATGTGTGCTTACATTTGAAAAGTCCCGAAAGGTTCACGCAATGGCGGCTGCTGAATGATGACTTGTAACGTATGAAACAACTTCTTCTCATTGACCACGAATTTGGCGCGGGCGCGAGCACCATCGGTGAAATTATCGCGAAGCGGCTGGGCTGGAATTGTTTTGATCAGGAGCTTACCGCTGAAATCGCGCGGCTGGCCAAGATTCCGGTTGATACTTGCCTGCGGCACTTGGAACGCAATGATCCGTTCCTTCAACGACTGGTCAACGTCATCTGGCGCGGCAGTTTTGACCGGAACCTACCGCCCGACCTGGCGATTTTAGACAGCAAACGGCTGGCTTCTTTGCTTCAACGAGTGATCGAGCAGACCGCTGAAAAGAAACCGTGCGTCATCATCGGTCGCGGCGCTCCATATTTTCTTCGCGACCGCACCGACACCTTTTGTGTGTTTCTGTATGCTTCGCGCGAACTCAAGTTCCGGCGCGTGCTAAAGCGCGTCGGCAACGAAGCGGAAGCCATCAATTTGGTGGATACCATTGACGAGGATCGCCGGAAGTTTGTGAAACATCAATACGGTCACGACTGGCCGAACCGCCAGCTTTTCCACGCCATGCTCAACACCGGCGTCGGCGACGACATTGCCGCTGAAACAATTTTGAACCTGTTCAACGCCGCTAATCAAAACGAGGAGGCGGGCAAAAAATGAAATCCGCGATGGTCATGTTGGCAGCGTGTCTGGCTTTCCTCGCCGGTTGTGCCGTGGGACCGGATTACCATCCGCCTAAAGCAAATGCACAACAATGGACATCGCCCCTCGTCGGTGGAGAAACGAACGGACCGGCTGACCTTGCAGCTTGGTGGAAGAATTTCGATGATACCAATCTGGATTCGCTCGTAACGGTGGCCATCGAATCCAATCTCACGCTTCGCGTGGCCGAAGCCCATGTGCGTGAAGCCCGCGCCGAACGTGACGTGACGTCGGGAAGTTTCTGGCCTTCAGTGGGAACATCAGGCTCCTATTCGCGAAATCGCTTTGGCCTGAATAGTTTTCCTCCGCTGCCGCCGGGCACGCCGCTGGATTACAATCTCTACAACGCCAGTTTCGACGCCACATGGGAACTCGACATTTTCGGCGGCACGCGGCGAAGCATTGAAGCCGCGAGTGCTGAAATGGGCGCTGCGTTATTCAACCAGCGCGACGTGCTGGTCTCGTTACTCGCGGAAGTCGCGCGGAATTATATCGGCGCGCGCGGCTACCAGCAACGCCTCGCCATCACGCTTCAAAATATCCAAGTCGAGCAGGAACTTTTAGACCTGACCAGCAACCGCTTTGAAAATGGATTAAGCAGCGACCTCGACGTTCAACAGGCCACGGCACTGCTGACTGCAACAGAAGCGGAAGTGCCTTCGCTGAAAACTGGTTTCGATCAATCCGTTCATCATCTGGCCGTGTTGCTGGGTCAACCGCCGGGCGCGTTAATGGATGAAATGGCCATTGAAAAACCGATTCCACTTACGCCGCCAGTCGTGCCGGTGGGATTGCCATCCGACTTGTTGCAACGCCGTCCCGACGTGCAAAAGTCCGAACGTGAACTGGCCGCAGACACGGCGCGCATCGGTGCTGCCAAGGCGGATTTGTTTCCGAAATTTTCCCTGACGGGGTTTGCCGGTCTGGAAAGTATTTCAACGGCCAATTTTTTTAATTACGCCAGCCGTTATTGGTCAGCCGGCCCGACCGTGCAATGGGAAATTTTTCAGGCTGGCAGCATCCGGGCCAATGTCCGCGTCCAGAATGTCCGTCAAGAGCAGGCGCTGGATGCTTTCCAGCAAACGGTGCTGGTCGCACTCGAAGACGCCGAAAATGCGCTCACTGCTTATGCCCGCGAACAAACCCGGCGCGAATCGCTATCACAATCGGTGCAGGCAAACAAACAGGCGCTTGAAATGTCCACGCAACTTTACAACAACGGCCTAGCGGATTTCTTACACGTTTTAGATTCCGAACGTTCACTTTATGCGGCGCAGGACGCGCTGGTGCAAAGTGATCAAACCGTTTCGCTCAATCTTGTGCAGCTCTACAAGGCGCTCGGCGGCGGCTGGCAGAATGAGACTAACTCTGTCTCCGCAATGGCCGCCAGTCGTTAAGCCGGCGCATCGCGACGCGAGGGAAATCGTCGTCGAAGGCCGGTCGCTCAAGTTTTTTTTGTTTCCAAACGATGACTGATGAGCCTGTCGAGCGAAGCCACGCCCGCGCCGTGAACAATCACGATGAGCGCGAGACCGATAGCGAGCAGATGATATTCAAAGCCTTCGCCTTTCTGTGTGCCGAACCAGTTCATAAAAAAACCATTGGCCGCGTGAACTGTCAGAATAGCCACAACCATGTTCGAGGCTATGCCAAATGCAGCGATGCGGCTGAAACAGCCGAGAATCAAACCTATCGACCCGGCGAATTCCGCCGCAATTGCCAGAAATGCCAGCGGCGCGGGAATGTGCATCTGTTGGGTGAAAAAATTCATCGTGCCGCTGAAGCCGTAGCCGCCGAACCAGCCCAGTGCCTTTTGCGCGCCGTGCGGAAACATGACGATGCCGAGAGTCAGCCGCGCGATGAGCGGCGCGAAACTGTTGTTGGTTTTGCAGATGAGTTGAAGTGCTTTCATGATTTTTTTTGGTTATGGTTTTTTTGGTTCTGTTGAGGGTGAGGTTTGATTTCAGACGTTCAGGAAAATTTGTTCGCGCGCGAAACGCACTTTTGGCGCGCTGGCATATTTGTCCGTCGGCAAACGAAAACCGAGCGTCGCGATGACGGCGCTGGAATAGCCCTTCGCCTTTAAGCCAAGAATCTCGTCGTATTGCGCATGGTCAAACCCTTCCATCGGGCAAGCGTCAATGCCGAGTAGTGCGGCGCTCGTCAGCAAATTGCCGAGCGCGATGAAAGCCTGATTGCGCGCCCAGGCATTGCGCCCGGCTTCATCCTGACTTTGAACGATGCCGCCGACTAGCATTCCGCGCAGCGGAGCCAATGCTTCGATCGGTGCGCCTTGAACTTCTGCGATGTGTTTGATGTGCGCGTCCACGTCGGCTTCGCTTAAATTATTTTTCGCGGCGAACACGACCAGATGCGACGCGTCGGTAATTTGGGCCTGACCATAAGACGCCGGACGCAATTTCGCGCGAACGGCTGGATCGGTTATGACAACGAATTTCCACGGCTGTAGGCCGCCGCTCGACGGTGTTAACCGCAGCGCTTCTTCGAGCGTCGTCCAGTCGGACGCGCTGATTTTCCGGTTTGGGTCGAATTGCTTGGTCGCGTAGCGCCAGTTCAATTGATTGATCAATATTTCCGGTTTGATGGCTGTGCTCATACTTTTCAGTGGTTGATTGTTGGTTGTAGATGAGGGCAAGTTTCGATGTAATTCATTGACCGATGTTTCCGATTTGATGGTTGTGCTCATATTTTTTCTTTTTGTTTTGGTTGGTTTATTTTTCAGTTCAAGTCGAATAAAAGGACTTGTGACGGTTTCGCGGCGATGAGTTCAATCGCCGATTCATTGTCAATCGCGGCGGCATCACCGCCGGAAAGCGTCTTGCCGTTCAATTTCACTTCGCCTTCGGCGATGTGAACCCACGCATAACGGCCTTTGGCAAGTGGCTGGGCGACTTTCTGCCCGGCGTCCAGTTTCGCGAACGACAAATCCGCGTCCTGATGGATCGCAATCGAACCATCGCGTCCACTTTTGCTTGCGACGAGATTCAATTTCCCCGTCGGCGCATTGGTGAAATTTTTTTCCGCGTAGCGTGGCTTCACGCCTTTCGTGTCCGGCTGAATCCAGATTTGTAGCAGACGCAAAGGTTCGGTCTTCGACGGATTGAATTCGCTGTGTTGCACGCCGGAGCCGGCGGCTGCAAAAAAACTGGGTGTCAGCGACGGCGGAAAAATTCCCGTTGAATTGCAACTCGCCGACGAATCGGAATTTCCGCATCAGGGTTACATCGAGTCATTCGACAACAAACTTGACCCGGCCACGGGCAGCATTTTATTGCGCGCCGTATTTCCGAATAGCGACGGTCGTATCGTGCCCGGATTGTTTGCGCGCATCCGCATTCCTTTGAGTGAACGTCATCCGGCGTTGCTCGTGGATGAACGCGCCATCGGCACGGATCAGGCGAACAAATTTGTGCTGACGCTGACTCCGACGAACACGGTGCAATATCAAGCCGTCGAACTTGGCCCGCTGATTGACGGCCAGCGTGTTGTTCGCTCCGGTCTGGAAGCGGGCGAACAAATTGTCTTGAATGGCCTCGCGCGCGTTCGTCCGGGGATGCCGGTGACGCCTCAGGAAGAAATCGCAAAAAGCGAAGGGCTGAAAATTGCGCAGAGGTAAAATTCCAGCTCCCAAAAATTGACACAAGAAGTTTGAACTGAAAACCACTATGAACTTTTCACATTATTTCATCAAGCGCCCGATATTTGCCGGGGTCTTGTCCAT
>Ga0181529_10001228_pt1 | contig 34301 bp, 34 predicted proteins | sample PEATcosm2014_Bin_36_FD_119763 | JGI IMG/M metagenome (GOLD analysis project Ga0181529, IMG submission 119763) | Peatland microbial communities from MTU Mesocosm Facility, Houghton, MI, USA - PEATcosm2014_Bin10_30_metaG | ecosystem: Environmental > Terrestrial > Soil > Wetlands > Peat | place... | reverse complement strand
CGAACTGGACCCCTTCGGTGGCCAGGTATTCGTGTTCCGCGGCCGGCGCGGCGATCTGATCAAAGTGTTGTGGTGGGATGGCGACGGGCTCTGTCTATTTGCGAAGCGCTTGGAGCGCGGGTGTACATATCGGCTCCCCTTGAGTGGGCGGCGTGTATCAATGATGTGATTGGCACGCTGCAGGGGACAAGCGGGGTCAGCATCACAATCAACGGCGCAACGTCGACTAAGACGCTGACTGGTTACTTGGAGGTGGACGCAAGCGTTTCCACCGCCTTCGGTCTTACGATTTGGACCCAAACCACCCTCCAATACTGTGGTTCCGGTGAGCCAGTGACCATCTACCAGAAGCTTGCGCCCTGTTAGGTTTTGGGGCGGCCCTCCGTTCTGATGCAGCGCGGGCGGCTGGCGGTCGGCCGTTCGCGTGTCGGCTCGATACGATCAAGATGCAAAACGAGGTGTGCGGTCGACAGAGCAAAGGTACTTGCACGTTCGTCCAGAAACGCGCGCCCGCAGTCTACAACTTCAATAGATAGGAATTGGGCTGCTGGCTTTCCGCAGGGAGACCAGCTGCTGGCGCCGAAGGGGCTGACCGGGTCGGCGGATAGCTTCGGATTGAAGCCGTTCATTCTGCACCACGGGGCTGACGCGGCGGTGTACACTCGGCTCCCGAGATACGTTGCGCAATAAAAAGCTAAGCGGAGCCTGTTGGGGCGCGCAAGTGCTTCTGCAAAGCCTTCTCTACCCGTCTATCGGCGTCACTGGATCGAGCAGCATCCAGAATAGGATGCCGGTAAGATACACGCCGGCCGAAACGTAGAAGGTCAGATTCCAGTTACTGTGCGTCCACTCCAGTAAGTGGCCGATCACGACGGGCGCTACGAAGCCGGCGAGATTGCCCCACATATTCATGGCGCCCGAAATCGTGCCGGCGAACTTGCCGCCGACGTCCATCGCCGCGCCCCAGGCGCAAGGCATGATCAGGTCGTTGCAGAAGCTCGCCATCGCAATGGCCAGCGTGGCCGCCACCACATCCGACCGCGTGGTCGAGAACACCAGGAACGAGGCCGCGCCGGCAAAGCCGATAGTGGACATGATGCGGCGCGCGCGTGTCACACTGACGTTGCGCCGCCGCAGCCAGTTTAACCCCGCCACCGCTGCGGGATTGCCCAGCCCTCCGAAGAACAACGGCAGAATGCCGAGCAACGCCGTGGACGAAACTTGCAGATGGTGCGCTTCGCGCAGATAGGTGGGAAGCCAGGTGACGTAAAAATACCATCCGTAGCAAAGCGAGAAATATTGCCAGCACAGCATCCACACCTGACGCGAACGCAGCAGCCTGCGCCAGGGAACGTCGCCGTGGCCTGTGGCGAGCGTTGCGCTTTGGCTCAGCAGGCGGCGCTCGGCGTCGTTCAGCCGCGGATTGTCCAACGGATCGTTGCGATACCAACGGTAGAACAGCACGGCCCAGACCACGCCCACCAGACCGAATAGCGCGAAGGCGTTGCGCCATCCGACGAAGCCCATCACCAGCGCCACCAGCGGCGGCGTGAACGCGCCGCCCCAGCGCGCGCTCAGCCACATGATTCCCTGTGCGCGCACTTTTTCGCGCGCGGGCAGCCAGATGGTGAAGGCTTTTGTTAGATTGGGGAAGCAGCCCGCTTCGCCGGCGCCGAAAAGGAATTGCGTGGTGGTGATGGAGGCCAGGTTCCACGCGCGGCCGGTGGCTGCGGTGAAAAAAGACCACCACAGCACGATGCGCAGCAGCACTTTGCGCGGTCCGATCCGGTCGCCGAGGTATCCGCCCGGCATTTCGAACAGCGCGTACGCCAGTCCAAAAGCGCCGAAGGCCCAGCCCATCTGAGATTGGGACAGACCCAGATCGCGACGAATGAAGAGCGCCGCGTAGGAGATCGAGACACGATCGATATAAGTGATGATCGCCAGCGTTACGGCGAAAACGATCACCCAATAGCGGACACGCGTGGGCCGCTCAGTGGTGGCTACGCCGGCGGGGATCATTCGTGTGGCCGCGGCCGGAGAGCGAAGTGGTACACCAGCGCTCCCACGCCCACGGTGGCGAACGCGGTGAGCGAGGCGACGGTCGCTTTCTTAATGCCGAAAATCACCATGCCAGCGCCTACCAGAATATACGAAACCGGCAGCAGCGGGTAGGCGAAGTCAATCGCGCGCAGCCGCTGCCAGCCCGGGCGCCGATGCCGGAAGACCATCAGCGCCGCGACCGAAAGCACGGTGAAGATCGTGAGGCTCATGCCGATGTAAGTCAGCAGATCGCGAAATGAAGTCAACGTCATCAACATGGCGCACAGACCCTGACTGAGAATGGCGAATACCGGCGTGTGAAAGCGCGGGTGCACGATGCCGGCGGCCGGAAAGAACGCGCGGTTCTTGGCCATGGCGTAATAGACGCGCGGCCCGATGGTCAGCTCGGCGTTCACGGTGGCGACGATGGAGAGCGCCATCAGCGCGGAAAAAACGCCCGCGATGCCCGGCCCGAACAAATTCGAAGCGGCGAGCGCGCCCACTTTGATCACGTCTTTCATCTGTTCGAGCGGCGTGGAATAGATGTAGACCACATTCAGCCCGAGATAGAGCACGGCCACCAGGGCGCTGCCCGCCGCCAGCGCCGCCGGCAGGGTACGCTCCGGCCGGCGCACTTCCTCGGCCACATACGTCGCCGCATTCCAGCCGCTGTATCCGAACATCACCCAGAGCAAGCTGATCGCGAACTGCGCGGGCAGCGAGGCGGTGGACGTGCGCACGGCATGCTGCGAGAAGTGGCTCCAGCTTCCCGTGCCGAACGCCAGGCCCAACACCACAAAGCCGGCCAGCACGCAGAGGTTGGTGGTGGTGAGCGAATTCTGCACCTTGGCGGCGAGCCCCACGCCCAGGCAGTTGAGAATGGTGAGAACTGCGATCAGGCCGCACGCGACGGCTTGGGCCGGTCCCAGGTGCAGCGAAAATATTCCCGATCCGAGCACGATCGGCGTGTGGGCTTGCGACAGTACCGGGAAGAAGTGGCTGAGGTATTCGGTAAACGCGAGCGCCGTCACCGCTATCGGCGCCGAGAAACCGGCGAAGAAAGAAACCCAGCCGGTCAGGAATCCCCACTCCGGGCCAAAGGCGTGCGTGAGGTACACGTACTCGCCGCCGGAGCTGGGAAAGTTGACGCCCAGCTCCGAGTAGCTGAGCGCGCCGGCGAAAGCGAACAGCGCGCCGGCCGTCCAGCAGGCGATGATCAGCGCCGCGCTGCCCAGGTCGCCGGCCATGAAACCGGTGGTGGCGAAGATGCCGGTGCCCACCATGTTGGAGATCACCAGGGCGGTGGCGCTGAAGAAGCCGAGTTGACGAAGCAATCCCGGGCGGGAAATCTGCGATTGTGTGTGCGGCATGCGCGGCCTAAGGTTATTGTAGATGAGTCGCGACCGATGCCTACTGGCTTCTTGGCCGCGCGTAGAAACCGGCGGTGAGCTCGTAGAGCGAAAGCTCCGGGTGCGCGGCGCGAAGATGTTGCAGGATGCCGTCCTTGTCGGCTGCGCTTCGTTCCTGCCCGAGCTTGAATTTCCCTTCGAGTAATTCGATCTCCAACTCAAACGCGAGAATTCCCGCGATGAGGCCGGAAGTGTAGCTGCGCGGGAGCTTTGCGAAATCGTACGGCGAGTTCGGCTCTTCGAACTTGCGGACCAGCTTCGAAAGCAAATCGCGCACCGCATTCTCATCGGTCACCGCTCTCAGTTTTCCCGATGCGTGGACGGAAGCGTAGTTCCACGTGGGAACGACCTCCTCTTTGGAGTACCAGGTTGGCGAGATGTAGGCGTGCGGCCCGTGAAAAACGGCCACCGCGTTCCGTCCAGTCAGAATGGCCTCGGTCTGCTGATTTTGCCGCGAGATGTGACCGTAGAGCGCGCCATTCTTTCCGGTGTCGCGATCGAGAGCAATTGGGATGTGACTGATGCGAATGGCCGGTTCCGCGGTGACGAGATCGACGAAAGAGAACTCATCCATGAAACCGTGCAGCAGCTTGCGGTCCTCGACGAGATTGGACTTGGGGATATAGAGCGAACCTGAGCCGGGAGAATTCACTTGCGCCTCCAGGTCGAAACCAGCCGCGACCATCCCTGTTAGCATACTGCGTCTGTTCATACGCACGTTCCCTGTCAAGTTATAGTAGAGGTCCCGGCGTTCGATGTCATCAGGATCGCCCCGGAATTAACCTATGCTGGTGCTTGCCTCGCAGTCGCCGCGCCGCAGCGAGATCCTTCGCCAGGCCGGCATTCCGTTCATCGTGCGGCCGGTGGACGTGGACGAAACGCCGCTCGCGGGCGAAGGCGCGCGCGCGTACGTCGAGCGGCTGGCGCGGGCCAAGGCGCTGGCGGCGCTGGCCGGGCCGCGGGAAACGGTGTTGGCCGCCGACACGACGGTCACCATCGACGGCACACTGCTCGGCAAGCCCGCCGATGCAGCCAACGCCCGCCGCATGATCGCGCTGCTCTCCGGCCGGCGGCATGAGGTGCTCACCGGTATCTGCCTGCGCAGGGGCGATTCGACGATTACGGATTGCGCGACCACGGCGGTGTGGTTTCGCGCGATGAGTGCCGAAGAGATCGACGAGTATGTGGCGAGCGGCGAGCCCGAGGGCAAAGCCGGAGCGTACGCGATTCAAGGGCTGGCCTCGAAGTTCGTCGAGAGAATCGAAGGCTGCTATTTCAATGTAATGGGCCTGCCGGTGTCCCTGGTGTATCGCCAGCTCGCGCGGTTGGGCTGAAGCGGCGCGCTCAGCGGACGGCGGCCAGCGCCGTCCGCTACCTGCGCCGCGCCACAGCGGCCCATAGCAAGAGCAGAGCGACCACCGCCAACACCGACACTATCGCCGTGGTTCCGATACCCGATTCTAACAAAGTGGGGCAATCCGCCCCGCGGACGTTGGCGAGCAACCCAGGGCGATGGATTCTTCAAGCACGCGGCGGACCCGGTCCACGATTACCGGGACCTCATCGCCTCGCGCAACTGGGCCATGGCCGGGGACGACGATAGCGGAATCGAGCGTCTCAATCCGTTTCAGCGATTCGAGCCATATTCGCCAATCCGCCGGTGTCCCTGCATCGAGGTTGGGAAGATACTCGTTAATCAGACAATCGCCGGTGAAGAGGACTCTGTCGCCGGATACCCAAACTGAAAGATTGGTTGCCGTATGGCCGGGTGTGAGCAGGATCTCGGCCGTGCAACCGCCCAGATCGAATTGGGTGTCGCTATGAATATGGCGGTTTGGGTTTGCCAGGTGCGTCGCGTGGAAGAACGCGCGCGCTTCGACTCGTTCCCGGCGAGCCTGGTTGGGAATGGCATCGTTGAACTCGGCGATTTCGGCTTGAAACTCATCTGACGTTCGCACGGCCTCAACGTGGCCCCATACGTCAATCCCATGGTCGCGAAAGAAGCCGTTGCCGCCAATGTGATCGAAATGCTTCTCGGTATTGATGACGCGCAGTTGGTTGCCAGGGCGCGCGGCGGAAGCGTAACCGTGGACGGTTTGTGCGGCCAACATGTTCCCGCCGGTGTCTATCACCAGCGTCAGATTGTCGCCGGCAACAAAGCCCGCGTTCACGCACCAGGGCGCCGAGTATCCAAGACCGGTAACCGCGTAGCAACGGTTCGAGAGTCGCATACTTTTGTTGTCGCACATGTGCGCAGGGCGGGGAGAAGCGGTGGTCCGTCCTACGGCGCATTTCACTGGAATGGTGGCCGGGAAATGCCGGAATGACTCGGCTCCGCAGGCTGGAGAGCCGATTTGGCGCTCTCCCGTCTTTAAGTCCCGCGCAGTTGCGGGATGCGCGATTCCAGCGGCGGCAGCGTGGGGAATTCAGTGTAGGGCGCGGATTGATACCAGTAGGCCACGGAGTAGAAATTGTCGTCGCGGTCGTTGGCATGGCCGTGCTCGATCGTGTGTTTCAGGTAGCGCTCGAAGGTGACCGGGTTGTCGCCGTGCCAGCGGTAGCAGCAGTAACGGCCGCCCGTGCGCTCGGCATTGGCGATCAGCGGCGCGCCGTACAGTTGGTGTCCGAAAGGCTGCGCGTCGTCGCGCCCGCCGAAATCCCAGCTTCCCAGGAAGTAGTCCTCCGACCCGGTGCCGTTGATCAGCGGCTTGGCTTCGTCGTCGACGAAAATCATGTCGTCGCCTTCGCCCCACCAGCCGTCGGCGTTTTCGAGCACGCCCAGCGTCACGCCCATCAGGTGGCCGCTCCCACGCGTTTCGACGAAGACATAGTTGGAGCCACCGAGCAGGTTAAGCTTCGCGGCCTCGCCGGTCACCGCTTTGCACGGCGCCGCCTGCCGGTACTGCGCGTGAAAGTAGAGCGCATCCGCGGCGAGCGAGGGCACGGCCATGTAATCGATGTTCGAATAGAACGCGCCCACCGCCCGCTTGCCCTCGTTGGTCACGGTGAACCGCGCGCCGCTGCGGTACGGCATGGCGAAATAGCAGTTGAGCGATTTGCCGGGCGAGCAGGCGAGATACCTGGATTCGTAGATCCGGTAATCCGCAAGGTTCAGCCCGAAGAAATCGCCGATGGGCGTTTCGACGCTGGGCTTGGCGTTGCCGTCCCAATAGGCGCGCAACACCAGTTCTTTCAGATGATTGTCGCTCCTGGCGGCGATGGTGAACCAGATGTGGCTGATCACGCCGGCGCCCTCGGCTGCGAACACTTCCTTCGTGCTGCCGGCGGGAATGTCCCAGAAATCGTGATTGCCACCGGTGCGGTCGTAGCTCGATTGCTTGAGAGACCGGTAATGCAGCGCCCGCGCATAGGCGGGCAACAGGGCGGCGGCCTCGCTCCCGGTTTGTGCCTGCGAGGCGGGTAATGTTGCGGCGCCAATGCCGGCCGCCGCCAGCGCGCCACGCATGAAATCGCGTCTCGGATTGTCGCTCATAGTGTCCTTCCGTTTCCGGCCTTAGGCCTGGTTTCGTGACCACCGAACAATCGCTCCCTGTGGTCGCGGCTTCGATTAGGTTCTCACTTCGCCAGCGCCTGGGCGATGGCCTTCTCCGCCAGCGGCCCCATCACCTCATAACCCGCCGCGTTGGGGTGCAGGCCGTCGTAAGTCAGATCCTTGCGGAACATGCCTTTTTCATCCGCCATGGCGCTGAAATAGTCGAGATACACGCAATTGTTCTTCTCGGCGTAATCCTTGAGCCAGCGGTTCAGCGCTAGAATCTTCTCGGGAGACCGCTGCGCTGTCTGCGGCCTGATGTAATCGCAGACCGGCATCACCGAGGACAGCACGACCCTGATGTTATTGGCGCGCGCCATATCGATCATCGACAGAAAATAGTCTTCGGTGGCCTCCAGCGTCATAGGCCCAACGTTTCCGCCAATGTCGTTGGTGCCGGCCAATATGACCACAGCTTTGGGCTTGAGCGCGATCACGTCCTGGTGGAACCGCAGCAGCATTTGCGGCGTGACCTGGCCGCCGATGCCGCGATTGATGTATGGCTTGCCGGGAAAAAAGACGCCGAGGCCACGGCCCCAGCCATCGGTGATGGAATCGCCCATGAACACCACGCGATCCTCGCCCACCGCCGGCGGAAGAACCTTGGCATTCTCGGCCGCGTAGCGCGCTGTGTTGCCGTAGTCGTTCACCATTCTTGCCAGTGGATCGAGCATGTGCACTCGCGGTGGCGCAACATCTTGGGGAGGAGCCTGCGCTTGCGCACGCAGCAGGAAGGTGGAGAGCACGAACAGAGTGATCCGCATAGGCCCTATTGTAGGGCAGATACACGAGGCGTGGGTGAGCAAGGGCGCGCTAGGCGGGCGGCGGCAAGCCCTACATATACTTCGGAATCTGGATTCCCAGTATGCCTGCGGTCCGTTCCAGTTGCCGGCGGAAGAAATCGGTCATCCACAACAGGAATACCTTCTTCTCGCGCTGCTCCTCCTGGAGGATCGGATACTGGTGATAGAAGTTGTTGAAAGCCTGCGCGAGTTGGAAGGCATAGCGGGCGACGTGCGCCGGTTCGCCGGCGCTCAGCGCGCCTTCCAGGGCTGAATCCACCTTGGAAGCGGCCAGCAGCACCTGCCAGAAATCCTCGGTCTGCAATTGCCGCCCCAGCGCCTCGCGGGTAAGCTCGGCGTTGAAGTCCGGCAACGACTCGCCGCGCTCTTCGAGCTTACGCAAAATGTTGCGCGCTCGCACGGCGGCGTATTGCACGTAAGGGCCGGTCTCGCCCTCGAAGCTGAGCGCCTCCTGCAAGTCGAAAGCGATCACCGAATTGCGCGTGAACTTGAGCAGGAAATAGCGCAGCGCGCCGATGGCAATCTGCTCGGCCACGCGTTGCCGCTCGGCGGCGGGCTTATCCTGGTGCCGCGCGTCCACCTCGACCAGTGCCTTCGCGATCAGGTTGTCCATTAGATCGTCGGCTTTGACGCCGAGGCCCTTGCGTCCGGAGACTTCCACGTACGGCCGCGCGCGGTCTTCTTCGGAAAGCGGAATGCCCAGATCGGCGCAGCAGCGCGGCGATAGCGCCACCATCTCATACGAAAAGTGGATCGACTGTTCCGCCTGCGCCGCATAACCCAAAGCGCGCAAACCGGCCACCACCACGTCCTGCAAGTAAGATTGCCGCGCGTCGATCACGTTATAGACGCGCGCCCCGTTGCCGAAGTGGTGTTCACCGGCGGTGGGAGTGTCTGTGCTCACCCACAGCACGCGCCCGTCGGCGTAAGTCATCAATGGCCGGTAGTGAAAATCCTTGCCCAGCAGTTCGAATTTCCAAAGCTGATACGCGATGTCTTTTCCGACGTATGTCACCGTGCCATTCGAGCGCACGATTACCTTGCCTTCGTCGCTAAGTCCCGGCATCACCCAGCAGCCGGTGTTCTTACCTTCGGTTTCGAGATAGATGGCCTTGCGCTCTTTGAGTTGCTCGAACGCCGAGGCCCAGAATTGCAGGTGCAGAATCTCGCTTTCGCGCGGCAGCACGTCGTACTCGACGTCGAGCCGCAGCATGGTTTTCAAATGCGCCTGCACGACCGCGTCCGCCACCAGGTGCGCCATCCGCGCCAGTTCGCCCGTGCCGGCTTCGATCGCGTGCAGCGTCTCGCTACGCCAGGCCAGCGATTCCGGCTGCTCTTTGTAATTGCTCGATGTGCGCGCGTACAGATCCCAGCAGTAGTAATCGAAGCGCACCGCCGGATCGGCCAGCAGCGCCTCCACGTCGGCGACGGTCTTATGCTCGAGAAAATGAAAACCCACCACCACGTCGGCCACTTGCACACCGGTGTTGTCGATGTAGTTCTGCACCTCGACCTGCGCACCGGAAGCGCGCAACATGCGCACAAACGTATCGCCCAGCGTGGCATTGCGCAGGTGGCCTATGTGCGCGGCCTTGTTGGGATTGATATTGGTATGCTCGACGATGATCTTCCCGCCCAACGACTCGCCATAGGCTTCGATCACCCGCAGCAGATCGGCATACGCCGCGCGATCGAGACGGATATTGATGTAGCCGTTGCCCGCCACCTCCATCGCAGCCACGCCCGGTATCGGCCCGATCCCCGCGACGAGTTCGGCGGCGATCTTCTTCGGCGCCTGGCGCAGTTGTTTGGCGAGCTGGAACGCCGCCGGTACCGCGATTTCGCCGAAATCGCTTTGCCGCGGCTGCTCGATGGTGACGGTCAAGTCCACGCCGTAGCGTATCTGTATATGCGCGTGAAACGCGCTTGCGACCTGCTGTTGAATGGAATGGAACACGGGAAACTACGAGTATACCAGCCGCGCGAAAATGGCTGGCTCGCCACGCACGCCCTACAGCCTGCGCCACCATACAATAAGGGCTTATGATTTCCGCGCTTCCGATAGTGGGTGGCTCCGCGGCGTGCGGCGTGGGCTCGATGTGGTGGGCGGTACGCGGGCGGGCGTCGGCGGTGTTCGGTCCCTCGGTGTGGCGGGGGCCGCGCAGGCGGCGGGCGGTGGCGTTGACCTTCGATGACGGGCCCAGCGAGGGGACGCCGCGAATTCTCGAGATTCTTGCCCGCCACGGCGTGCCAGCCACGTTCTTCCCGTGCGGCGCCAACGTCGCGCGGCTGCCGGCCATCCTGCGTGCAGTGGCTCAGGCCGGGCACGAAATCGGCAACCACGGCTACGCCCATCCCTTGTGCTGCTTCCGGTCGCAACGGTTTATCGAAGCCGACATGGAACGTGCACAGCGGGTTATCCTGGAGCACACCGGCGCGCGGCCCGTCTGGTTTCGCGCGCCCTATGGCGTCCGCTGGTTCGGCATGCGGCGCGCGCAGCGGCGGCTTGGTCTGCGGGGCGTGATGTGGACTGTAATAGGCTATGATTGGAGTCTGGGGACGGAGGCAACCGTCGAACGGATGGCGGGGCGCGTATCCAACGGCGCGATCCTGTGTCTGCACGATGGCCGCGAACTCCGCACGCAACCCGATATAGGTGTTACCATCGAGGCCGTGCGCCGCCTGCTTCCTGTGTTGCTGGAGCGAGGCTATAAATTAGAAACGGTAAGCCAACTTTTATGTCCGACGACTTGATAGAACGGGTTCGCAAATCGATCGCTACCTCCAAACGGATTCCCCTGGAGACGGTCACCATCGACAGCGATTTTCAGCAGTTGGGGATCGATTCGATGGACGCGGTGGAGATTCTGTTCGCGCTCGAGAACGAATTCGACATCAACATTCCCGACGACGAAGTGCGCACCGTGCGCGGCGTGCGCGACATGTGCGTGGGTGTGGAGAAATTGCTGGCGGCCAAGGCGGCGGCAGCGGAAACCCAGGCCGGCCAGTAAGGCATGCGCCGCGTCGCCATCACCGGGCTGGGCGCCATTTGCGCGCTTGGCCGGAACACCGCTGAAGTGGCCGAATCGCTCCGCCAGGGCCGTTCGGGAATCGCGCCGATCGAATCCACCGACGCATCGCAATTACGCTTTCGCAATGGCGCGGAAGTTCACGGCTACAGCCACCAGGGATATTTCGAGGACCGGCAGGCCGATTTCATCGACCGGTTCGCGCAGTTCGCGGTAATCGCGGCGCGTGAGGCCGTCGCCAACGCGGGCATCGAATGGACGCCGGAACTGCGCGAGACGGCAGCCATCGTTACCGGCTCCTGTGTGGGCGGGAAGTGCACGGAGGATATCGGGTTCCGCGACGTTTACAAGTTGGGCCTGAACCGCGTCCACCCGCTGACGATCCCCAAGACCATGGCCAACGCGGGAGCCAGCCACATCTCGATGGAGTTCGGCATCACCGGCCCCAGCTTCACTATCTCGACGGCGTGCTCGTCGGCCGCCCACGCCATCGGCCAGGCATTCTGGATGGTGCGCAGCGGCATGACCGATCTGGCGCTGGCCGGCGGTAGCGAAGCGCCGTTCAGCTTCGGCATTCTCAAAGCGTGGGAAGCCATGCGCGTGGTGTCGCCCGAAACCTGCCGGCCGTTTTCCAAGGACCGTCGCGGCATGGTGCTGGGCGAAGGCGCCGGCATGTTGGTGCTGGAACCGCTCGACGTGGCGCTCGCACGCGGTGCCACCGTACACGCCGAACTGGTCGGCTTCGGCATGTCGGCCGATGCCTGCCACATCACGCAGCCTTCCGCCGATGGTGCGGCCAAGGCCATGCGCGCGGCCTTGCGCGATGCTGGCCTGTCGCCGGAGGCGATTGGTTACGTCAACGCCCACGGCACCGGCACGCTGGCCAACGACTCGACCGAAACCGCCGCGCTGAAAGCCGTTTTCGGCGCGCACGCAGCCAAGCTGGCAATCAGCTCCACTAAATCGATGCACGGCCATGCGCTCGGTGCGGCTGCGGCCCTGGAATGCGTCGCCACGGTGCTGGCGCTACGCGATGGCGTGCTGCCGCCCACCGCCAACTACAACGTGCCCGACCCGGACTGCGACCTGGATGTAATCCCCAACCAGGCGCGCCAGGCACAGGTGGAGTGTGCGATTTCGAACTCGTTCGCCTTCGGCGGATTGAACGCCGTGTTGGCGTTGCGCAAGGCGTAGGCGCGGGCGCGGGCCTTGGCCGCAGCGCGCCTTACTTCTTCGGATTGCGAATCGCTGCCGCCATGTCCGCGGCCAGCGTCCGCGCGGTGTGCATGTATTTCTCGTTCGTGGCGATGCGGTCGAGCAGCGGCAGGAACTGCGCCGCGGCCGCCATGCGGTGGTCCTCCATCGCATCTGCCAGCGTGTTCAGCGCCTTCATCACACCCAGGTGATCGTACTTGGCGGCGCGTTCCAGATCGATGTGGATCTCGGCGGATTCCGCCATCCGGTCGAACCAGACGACCAGCGTCTGTGCGGCCGCATCGTCGGAATAATTGAACTTCACTTCGTTCTTGGCGCCGCCGCCCTCATAGCGCAGCAGCTTGGTTCCCATGAACGCCACCTTGGCCGGCGATTCGAGCGGATGCCGGAAGTAATCCAGCTTCTCGACCAGCGCAAACACTGTCGCCGTCTCTTCTTCGGAAAGCTGGAACTTCAGTGGCGATGCCTCGTCGGCCGCCTCGCGGTAATCGGCATCCCCCGTCTTTGCAACGCGCACTTCGAAATACGGTGGGCCGCTCCCGGGAAACGTTTTGGAATAGAATACGCTCGCATCGCCGGCAACGAGAGCCGTCGCTGACCAGAGCAACCAGCAGATCCGCCACGCGCTATTCATGCCCCCTCGATCCTCGCCCGCGTGGCCTCGTGGGTGGCGTGGCAAATCGCCACCGCCAGCGCGTCGGCCGCGTCCTCGGATTCGATCGGGTCTGCCAGCTTCAGCAGCGATTGCACCATCGACTGCACCTGCGCCTTCTCCGCCCTCCCGTAACCTACCACGCTGGTCTTCACCTCGAGCGGCGAATACTCCGCCAGCGCCACGCCCGCTTCCGCCACCACCAGCAACGCAACGCCGCGCACCTGCGCCAGTTTCAACGCCGTCCGCGCGTTGGCGGAACAAAACACGCCCTCCACCGCCGCCGAATCCGGCGTGTGCTGACGCAACAGCGCGCGTAGTTCGTTGGCGATTTTGAGCAGCCGCTTCTCGAACGGCAATTGCGGGTTGGTGCAAATCGCCCCGGCGGACACCATGCGGTGCAGGCGCCCGTCGCTCTCGATGATGCCGTAACCGGTGCGCGCCGACCCGCAATCGATGCCGAACACCCGCACGCTAGTGCTCCAGGGCCTCCATCTCCTTCTCGTCGATATCGAAGTTGGAGTAAACGTTCTGCACGTCTTCGTGCTCTTCCAGCGCGTCGTTCAGCCGCAACATGCCCGCCGCGTTCTTGCCCTCGAGCTTCACCAGGTTCTTCGGCACCATGGCAATCGTGGCTTCCAGAACCGGGATGCCAGCCGCTTCGAGTGCCTTCTGCACCGCTTCATGCGCTTCTGGAGCCGAAAGGATTTCCCAGCTTTCGCCATCCTGGCGCAGATCGTCGCCGCCCGCTTCCAGCACCACGCCCATCAACTGGTCCTCGGTCACTTTATCGCCGGCCACGTAGACCTGGCTCTTGCGTTCGAACATCCAGGCCACGCTGCCCTGCTCGCCCATGTTGCCACCGTGCTTCGAAAAGGCATGGCGGATTTCGCTCACCGTCCGGTTGCGGTTGTCGGTGGCCACGTTCACCAGCACTGCCGCGCCGCCCGGCCCGTAACCTTCGAACATCACTTCGTCGATCTGGCCGCCCTCGATTTCGCCGGTGCCGCGCATGATCGCTTTCTTGATGTTGTCCGACGGCATACTGGCCGCCTTGGCCGCCAGCACAGCGCTGCGCAACCGCGGATTACCATCCGGATCGCCTCCGCTGCGCGCGGCGATGGTGATTTCCTTGATAATGCGCGTGAACGTTTTTCCGCGCTTGGCGTCCGTAGCCGCCTTCTTGTGCTTGATGGTGGCCCACTTGGAATGGCCTGACATGGTGAACCTCGGAGTGACCCCGCCTCACACGGCCGGGAAAGAACTAATTAGGATTGCAACGTATTGAGAATAGCAGACTGCGCCCGCCGCGCTCAAGGCACATCGGTTCTATGGGTTTCGACCGCCGGCCGGGTCTCGACCGGCGCTATCGGGCCACCATGATCGATCTGAAGCGGGTTGCCGTCCCCCTACCATACCCTGCACGCGTTGGCGCTCACCATCGGCTGGCCAGCCTGGCACGAAAACGCCTTCTGAAACTCTGGCATGTTCTGTACCACGCCGTTCACCCGCTGCTTGCCCGGCGCGTGCGGGTTGGTCTTCACTTGCAGCCGCAGCGCTTCCTCCCGCTCGTTCACGCACCACACCTGGCCGAAAGCCAGAAACAGCCGCTGCTCCGGCGTGAAGCCGTCGATCTTCGCAGTGTCCGCGCGGCCGATCGTATTGAGCAACGCCATCAGCGAGACGCGCACGCCGCCGTTGTCGGCCGTGTTCTCGCCCAGCGTGAGCTGTCCGTTCATCATCGCGCCCGGCGCCACTTCGAATTTCGAATACTCGCCCGCGATGCACGCCGCGCGCTTCTCGAATTCCTTGGCGTCATCCGCCGTCCACCAGTCGCGCAAATTCCCCTGCGCGTCGAATTGCCGGCCCTGGTCGTCGAAGCCGTGCGTCAGCTCATGGCCGATCACCATGCCGATGCCGCCGAAGTTTACCGCATCGTCCATCGCGTTGTCGTAGAACGGCGGCTGCAGGATGCCAGCCGGAAAGTTGATGTCGTTCATCGACGGGTCGTAGTATGCGTTCACCGTGGGGGGCGTCATACCCCACTCCAGCCGGTCCACTGGCTTGCCGATCTTGTTCAACTGGCGCTGGAATTCGAATGCATCGGCGCGCTGGGTGTCTCCCAACAGATCGTCCCGCCGGATCTCAACGCTCGAATAGTCCCGCCATTTGTCCGGATAGCCGATCTTGTTGGCGATCGCGTGTAATTTCACCAGTGCCTGTTTTCGGGTCTCCGCCGTCATCCACGGCAATCGATCCAGGTCCTGCCCGAGCGCTTTTTCGAGCGCGTCCACCATCTTCAGCGTGCGCGCCTTGCCCTCGGCGCCGAAGGTCTGCTCGACGAACCGCTTCCCCAGCGCCTCGCCCAATTCGCCGTCGGTGAGGTCCGTGCATCGCTTCCAACGCGGCCGCAGTTCGGTGGCCCCGGTCAGCGTCTTCCCATAAAACGCGAAACTTTCTTTCACAAACGCCTCCGGCAGCAGGCGCGCCTCGCCCCCCACCAAGTGCCAGGTGAGATACGTCTTCCAGTCCGCCAGGCTGAATCGCTGGATCGCTCCGTTCAAAGCCTTCAGGAAGCCCGGCGACGCCACGTTGATGGACTCGAATTCCGGCGCTCCGCTCTCACGCAGATACTCCTTCCACCGAAACCGTGCGCCGAGCGCCTCCATCTCACGCGTGCTCATCTTGTGATAAACCTTTTCCGGATCGCGCCGCGCCACCAGGTCGTCGGAACCCTGCGCCAGCGCGGTCTCGATCTTCATCACCGTCTCTGCGTCCGCCTTGGCAGCCACCGCCGTCTCGCCGGCGAGAACGAAGATGTGCGCTACGTGCTCCACGTACTTGCGGCGCAACTCCGCGCTCGCCGCGTCCTGCTTCAGGTAGTAGTCGCGATCCGGCAAACCCAATCCGCCCTGGTCGAACTGCGCGATCACCTGGCTGGAGTCCTTGAAATCCTGCATGGAGCCGAACTCGAACATGGCCTCGACGCCGCCGCGCTGCAAGCGTGCCACCACTGGCGCAAGCTGTGCTTTGTTTCGCAAGCCGCGGATTTGCCCCAGCTCGTCTTCGAGCGGCTTCAGCCCCGCCGCCTCGACAGCCTTTTCATCCATACAGGCCGCGTAGTAGTCGCCGATCAGCCGCGTCGTCGCATCGCGGCCCGCATCCGGCTTGCTCGCCGCTTCCAGAATCTCGCGCAGCACGTCTCGATTGCGTTCCTGCAACTGGTCGAACCGGCCCCACCGCGCCTGGTCCGCCGGAATCGGATTACTCTTCAGCCAGCTTCCGCAGGCGTATTGGTAGAAGTCCGAACACGGATTGGCCGTGGTGTCGATGTTCTGGACGTTGAACCCGAATGCGCTCGACGCCTTTTCCGGTGCCTGGCCGGAAAGGCCCCACACGGTCAGCGAGAGGACCAATAAGCTCTTGTACACAACGAAGACTCCTTCTATATCACTCTAGCTCGCGGCGCCGTTTCTCGTAGCGCCGGCGGTCTTTCCCGCCGGTGTCTTTCCTCACGGTTCGCGCCGCCGCGCTTTCACGAAGTCGATTTCCCGTTGCTTGGGAATGCCGGGCTCGAAGCACCGCCGGCAGCGCGCTTCGTACATATCGTTGGCGCCCACCACAATCAGTTCATCGCTGCCGCGCAGCCGCTGCGTGTGTTTGGCCGGGTTGCCGCAGCGCACGCACACCGCCAGCGTTTTAGTGATCGATTCGGCCTGCGCCAGCAGATCCGGAATCGGCGCGAACGGCCGCCCCAGGTAGTCCGTGTCCAGCCCCGCGATAATCACCTGCTTGCCGCTGTCGGCCAGCCGCCCCGCCACCTCGACCAGCCCCGGGCCCATGAAATTCGCTTCGTCCACGCCCACCACTTCCGCGCGCCAGTCGATCCGCTCCAGCATCTCGCCGGCGTCGGCAATCACCTGCGACTCCATGCGCAGGTCGCCGTGCGAAACAATCTCCTCAGCCGAATAGCGGTCGTCGATGACGGGTTTGAACACCGCCACTCGCTTCCGTGCGATCATGGCGCGCCGCAGGCGCCGGATCAGCTCCTCGCTCTTGCCCGAGAACATCGGCCCGCAGATTACTTCAATCCAGCCCGCATTGCCGGTGATGATATCCATACGAATCGTTCAGCATCCCACAACTCACAGCTCCGCCGCCAGTGCCGCGACGCGCTCTTCCAGCGCATCGAGCCCGCCCGCGAAGAAGTGGTCGGCGGCTTCGATCCACAGGATCCGTTTCGGCGCGGCCCAGCGAGCGAAAGCCGCTTCCAACTCGGCGCGCGGCCCGTATTGGTCGTGCGTGCTTTGCACGAAGACTTTTTCGATCGTGCAGCTTTCCAGGTATTCCGCACCGCCCATTGCGGTCGGAAATCCAGCCGCCAACAGAAAGCGCGCATCGCCGATTTCGCATCCGAGGCGCGTGATCACCCGCGCGCCGAAAGAGAAGCCTGCCAGCGCGTAAGGCAACCCGGGGTGCCGCGCGCGCAGCCAATCGAGCGCCGCCCGCGCGTCTTCGATTTCTCCCTCCAGGTTCCCGTACGCGCCCTGGCTCCGCCCTACCCCGCGATAGTTGAACCGCAGCACGGCAATGCCGGCGCGGCGCAATCCGCGCGCCAGCCGGTAGACCACCTTGTTATGCAGCGTCCCGCCGAATTGCGGGTGCGGATGGCACACCACCGCCGCGCACCACGGCTCGCGATCGTGCGGGTCTTCGCAGAGCGCTTCCAAACGCCCCACCGGCCCGGAGATTTCGAGCGATTCAATGCGGCGCGTCATCAGGGCTCTGCGCGCTGAGACAGCGACAAGAGGGCTGGCATGCGAAAGCGCCCCCCCACGAGGACTGTCGAGAAGATGCAATTGGTTGCTCTAGGTGACTATTGAAATGCTTCCGAAAAAGCCACACTGGAATCCCTTATCTTCTTGGGATCGACCGGTTTCATCTTCATCAGGAATGTCCGGAACTTGAGCTCGCTAGAAGGGTGGCAAACCAATTCGATCTTGACTTCTGAAGACTCCGGGCCGGCTCCGGCCTTCGGCCCAGTGGGCGTTGGCGAGTACTCGACAAAGCTAGGGGAACCGGCCGCGACCGTAACTGTGGCCGTGTACGAGTTCCAGGTGGAGCCAATGACGTGACTGCCCGGCTTTAGCTTGAGTGTGACATATTTGTTCTGCGAAAGATCGGCTATTGGGGTCCCATCGCAGATAATCGTTGCGGTTCTGGCAACCGCAAAATTGGCCGACGTGCGGTATACGATGATCGTAGCTGGCTGGGCATCATCAGCAAGCACGGTTGCGGTTCCCACCCCAAGCAGCATGCACAGGGTGACGTACTTCAGAAGGCGCGCGCGTCTCAGCATACGTGCGAGAGGATAGCATAGGCCTGGAGCGGATTCAAGGGAGAACGCGTTGGCTATGGCAATAGCCCAGGAGTGGGTTGCCGGTACTTGTGATTGGCACGGGCGAGGGAGGGCGAGCCAGCAGAATCGCTCAGGATCGATAGATACTGTGGTTGTCAATTCGTGGGCGCGCCCAAGGTGGAACAGGCGCTTCCGCCTGTCAACCCGACCCCCGCTAGTTCGTCCTGTAGTTGATGAATTGCAGCTCGACTCCGAAATCGGCCTCGCGCAGCAGGTGAATCACCTGCTGCAACGTGTCGCGGTCTTTCCCGGCCACGCGCACGAAATCGCCCTGAATCGACGCCTGCACTTTCAGCTTCGCGTCCTTGATCTTCTTCACGATCTCGCGTGCTTTCTCGGTCGCGATGCCCTGTTGCAGCGTAATGTCCTGCCGCACGGTAGAACCGGCCGCCGCCTCCACCGTCCCAAAGCTCAGGTTCTTCAGCGGCACTTTTCGCTTCACCAGCTTCGATTCCAGAATGTCCACCACCGCCTTGAGCTTGAACTCGTCCTTGCTAGCCAGTTCGATCTTGCCGTCTTTTTCCTTTAGCTCGATGCTGGAATGAGAGTCCTTCAGGTCGTAGCGCTGCTGAACTTCCTTCTGCGCCTGTTGGATGGCGTTCAGCACCTCCGGCATCTCGATCTTCGAAACCACGTCAAAACTGTTATCGGGCATATGTTATTCCTGCGCCTCCGGCTCTTCTTCGTCGGCCGGGAAATCGTCCAGGCCGAGAATCGATCCCGAGCGGCGCCGCAACGGTGTTACCCGCCGCACCGGTTCCGGCCATGGACTTTCTTCGGGATCGGCCGGCGAGGTCTGCGAAGTCTGCGCGCCGATCGCGTCTTCGCCCGCCAGCGGCGCCTCGGCGGGCGGAGCCACCGGGTGACTCGCTTCCTGGCTTTCGAGCGTCGCCAGCACGTGCCGGGTGATTTCCTCCACCATACGCTCCATCGAGGCGTCCAAAGCCACCGTCACCGCCGCGCGCACCTGCTCGGCGTCCACCACGGCCACGAACGGCGCGGCCGCCGCCGCTTCCTCCACGTGCGCCCCGGCGTGCGCTTCGCCAGTCGCGGCTTCCGCATATTGGCTGCGCGTTTCCCGCGCACGCTCGGCCAGCGGCCTCACCGCCGCCAACAGCGCCGAAGCCTCGAACGGCTTGTGCAGCACGGCGTCCGCCTCCACCCGCCGGGCTTCCGCCTCGTCCACTTTTTCCAGCACACCCGCCGTGAGAATCACACCCACGTGCCGGTGCTGCGGGCTCATTTTGATGTATTGGCAGACGTCGTAGCCGCTGCGGCCGGGCATCACCGTATCCGCCACGATCACGTCCGGATCCACGTCCAACAGCCGGATCAGCGCCGCTTCGGCATTGCTGACGGTGACCACCTCATAGCCTTCTTCAGCCAGAATGCGCTCGCCCATTCGCTGTGCGTGCGGGCTGTCATCCACCAGCAGAACGCGGCTCATTGCTTGATGGTACTACCTCCAGCGTCGGCTGGCTGCGGCTGCGGCTGCGGCGCCGGCGGCGCGGTGGTTTCTTTCTTCTTCTTACTGTTCTTCTTAGCCTGATCTTCCTGCGCCTTCTTCTCTGCCTTGGCGTTCATCGCCTGTTTCTTCTTCAACATTTCCTCGTGCTTCTTCATCAGCTTGGCTTGCTCGGCTGGGGACATTTTCCCAGTGTGATTCTGTGGCAGCGACGCGTCCGGAGCGGGCGCCTTGACGGGTCCCGCGGCCTGCTTCGCCGCCGTGCCCGTTGCCGCGGCTTCCGGCGGTGTCTGCGCGGCACCGGGGTTCTGGCGAGCGTCCGGCGCGGCATCGATCAACTTGCTGTCGTTCACCGTGGATGCGCTTACATCGCTTCCGCCGCCCACGCTGACGCCCGTGCCACCCGGAGTCTCGCCGCCCTTCGCCGATGCCGGTATGCTCACCGGCGTGTACGGCTTTAGCGTCTCCATGCGCGGCGATCCGCTCTTAGCCGCATTCAGGATGTCGGGTGACGAGCTGAACGGCATCACAACCTTGCTGATCAGGCCCCGCTTCTGTCGGTTCTCCAACTCATACTTCTCGCGCGCATATGCTACCGGATCGGCCTCCGGCACTGGCCGGTTCATCGTCTTCAATTGGCTGGTGGCTTCGGCCACGTGCGGACTCAGCGGATAGTCGCGCACGATCTTGCTGTACGCTGACGCCACGTCGTCCTCAAACCGGTCCCCCATGCGGCGATAGGCATCGGCTTCCAGCATCAGTGCGTCATCGGCGCGGCTATAGAGCGGGAACTGATCGGTCAGCGCGTTCAGCCGGTTGGCCGCCGCCGGGAAGCTGCCCTTGCTCTTGTAATAAAACGCGCCTACCCGGTACTCGGCGTCCGCCAAAACTTCCTGCGCCGTGCGCAAGTACTGTTGCGCCTCGGGAGCGAACTTGCTGTTGGGAAACTGCACCAGAAGCTGCCGGCATTCGTCCTCGGCGCGCCGCGCGTGCAACGGGTCGCGGTCCGCCTTGTCCATTTGCTGGTACTGCATCTTGCAGACTTTTTCCTGCGCCTCGGCGGCTTCCTCCAGTTGCGGGTAGAACAGAATGAAATCCTTGTACTCGGCTTCGGCCTGCGCCAGCCCGTGGCTTCCGCCTTCCCGATACCAACTGTCCGCCACCGCCAGCTTGGATTTGGCCAGGAACTCGCTGGTGTCGTAAGTGTTCATCAACGTTTGCAGCGTCAGCCGCGCCTGCTCATAGCGGGCGTGCTCGATATCGTCGACGGCGCGGTCGAACAGCACCTTGTCGGGCTGCTGCGTGTCCTTGGTGATGGGGTTTTCGTATTTCTTCTTCCGGCAGCCGGGAGCCAGTACCAGGACGCACATCACGGCCACCACGGCGGCCGCACGGATAACATTTCGCAACATAAAGGATTCCAGTTTCACTTCGCTTCTCCAGCAATCTCTTGGCGCGGCAGTTGCTCCCGCCGTCGTCTCCATCAGCACTCGATGGCGGCCGCCCGCGCGGCAATCTCGCACAGCTCTCGCGTGGTGGCTTCCGCATCCGGACTGTGAAAGATGGCCGACCCTGTGACGATCCATTCACACCCCGCGCGCACCGCATCGGCCAGGTTCTCCTGGTGGATCCCGCCGTCGATCTCAATCGGGAAAGCTAACTTCCCTTCACGCCGCATGACCGCCAGCTTGCGCGCCTTTTCGAGCACGTACGGAATCAGCTTCTGGCCGCCCCACCCCGGGTTCACGCTCATCAGCAGCACGTAGTCGGCCACTTCCAGCACATCTTCCAGCACCGCCACCGGCGTCGCCGGATTCAACACCACACCCGCCATCGCACCCGCATTCTTGATCATGGTCAGCGTAGCATCCAGGTGCCGGCAGGCTTCGTAATGCACCGAAACCGAGTTCGCGCCCGCATCGATGAACGACTTCGCGTAGCGTTCCGGACGCTCGATCATCAGATGGCAATCCACGTGCAGCCGGGTGGCCTTCCGGATCGATTCGACCACCGGCTGGCCAATCGTGATGCGGGGCACAAAGTGGCCGTCCATCACGTCGAGATGAAGTCTGGTGGCCCCGCCGCGCTCCACCGAAGCGATCTCCTCGGCCAGGCGCGCGAAGTCCGCGGACAGAATCGAGGGAACGATTTCAACCATTTGCGGATTCGTTTGATTTTATCATAGCCGCCCAGAAACCATCGCCCGCGTCGCGCCGCGGCATCCGTTCCCACACCGTCACGGCGCGCCCCGCGGCAGCTTCCGCCACTACTTCCCGGTTCTCTTCCGGCTCCAGCGAGCAGGTCGAATACACCAGCTGCCCGCCGGCCTCCAGCGCCACCAGCGCGTTCCGCAATAGGGCGACTTGCCGGCCGTGCAGGTCCACCAGATCGTCCGGCCGCAACCGCCACTTGATCTCCGGATTGCGCCCCAGCGTGCCCGTCCCCGAGCACGGCGCGTCCACCAGGATGCGGTCGAAACGCCGCGCCAGCGGCAGCGGCTTCGTGCCGTCCAGCACCACAAGATCGGCCGCCAGCCCACGCAGCTCGCGCAACCGGTGCAGGTGCAGATCGCATGCCACCGCACGCACGCCCGCTTCCAGAGCCTGCGCCGTCTTGTTGCCCGGCGCCGCGCACAAATCGAGGAAAGTTTGTCCAGGCTCCAATGCGAGCAGCGGCACGATCGATTGCGCGCCGATGTCCTGAAAGCGCGTGCCCGCCGCCGAAACGCGCACGTATTTGTGCGGCTCGGCGAGCGCAGCCAGCGCGATGGCGCGCGCGGCCTCCGATCCGTGATGCCGCTCCCAGCGTTCGAGCAGCCACTCCGGGCAGGAAAGCTCCACCTCGCGCGTCGGCCACTCCACGGCCGCGCGATCCACCTTGCGCAGCACCGCGTTCACCATCCCCGTGGCCGACCGCTTCCGTGCGCGCTTCACCAGTTCGACGCTCTCCATCACCGCCGCGTGCGCCGGAATCCGCTCGAGATAGCGAAGCTGGTAGATGCCTATTCGCAACGCGGTGCGCACTTCCTTGTCCAGCTTGCGCGGCGCTCCGAAATGTTCGATCAGATAATCGAGCTGCGCCCGATACCGCAGCACGCCGAAAACGATCTCCGAAGCCAGTCCCGCATCTCTCGAATCGAGCGAGGCCGCAGCCGATAGCAGCAACTCCGAAGCCCACGCGCCGCCCTCGACTCTGTGCAGCACGTCGTACGCAATTTGCCGGGCAGGCGCGATGGTCATTCCTTCGGCAGCGTAGCATGGTGGGGCATGCTTTAGCTTGCCAACGCCCGCTTGCGGGCGCATGTTCTTTCGTCGCCACGCTCTCGCTTGACATCTGTACCGGTCCGCTTCATAATAAGACATCTTAGTAAGGAGTCTTACCATGGCGCGACAGGACGCATTGCAGGGATCGCTTCCGCTGTTGGTACTGAAGATCCTCGCCCGCCGCGGGCCGCTCCACGGCTACGGCATCGCCGTGCAGATCGAAGCCATGTCGGAGGACATACTGCGGGTGGAAGAAGGCTCGCTCTATCCGGCGCTCCATCGCATGGAAGAGGCCGGCTGGATCAAAGCGAAGTGGGCCACCACCCCGAGCAATCGCCGCGCGCGGGCGTATGACATCACGGCGGCCGGTCGAAAGCAATTGGAAGGCGAGGAAAGCCGCTGGCGCTCCATCACGGCGGCGGTAGACGCGGTTCTGGAGCAGGCGTAGGACATGTTGTCAATCGAAAATGCCGCGTCGGTAGGACAAGCGATCGGTTCGTGTCGCCTGTCATCGGCCGGCAGCGACAGGCCACGAAAGGCGATGGCCCGTCCTACCTCGTGCGCGCCCGAATAACAGGAGGATCTCATGTCCTGGCTATCTCGATTGACGAACGCCATCCGGCCGGACCGGCTGGACGCCGAACTCGAAGACGAGTTGCGCTTTCATCTGGAAGCGCGCGCGGCGGAAGCGGTGCGCCGTGGCGCGACTCCCGAACAGGCCGCCCGCGAGGCGCGGCTCCGCCTGGGCAACCCACTGCACACGCGCGAGACCAGCCGCGATGCGAGGCTGCTACCGTGGCTGGAATCGCTGCTCAAGGACGCGCGCTTCGGCTTCCGCATGTTGCGCAAGGACAGCGCCGTGACGGCGGCGTCGCTGGCGTCGCTGGCGCTGGCAATCGGCGCCTCGCTGGCGGCCTTCGCGCTGGTCGATGCGCTGCTCCTGCGCTCGCTGCCGGTGTACCAGCCCGAGCGGTTGGTTCAATTGACGACCTTGGACGAACGCGATCCGCACGAAAACCAGACCTTCAACTATCCTCTTTTCGAGCGCTGCCGCCAGGCCGCGCGCGCCCAACTGGATCTTTTCGCCATGACCAACCAGTATCCGGAACCGGTCGTGTTCGCTAAGTCGGGAGGCCGCAAGGAAAAGGTCAGGCTGCAGTACGCTTCGGGGAATGCGCTGCCCTCTCTCGGCATTCGTCCGGCCTTGGGCCGCCTGCTGACTCCCGGCGACGACCTGCACCCCGGCGCGCATCCCGTCGCCGTGGCCAGCTACAACTTTTGGATGCGGCGTTTCGGCGGAGATCCTTCCGTGTTGGGCCGATGGTTCACCGCGGGAACCATGCAGTTTCAAATCGTTGGCGTGACCGAGAAGGGGTTCACCGGCATCGAGCCGGGCAAAGGCACCGATCTCTGGGTGCCGATCATGATGTGGTCGAACGCCGCGGATCTGTCGGACTCCGGTACATACTGGTTCAGCGTGTTGGGAAGGCTGAAGCCGGGAGTGACGGCGGAAGCGGTCCGTCCGGCCTTGCAGGCCGTGTACACGAATTTCCTTCGCGAGCAAGCGGCGGGATTTCGCGCGGATGAATCGCTCACCGTTGTCGATCGCTTCCTGCGCGGCCAATTGCACGTGCTGCCCGCCCCGAACGGCCCGTCACGCTTGCGCGAGACATTCGCTCGGCCATTGTGGATTCTGGCCGTCGTCGCCGGCTTGCTGCTGCTGATCGCTTGCTCCAACCTGGCAAACCTGTTCACCGCGCGTGCGCTGGCGCGGGAGCGCGAGATGGCGCTGCGGATTTCGATCGGCGCCGGCCGCGGCCGCCTCATCCGGCAATTGCTGGTGGAGGGCGCGCTGCTGGCCGGCGCGGCGAGTGTGCTGGCAGCCGCGTTCGCGGCGATTGCGGCGCCATCCATCGTCAGTCTGCTGAGCAAGTCCGATGGCCCCGTCTACCTGGACCTGCACCCGGATTGGCGCATGGTAGCGTTTCTGCTGCTGGCTTCGACCACAGCCACGCTGCTGTTCGCCCTGCTTCCCGCTCTTCGCGCCTCCGGCGTGTCTCCGCACGAAGCGCTCAAGTCCGGCGGCAAGCAATCGGTTCGCGCCGAAGTGCTTAGGCCCATGCTAGCCGCGCAAATCGCATTCAGCTTTGTAGTGCTGTTCGTGAGCGGTCTGCTGCTGCTTTCATTCCGGCAGTTGACGCATGTCGATCTGGGATTCGACAAAAGCGGTCCCGTGCTCATCGACGTAGGGCCCACGGATACCGGCCATTTCGGCGCGATGTACAAGCCGGCCGCCCGTATCGCCGCGCTCCAGTTGCTGGACCGCGTCCGCGAGCTGTCCGGCGTGCGGAACGCCGCGCTGTTAGAGTTCGGATTCTTTTCGGGCTCGACGATGGCGGAGAACATACGGATACCCGGCCGTCCGCCGGGCGATGAGGGTATTTACGGCGTGCCGGTCTCACCGGGGTTCCTCGAGACGATGGGAGTGCGATTGCTGGAAGGCCGTTCCTTCACGCCCGCCGACGTCACGTCGGCGCCGGATCAGCACGAAACAGCAGGCCGGCCTTCGGCGGTATTGGTGAACCAGGCGTTCGCGCGCCGTTTCTACCCGGGCCAGGATCCCATGGGCAAGCGTTTCGTGGAAGCCCGCGGGAACAGGGACCTTCCGCGCGACATCATCGGCGTGGTCCGGGACGTTCGCTTGCAAAGCGTTCGCGACCCGGCGCCGCCCACCGTGTTCGTGCCGCTGCGGGGGCTAAACGGAACCCTGGTCGTGCGCGCGGATGGCGATCCCTGGAAAGTGGTGCCGCTGGTGCGGCGCCAAATCGACAGCTTCGGCCACTCCGTGCGCTCCGGCGACGTGACCCTGCAATCCACGCTGGTCGATGACGCACTGGTGCGCGAGCGCCTGCTGGCGCTGCTGGCCGGCTTCTTCGCCCTGGCGGCGTTGGCGCTAGTGGGCGTGGGCCTGTATGGCGTGCTCAGCTATTCGGTGGTACGGCGGACCAAGGAGATCGGCATCCGCATGGCTCTGGGCGCGCAGCAATCGTCGGTAGTGCGCTTGGTGGTCCGTGAAATTGCCGCCGTTGCTGCCATCGGACTGGCCTCCGGACTCCTGCTTGGCCGCCTGTTGGCCCGCCCCGTCGAGAGCCTGCTCTACGAAGTGAAGCCGGGAAATTTCTGGAGCCTGGCCTTGCCGCTCGCGCTTCTCCTAGCCGCCGCCGCGCTGGCCGCATTCCGCCCCGCCCTGCGCGCCGCCAAGGTCGATCCCGCGGTCGCATTGCGGAACGAGTGATGATACTGTCGCTGCCACCGCTCCCTTTGGTCGCGGCTCCGATGCGCCTTTTCAGAGCCGCGACCAGAGGGAGCGGTTGGCGCGGACATTAAGAAACTTGCCCAACTCGCCGCCCCCTACAGCACATCCGCAAACCCCCGCTTCATATGCCGGAAGAATAGGCCGCCCACCACGAACGCAGCGATGCCGAATGCGGTCAGGATGGCGAGCTCGCGGAGTGGAAAAACGCCGCGCAGGACGATGGCGCGGTACGATTGCACGGCATAGAACATCGGGTTGGCGGCGAGCAGCCAACGGGCCTTGGCCGGGTATAGGCTCTCGGCGATCATAATCGGAGTTAGCCAGAACCAGAACGTCAGGGCGACGCTCAATAGCTGGGCCGTGTCGCGCAGGAATACGTGCAAGCTGCCCAGTATCCAACCCAGTCCGACCGCCAGCAGTCCGATGGAAAAAACGAACACCGGCAGCAGCAGCACAAACGGACTGAGGTGATGCGCAACGAACCCCACCACGGCGATTAGCAGCGCCAGTGCCAGCCCGTGGCTCACCACGGCCGACAGGAACACCGAAACCGGGATCAGCTCGGATGGAAAAACCGTCTTGGTGATCAGGTTGCCCTGCTCGACCACGCTCGAAGCCGAACGCTGCAGGGTCTCGCTGAACAGCAGCCACGGCAGCATCCCCGCGAATACAAACAGGGCGTAGCTCCTGGTGCCTTCGCCGGGTGGAACTGTGACCTTCAAACTGACGCTGAATACGAACCACCAGCACACCAGCAGCACCAGCGGATGAATCAGCGCCCACACCCAGCCGATGATCGAGCCGACGAAGCGCTGCTCGAAATCGCGCCGCACCAGTTGAAATAGCAGGCTGCGCCGTCCCACCAGGTTTCGAAGAAAGAAGCTTCCGGGAACTCGTTGCATCACGTGGAAATTGGACGATACCAGCTTGTCCAGAAGCGCGCAAGTACCGGGTAGAGGAATAACACGCCTCGCCGGCGTCCTGTTTTTCGATGGGGATGCTCAGTCGTCCGCTCTGCCGGGCTGCCGCAGGTCCTGCGCCGTGGCCGCATGTGAGCGTTCGGTGGACCCGGGTAGGCATTCCACAATCACAACGGGCGGACCTGAGCTCCAAGATCCGCTCGCAGTATTTGTCGCCCGGCCCTGTGCCTGGGGTATTCATGCCTTTTTGATGAACCGCGCCTTAAGATCATGGCGTAGCCAAAGTCTCTCCGCAGAGACACGTCCGCATCAAGACTCGCCGCGCTGCGACCGTAGCCAAGCCCGACACAAAGTCCGATTGCAAACAGGAAAAGGAGCTATTCATGAGCATTGCACTGCGATGCGCACCGATGTTCGTTGTCTCTCTATTGCTCGTTCGAGGTGTGGCGTGTGGCCAGACAACGCCGCCAAGCAGTCCGCCGCAGTCCGAATCCGAAGAGGGGACGTCCAACGACCTTTTCATCATGTTCGGCTCGGACTTGGATCGTCCCGGCCTGGAGCCGAGAGCCAACTACAACATTGGCCTGGGGCACACGTTCGGATTCTTGAAGAAAGACCCGATTGGCGACGAACTCACCTTCGGCTACACCTACGAAAACGGTGGCACCCACGGGTTTCTGCATACTCAGTATGGCGAAGACACGGAGGCCTTTGGGATCATGAAGAACTTCGCACTGCCAAAGACCAAGCGCCTTACTGGATATACATGGATACAAGGCGGCATCACGAGCATGACCGGCTATCCATCCGTCCGCAATCGCTTCTACGACGGCGAGTCGCTCGGTCTGATTGTTCGCTTCAACGACCATCATTCCATCTGGATTCAGGAAACATTCAATAAGGTCGTGACCGTACCCTGGTACACGACTGCGAGCATCGGCTACACCCGCAGTTGGTAGCGTCGCACGCCGCGGAGCAGCAGTGACGACCCGCCGCCGCGCATCGGAGAAAACCTCCCGTGCTCGTGCCCTCCGTTCAGCCTGAGCCGACGGAGAGCGCACTACCACCGGTCCAGCAAGCCGGTTTCCGGGCTGATATACTGATAGCTTGAGCTAACATGCCGAAGCGTACATTTCAACCAAATAACCGCCATCGCGCCAAGACTCACGGGTTCCTCAGCCGCATGGAAACCAAGAACGGGCGCGCGGTGCTGGCCCGCCGCCGGGCGCGGGGCCGCAAGAAACTTACTGTCAGTTCGGAGAGGTAGGGGTTTCCGGGCATGCCCGGCCGCTACAGTTTCCCCAAACGTGTCCGTCTGTTGCGATCCACGGATTTTCGTCGTGTCTATGACCAGGGAAGCCGCTTTTCGTGCCCCATATTCGCGGCGTTCTGCCTGCTCGGCGTGGACGAGGACGGGCCGCGCATCGGGTTCACGGTGCCGCGCACACTGGGCAAAGCGGTGGTGCGTAACCGGATCAAGCGCCGCATGCGCGAAGCCGTGCGAATGCGGCTGGACGGGCTGAAATCATCTTGGTCGATTGTCATCAATCCACGGTCGAGAGCGCTCGCTGCCCCGGCGGCGGAACTGGAACGCGAAGTGGAGCGCCTGTTTCAGCGCTGCAATGGATCGTCCTAGGGCTCCTGCGCGTATACAAGATGGGGATCTCCTGGTGGCTGCCCTCGGCGTGCCGTTTTCATCCGACCTGTTCGGAGTACATGCGGGAAGCGGTCGCGCGGTACGGCGCGTGGCGCGGAGTATGGATGGGCCTCGGCCGGCTGGCGCGCTGCCATCCATTTCATGCCGGGGGCTTCGACCCGGTCCGGTAGACGGGACAGGCGGAATCAAAGCGAATGGCAGAACCAGGTAACGGCGGATCGCCAAAAGAGATGTCGATGGAAGTGCGGCTGTTGCTTGCCTTCCTGCTGATGGGCGTCGTGATGTTCGTCACGCCCTACTTCTACAAGACTCCGCCACCGGCGAGGAACGCGCAGAAGACGACCGAAGCGCAAAACGAGCCAAGCCTGGCGCCTGCTCCGCCCGCCGCCACGGACACGGCGGCTCCGGTTGCGCCGGCAGCTTCCAGCGCCGCTCCCACGGAGCCGGCCACTTTGGCGCTGTCCTTGCCGCAGGTGACCATCGATACCAACCTGTTCCGCGTCGCCTTCAACAACCAGGGCGCGACGGTGCGAAGCTGGCAGCTCAAGAAGTACAAGGGCAACGACAATAAGCCGCTCGACCTGCTGAACCCGGCCGTTGCATCTTCGGACGTGCCGTTTCCGTTTGCGCTCTATTTCGCCGGCCAGCAACCCACCGCGAAAGTGAATCAAGTCTATTACACCCAGACGCCGGATGCCAACGGCTTGGGCGTTGCATTCACGTATAGCGACGGACACACCAGTGTGCGCAAGACCTTCCACTTCCAGCGCGACAGTTACCTGTGCGACGTGTCGAGCGAAGTTACGGTGGACTCGCGGCCGCTCGTCCACGCGATCGAATGGCGCGGTGGCTTCGGCGACCTGACGGTTTCCAGCGCGGCCTCCAAGGAATACGCAATCTACTTCAGCCCGGCTGAGAACAAACTCTACGAGCAGGCCGCCAAGGCCGCTAAAGATGGGCCGTCGGCGGCTACCGCGAATTTCTCGTTCGCCGGCCTCGAGGATCAATATTTCGCGGCCGTGTTTTTGCCGGAAAACGGCGAGGCGATTACAGCGGGCGACCGGCCGCCGCTCGTCGTCACGACTTTCTCCGACACGCTGCGCACGATGGCCGTCGAGAAGCCGCAGCCGATGGTGGGCGCATCGGTTTCGCTCGGCGCCGGCAATCGTTTCCGGCTGTTCGTGGGGCCCAAGGATCTGGATCTGCTGAAGAGCGTGGACCCGAAGCTGGAACAGGTGGTGAGCTTCGGCTGGCTTTCGATTCTGGCCAAGCCCCTCTTTCTGGTTGTCAACTGGTTCCACAAATCGTTCATACACAATTTCGGCTGGGCCATCGTATTGGTTACGGTGGTGATCAACCTGGCGCTCTTTCCGCTGCGGCTGAACAGCATGAAGTCGATGCGCAAGATGCAGGCGCTGAAGCCGCAGATCGACGTGATCAACGCCAAGTACAAGAAGCTGAGCCTGACCGATCCGCGCAAGGCGGACCAGCAGGCGGAAACCATGGCGCTGTATAAGGCGAATGGCGTGAACCCGATGGGCGGATGCCTGCCGATGGTGATTCAGCTTCCCTTCTTCATCGCGTTTTACAAAGTGTTCACCGTCTCGGTGGAAATGCGCGGGGCGAACTGGCTGTGGGTGACCGACCTTTCGCAGCCGGAGACGCTCCCTCTCCACATCCTGCCGCTGATCATGATTGCCAGCCAGTTCTGGATGCAGAAGATGACGCCCACCGCCGCGCCGGGCGGAGATCCCAATCAGCAAAAGATGATGATGTATATGATGCCGCTGATCTTCGGCTTCATGTTCTACAATCTGCCCAGCGGCCTGGTGCTATACTACTTGACCAGCAATCTGGTAGGGATGGGGCTGCAGTTGTTCTTCAACCAGACGGCAAAGCCCGATGACGCCGCCGGCAGCGTGGCACCGCTCAAGAAAAACAAAAACAGGAAATAAGCCGTGACACAGCGAAAATACTCGGTCGATTCGATTGGCGAGCGGATAGACGGTTTCCTCGGTTCCCTGCTGGCCAGCGCCGGCTTCGAGTTGCGTTACAAGATTTCCGACGCGGATCCGGGCGAAAGCGATTTCGAAACCCCCGACGTGCTGGTGAACTTCAGCGGGCCGGATGTGGATCTCCTGCTGGCCAACCGCGCGGAGTTGCTGCTGGCGTTGGAGCAGGTGACGATGGAGAAGCTGCGGTTCGGCTCCGACGAACACTCGCGGCTTTCCTTCGACGCCAACGATTACCGCCTGCTGCGGATCGAGGAACTGCGGCTGAGCGCGCAAACCGCGGCCGAAAAAGTGAAGCGCACCGGAACGCCGTTCCGCTTCAACCCGATGAACAGCCGCGAGCGGCGCGTGATTCACCTGGCGTTGCGCGGGGAAACCGCCGTGCGTAGCGAAAGCGCCGGCAGCGGGCCCGGACGGCAGGTGGTCGTCTATCCGGCCGGAATGGCGAGCCTGCCCGATGTGCCCTACGTGCCGCCTCCACGGCGCGATGGACCGGGCGAGCGCCGCGGCGCACCAAGGCCGCGCGGACGAAGATAGAGATCATGGCGCGCGGTCCGTGGGGCAGGCACTCAGGTCTGAGCGGGCAAGCCCGGAGGGCGAAAGAAAGTAGCCCAAGGCGTCAGCCTTGGGAATCGCAAGAAGGGATGGAAAGCCCCGGAACGGGGCGAAAGACCCTGTCGCAGACAAGATTCTGACGCCCCGTTCCGGGGCTGCGTTTGGGACGGCTCGGACCCACGGCTCGCGCCGTGGGCTATTTTCTTTCGCCCTCCGGGCTTAAACAAGATGAGGCGGGGCGATCCGTTCCTCTTCCCCAATGTGCTTGCATTAGCCTTTATTAGGGGCAGCCCCACAACCTGTGCAGCTTGACGATACCATCGTCGCCATCGCCACTCCGCTGGGACGCGGAGGACTGGGGATGGTGCGGCTTTCCGGCAACCGGGCCCGCGCGATTGCCGAAGCCATCCTGCGTTTTCCCGCCAGGAGCCTCTGGCGCGCCTGGCACGCACGCTCGGCCGAACTGACCGACGCGCCCGGCAGAGTGATCGACCAGGTGGTAGCGACCTTCTTCGAAGCCCCTCGATCCTATACCACCGACGATGTGGTGGAGATCTGCTGCCACGGCTCGCCCGTAGTGTTGCGGCACGCGGTGGAGCGCGCGGTGGAAGCCGGCGCGCGCATGGCCGAGCCCGGCGAATTCACCCTGCGCGCTTTCTTGCGCGGCCGCCTCGATCTCCCGCAGGCCGAAGCCGTGCGCGACTTGATCGAAGCCACCACGCTCTACCAGGCCCGCGTGGCGGCGCAGCAAGCCTCCGGCTCGGTTTCGCGCCGGCTGGCGCCGATCAAAGAGAAGTTGCTGGAGCTGATTGCCCTGCTCGAAGCCGGTATCGATTTCGCCGAAAACGATGTCGGCGTGGCGGGGGACGCTGCGATCCTCGGCCGCCTCGCGGTGGTGGCAGCGGGCGTCGGCGAGCTTGCGCGAAGCTTTCAGTACGGCGCGCTGGTGCGGGACGGCTTGTCGCTGGCCATTGTGGGCCGGCCCAACGTGGGTAAGAGCAGCTTGTTCAACCGCCTGCTGGAGCAGGACCGCGCGATTGTAACCGAAATCCCGGGCACCACGCGCGATGTGGTTTCCGAAACCGCCGCCATCGGCGGCATCCCCGTGAAACTGCACGACACAGCGGGCATCCGCGAGGCGGGCGGCAAAGTGGAGGCGATGGGAATTGAGCGCAGCTTCCAGGCTATGGCGGATGCGGACGTGACGCTGGTGGTGCTGGATGCTTCGGCCGTGCCGGAAGCGGAAGACCTGGCGCTGATCGAACGCGCGCGCGCAGCGGGGCGGGCGTTGGTGGCGGCGAATAAGAGCGATTTGCCGCGCGCCGCCGTGCCGTTTGCGGAGGCGATCCTGGTCTCGGCCCTCACCGGCGACGGCATCGACCGCCTGCGGCAAGCCATCCTTGACGCGGTGGCGCCGGGCGGAGCTTTCGATCCCGAGACCGGATTCATCACCAGCCTGCGCCACGAGCAGTTGCTGCGCGCTTCCGAGCGCTGGATCGAGAAAGCGCGCGCAGCGGTCGGAGACGCGATTCCGCACGAGATGCTGTTGTTGGATCTTTACGCCGCGTTGCAGCTTATCGACGCCATCACCGGTGGCACTACCGCGGACGATATTCTCAACCGCATTTTCTCGACGTTCTGCATCGGGAAATAGGTTGGCCCATTTCCGAAGCGTGGATTGGCTGGACCCGTGGGACGGTCAGCGCAAGATGGCACTTGGGGTATTTCTTTAGGAAAAGTCTGAGCGGGCCAGGGAGTCCGCCACGCGGCTCCCCGAATCTGTGGTGCTTCGCCCGCACTGCTATCTTCACCGGGATCGCCACCTGGCGCCGTGAGCTTCCGAATTGATCTAGGGTTTTGCGGCGTGCCACGCTAAAATAGTGCCCGATGCGGTTGGCGCTCCAGATTCTCTCATTGGCAGTCGATCTGCCTTTGCAGGTTCTGGTTGTCGCTGCGCTGTTGCGCGGTTCCTGGCGCCGTTTTCCGATTGTGCTCGCGTTGTCGGTGGTGGAGCTGGTTTCTGCTCTGGTCCAGGCGCCGGGCACTCTGCAAACCATGGGCGGCCACCGTCCGCCGGGGCTTGCGTATGAGACCGTTTACTGGTACGGCGCGACCATTGACGGCCTGCTCCTTTACTCCGTCGTGATCAGCCTGCTTTACCGGGCCTGCGGGCGCCTTCGTTCGGCCCGGCCGGCCCGCGTGGCGTTGATTCTGGGAGCTTGCCTGGTGGCGGGCGGGACTCTTCTGGCACACTACGATCCGTCGCTGAAGCCTGGCCTGTGGTTGACGCCGTGGTTCCGCGATTTGAATTTTGCCTGCATGTGGATGAATTTCGTGCTCTTCGCCTCGCTCTTGGCGGCGCGGGACAAAGACCGGCAACTGCTGTTGCTTTCCGGCGGGTTGGGCGTGGAATTCGCCAGCGATGCGATCGGCGAATCGCTGCGCCAGATGGCGATACGGTCGCGATCGCATCCGCTGGCGATGACCGGCGCCTTGTTGATGGTTGCCGGCGGGGCGTTCCGATACTTTACATGGTGGCGGGCGTTGCGTCGCCAATCGGAAAAGGAGACGCCGGCCGCCCTCGCACCGCTGTACCCGCGCGGTTCGACGTGAAGTCCGCCGCCGCGGATCGGACCGGGCTTTGAGCGGTTCTCTCATGCGGCTTGACGATACCATCGCCGCCACATCGGGGCGCATCGGAAAATGGGCTCGACTGCGGTTTTTGCCGCGTACGCGGTTTGCCCAAAGCCGCTGGTCAGCTTCGGGCGCGGGCGGGAAGATCAAGGAGAACAGCGAACGGCGGGACTAGGTCACGCTCCCGTTGAAACCAGACAGCAGTTACGGTTGGCTTGGCGGTGCTATGCTACTTAGCCCAACTTCCGCACATCCGGGCCTCCGCGAGTTTTCTTGAGGTTGTTTGCGGCCACTCCGGCGGCGCTGGAAACGGATCGGCTCTTTGTTTCCAGCGCGGCATTTTCAGGCCGTCGCTG
>Ga0181529_10001226_pt1 | contig 34353 bp, 30 predicted proteins | sample PEATcosm2014_Bin_36_FD_119763 | JGI IMG/M metagenome (GOLD analysis project Ga0181529, IMG submission 119763) | Peatland microbial communities from MTU Mesocosm Facility, Houghton, MI, USA - PEATcosm2014_Bin10_30_metaG | ecosystem: Environmental > Terrestrial > Soil > Wetlands > Peat | place... | reverse complement strand
GGCGCTTTCGACTTCGTACAACACTGGTCGGCTAAAATCACACCTGTTGCACTTGGACCTTGAATCCGCCCACCCAGACTCATTCTTTTGGGCCGGATCAATAATCCCCCCCCCGAATCACAGAAGGAAACTTTGAGCAACGATCACAACAATCCACTTTCCGCGAAATCTGTCCGTCTAGGCATCCTCCTCAGTGGCCGCGGCTCGAACTTCCTGGCCATTGCCGAGTCCATCCGCACGGGCAAGCTGGCAGGCGTTGAAATCGCCGTGGTCATCTCGAACCTTGGCGATGCAGGCGGTATTGCAGAAGCTGCCAAATTGGGGCTGCCCACCCAGGTCTTTGTTTCCAAGGGCCGCAAGCGCGCCGAGCACGATGCCGATGTAACTGCATGCCTCCATGAGCACAACGTCGATCTGGTGATTCTGGCCGGTTACATGCGCCTGCTCTCGCCGGAGTTCATTGCGGCCTTTCCGAACCGCATTCTCAACATCCATCCTTCGCTGCTGCCCTCGTTCACCGGGCTCGACGCCCAGACCCAGGCCTTTGAGTACGGCGTGAAGGTGGCCGGCTGCACGGTGCATTTTGTGGACGAGCATCTGGACCACGGCACCATCATCCTACAGCGCACTGTGCCTGTGCTCGACAGCGACGACGCCCACACCCTGGCCGAGCGCATCCTGGTTGAGGAACACATTGCCTACAGCGAAGCCATTGCCCGGGTAGTCAGCGGAGAGTACGCGATTGAAGGCCGCCGGCTCGTGCGGCGTGACAGCTATGGCTCGTGCGGCGGGATTGCTTTGTTCCGGGCCTGAAGGCCCTTGCTTCTTCACATTTGGGGCACCTGAGAGAACTCCCTCCCCACGAAGGGCGCGAAGCGCAGTTGGCCGCACCGCAGGTGGTCAGAACATGTCGGGAATGCTGTGGAAGGCGATGCGGGTGGGCGCGGCCTTGAAGGCTTCCAGCATGGTGGCCGGAGCCACGGTCTGCATGCCGTATTTGGTGTTGAGAACGTCCATGGCTTCGAGCAGCTTGGCCCGGCTCTGCTCCTCTTCGCCGCCCTCAAACAGGTTCATGGAGTGCAGACGATCCGGCACCAGGCCGCCCAACTGCACGCTCACAAAGTAGGGGTGCTTGTACTCCTCGCCCGCGGGCTGCTGCTGCCAGAGCTTGGTGAGCGCGGCAATCAGCATGGGGTTGTCACGACACTCGGCCAGCCGCAGATCGCTCTTCCAGCCCTTCGTAGGCACGCCAAAACGACTTATCGGCTTGTTCTCGCCGCGCGGAACCGCAAAGCCGAGGGCCAGACCAATCGAGGAGGCCCACAGGCCGTTCTGGCGCAGCCGCATGGCCGCCTTGTGCAGCAGCTTGTGGGCCACCGCCCAGGCCTTTTCCTGATTGCGCATCTCCGGTGCCAGTACATGCTGGTGGCTGAGCGACTTGAGGTGCTCAGCCTCGCCCATGTCAAAGTCTTCGCCGCGCAGCCAGTGCCACAGCCGCTGGCCCCACACCGAGCCCCACACCTCGCCGGAGTTCTCGCACCCCAGCGCCGTCAGCTGGTCCATGGTGCGAATGCCCTTCTCGTTCAGCCGTTTTTCTGTACGAGCCCCGATCCCCGGCAAATCCCGCAGTTCCAGCGACGAGAGGGCGCGCGGCAGAATATCCAGCGGCAAGGCCACCAGCCCGTTCGGCTTCTCCATGTCGCTGGCAATCTTGGCCAGAAAGCGATTCGTCGCCAGGCCCACCGAGCTGCGCATCATGGGCCCCACGGCTTCCAGAATCCTGCGCTTCACCTGCAAACCCAGCTCCAGAGCATTCAAGAGCTTGCGCTCGCGTCCCATCAAGCGGCAGGCCATCTCGTCGATGGAGCACACCGCCGTCACCGGCACGCAGCTCTCCACCGCCTCCACAATCCGGTGGTGATACTGCACATAGAGCTCGTGCCGCGCCTCCACAAAAACAATCTCCGGACAGAGCCGCTTGGCATCGGACAAGAGCGTGCCCGTTTTCACGCCACAGGCCTTGGCCTCATAGCTGGCAGCCAGACAAACGGTGGTATCGGCCATCATGGGCACAATGCCCACCGGCTTGCCCCGCAGCTCGGGCCGCGCATCCTGTTCCACCGACGCAAAATAGGAGTTCAAATCCACAAACAGCCAGTTCACATAGGGCTCAGCCAGCGGCTGTTCCGCAGGCTTTTGCTCACTCTGCTGGAGCGCGCGCAGCTCTTCAGGCCACGATTCCGGCCCATCGGGTGCGTTCGTTGTCGGCTCCATAACCATAGTCACCTACAGTTTCGCCTTATCTTCTCTTGTTAGCAAGAAGATTCTCTGCACAAAGTCGATAGGGTCACTAACCGGTTTCGTCGGGACCGGCGTCTAAGTGATTGGTGCCTCCGGTCTGCAGGGCATTGCCGACAATCGCCTGCAGCCTCGAAAGTCGTCAGATGCGGCCTATCTTTCACTGGTTCATGATCAACGCGAGCGTGCTCTCCGTGCTGGTGACAGTAGCGGTCACCGTGCTGCTCATCTGCTGCCTCAAGTGCTCTGACTGTTCTTGCAGCGATGAGGACGATCTGTTCACCAAGCACAGTATCTAGCCTGGCGGGTTTGCTGTTGCACTGCGCCGCAGCTCTGTCACCAAGCGCTTGGTTCGCGCCTACTGTATCTGTGTTGGCTTCGGCCGCCCCGCACGCTCCCCTGTGCTCCGCCTCCTGGTCGCATCCCCATACCAGTGTGGTACATTGCCACTTAGTTGCGATGCGCGGCCGTGCGTGCTTGAGGCTGTAGAGATTACCGGATATCCAGATGGTCCTCCGCAGGCATCCACACAAGACCGGCTACGCAGCGCCATTGCCAGCTTCCAGCGCTCCACTGAAAGGCATACATTAATGCCGTCGCCACCTCGTCGCAGCAAGATCGCCTCCAGCGAAACCGCCCGTGAAATCAACCGCGATCTGCTTTTGCGCGCCATCCACCGCAATCAGCCCGTCAGCCGGGCCGACCTTGCCCGCCTCAGCGGTCTGCAGCCCTCCACCGTCTCGGTCATCGTGGGCCAGCTTATTGACGAGGGCTGGGTAGTGGCAGGCGCGCAGGGCCGCCTGCCCCGTGGACGCCGCCCCACCTACGTCATGCTCAACAATCGCCACGTCACCCTGGCCATCGATCTGCGGCCGGGGCAGACCAATCTGGCCATAGTGGACATCAGCGGCAAGCTCATCAGCAGCCAGAGCATTACCCTCCCGCGCCAAACCCACTCCCGCGACGAGGTCCGCCAGGTCCTGGAAAAACTGGCCAGCCTTGCTCAGACCCTCCGCGCTGACGCCTCCGACTACATCCTCGGCGGCGTGGGCGTCAGCGTCTCCGGCCGCATCGATCCCCGCACCGGCCAGCTCGTCTTTGCTCCCAACGTTCCCTGGGTTGTGGAAGATTTCCGCAAGGAGCTCGAAACTGCGCTCCACTCGCCCGTTGAAATTGAGAACGCCGCCAACGCCTGCCTTTATGCCGCACGCTGGTTCGGCTCCCTCGGCGACGTCTCCAATCTGCTCACCGTCACCGTCTCTGAGGGCATTGGCGCAGGGCTGCTGGTGGATGGCCGCCTGCTCCATGGCCACAACGGTCTGGCCGGCGAGTTTGGACACATGCCCATTGCGGAAGACGGCCCGCTCTGCGGTTGCGGCAATCGCGGCTGCTGGGAGACTCTGGCCTCCAATCCCGCCGGGTTGCGCTACTACAAGGAGCTTGTACCCGACAGCGAGATCACAACCTTCCAGCAGTTGCTCGACCTGGCCACGGCCGGCGACATCAACGCCCTCCGCTCCATTGACCGCATGATGCAGAACCTGGCCCGCGGCCTTGCGGTTCTAGCCGCCGGACTTGCGCCGGAGGTGATCCAGATTGTGGGCGATTGCACCGCCCTCTGGCAGCGCATTGCCCCGGTGCTCGAAAGCCGCCTCATTGCCAGCGCCTTCACCTCCCACACCCCGCGCGTGGTGGCCGCCCTGGAAGGCAGCGTGGCCCGGCTCCGCGGCGCTTCCGCTCTGGTCTTCCACAAGCTGCTCTTCCGCCACGCGGAGTTTGGCACCACCACCTCTCCCCAACCCCAGCCCGGGGAAGACTGATTTTTCTACATCCTCAGCATCAGGAAGAGCGCGCTTGGGACCATTGGAGCGCGCTCTTGCTGTAAGCTGCCGTGTGCACCCGGCGCGTCGCATTTGAGGGCCAGGTAGGTTTGGGAATACGTGCGCCGCAGGCGCGTCTGCCGCACCGCAGGTGCCCGCACCGTAGGCGCATCGCATGTTAGCCCAGCGCTTCAGCGCTGGGAGAGCCGCCATGGATTCGGCCGAGTCCCGTAGGGACGGCACGAACCTTCGTGCAAAGGCGTCGTGAGCATCGCGAAGCGGACGGCTGCATGCAATGCGTCCCGCAGGGACGGCGCAAACCCCAACGCCGTTCCTCGCATTCGGGGACCCGGGAAGCCTAGGCACACATGCGCCGCAGGCGCGTCTGCCGCACCGCAGGTGCCCGCATCGCAGGCGCTCAAACTCGAAGAAAAAACATCTCCTCCACTCCAACCAACTCTTTGCATCGCTCGCTATCATGGGAGTGACTAGACCACTTACGCGGAGACAACAATGAGAGTCGGCATCCTCGGTACCGGAGCCATCGCCTGGAAGCATGCCGATGCCTACAAGAGCATCGGAACCACCATCACCGCCTGCACCAACGGCAATGAGGAGCGGGGCCGCAAATTTGCCGAGGCCTGCGGGGCCGCGTTCGTGGCCACCCCCGCCGAGCTGGCCCAGCGCGCCGATGTCGACTTCCTCGACGTCTGCACCTTCCCTGCCTACCGTCTGGAGGCAGTGGAACTGGCCGCCAAATACGGCAAGCATGTGCTGGTGCAAAAGCCCATGGCCATTGACCTGACCACCGCCGCCAAGATGATCGAAGTCGCGCAGCAGGGCAACATCCAGCTCGGCGTGGTCAGCCAGCACCGCTGGGACGACTCCGTGCTCTTCCTCAAGCGCGCGCTCGGGGCCGGCAGGCTGGGCAAGATCCTCCAAGCCGACGCCTACGTCAAGTGGTATCGCTCCGCCCAGTACTACGCCCGCCCCGTCAAAGGCAGTTGGGACGTGGAGGGCGGCGGCGCGCTCATCAACCAGGCCATCCATCAAGTGGACATCCTGTTGCACCTGGTCGGCGCGGTCGATGAGGTCTTCGGCTTCTGGCAGAAGGGCTCGCTGCACAACATCCCCTCAGAGGACAACGCCAGCATCCTGCTCAAGTACGCCAACGGCGCAACCGGTGTGATCCAGGCCTCCACGGCCCTCTGGCCAGGGTACCCGGAACGGATTGAGATTCACGGCACCAGAGGCTCGGCGCTAATCACCGGCGACAAGCTCACCGCGTGGGACGTGCAGGACGACGAAGGCGAACCCGCGCCCGTCTCCAGCGCCTCGCAGTCCGGCGCGTCCGATCCTCTGGCCATCTCCAACATCCCCTTTGAGCGCCAGTTGGCGGAGTTTGGTGAAGCCTGCGCCGCCGGCCGCCTGCCTGCCTGCAGCGGCATCGACGGCTACCGCGCCCTGCAACTGGTGCGCGGCGCGTACGAGTCCTGCGAGACCGGCAACAAGGTCAAACTCGACCGGATATCGATCTAAAAGCACTCGGGTGCCCCATCCTTCAAGCGCCTTTTGCTTGAAGGGTGGGAAGGGACATGAACTCAAGTCTGCTGCATGCAATGCCGGGGCACCCACGCTTGACTGTGTTTTGTACAGCCAGGGGTGGGACCTCGTAAAGTCTGCTGCATGCAATGCCCTGGAGAAAAAAATGATCACGCGTCGCAACGCAATCGCCGCACTGGTGGCGCTACCGGCGGCTCTTGAAGCCGTTGGAGCCGCCCACGCCGAGGAACCGGCCCTCGGCCCCACCGTCTTCCACTGGAACGAGATGAAGGCGGTCAAGAACAACAAAGGCGAGGTGCGCTCCCTCTGCCGCACCCCCACGGCCACCATCGATCAGCTGGAGATGCACATCACCACCCTCAATCCCGGGCTCTCCTCGCACGATCCTCATCGCCACGTGAACGAGGAGCTGATCATCCTGCGCGACGGCCTGTGCGAAACCCTCTCCAACGACGCCTGGGTCAAGGTTGAGCCCGGTTCCGTGGTCTTCAATGCCTCCAACAGCCTGCATAGCTTTCGCAGCATCGGTACGACTCCGGCCACCTACCACGTGATCAACTGGAGCCCCGACAAGACGAAGATCAAGGCGTAGAAACACCATGGGCGCTGGCTCCCCTGGAACCAGCGCCCATGCGCACTACCTGGAACGTCGCGTCCAACCCCGCTAGAGCGTTTTCGATTCTGGTCTTAACAGAAAGCAGGGTGCAAGGTCGACACTTGAATCGAAAACGCTCTAGCAGTTCACCACCGTGGCAGAGCAGGGCGCGGTAGGCTTCCACTCGGTCAAAAACGCCTTCACCGCCTGCGGCTCCATGGACTGCATCGCCTCAAACTGCCCATCTTTCTGGCTATATACCAGCGCGCCATGCTCATCCAGAACCGCCAGCGCGGGCACGCCCTTGTTCAGCGGCACCTCATACTTTGCCGCCAGATCCAGATTGGCATCCAGGTGCCCAATGTTCACATCCACCAGCACATAGTTGGCTTCCAGCAGGGCGTGGTTGGCGGGATCGTGGAAATAGGCATCCAGAGCCTTGCAGTCGCCGCACCAGTTGCCGCCAAAGTCCAGCAGCACGCGCTTGTGGGTGGAGGCAGCGGTCTTGAGCGCCTGCGCCACGTCGGTTTGCGCCTGTGCGGGCTCGGGATAGAGGGCCCGGTTCAACGGCGCGGTCGGCTTTTCCTTGCAGCCTGCCAACACCAGCAACGCTGCCACGGCGGCAATCTTCAGCACCTTCATTGCAAGCACCTCCCACCTCCAGTGTGCCACACCGGCAGACGCTCTATCGGCTTCCGCACGTCTTTATGGTACGAAGGGATGGACGCGCCACCTCGATGGCCCTATACTCTGTATTCCATGAGTGCAGTCGAGCAGATCCGCGCCCGCCTAGAATCCACCGCCTTCCCTGACTTGGGGGCGATGATGGAGGGCTATGCCCGCGCTGCCTCTCTGCGCGCCCGTTCCGAGTACCGCCGCAAACTCGATTTCTCCGCCGAATCCATCGACTGCCTGGACGAAATCGTCGCCCTGGTTGGCGATACACCCGATCTCGACCTCGACTTTGAGGTCCGGCTCTGGGGCAGCTACCTGGGCGAAGTGGTGCGCCTCCGCTACGCCGGCATCTGGGAGATGACCCAGTACCCTGGTGGCCTGGCCTCGGTGCCCGCCGTTGAGGTCCGCGGCTCCCGCCTCTTCCCCCTGACCAAAGTCTTCCGCCGCCTTACCCATGGCGAAGAAGACGATTTGGCCTCTTTCTACTCCATGGTCACGGAGCGGCTGGGCGAGCCCGCACAGGTCAACTAACCTCCTCTGCCTCCTGCAGGTTCCCGCTTCCGGCCAAACGCATCGGGCGATTGAAACCTTCAAGCACGGACAAGCAGCACGCTTCTCGCTCAACGCGGCCAACCTCGGTTGTGCAATAATTGTGGGTGTGCTTGTGGGGCCTGGGGCCAAACGCAAGCGCGGAGGATTATTGCCATGGGCGATCTGCTTCAACCTACGCATCTGATGATTATTGCCGTTGTCTTGATCGTTCTCTTCGGCGGGCGCAAGCTGCCGGAGCTGGGCAAGGGATTGGGCGAGGGCCTCAAGGGCTTCCGCGATGGCCTGAAGGGCGAACCAACGCCTCCGGCGCCGCAGGCGCAGCAAACTGCTGCTCCTCAGCCCACCAACACCGAGACCAAGCAGAGCTAGTTCCTCGCACCCTGCTCGCACGGCTGGAGCTTGCCTCCGCTGCGATCTTGGGGAGAGTCTCAGGTACTTCCACGGCCTGCGTCCTCGACGTGGGCCGTTGTGTTTCTGGATTGGAGGCGCATCCTCCCTCCATCCAGAACCACTCGCCACACCTTCTTCCTGGCCTGCACAGCACAACGCCGTTCCCCACGTGGAGAACGGCGTTGTGCTGTGCGGTTGGAACCGAGGATTAGTCGGCAGGGCCGTTCGGGGCGCGCAGCAAAGCGGAGACGGTCCACAGCAGAGGAGCCTGGCCGTGGAAGTCCCCAGTGCGGCGATTGCGCATCAGGTAATAGTCCAGGTCGGCCTTCTTGTTGGTGCCTTCGCAAACGCTGGTCACGTCGCCGTTCTGGTCAATGTAACCACTGACGGCGATCCAGGCCTTGCGGGCTGCCGGGCCGTAAGTGGGAGCATCGAGCCAGCCATTCTTGACGCCGGTAATCATGGCAAAGCTGAACATGGCCGTGGAGCTGGTCTCCGGCCAGGCATCGTCGTGGTCGATGAGCTGGCGCCACATGCCGTCCTTGCCCTGGTACTTGAGCAGCGACTCCATCATCAGCTTGTAGCCCTTCAGGATGCGCGGACGCAGGGGATGGTCGGCGGGCAGAGTGCGCAGCATCTCCGCCATACCGGCAGCCACCCAGCCATCGCCACGGCCCCAGAAGTAGGGCACGTCCTGGGCGTGGAAGAAGAGGCCGTTGGGCTGCTGCAGCTTGTCCAGGTAACTGACCATCTCCGCCGCGTCCCGGTCCAGGTACTTCCGGTCGCCGGTGGCGCGATACGCCTCCAGCTGCAGGATCGTCAGCATGTACATGTCGTCGATCCAGTAGCGGGTTTCGGCGGAAAGGCCATCGGCCTGCGGATTCTCCCACTGGCGATCAGCCCAGGCCTTGCCCACCGCAAGCTGCTTGGGGTCCTTGGTCTGAAGAGCAATTTCCAGCGAGAGGACGCCGAAGATGGAGTCGTCCACGTGGTGGCGCGTCGGAATCCGGTCGGCCTCAGCGCCGCCCGGCAGCAGCGGCTCGTACTTCTTGATCAGAGCCGTACGCAGAGCCTCGTTGTGGGTAAGCTGCGCGTAGGTCAGCGAGCCATACCAGCTGCAGACCTCGGCATAGTGGATGGTCTTGGTGTATTGGTGGGGGCTGGCCACAAAGTGCTCGGCCAGACGCTTGCCCACTTCTTCCGGCGAGCGGCCCGCCGGCCAGTTTGAAAAGTAATCCTGTTGCGCAACCGCGGCACTGACACCGAGCGTGCAGGCGAGCCCTAGAGCGAAGAGAGCAAAGCAGCGTTTCATGACCATTCCTTGAGTGGCGTTCAGAACATTCGGAGCAATTGTAAATGGGAGAAGCAACGGTTGTATTGCGGTAATGAAACTATTTCGGAACGGTAACTCCCGGGCCCATCCCATCCCTTCCGGGCAGGTCAGATCGTACCTGTCTGGCCCGTCTTCCAGATAAATGCCGCAGCACCTGGCGGCGGGTCGTGCGCGAGTTCATGGAGTCAACCGTGATGCGGTGAGCGGATTGGGCAGAGGCGGCAAGGAAGAGGGCAATGAGAACGCTAAGGTCAAAAGAGTGACTCTCCACCCCTCTAGAACCAAACCTGAGTCGGTGTGTCCTGGCAATTCCCTGCCAGGTCGCCGCCGGCGTGGGGATATCTATTCTGGAACCGCTCTAGTGTTGTGTCTCAGTCCTAGCATCTTTTATCCGCGCCTCACAAGGAGCCAAACTGGGTGGTCAGCATTCCCTCGGGGGCTAAAGCCCTCTTGATTTTGCAGGCCTTGCGTACGTACGGGCTGAAGCCCGTACCCTTCAAAACGGATAAACGATCATCTGCCTGAGACATTCCTCTAGCCCAGGTTGCGCCGTTCCCGAAGCTCGCGCGCCATCGCGTCCAGCTCCTTGCGCGTGAACAGCTCCGCGGCGCGTGGAAAGATCAGGCCCTCTTCCACCGCAATGTGGGTGCTATAGATGCGGCCCAGCTCCCCGGTGACAAACTCCAGCTGGACGGCGGCCTTGGCGGTAAGCGTGCCACCGGCGCACCAACGGCTGAAGATCTCATCGGCTTCGCGATGCAGGGCCGCGGCATGGCAGTGGTCGTCCTCCAGTTTTGCAATCTCCATCAGCAGGTGCTCCGCCAGCGGGTTGGCAGCGCCGGCCGCGCGCAGACGAGGAAAGAGCGACTCCTCTTCGTCCCTGCTGTGCAGCGGGCCGCTGCTGCGGAAGTAGATTAGAGCCGACTCAACCGCTTGGCTTTCGTCCTCGGCCAGCGCGCGGCCATGGGCGCTGCGCGCAACCATGCGGAGAATGTCCAGGAATTTCTCCACCCGGCGGTGGCAGTCCTTCATCAACCCGATCGGGTTGTCGAACCCGGCATCGGGCTTGGCGCCAATTTGAACGGGCATTGCAAGACTCCCTGTGGAACGAGCTGCCTTCATGGGCGGCGGCGCGTTGCCCCACCGGCTCTGGGGAGGATTGTACCTGTGCATGGGAGAGGTGAGAAAAGATTTTACGCTTTTGAGGATGCGGGGCAGGACGCAACTAGCTAGAGCGTGCGCCCCCGAAGATCTATCCCGTGGCCAAATTTCTGCTTCCGCCCCTGCAATCTGAAGAAGGACGGACCAGACAAGAGGGGAACGCCCTGGTGGGGCGTTCCCTTCTTTCTCACTGTATCTGCCCTTGAGTGTCACCACAAAGGGTAGCAGTCCAATTCCCGGTCAAAGAGACCCGGAAGCAACTGTAATCAAGGACGTACTGTAATATAGCCGATCTGCGTACGGCATCTAGATCTCAATCAGGGGGCGGGGCAGGCGGGTCCGGGCGCGGTCAAGAAACAGCCGCATGCGCAGGGCCTCGGTCCGCTGGACAGCCACCAACCGCATCTGGCGATGAATGTGGTCTTCATGTACCAGAAAGGGGATCTGGGTCTCGTCGGTAGCCGCATCGCGCTCCAGGCGGGCAATGCGCTCTTCAACGGAGCGACGGAAACGGGGGCTGATCTCGTAGCTATCAGTGGCGGTGCAGTTTTCCAACATGGGAACCCCTCCTAGAGTGGAACAGGGGAGAAATTTTTTCTAAGCCCGCCCTAAAGTTCCGAACTCATGTGCCGATATTAGCCAATAACAATTGCATTTTCCAGATTACGGACCTCGTACACTAGGGTAATTAGATGTCTCAAATTGGTACAATTTTGGGGCTTTTTGCCTGGTAACTCTAATTAAAACTAAAATCATCCAATTACCAGACTGTCTATTTTTCGGTCTGTGCCGCGTAATAACCCTTCCGCGCCATCACCTTCAGTCCATCTCCCTTGCACTCCACCTGCAACTTACGATAAGCCCCGTCCTGCTTGGGGTTAGTGGGGGTATAGGTGGCCACGTACTGGGTGCGCAGCTCCTCTTCAATCTGGTCAAATGCGGCGGCCAGCTTCTTGCCATTGTCGCCCACGTTGATCACCCGACCACCGGTTTCGTCGGCCAATTTCTTCATGGGCGAATAGCCGTAGTAGCCCATGCCCTGGCTCAGGTAGGACTCAACATCGGCAATAAGAATTACGTACACAGTGACGTTGGCGCGCTGGGCGGCCTCAATGGCGCCCTCCACTTTCTTGATGCGGCTGCCCTGGTCTTCGCCGTCGGTGAGCAGGATCAGGGCCTTGCGACCAACCTCCTGGCTCATTTTTTCGTACGAGGCCAGGTAGATGGCATCGTAGAGCACGGTGCCCCGCGGACCACCCTGCGTGGGTACGGGGCCAGAGCCCATGCTTACCCCGGCATTGATCTCCGCCTTGTGCAGGGCGCGGGAGATGAGGCGAGGATCGTTGGTCAGGTCCTGCAGCAGGTCCACGTTGACATCCACGCCGAGCAGAAAGGCCTCATCCTTCTTCCGCAGCACCCGCTGGATAAACTGCGCGCCGGCGTCCTGTTCAAGCTGCAGAACGCGCTGCTGGCTGCCGCTGGTGTCGAGCAAAATGCCCAGGGTCAGGGGCAGATTGTTCTCCGCCTGGAAGCTCTTGAGGGTCTGGGGCACCTTGTCTTCCGTGACGCTACAGTCGCCGGTGGTCAGATGCGGAACCAACGCGCCGCCCTTGCCGGTCACCGTAAAGAAGACGTCCACCAGGTTGACCTGGATCTTGAAGACGGGCGTTTGCTCATCTTCCGGGTCGGGAGCCGGGGCGTTGGAGCTGGGGGAGGCGTCAGGCGAAGGGGCCAGCTGGGCCCAGGCAGGGGCAGCAATCCCGGCCAACAGGCAGGCGGCAACAAGGAGGTCGGCGAAAGGCTTCTTCATCATATCTATTAGACGATTCCTGGAGTGGGAAATGCTACTGCGAAGTGGATAGAAGAAGGGATTTCAGCAAAACACGCAACCAGCCGCGAGCTGGCGCGTCTGATAGTCTGTGAGATACAGCCGTAGAAATGAGGACGCCCCTGCGATTCATGTTGAGCGGGGCTCCCAAAATGCGGCTATCCGTGGAGGATAATATCGCTGTGATGCTTGGTCGAACGGGATTGGCTTTGGTATCGGTAATGGCCTTGGGCCTGAGCAGTGCAATGACGGTGCGTGCGCAGGAGCAGCAGTCTGCTGTTCCAGATGCACCGGTCCCGCAGGCTCCGCCAAAGCTGCAGGGAGACGGGCCGATTACCCCAGGCAAGGGTGTGGGCAGCGAGACGCCGGCTACCAATGCAACCTCCTCCACCACCTGGCAGCAGGGCACGGCCGATCCAGATCAGCCCCAGCAGCCGCAACAGCCCGTGGTGCAAAAGCAGGCCACCCAGCCCGTTGCGCCGCCCACGGTGTTGCCCGAGGTCGGCCAGGGCTTTGATCAAACCGCCACCATCATTCGCGTCAACGTCAACTTTGTAGAAGTGCCGGTCACGGTCAAGGACTCCAAGGGCAATCAGGTTGCGGGGCTTAACTACCGCGACTTCCGCGTCTTTGAGAACGCCGTTCCGGAGCCGCTCCACCTGTTCACGGTGGATCCGTTCCCGCTCTCGATTGCGTTTGTGATTGACCAAAGCCTGACGGCCGACGTGATGGCCAAGGTGAATGAGTCGCTGGGCTCCATCCAGGGCGCGCTCACCCCGTACGACGAGGCTGCGGTCTTTACCTACAGCAACGGCGGCAAGGAGTGGACCGGCTTTACCGGTTCGCAAGGCAACCGCTTGCCGGCCGTGCTGGCGCTGGCCAAGACCATTGGTACGGATATGCAGGTGCCGCAGAGCGGTGGGCCGCTGGCTGGTTGCAGCATCCGCCAGAACGGCAACTGCGTGGACCCCAACCTGCAGCCGGGCCATTCCGCGGGCAACAACGACTTCATCAACCTTCCCAAGGAGATTCACACCCTCAATGACGCCATCCTGATGGCGGCCAAAGAGCTTTCTTCCCGTCCCAAGGAGCGTCGGCGCTTGATCTACGTCATCTCCGATGGCAAGGAATACGGTTCCAAGTCCACGGTCAAGGAAGTCATCCGCTACCTGCAGACCAACAAGATCGCGGTGTATGCCACGGGCGTGGGCGATTCCGCCCGCTGGGGCGAGGGCTACGTGAGCCACATCCACCTGCCCTTCACCATGTACGACAACATCTTGTACAAGTACACGGCGGCAACCGGCGGCGATCTGGACACCGAACGCGGCATCAACGGCATTGAGAAAAGCTACGCCAAGATTGCCGAAGAAGCTCGCACCCAGTACACGCTCGGCTACCTGAGCCACGAATCGATCTACGACGGCAAATACCGCAAGATCGATGTGCGTGTGAACCGTCCGGGGCTTGAGGTGATCGCCAAGGCGGGCTACTACCCGTCTGGCCAGGACAAGTAAGCCAAGTCAAGCAAGGCAGCACCCGCAACAAGGCAAGCCAGAAACAGGAAAGGCCGGTGGGTTTCCGCATGAATACACAGGCGGCAACCGCCGGCCTTGGCCTTTTGGCCGCTACAACCTGGGGAGGGTCCGACTTTGCGGGCGGCTGTGGCGCCAGGCGCGCGCCGGCCATTCTGATTGTCGGCTCCGGCCATTTTTCTTCTTTCCTGTGTCTGCTGGCTTATTGCGTATTCACGCATCGGACCCCGGCTACGCCGCACGATCTGCTTTGCGCGGGACTGGGCGGTTTTGTGGGCTCGCTGGGGCTGATGGTGTTTTACCGGGCTTTGGCGATGGGCGCCATGGGCTTGACGGCGGCGCTCACCGGATTGCTGACGGCGCTGCTGCCGGTGGGCTATTCCATGGTGCGGGAGGGCGTTCCACCGGTCATCACCTTGGCGGGGCTGGCACTGGGTTTGGGAGCCATCTGGCTCATCTCCCATACACCGGCAGGGATGGGTCTCTCCACGCCACCCCGGGCGCTGCTGCTGGGCTCTTTGGCCGGCTGCTGCTTTGGCACCCAGCTGATCCTGTTCAAGATGGCCGCAGGCAGCGGGCAGGTGTGGACCATGACGACCGCCCGCGGCGCTGGCTCTGCCGCCATGCTCTTGGTCATTCTGCTCCGTCCGCCCAAGGGCCCCTGGAAGGGCTTCTGGGGACCGGGCTTGCTGGCTGGGTTCCTGGATACGGCAGGAAATTTTTTTTATTTGAGCGCCGCCCAGCTTGGACGAATGGATGTGGCGGCGGTGGTCTCGTCGCTCTACCCGGCCGGCACCATTCTGCTGGCCGCCCTGGTGCTCAAGGAGCGGCCCACGCGAAAGCAGTTGATGGGCATGGGGCTGGCTCTGGGAGCCGTACTCTTGCTCAGCGTTTGAGCAACCCCAGCTTCTCCACGCGCAAATCCGCCACCGTTCCCGCGTTCGCCCGCTTCTCAATCGAGAACATTTTCTGAAAGGGTGTAGACCTGGATTCCAGGGTATCCCATCCATTTCCGCAAAAAGCGCGGAAACGGATGGGGCACGGAGGCCTGTCGAAGAAGGGAAGATGCGCCAGCTATTCCGGAACGACTTTAGTCCAACCGCGTGAGGTAGGCTTCGCCCCCCTTGGGGCGCAGGTTGTTGGCAATGTACTCCGCCGTCATCCGGTCGTCACCCTCCGGACGGATGCGCACCCAGTAGGCCTTCTCGCCCGGGAACTCGATCACCTTCGCCGTCCGGTAATTCGCCAGCAGCTCCTGCTTGAGTCGGATCGCCTCTTCTTCTGTGCGGAAGGCGCCAATCTGCACACACCAGCGGCCACCGGTCTCAATCGGCTTGGGCGCAACGTAGACGTCCACCCGCACCTTGGCCACGCCCTCGCGATAGATCCCGGTCGCTCGCGCTGAGGCAATCGTCAAATCCACAATCCTGCCCTCCACAAAGGGTCCGCGGTCGCTAATGCGCATGGCACAGGCCTGACCGGTTTTCAGGTTCGTGACCACCACCAGGGAACCCATCGGCAGGGTGCGGTGGGCGGCGGTCAGCGCCATATCGTCAAAAACTTCCCCGTTGGCCGCCTTGCGGCCCTTGTAGGGTGCCGTGTACCAGGTGGCCAACCCATACTCGCTCTCGATGGGGCGATGACTCAGAATGAAGTCGTAGTCCGCATCCGTCACCCCACCTGGAGGAATGGGGGTCGCTGGAATCCGGCCTATGGCCGTTCCCCGCTCTTGCTGCGGATAGCGGGGTTGCTGATTGTACTGCTGGGGCGGCGCATAGGCCCGCTGTTGGGGCGGTAGCTGGTAGGAGCGCGGTGCGGGCGCGTACTCCTCTGGCTCCATCTCCACCTGCTTCGGTGCGTGCCCACAACCCACCGCTACAAGTAACACAACTCCGAGGGTACCAATTCTCGCCAGGATCTCGAACTTCTGTGGATGGGTTGCAGTTTTCATCGCCTGAGCCGTCCTTTGATTAGCTTTCTCTGAGCTGGCTCGACATCCGCAAACCGGATATCTTAGCCGTCACTAATCTCATCGGCGCAAACTCGGGATTCTTTGGGGGTTTCCAATAAAGATCAGCACAGGACAGGACATTCTTAGGGACTTTTAATCTTTCTGCCCCGTTCGCACCTTCCTTGGTGCACTCCACGGCACGGTGCCCCTGACGCGGACGGGGTAACCGTCAAGAGACTTACAGGTCACCTCTTCCTCGCGGTTAGAGTCATCCGACGAAGTTCCCACGGTCATATAATCGGGAGGCATAGGACTCACTCCGATACAACTTCTGGATTTCTCCCATCCGCGCAAGGCCTTCAGAGACCTGTAGCAGACCTCTCAAGATCGCTTGCGCAACCTCTCACCCACTTTCAACGTCTCTATAGGGAAAGCCCGCAGCCGGTCCATCCGCCGCAACCCCAAGAAACGAGGCGGCAGAGGCTTGAGAAAGGTAGACTTGCTTGATGCGGATCTGCTCAGCAGCTGGGGGGCTCGCGCACTGCGTGCAACCACGTGCCAGCCGCGCGGTGCGGCACTCCTTGAACAGCCTTTTCTGGCTGCTGCTCTTTCTGGTCTGCTTCCAGACGGCAGGCGTGGCCCAGACGCCCGCCAGCGCAGCCCCCGCTCCGGTTGCCCCGGTGGTCCACACGCCTTGTCCGCCTCGCCACGAGGACAAGACCGGCCCCCAGACCGCATTGCCAAGCGCGCTCCAGACACAGCCCCCTCCCAAGCCCGAGCCGTTGGCCTGCGAGCCGCTCATTGGTCCGCTCATCAACTGGTACGACCGCTTTCTGAGCGGTCCAGAGGTAAAGCCGATGACTCCGGCCGAGAAGGCCCGGCTGGCCGCTCACAACGTGCTGGACCCCTTCAACGCGCTCACCATCCTCAGCCTCTCGGCCATCTCCGTGGGCGCTGACGCTCACTCCCCCTACGGACCCGGCATGAAGGGATACGGCAAGGACATTGGCACCACCTACACCCAGGACATGACGGGCGAGTTCTTTGGCACCTTTCTGATCCCCTCGCTCACCCACCAGGACCCGCACTACCACCGCATGCCGCACGCCTCCATCCCGCGCCGCATTGCCCACACCATGATTCAAGTGGTCTGGACCCAGGGCGACAACGGCCGCGGCATGGTCAACTATGCCAACCTGGTGGGCTATGCCGTGGATGACGCCATCGGCAACACCTATCTACCCGGCCGCGACACCCGCTGGGGCGCCAGCGCGACACGCTACGGCGTTGGCCTAGCCCTGACTCCAGAAGACAACCTGATTACTGAGTTCCTGCCCGACATCGCCCGCCGCATCCACGTTCACGACGTGTTTCTGCGGCGCATCATCAACCAAGTCGCCAAGCCGGACACAGCCACGCAGTAAACAGGTCGGCAAAGACTGGATCGCTGCCTGTGGTGAGAGTCCCAAAAACCCTCAGGGGCTAAGGCCCATCTCTTGTAATGAATAATTTGCGGCACGTCTAGAGCCGTGCCCTTGTCAAAACCTGACTTTCACTACAGGCTGTCGGGTGCTGCAGTTATGAACGAAAGATAGATGGAGAAGCTCCGTGAAGCGTACCGCTTGACAGTGAGCCCCCCCCCCCACCTAGGATGATAGGCATTCTCTCAACTAGGACAATCCATTGCGCTCAAGCAAGTTACGCCTGCTATCTGGTTTTCTGTCTGGATGTTTCTTTCTATGTACATTTTTCACCCTCTCCGCCACCGCGCAGACCACCGCCGCCAACCAATGGACGTGGATGGCCGGAGATGGAGTATCTTCCACGAACCCTCAAGGCCGAGTGTGGGCTTCCAGTTGGATCGACGGCAGCGGCAATCTCTGGCTCTACGGGGGACTCACCCCTACCGCGGGACTCTGTACAAGTAACTGCGTTCTGGGCGACATGTGGGAATACACTCCATCCAGCGGGAAATGGACGCTGATCAGCGGTTCCGATCAAAGCGCCAACCTGACAGAACTGTATGGAAGTTCCGGAGTTTTCGACTCCAGTTATACCCCTGGCAGCCGCGATTCCGCGGTGAACTGGGTGGACAGCAGCGGCAATTTTTGGCTCTTCGGAGGCGTCGGTATGACGTCCAACGAACTCTGGGAGTTCAACCCTTCCACCAAGAAGTGGGCATGGATCAGCGGCAGTACGATCCCGGCAGGCGCATCTGGAGTGTATGGAAGCCAAGGTAAGGCGGATTCCGGAAATATTCCTGGCGGCCGTGAAAGAGCTGCGGGATGGGCCGACAGCAGCGGCAATTTCTGGCTCTTTGGAGGCTATGGCGTCGATTCCACGGGCGTATGGGGAGCCCTTAACGACCTGTGGAAGTTCAATCCCTCTCTGGGCACAAACGGCGAGTGGACCTGGATCGGCGGTAGCAATACCCTGCCTGGTTACAACGAAGCCCAGCCCGGGGTCTACGGCAGCCTGAACACTCCTGCGGGCACAAACATCCCCGGAGGCCGCGAGTACGCTTCCAGTTGGTCCGATCCCAGCGGGAATCTCTGGCTTTTCGGTGGTGAGGCCTACGATGGCGGATCGGGGCCCATCACGTATTTCAATGACCTGTGGAAGTACAATCCCACCACCAATGTGTGGACGTGGATGAGCGGAAGCAACGCGGCCAGTTACCAATATGGAGTGTATGGAACGCTGGGGCAGTCCGCAGCCGCAAACACCCCTGGGAGCCGATACGACGCCTCAAGCTGGACCGACAAAAACGGAAACCTATGGCTGTTTGGCGGTAACGGCGGCTTAAACAATGCCCCGGATTACTGGCTCAACGACCTGTGGGTGTTCGAGCCTTCCACCAATCTTTGGGCCTGGATGGGCGGAAGCAATGGAACCGGCAGCAACCAGGCGAAATCTAACACCGGTTCTTATGAGGGAGAATATGGTGTTTACGGAACCCAGAACGCTCCCGCTGCCTCGAATAACCCGGGATCGCGCGAGGCAGGTTCAACCTGGATCGACAAGAACGGCAATTTCTGGCTCTACGGCGGCTCGGGGTACGATACGGCCAGCGTCGGCTTTATCGCGCTGGATGACCTATGGGTCTATCTGCCATCTGTAACTCCTTCTTTTCCAACCGCCGCCACACCTGTTATTTCGTTCATTGCTGGCAGCTCTTCAGCCTCCGAGACGGCTACCATCACCGACACGACTCCAGGGGATGCGATCTACTACACCACCGATGGAGTGACTACGCCGACGTCTAGTTCGACTCTGTACACGGGGGCAATCACGGTAACATCTGGCGAAACCATCAAGGCGATCGCGGCGGCTCAGAATTATCTCAACAGTTCCGTCGCCAGCGCGGCTTACACCTCCACTCCGCCTGACTTCTCCCTCGCGGCTTCTCCATCGTCCGCCACGGTGACCACCGGGCAGAACGGAGTGACTACAATTACCGTCACGCCCCTCTACGGGTTCAACTCAACAATCACATTCTCCGCGGTCGGGGCAGCCGGCAGCTTCTCTCCGGCAACCGTTACGCCGCCGGGCACGACCTCGACGACGCTGACCATTCCAACGTCCACGTTGAAAGCAGCTCTCCACCGGAGTTCTTTCCCGTGGCTCCCGGGTTCATCCCTGGCGGCTGCGTTCTGCTGCCTGGGATGGAAGAAGCGGCGTCGGCTACAGATGCTCTTGTTGCTGACCGTGAGCGTGGCCGGATTGACCCTCATCACTAGCTGCAGCGGATCCACTTCCGGTGGGTCCACTTCCGTCCAACCTCAAACCATCATCGAGACGATTACCGCAACCTCCGGCACGATCTCCCACAGCGCGACTTTCACGCTCACGGTCAACTGAGCCTTCCAACGGTATTCGATGCAGCGAAGCCTCTCCCTGCGCGGAGGGGCTTCGCTGCATCCGGGCCGCAATTTCTCCCGTCCCTGCTCTCTGAGTCCGCAACAATCGCCGTTCGCCGCATGCTGGTCCCCGTTTACCGCACGATTTCTCCATTCGCTGTTCGGCGCTTGGGTTGGCGCTCTTGCCCCGGTACTCTTACCCTTGAACCTTTAGACCCTGGCGGGCGTGCGCGCTGCCGGGCGGGCTGGGCTGGCCAACCGCCGCCGCAGCCACACCATTGAGGAGACTCATAAGATTATGTCCAAGACTGTCAAAGTTGCCGAGAAAATGGCCGTCTATGCGGCCCGGGGCACATGGGCGGTATTCGAACGCCTGAATCGCATCAGCCCCAACCCCTCCTTTACTCCCAAGTGGAGCGATATCCCCATGCCCAAGAGCTGGGAGAAGGAAAAGCCTCCGCTGGGCTGGCCCCGCACCACCGACTCCCTCTGCCCCAAGTGCGTCCCGGAGATCCGTCAGCAGATTCTGGACGGCAAGCTCCCCTATGAAGTGCTTTTGAATGAAAAAGTTGGTGAGATCAAGGCTCAGATCATCGAGCGCGATGGCCAGATTTGGATGGTCAAGGATTGCCCCAAGCACGGCCATTTTGAAGACATCATGTCGATGGATGCGGAGTTCACCCGCCACATTCAGGAGGTCTTCCCCGGCCGCGACATGCGTGCCCACGGAGAAGGCGACAAGAAGTTGCACAACCACGGCACCTCCACCATGACCCATGGTCGCGGCGCGGTGCTCACCATCGATTTGACCAACCGCTGCAACATGATGTGCGACCCCTGCTTCATGGACGCCAACCAGGTTGGCTTCGTCCACGAACTCGGCTGGGACGACATCAAGACCATGCTCGACAACGCCATCACTATGAAGCCCCGTCGCCAGATGAGCGTGCAGTTCTCCGGTGGCGAGCCGACGCTCTCGCCGCACTTCCTGGAAGCCATCCGCTACTGTCGCAAGATCGGCTACAACTCCGTTCAGGCCGCCACCAACGGCATCGAGTTCGCCAAGAGCAAGGAGTTCTGCAAGCAGGCCGCCGAGGCTGGGCTGCGTTACGTCTACCTCCAGTTCGATGGCATCGGCAACGCCGCCAACTCGCACCGCAAGGTTGGCAACCTGTTTGATGTCAAGCTCCAGGCCATCAACAACCTGCACGACGCCGGCGTGGACATTGTTCCGGTGACCACCATCATCAACGGCATCAACAACGAGCAGGTGGGGCGCATCATCCAGTTCGCGCTCGATAACCCCAAGCGCATCAGCTTCATCAGCTTCCAGCCGGTCAGCTTTACCGGCCGCGACGAAGAGATCACCGACGAGCGCCGCTTTGCCCAGCGCTACACCCTCTCGCACATGGCCCACGACATCCAGAAACAGATGGGCTTTGGCCTGCCAGAGCGCGATTGGTTCCCCATCAGCTTTATGAACACCTTCAGCGATTGGGGCGACCACATCCACGGACCGAACGCCGAGTGGGGCCAGCTCTCCTGCGGTTGCCACCCGGACTGCGGCATCGGCATGGCTCTGATGGTCGACAAGGAAACCAAGGAAGCCGTGCCCGTCACCGCTTTCCTCAAGATGGATCAGGTGGCCAAGGATGTGGCCAAGGTGAACGACGCCGCCCGCGGCAAGTGGCTCTCCGTCGCCGGCCTTGCTCTGGCCCTGCTGCGCAACTATGATCCGTTCAAGGCGCCTACCCACTTCAAGATCACCGACATGCTCCAGAAGATGGACAAGACCTTCAACGCCACCGGCAAGGACTACGGCTCCATCAAGGGCGATCGCACCATGGAAGACATCAAGAAGCGCCGCCAGGACCGTTGGAACTTCCTGTTCATCGCCGGGATGTGGTTCCAGGATCTGTTCAACTACGACTTCCGCCGTACCGAGCAGTGCATCATTCCCTACGCCACGGAAGAAGGCGAAATCAGCTTCTGCGCCTACAACACGGGCATCGGCTGGCGCAATATCGTGGAGAAGATGCACATGACCGCCACCCTGACCAAGTGGTACGAGGAACACGGACGGCATGAGATCTTTGCTGCCGGCAAGAGCGTCAACATGCCGTACGTTGGCCACACTCTCGCCGTCAACCAGGACCACGCCAACGCGGAAGCCAACCACACCCTCGAGGATCTGGGCATTGCCAAGAACGCGCGCGAGGAAAAAATTCGCGCCCGCGATCAGAAGGCCGGCAAAGAGCCGCTCAGCCACGAAGAGAATGCCCGCATGGCCAAGCTCTACCGCGAGCACATCCTCGGTGAGAAACCCGTTGAAGGCATGGTCACGCTGGAGTCCATCGCCCCCGCCAAGCCCATCGCCAAGGCCGAGGACAAAGACCTGGTCGCCGGGGACTGAGCATTGCATGCAGCAGACGCGGCTTCGCCGCAATCATGGCACAACGCGCGGTTTACCCTGCGCTGAGCACCACAATGAGGGCCATCCGCAAGGATGGCCCTCTCTTTTTCCCCTCCTGAAGAGTGTGAGTGCCCCATCCATTTCCGCGCTCTTTGCGGAAATGGGTGGGAGTGAACACCCCCATTCTCGATTCTGCCCAAGCGAACAACCTCAGGGTGCCGGGTGCCCTGGTCCCTCGCTTTTGGGGACCAGGGAGGGGTACTCATCCCTGCGGGGTGCCCCATCCATCCCGCGTTTCGTGCGGGATGGGTGGGAAAGGGTGACACTCTTTGAGGGCCGGATCAATAGGGGACTAGGGAGGCGCACTTATACCTCCTCGCAGCCCCGCCGTCATGATCCATCATGATATTCTTGCCCCACACAGGGAGCCCGCATGCAGCCGCAGATCCGCGAAAAATTCGCCACCCAGGTCAACTCCGAGATCCTCCGCTCGATCCGCGATCTTGCCCGCACCGAGGGCCGCCAACTCCAGGCTCTGGTGGACGAGGCTCTGGCTGACCTGATTGAAAAGCGCAAGCGCAGCCAGCCCCGCGCCCACGTGATGGCCGCCTATCAAACCAGCCATGAGACCTTCGCGCCCCTCTACAAGAAGTTGGCTGAATGACCGACTACCTGACCATGGTCGAAGTCGAGGACTTCCACGCCGACCAGATCGAGCGCTACGGCGGAGCCCACGGCGTACGCGATTTCGGCTTGCTGGAGTCCGCCCTCTTCCGCCCCCAGACCGGCTACTACGCCGACCTGCTCGAAGAAGCCGCGGCCCTCTGGGAGAGCCTCTCCCAGAACCACCCCTTTATCGACGGCAACAAGCGCACCGCCTTCGCCGCCATGTACACCTTCCTCTACATCAACGGCCTGCGCCTCACTGCCAGCAGCGCTCAGGCCGAAGGCTTCGTCCTCAACCTCTACGCCACGAGCACCTTCCAGTTCGAAGCCCTCAACCGCTGGCTGCGCGAGAACACCCCTAGCTGACGCCGCCAGGAAAAGATCCGCGCTCGCTTCTCAGGTATATATTTGAGTTGAAGGCGTCAATCAACAAGATGCGCAAGCGAACATACAATCCGAAAAGGCGGCTTGGCAGCGACATGGAGCCAAGCCAAAGGAAGTCGCTTGCCAAACGAGCTATCTACGTCGGCAGTCAGTTTCACAAACGCCACCTCCGTGATTGGAACTTGGAGCCGCCATCCAAACCTAGATTGAATCGTCCCTTGTGTGATGCACTTGACTTGAACCGTCGTGGGGCCCAACAACTTCTTGAACGTGGCATCGAACTTGATTTGATCTCACCACTGTTTCGCGGTGACTTTCCACAAATCGTTTGGGCTGTTACGGAAAACGATACTGCTCTCGAAGCCCAGCTTGACAACGAACAGCATGGAACTTATCACGGTTACCCTATGGGCGAGGGCGACCCTTTGGCCGACGAAGTGGTTCGCGTTTGGAAAGAGAAGTCTGCAAAATGAGCAAGTCTTTTTCAATTACGGTTAGGGAGTGGATTGCTTCGGAGGCATCTGACCCTATCGAGCAAGCGACAAGCGCCGAACTGGAAATCGTCGCGGAAGAGACCTGTCTTACGCAAGTAGAAGATTTTGACGCAAAAACTGTTCGCACAACTATTCGCACTTCCGCAGAGCCTCTTGCTAAGTGGTTGCTCGCGAACTGGTGGAGATTAAGGTGGGAAGCGGAGTCAGTTCTCGCCTCTCCAACAATCTCGTGGCGGATGTCCCACTTGATCGCCGCAGTTGGCCAAGGGTACATATGGCCAGATCTTTGTTTTCTCGGTTCTGATGGACACACGATTGCTCTTGAATGCAAGCGCCATGTTGCGCCTGATTGGTATGAATCCTCGCCCGTAAGATTCTTGAATAACCTATCCACATCGATTCCTGCTTCGGATTTTGAAGATACCGTCAAAGACTTTGTTCGTTCCGTTCTTTTGCGGCTTGAGTCTATGAATATTCGCAAAAGCGAGTTGCATGATCTCTATGGTGATCTTAGTAACGAATGGCGCACTCCAAAATCATCCGCGTTTCGGAAGATCGAGGCTCTCCTCGCGTTGGACCCTGATGAAGACCACGAACTTGTGGCCACGATTGTCAGATCGTGCAAAGAATTTGGAGCGCAAGCTGTCGAAGAGATTGCAGCAGCATCCGGGGGGAATGGCATAACCAAGACTTTGGAGCGGACGAAGGCTTTTGCCAAATCTGTACGAACGTTTGCCGATATACCAAAGCTGCAAAACATTAATCCAGGGGACTCCGACATTCAGCCTGCTTGGAGTTCAGCGCGCTCCCTCGCGTATGCCGCCAGGAAAGATTGGGGCTTGGAGGATCGTCCACTCACCGACGATTTCATGGCCGAGCGTTTCAGTGTGACTAAAGCTAAACTTGCTGACACGAAGACTGAATCGCCTATCTCTTTCGGGCTGCGTGGTACCGCTCCGGGGAAACTCGGACTGGTCCTTAATCGTCCGCGCGACCATGAAAGGCGCTTTGATCTAAGCCGGTTGGTTGGTGACTACCTAGCGTTTGATTCAGAAGAACGATACCTTCCAGTTACCGGCAGCCAGACTTATCGTCAAAAGTTCCAGCGAGCCTTTGCCGCTGAACTCCTATGTCCGTCCCGAATGATTAAGACCCGTTTTGAGAAAGGGTTGAACGTTCGCGGGCTCGACAAAGAGTTAGACGATGTTTCTCGCGAATACAACGTGGATGAGAGAATTGTGCTACACCACATGGTAAACCGAGGCGTTCTATCCAAGAATATTGCTGATTCTCAGTTAGCTTTTGCCTAAGGATGACTCGGCTGGTGACCCCGGTCCGGAAATGTAAGGCCAACAAGGAAGTGCTGATGTCCTACGGCCCTCTTGCATTCAGAGCCACGTCATGGACTACCCTTTTCGCCCTTCAGACCGATGAAGGCGCTCCAAGAACAAAAAACCAACGTTTCGCCCCACCAATGCCTGTCTGGTTCTTCTCAATTATCATGAAGACTGGGGCGTGCGCCTTTTTGCTCGGAGCGACCGCCTCACACCTTCACCCTGCCTTTCTTCCCCGGTCCCCGTGGACTGCGCCGCAGCTTTGTGGCTTGTGGCAGGGAGCAGCATTCACTCACAAAGGATTTTCAGCACCATGGCATTGAATTGCGGAATTGTCGGTCTGCCGAACGTCGGCAAGAGCACCATCTTTAACGCCCTCACGTCGGCCAAGGCCCAGGCGGCCAACTACCCCTTCTGCACCATCGACCCCAACGTGGGCATGGTTTCGGTGCCCGATGCACGGCAGGACCGCATTACCGCGTTCGTGAAGCCGAACCGGGTGGTGCCCACCACCATGGAGTTCATTGACATTGCAGGCCTGGTGGCCGGTGCCAGCAAGGGCGAGGGGCTGGGCAACCAGTTTCTGGGTCACATCCGCGCCACCGATGCCATCTGTCACGTGGTTCGCTGCTTTGACGACGACAACGTGATCCACGTGGCCGGCGGCGTCAATCCCCTCAGCGACATCGACATCATCAACACCGAGCTGATGCTGGCCGACATGGACAGCGTGGAAAAGCGCTGGAACAAGAGCGAAAAAGCCGCCCGCATGTCGCAGGACCCCAAGATCAAGTTCGAGTGGGAAGCGCTGAAGAAGCTGCGCGAAGTTCTGGAAGCTGGCAAGCCTGCGCGCGTGGCCGACCTTACCGACGACGAACGCATCGCCGCCCGCGAGCTCTTCCTGATTACCGCCAAGCCGGTTCTGTATGTAGCCAACGTGGACGAGGCTGGCCTGAAGGACGGCAACAAGTGGGTCAGCATGGTGGAGCAGCGCGCGGCCGAGGAAGGCGCTCAGGTGGTGCGCATCTGCGGCGCACTGGAAGCCGAGATCTCCCAGCTTGAGCCCGAGGAGCGCAAGGAATTCCTGGCCGAGATGGGCCTGGAAGAGCCCGGTCTGAACCGTCTGATCCACTCGGCCTACAAGCTGCTCGGCCTGTTCACCTACTTTACGGCTGGAGTGCAGGAGGTCCGCGCCTGGACCATTCCCAACGGCGCCAAGGCTCCGCAGGCGGCGGGCGTCATCCACTCCGACTTTGAGCGTGGCTTTATTCGCGCTGACGCCTACCACTGCGAGGAGCTGTTCAAGCTTGGCAGCGAGCAGGCGGTGAAGGAAGCTGGCCTCTACCGCTCCGAAGGCAAGGAATACGTCGTCAAGGATGGCGATATTCTCTTCTTCAAGTTCAACGTATAGAAGATTTCCTGGGCTACTGCCAGCCGTGGGAGTTCAAAGGGGAGGCGTCTTTCCGTCCCAAGTTTCGATCTTCAAACCTGGGACGGAAAGATCCCCTCCACCTCTCTCGTCTACAACATGGGAGGCAGCAGCGCCAGATCCCCTATCGATCTACCAGCAGCGTGGGCAGGTAGTGGAGGACAAAGGCACTGTAGCCCACCACAACGGCGGCGAAGATGAGAGTCGGGATCAGGATGCGCAGCAACGCGTTTTCCCGCCGTGCATCAGGAGCCAGGGTCATCTTGCCCCGACGGACGGCGCCAACGGCCGCACCAATGGCCATTCCCGGCATGCAGCCCAGTGCCACACCCGAGGCCACAGCCCCGAGCAACATCGCGCCCGAAGCATAGCCGAGATAGCCGGGAAGAATCACCGCGATCAGGTTGAAGGGCGAGGGCAATTCGATATTGTGCTTGGCCATGTACGGAGCTGCGGCAATCGCCACGCCGGCGACAATATAGGCAAAGCCCAGCAGGGGATTAACGCCCAGCAGAAACAGGCCAAGGTCGATGAAGCGGATAACCAGAGCCACCGCAATCCCAATGCCCAGCCCGCTCATGGCACTGCGCTTCACCGGCCAGTAGAGCTTTGCCAGATCCGCATACTTTGAGGAGATCCGGTACAGTTGCCCTTCGGCAGTGGTTTCCTTTCCGGTGCTAAGACGGGTTACGACGGTCGTTTGGCTGTCGAATGGCAGCTCGCCCTTCAGGATGTCTTCCCGGATGGCAGCCAGGGTCAGGACCTGTGATTTCTCCGCGTATCGATGAACTTCGGTTCGGCCCACTACGGAGATGGTAAAAGGTGGGTTGATAACTTCCACCGGAAGCGGAGGGGGTTGTTCCGGAAGAGCGGTGGGAGCATCGGGAGCGAAAGTCTGCAGGTCTGGCATTGGCTTCCCCTTTCAGTCGAGTCATTTTTCGCGATAGAGAGCTGGGCCCGTAATCAGCGACATATTTTGGATATTCGACAAGAATCATCCCACAGTGCGGGATTTTTCGCTATTGTGTAACCATCAGGGTGCCGTGTCAAGATAAATCCGGCGGGGAATTATCGAATCCATGCAGCCGCAATAACTCCTCATTGACTCCACTTTGAATTTCCGGGTATTTTGTTGACACTTCCATGTGCGCCTTCTAGCATCCCTGGCCATGGAGAAAACATTTCTTAATATCGCTCGAATCGCGCTGTTGTGTGTAACTGCACTGGCGCTGCTGCTCACCGCATTGTCCGGTATCTATGGCGCTTTTGAATTCCGTCCCGCTAGAAGCATCAAGCCGCCTCAGCTCGCCATCAAGCTCGCGGAAATGACCAAGCCAAAACCGGCTTCCACTTCCAGCGCTAACTCCGAACAGGACAAGAAGGAAACCACCTCCAAGCCCTGCCAGGATGCCGCTGGAAAAATCAATCGTCTCAACAAGGAGCTGGGCTGGGAAAAGAAGCAGGACTCCTCCTACAATCCGCTATCCAGGTCCTTTGAGAACAAGACCGTCATCGTCACCGACGTCACCATCGATCCGGAACGGCTTTGCTCTGGCACCAAGCGAATCATCGATGAGGAGAACGGCAAACTCGACAGCTATGTGAGCGGCATCCAGCTCTCGGGCCCTTATTACAGCAATCTGAACAGCTTTTTGGACGAAGTTTCCGCTGACTCCAAGCGCGTTCAAACTCTTGCCCCCAACGACGACAATCGCTACACCGTTTCCTCTTCCTTCAAGTGGTTCAACGAGCAGTTCGATGCCGCGGTTGACACCGCTCGTACCGATGCCTCCGCCACGGAAGCCGCTCACGCCGGCGCTCAGCTTCGCGGCGCCATCGCGCTCCGCTTCGCGGCTGTCGCCTTCATCTTTTTCTTCACCTGCTGCCTGATTCTGGTGTTCCTGCGCATTGAGGTCAATACCCGCGATCTGGTCGCCGCAACCCAGCTCCTACACAATCCTCCTACCCAAAAGCCCGAGTAATCTGGCGACCGAATACTGCCACGTCGCTCGTCTAACCAGGATTCAGCGGCTCCCAGGTCTTGATGTTGAGGTCTGGGAGCCCTGATTCTGTGCCAAGCGCAGCTGCTGCATGCAATGCCGTGCGATCCGGGCTATCATGGGTCATCGATTCACACGCGATGTGGAGGCCAACCAAATGTCCCAACCAGACTCGAACTCTCCCCGCACCCAGGGTCGCCGACAATTCCTCAAGGTTGGCGGAGCCGTTACCGCGGCGTTGCTCACGCCATCGGCCGTCTCCGCCGCTCCCCGCGCACTTCCTGGCCTGCCCTCGAATCCTGTAACCCCCACGGCCATGCCCACCCGCAACCTGGGCAAGACCGGCTACAAGATCGGCATCTTTTCGCTGGGCGGTCAGGCCGCGCTGGAAAAGCCTGACAACGAGGCCATTGCCGTCCCCATTGTGGAGCGCGCGCTGGACCTGGGCGTGAACTACATCGACACCTCCTCCATCTATGGCGGCCCGCTCCGCTGGAGCGAGCAGTACGTTGGCAAGGTGATGGCACGCCGTCGCAACCAGGCCTTCCTGGCCACCAAGACCCGGGAGCGCACCCGCGACGACTCCATGCGCATGATTGAGAAGTCGCTGCAACTGTTGCAGACCGATCACGTGGACCTGTGGCAGTTGCACGACGTGGGCACGCTGCATGACATCGAGCTCATCTTTGGCAAAGGCGGCGCCATGGAGGCCCTGCTGGAGATGAAGGAGCAGAAGGTTGTCCGCCATCTGGGAATCACCGGCCACTACCGGCCCGAAGCGTTGATGGAAGGCATCCGGCGCTATCCCTTCGACACCATCCTGATGGCCATCAACGCCGGCGATCCGCACCATTTCAGCTTCAACGAGGCCCTGCTGCCCCTGGCCGTCGAGCATCAGATGGGCATCATCGGCATGAAGATCCCCGGCCGTGGCCGCCTGCTTTCGAACTGGACGCCGCAGCCGCTGGAAGTGCAGAAGAAGATGTGGGAAGGCATGGTGCTTGCTCCCACACCTGGCACGCTCACCATGCGCGAAGCCATGTACTACACCCTCTCGCGCCCGGTCAGCACCGTGATCATCGGCTGCGACTCCATTGCCCAGCTCGAAGAGAACGTCCAACTCGCCCGCGACTTCACACCACTCAACGACGCCCAGCAAGCCAGCATCGTGGCCCGATCTGAGCCCGTGGCCAAGCCCGGCAACTTCTTCCGCTTCTACGAGCGGCCATAAGCTGCAGGCGCATCGTACACAATGACAACCTAACAGTCTGTGGTGAAAGTCGAAAAGGAAGAAAAACCGTTCCCCAGGGGCTAAAGCCCATGGTTATTTTGAGCCACTTACGGCACGACTAAAGTCGTGCCCTGACGCTTGTCGCTAAATACGGCACTTTCACCACGGGCTGCTAAGGGTGCCCTGGTCCCTCGCAGTTGGGGACCAGGGAAACAGAAGCCCCTCCATCCAGAAGCCTGGCGCCGAAGGCGCGGTTTGCCCCACCGCAGGTGGCAGTTGGCCTCACCGCAGGTGGTTTACCCTAGAAGTAGATGTCTTCTTCTCCCCGCAAGCCGCAGCGTCGCGGCATGGAAGCTTTTGCCTCGCGCGATTTCCGCCGCTTTCAGTTAGCGCGTGTTGTTGCCGTGCTCGGATACGCCGCGCAGTCGGTGGCGGTTGCATGGCAGGTGTACGCGATCACCCATCGCGCCATTGACCTTGGCTACACCGGTCTCGCCCAGTTCCTGCCCGGGCTGCTCTTTCTGCTGCCCGCTGGCCACCTGGCCGACCGCTTCGATCGCCGCCGCATCATCTTCCTCTGTTACGGCATCCAGGTGATCTGCACTTCGGCATTGCTCGTCATCGCCTGCATGCGCATTGAGAGCGTTCATCTCATCTACCTGGTGCTCTTCTTCCTGGGCACGGCGCGCAGTTTTGCCGGGCCGGCGAATAGCGCGCTGCTGCCGCATCTGGTGCCGGAAAAGCACTTTGTCAACGCCGTCACCTGGGGCTCCACCAACTTCCAGTTCGCCACCATTCTGGGCCCGGCGGTTGGCGGCGTACTGTTTGCCCTGCCACTGGAACACTGGTTCCCCAACACCCCGCTGGAGGGTGGAGGCATTGTTTACCTCTTCAACCTCTGCGCGCTGGCCTGGGCCATGGCGATGATCGCCAGCATGCACGTCCGCGTGGGCCGCATGGAACACCGCGACCTCTCGCTCAAGGTGGTGCTGGCGGGGTTTCAATACATGATGCGGTCGAAGTTACTTTTCGGCGCGGCTTCGCTGGATCTGTTCGCCGTACTGCTGGGTGGGGCCGTGGCGCTCACGCCCATCTTTGCCAACGACATTCTGCACACCGGACCCCGCGGCTTGGGCCTGCTGCGTTCCGCGCCTGCTGTGGGCTCGGTGATCATGTCGCTCTGCATGGCGCGTTTTCCGCTGCGCCGCCGGGCAGGGCACACGCTGTTTGTCTGTGTGGCCATCTTCGGCGCGTCCACCGTCATGTTCGGCCTCTCCCGGCAGTTTGTACTCTCGGTGGCGGCGCTCATCCTGGTGGGCGCGTCCGACGCGGTCAGCGTGGTCATTCGCGGCACCATCTTGCAGTTGGGCACGCCCAATGAGATGCGTGGCCGGGTGAGCGCCGTCAACGCACTCTTCATCGGCGCATCCAACGAGTTGGGCGAGTTTGAGAGCGGCGTCACCGCGCAATGGTGGGGCGCGGTTCGGGCCACGGTCTATGGCGGCGTGGGAGCCGTGGTGGTGGCAGGGCTCTGGGCCAGCATGTTCCCGCGCCTGCGCACTGCCGACCAGCTTACCGCGGAGGCTCTGCGCGCCTCTGTTGACGCTGAATAGCCACTGCCTCCAGTTAGCCTCCTGCCTGTAAAATGGGGACCAACCGGAGCGCGTTCTTCTATTCGCTCCCATGATCAGTGCATCAACGGAGGATGTGGTGAAACTCTGGCAGAAAGCTATTATCTCCATGCTCGTCACCTGCGTTCTGGGTGGACTTTACTTGGCGCATGTCTGGAACCAGCGCCGCGATCCCGGCGTCATCGCTCGCGATCAGCAGAACACCAAGTCCAACATGGATGACTTTGTGATCATGCGCTCCATGTCGCCGCACTACTTTGAGAACCTGAAGAGGATCGAAGGCCTCACGGTGTGGATGAAGAACGGCTACGTGATGCCTTATTTCCCCGCAACTGGCGGGCACATCCAGTTCTCCAAGCCAGCCGGGAAGATTCCCTCGGCGCAAAAGCTGGAGATCAAGAAGTTCGTCAAATCCTCGGTCCCTGCCGATCTCGACACGGGCATGTCGCACCCCGCCCATCAGGCCTTCGCGCTCTTCACCATGCCTCCCGATGCCCAGCAGTACGCCGTGGCCGTGGGCGACATCGAAGGCCAGGAAGAGGCCTACTTCTGCGACCTCGAGTTCTTCTACGACGATCCCCACACCATCTACGATCATTGGTCGAAAGATGTGTGGACCGCCATTGATGCGCGCCAGGTGAAGCCCGGCATGAGCGAGCGCCAGACGCACATGGCCATTGGCCTCAACGCCAACTACTCCAGCCACGAAAAGGGCAATCGCACCGTCACCTACGACCAGGCCGGCAAGAAGTGGGTTGTGACCTACGTGAACGACAAGGCCACCGTAATTAAGGCCCCGTAGGCACCACCTGCGGTGGGGCTGACCCGCTTCGCGCAGAGTTGTTGGGAAACGAAAGTTGATCGAAGAACAGAAGCAGATCCTTCGACTCACCACCCCCAGACTGAAGAGAACGCCTGGGGCCCCGTTCGCTCAGGATGACAGCTTTGTGGTGTTGAGGCTTGTGCCGCATCGCAGAGCGTATGACGGGATACATGCTGGACATGATGGGCATGAATGAAGGCCAGCCCCGAGCAAAGAGCACCAACAGAAAGGCCCGCCATCGGCGGGCCTTTCTGTTGGTGCACGCGAGCAGGCGTTTTGGGATTGCGGTTATTTGTGCGCGCCGTTGATCTCGAAGTTCAGGTAGCTGGAGAGATCGTTGACATCCTGTTCCGTGCCGCTCATGGGGGGCATGAACTTCCGGTAGGGCATGTCGGGCTTGTAGTCGTGCAGCATGACCACAAAGTTGCGGATGTTGGCGGAGTCGCGGCCGGAGAGCAGTTGGCGGATGGGCCGGTAGCCGTCCATCGTGTGGCAGCTCTGACACTCACCGCGGAAGATCGCCTCGCCGCGCGAGTAGCTGCTCTTGTTGTTGTAGACCCACAGCGAGTTCTTCAGGTAGCCTTCGTGGTTAATGCGCGCCACGTCGGGTACGCGCACGCCGTTCGAATACATCCAGCGCCCAATCACGTAGGGCTTGCGCAGCATCTCGCGCGAGTACTCGCCCGCGCCGGTGGCCATCAACGCCAGCAACAGAACCGCCAACGCATGGGACAGGTTGAACTCCAGCGGGTTGCGATAAGCCAGGAAGTAGGCCACGCCGATGATGGTGGCCGAGGTGATGATGATGACCAGCGCCATGCGCGTCACCGTGGAGAAGGTGCCGGCATTCACCGTATCAATGCCCAGCGAGAGCAGCGCCTGCTGCGAGGCCGGAACCATGAAGTAGTACCAGATCATCAGGAAGGGCATGGCCACAAACGAGGGCACCAGCCACTTCACACTCCACCTCACCATGGTGGTCTTCAACTGCGGCTGCTTGTCGCCGTCAATCTGGCTGGAGGTGATGAGCGCCCAGATGGCCGCCAGCGACAGGCACACGCAGGTGCGCAACAGCAGGCTGGGCCAGTAGGTGGGGTTGAAGAAGGCATTCCAGAACTTGGAGGCTTCAGCGCCCGTGCCAGCCACCGAGATCCAGGTGTCACCCGGCGTCAGCATGAAGGCCAGAATGCCGTTGATGATGATCAGCGTGAAGGCCGAGGCTCCGGCATAGACCCAACCCACGGTCAGGTGCAGCTTCTCGTCGATGCGGTCCCAGGTGTAGTAGTAGACGGCAACCGTGGCCAGCTCCACCAGGAAGAAGACCCACTCCATGGCCCAGCCAAAGACGAAGTTGTGGATCAGGGTGCTGGTGGCCTCGGGATGCGTCAGGCCGATGGCAAACCAGATGCCCACGCCGGAGACCGTGCCGTAGATCGCGGTCAGCAGCAGGAAGAACTTGGAGTGCTTGGCAATCTGCTTCAGCCAGGCGGCACGCAGCTCCGGGTCCTTGGTGGCCAGAGCCTTGCGTTCGGCCATGGGCAGGTAGAGTCCGCCGCCCACGGCAAATTGAGAGATCATGACGTGGAAGATGGCGATCATGCCGATCACCCAGCCTGAGCCGAGAACTGGAATTTCCCAAAAAGGATAGTTCATTTGCTAGCTCCTAGCTCCTAGCTTCCAGCTTCTAGCTCCGGCTCACTCCTGCTACCAGTTTGTTCCAGTGGCAGAATGAGCTAGGAGCTAGAAGCTGAAAGCTGGAAGCTGTTCTTATCGGATCGTCCAGTAACCAAGGACCGTGGTGAACAGCAATGCGATCACGGCAAACAGGCCGAAGTAGTGGGCAGCACGTCCGCGCTGGCCGCCTTCCTTCTGGGTGTCGTAGAACGGGATCAGAACCCACAGCAGAATGCCCACCGAGAACAGCAGGATGCCGGCAATCTCGCCCGGAGCGCCTTGCAGGAAGGGTACCTGTCCCAGCAGCTTGAGCATCTCAAAGGGACTCATGAAGTACCACTCTGGATGGATGCCCATCGGAGCCGGCGCCAGCGGATCGAACTGTTTGCCCAGCGTCCAAGGGAACACCGACGCCAGCAGCGCCAGAATGTTCAGGCTCACAATCCACATGGCCAGATCCTTGGCCAGAAAGTTCGGGAAGAAGGGCATCGATTTGCGCTCTGCCGCGGGCAGCGCTTCCACGCTGGGCGGAACCGCGTTGCCATACTTCTGCACCAGCCACAGATGGAAGCCGAGCAGCGGAACAAAGATGGCCGGGAGCACCACCACGTGCAGGGCAAAGAAGCGCTGGACGGTAAACTCGCCCACTTCCGTGCCGCCACGCAGCATGTTGGCCACCAGCGCGCCCACCCACGGGATCGACGCCGGAATCT
>Ga0181529_10001224_pt1 | contig 34410 bp, 27 predicted proteins | sample PEATcosm2014_Bin_36_FD_119763 | JGI IMG/M metagenome (GOLD analysis project Ga0181529, IMG submission 119763) | Peatland microbial communities from MTU Mesocosm Facility, Houghton, MI, USA - PEATcosm2014_Bin10_30_metaG | ecosystem: Environmental > Terrestrial > Soil > Wetlands > Peat | place... | reverse complement strand
GCTCGACTATAGTCGAGCGATTCATCCCCTCAACCAACCTACATCAACAGATGTAAACCATCTCCAGAGACAACCTGTAAACCTTGTCCTGGAACTTGACACCCTCGCGTTCGGGGACCGGGGATGCATTGATCGACGCGCTAACCATAGCAGCGCGAAGCGGCTGCCGCACCGCAGGTGCCTGCATGCAATGCCTGAAAGCTGAGAGCTGCACTTGGAAGGTGCTAGCATCAAAGGTGGAACCCATGACGATGCCAGACATACCCCCCCTCGCTCCCCGCGTCCGTTTTGCCCCCTCGCCCACCGGTTATCTGCACGTGGGCAGCGCGCGCACCTTCATCTTCAACTGGCTCTACGCCCGCCACAACCAGGGCACCATGGTCCTGCGCCTCGACGACACTGACGTGGAGCGCAACTCCGACGCCAGTGAGCAATCCATCTTTGAGGGCCTCCGTTGGTTGGGCCTCACCTGGGACGAGGAGTACAAGCAGTCCGAGCGTCTGGCCCTGCATCGCCAGGCCGCCCAGTCCATCTTCGCCAAGGGCCTGGCCTACCGCGACTTCACCCCCGCCCACGCCGGCGACGATACCCAGTCCAACGCCCAAGGCGCCTGGCTTTTCAACCCCGGCATGCGCGAGCTCACCCCGGAAGAGAGCGACCGCCGCGCCGCCGCGGGCGAACCTTTTGCCCTCCGCTACCGTGTCCCCCGTGGGCAGAACTGCGTTCTGCATTTTACCGATGCTGTTTACGGCCAACAAACGAAGGCCGCAGATGAAGTCGAGGACTTTGCCCTGCTACGTTCGGACGGTTACCCCACCTATCACTTGGCCAGCTGCTTTGACGACGCCGATCTGCGCATTACCCAGATCATCCGCGGCCAGGATCATCTCTCCAACACCTTCAAGCACCTGCTTATCTTTGAAGGCCTCGGCGTGGTGGCTCCCCAGTTCGCCCACCTGCCCCTGCTGGTCGCCCCGGACGGCGCCAAGCTCAGCAAGCGCAAGCACGGCCCGGTCGTCAGCGTCACCACCTATCGCGACGCAGGATTCCTGCCCCAGGCCTTTATCAATTTCCTCTGCCTGCTCGGCTGGTCGCCCAAGGATGACAGGGAGTTCATGTCCGTCCGTGAAATCCAGGAAATATTTACGCTTGAAAACGTGAACCGCGCCAACGCCGTGATCAACTTCACCGAGGAAACGCCCTTCGACGCCAAATCCGTGTGGCTGAACGCCGAGCATCTGCGCGCCCTGCCCATCGAGACCCTGGCCAAAGAGATCGAGCCCTTCTTCGCCCCCGCCGGCCTCACCGCCTCGCCCGAAAAGCTGCTGGAAGTCACGCCTCTTATCCGCGAGCGCATCGAACTCCTCCGCCAGGCCCCCGCGGTAGCCGACTTTTTCTTCCTCCAGAAACTCCCAAAGTACGACCCAACGGAGTTGATCCCGCCTAAGGGTGGCGATGTGGTGATGGCGAAGAAGGTCCTCGCATACGCGCTCGAAGTACTGCCCGCGGTCGAGTTCACCCACGACCCGCTGAACGAGGCACTGCGTGCGGCAGCCGCCCATCTTGGTCTCAAGGCCGGGCCCATGTTCCAGCCCATTCGCGTAGCCGTCTGCGGCCGCAAGAATGCCCCGCCCTTGTTTGAAACCATGGCCGTCCTGGGCAAGGAGATCTGCCTGTACCGCATCAAGAAAGCTATTGAGAACCTGGCTACGCTCGGCTAAGCTGACTTGGTACCCTAGATCCGATATCCGGGCTTGGGCTGCCATTCATGGTGGTTGATTGAAATACGGGCCACCGACCCACTATTTCCTTCAAGAATCAAGCCCCATCTACAGCAGGAGGTACCATGACGAAGCTTTCGTTCCAGGATTTTGTCACCGCTAAAGCATCAGAAGTGGAAGAAGCAGCAAGAGCAGAAAAAGCCATCGACTGGAACAAGGAAAAGCAGGACTGGATTACTCACCTGCAGCGCTTGAAGACTGATGTCACCAAATGGCTGGATCCATACAGCGAAACAATCCAGGTGTCGACAAAAACAATACCCCTATCGGAAGAACTGCTCGGAACCTATTCTGCACCGATGACGGTCATCACCATAGGTAAAGATGCAGTCAACCTCGAGCCGATAGGAACTCTTTTAATCGGATCTCGCGGTCGCGTCGACATCAAAGGCCCCAAAGGAACGGCTCGACTTGTTCTTGTCCCTATGAGTTCTACGGGGATTCGGGTGCATGTAGAAGTGCTCGTAAAAGGCCAGAAGCCAAACTCAGCAACTGCGGATCGTCCTCCTTTCAGCGAATGGGTATGGAAGCTGGTAATTCCTCCACCGGCAAACAAGTTTGTCGAGTTGACCGAAGATTCTTTTCAGGAAGTTCTGATGAGAGTAGTCAATGGCTAAGCGGGTAAGCTTTTCCGATCAAGAGCTCGAGTTGGAAAAGATCGCTGCCCATTATGAATCTCTCACTGCAGCGTTGCGCGAGTACTATTCTGCCGCATCGCCATCTTTCCTTGCCAGACATAGCCTTAACACAAGAGCTGAAGTAGAAGAAGAATTGTCACTGCGTCTCGCCGAGGTTGAACACACCAGTTCGCTGAGTATATTGGCAGCAACAGAGGCTGCTTTGCGGATTGACTACCTCATGCGAGCCTACAACAGAAGCCGAGACAGCCTGTCCCGGACCCTGCGCGCTGTATATAGCTTAAGGGAAGAAAAGGCGTCTTTAGAAGACGACATCGTAGCTGCTTGGGCTAGCACGGTAATGCCCAAGCAAATCGCGGGACACTTGAAAGGTGCCTTCAAATACCGCCATTGGCTTGCTCACGGTCGTTATTGGACGCCGAAATTTGGTCAAGTTTACGACTACTACACTGTGTACAGTATCGCAGTAAGTGTTTTCAACATTCTTGAACAATACGAGGAAGGTAACCCCCGATAGATTTCAAGTCGACTGTTGCCGCCGGAGTCCATCGGATGCGCATCAGTTGCCCAGCAGCCGATGGATGCGGGCATCCATCTCAGACTCTTCGACGAACATTCCCAGGTCAGCCTGCTCCACGCCTTTGCACACACCGGCACGGAAGCGTTCGTCCTCTTCCAGCAGATGCAGCGCCGCCTCTTGCACCAGACGCGCAGGCGGAATTCCCTCCACACGGGCGATCTGGCCCAATCGGACTTCCTGCTCGGGAGTGAATTGAACGTCCATAATACGAGTCTGGCAGCGGCTTTCTGCACTGTCAAGCCGCGTTGCCCCTTTTTGAGCCCAGCCCTCCAGTGGGATAATGGTTACCAGCCATGACCAACTCAAGTACGGAAACCACGGAATCGCTCACGCTCAACAACTTCCTCCGCGATCAGATCGAGGAAGATGTCCGCACCAAAAAGTACGGCGATGCCGTCATTCAGACCCGCTTCCCACCCGAACCCAATGGCTACCTCCACATCGGTCATGCCAAGGCGATCTGCATTGATTTTGGCCTCGCCGACGAGTTCGGCGGTAAGACCAACCTCCGCTTCGACGACACCAATCCCGAGAAGGAAGAGCAGGAGTACGTTGACTCCATCATGGCCGACGTTCGCTGGCTCGGCTTTGATTGGGAGCGCACCTGCTACGCCTCCGACTACTTCGATCAGCTCTACGAGTGGGCCCTCAAGCTCATCCAGGCGGGCAAGGCCTACGTGGACGACCTCACCGCCGATGAGATCCGCCAGCATCGCGGCACCCTCACCGAGCCCGGCCAGCCCAGCCCCTTCCGCGACCGCTCCATCGAGGAGAACCTCGCCCTCTTCACGCGCATGAAGAACGGCGAGTTCCCCGACGGTACCCGCGTCCTGCGCGCCAAAATCGACATGGCCTCGCCCAACCTCAACATGCGCGACCCGGTCATGTACCGCATCCTCCACGCCGAGCATCACCGCACCGGCGACAAGTGGTGCATCTACCCCATGTACGACTACGCGCACGGCCAGTCCGACTCCATTGAGCAGGTCACGCACTCCATGTGCACGCTCGAATTCACAGATCACCAGCCCCTCTATCGCTGGTACATCGAGCAGCTCGGCATCTTCCCCTCGCAGCAGTTTGAGTTCGACCGCCTCAACCTGACCTACACCCTGCTCTCCAAGCGCAAACTGCTGCAATTGGTCCAGGAAAAATACGTGACCGGCTGGGACGATCCCCGCATGCCCACCCTCTGCGGCATCCGCCGTCGCGGCTTTACGCCCGAGGCTCTGCGCACCTTTGTCGGCCAGGTTGGCGCCTCGCGCACCAACGGCTCCACAGATATCGAGATGCTGGAGCACTTCCAGCGCGCCGACCTCAACCGCCGCGCCCTGCGGGCCATGGCCGTTCTGCGCCCCATCAAGCTGGTCATCACTAACTTCCCTGAGGGCCAGACCGACCTTTGCGAGGTCCAAAACAACCCCGAAGACGTCTCAGCCGGGACCCGCATGGTTCCCTTCTCCCGCGAAATCTATATCGAACAAGATGACTTCCGCGAAGTTCCTCCGCCCAAGTACTATCGTCTCTCGCCGGGCAAGGAAGTCCGCCTGCGCAACGCCTTCTTCGTCACCGCGCAGAGCGTGGTCAAGGATGCCGACGGCAACGTCACCGAGGTGCACTGCACCTACGATCCGGCCTCCAAGGGCGGCAACTCACCCGATGGCCGCAAGGTGAAGTCCACCATCCACTGGGTCAGCTGCGCGCACGCGCTCTCGGCCGAAGTGCGCATCTACGACAAGCTCTTCTCGAACCCCAACCCCGCTGACTTCCCCGAGGGTGGCAGTTATCTGGACAACCTGAACCCCAACTCGCTCGAAGTCATCCCCGACGCCAAGCTGGAGCCCTCGTTGGCCGAAGCGAAGCTCGGCACCTCCTACCAGTTCGAGCGCGTAGGCTATTTCTGTCTTGACCCTGACTCCACAACCGAGAAAAAAGTATTCAATCGCACCCTGCCCCTCAAGGACGGCTGGGCCAAGATCGAAAAGAAGGCTGGCTCTTAGGCACCTGCGGTGCGCCATTGCAGGTAGCAGCCGCTGGCTTCGCTCGCCAGGCTTCCGGCCTCGATAAGCTCTGCGCAGCGCCAAGAACAACATAGCGCCGACCTCCCGGTCGGCTGTAGGTGCGGGCCTCCTGGCCCGCATTTTTTCTGCACCGTTGCCACAGCCCCATCCCAAAGGCGGGGTGCCCTTGTCCCTTCGCTGTTGGGGAGCACGGAAAGAAGATCCCCGGCACGGCGCGCAGCGCGGCTGCCCGCACGGCAGGTGCCCAATGTGCATCCGTCACATCCACTCCGGCTCATCTGCGCGACAATAGATGCAGTCAACCGATTTCATTCCCGCGCCATTGTGCGCCCCGACGATTTCAAAGGACAAACAATATGTCATTTACTCTCGCCCTCCCCCGCATCGCAATCTCCGGTACCAACGCCATGCACGACGCCGTTGCCGCCCTCGCCCAGCAGGGCGCAAAGTCCGTTCTCCTGCTCACCGACGAGATCCTGCTCAAGCTCCCCGCGGCCCAGCTCCTCCAGGCCCTGCTCAGCCAGCAGCAGATCGCCGTCACCGTCTTCTCGGCCATCGAGCCCAATCCGACCACCCAGACCGTCGAAAAGGCCTTTGCCCAGTTCCAGCAAGCCAAGCCCGACGCTCTCGTCGCCCTCGGCGGTGGATCGGTCATCGACACCGCCAAGTCTGTGCGCATCCTCTCCGCCAACCCCGGCCCCATCAACCAGTACGAAGGCGTCCACCTGGACGTGAAGCCCGGCACGTTCCTGGTCGCCATCGCCACCACCAGCGGCACCGCGGCTGAGGTCACCTCCAACGCCGTCATCACCGACACCCTCCGCCACGTCAAGATGGTCATCATCTCCCCGGCCATCATCCCGGACATCGCCGTCAACGACCCCGTCGCCCTCGCCTCCATGCCCGCCGGAACCACCGCCGCCACCGGCATGGACGCCCTCACCCACGCCGTTGAGGCCTATGTCTCCCGTGGCGCGCACCCGCTCACCGACCACTCCGCGCTGGAGTCCATCCGTGTGATCTCCAAGTGGCTGCCCCGCGCCTTCGATAACGGCCAGGATCTGGAAGCCCGCGAGATGATGGCCCACGGTCAGTATCTTGCCGGTATGGCCTTCAACTCCGCCGGTCTCGGTTGTGTGCACTCTCTTGCCCACCAGCCCGGAGCCACCCACAACCTGCCCCACGGCGTCTGCAACGCCATCCTGCTGCCGGTTGTGGAGGAGTTTAACCGCCCCGCCGCCGTCGCTCGTTTTGCGCGGATTGCCGAAGCCATGGGCGTCGATACCAGCGGCCTGACCGAAGAGAAGGCCTCCCAGGCCGCGCTCGACGCCATCCGCAGCCTCAGCGCCCGCGTCCGCATTCCTGCCGGATTCGCGCAACTAGGCGTCAAGGAAGCTGACATCGAGCAGTGGATAGCCCCCGCCTTGGCCGACCCCTGCACCCCCGGCAACCCCCGCGACCTTACCGCCGACGACGTCCGCGCCCTCTACCTGAAGGCTCTGTAGCGCAATTTGGCCTTGCGGATAGACCACCCTTTCGGCCAGTTCTATCCGCGGATCTATCTTCAAATAGTCTTCTCCTGCTACGACGGAACTCCGCAAACTAATGGGCGATCAGAAATGTAGCCCATGCATGGGCTAGTTCTTCGCCACTACTGTTCTGGATGAAGGCTTCCGTCTTGACCATGCGCCGACTGCGCTCTGCGATCCAGCCGCGCACCTGCAGCACAGCGCCCGGCGGAACAGGCTCCCGAAAACGCACCCGCAGCTCGGCCGTATAGCCAAAGGTTCCGGTGCCCGCCACGGCCTTGGCCATCGATTCATCCAGCACCGTGCTCACAATGCCACCGTGCACCACGCCCCGAAAGCCCACTAGATCGGCCTCCGGCGTCCACTCCGCCGCCCACTGGCCCGCGGCATCGGAATGAAAAAGAAGATGCAGCCCACGCAAGTTTTCCGGGCTGCAGGCAAAGCACTGCGATGGATCGAGCGATTCGTTCATGTTCTTTCTTTGTCCTAAGGATGGCTCGACCAGCCGCGCTTGTCGCCGCTGCGAACGGCCAGTTCAACGTTCGGGATACAGGACGCGATAAGTGCTGTATCCACCGGAAAGATTGCGCGCGTTCAAGCCGTTCTGGGCAAGAATCCGGCAGGCATAGTAAGCACGCTGGCCCACGCCGCAGTTCACCCAGATCTCCCGCGCCACGGGCAGCTCGTTCATCCGCGCGCGCAACTGGCCCAGCGAAATGTTGATCGCGCCAGGAATTGCGCCCGCTGCAAACTCCTGCGGCTCGCGCACATCGAGCAGGAACGCATCGCTGGTTTCAACCTCGCTCCACGCCGCCAACTCCGCATCGCCGCGCACCACATTGGCCGCGATCATCCCCGCAAAATTTACCGGATCTTTGGCTGAGCCATACTGCGGCGCGTAACACAGCTCCGCATCTTCCAGATCGAAGACCGTACCGTTCATCTGGATCGTTGTTGCGATCACGTCGATGCGCCGTTCCACACCCTGCTCGCCCGCGGCCTGCGCGCCCAGCACGCGTCCATCGGAGCGGCGGAACAAGAGCTTGAGGTGAATGGGTTGCGCACCGGGATAGTAGCCCACGTGGTGCCCAGGATGCAGATACACGGCGGCTACGTCCTTAACGCCCGCCCGCAGCAGCGACTTTTCTGTAGCGCCGGTAAGCGCTACGGTGAAGCCAAAGAATCCGCAGACCGCTGTGCCCTGCGCGCCACGATACTTCGAATCTCTTCCGCAGAGCACGTCGGCCACAATGCGTCCCTGGCGATTGGCAGGGCCAGCAAGCGCCACCATGCCTAGCTCGCCGGTGACAAAATTGGAAAGCTCCACCGCATCGCCCATGGCCCAGATGTGCTCGTCGCTGGTCTGCATCTGGTTACTCACCGCAATGCAGCCACGCGCGCCCAGCTTGAGCCCGGCATCAACAGCAAGCCGCGTCTCTGGCCGCACCCCGATGGCCAGCACCACAATGCCCGCATCAAAACTTGCGCCCGACTGCGTGTGGACGCGCAAGCCGCTCTCTGTCTGCTCAAACGAGGTGACCGCATCCCCCAGCGCCAGCGTGACGCCCTTGGCCTCCAGCCGTTGCCGCGCATACTCCGCCATCTCCGGGTCGAGCGGCGGCATCACCTGCTTGGCCAACTCCACAATGGTCACGGCCAGGCCGCGATGCGCAAGGTTCTCCGCCATCTCCAGACCGATGAAGCCACCGCCCACCACCACTGCGGTGGAGGGCTTGCGGTCGTCCAGCCATGCGCGGATCGCACGACTGTCTGGCACAGTCCGCAACGTAAAAATACCGGGGAGATCAACGCCCGGCCAGTTGGGGCGGATGGGCAAAGCGCCGGGCGAAAGCACCAGCTCGTCATAGGCCTCAGTGGACTCGCAGCCAGTGGCCACATCCTTCACGCGGATGGTATGCTTCGCGCGATCAATAGCCACCACATCCGCGTTAATCCTGACATCGATGTTGAAGCGCTCGCGAAAGAGCTGAGGCGAGGCCAGCAGAAGCTTGGCCTCATCCTGGATCACGTTGCCAACGTAGTAGGGCAGGCCGCAGTTGGCAAAGGAAACATACGGCCCACGCTCGAAGACAACAATCTCAGCTTGCTCATCCAGCCGGCGCAAACGCGCCGCGCAAGTCGCGCCGCCCGCCACGCCCCCAACAATCAACACTCGTCGCTTCATTTCGCAGTTTCCTCATCTCCCTTAAGCCCCAGCGCGCGAAAGAGGCTCAAGGCCGGACACCTGTTGGTGAGGGCGGACTACGGCGGATTGAGGCCCACAATGGCCGTCAACCACAGCTACTTATCCGAGACATCGTGGGCCAGCACCAGCGAGATGAGTATAACAAGACCCGCCATCAGGCGCGGTGCGTGTTCTACCGTCATTCAGTTTCGCCGGCAGTGCTCGGAGCGCTTTCCATAGGTTGCAAATCAATGGTGATCTACAAGCCCGCCACCCAATTGGTGCCGCCAGAACTGGTGAGAGTGTGGCGATCATTCTCCCCGTTGGCGTACGCATTCACATGCGGCTCGGTAGCTGCTTGCCACCCACTTCTGGTTGCCTCTGACGCAACGCCAACCGCCGCAGACCTGCTATTTGGGATCCACGGCGTCGCGTGGAAAGTTGATCTCCACATCCTCCGTGGTCTGGTCGTTGGCAGCCTCAAACCGCCATTTCTCCACCGCCGCCTGAGCCGCCTCCAACAGCACGTGTTCGCCCATGACAAAGTTGGCGGCCTTTACCAGCCCCGAGGGCGAGACCACAACGCTCAGCAGCACCGTTCCGGCAATCTTCATGCGCTTGGCAATGGGCGGGTATTCCGGACGTACCCGGGATAGAACCTTCCGGTCAGCAGCGTGGACTGAAGGCGAAAAGAGCAGAAGGATGAAGACGACAAGCAGAGCGTACACTGCCCGTTGGTAGAAGCTTGCATTCGAAGACTTGCGAACGATCATGCGGGGCTCCAATAAGGATGAGATATTTCTCATATCGGCTCCTCCCCGCTCAGCATCCGTTAAGATCCGGTTACTCTACCGTTATGCGGTGCACCTTGTAGAGCCCTCCCCGCTTTCCCCGCCCACGGCAATCCGTTACAGTAGTGTCAACGTGATTATTAATCTTGCCAGACGCGCGCACGACCACAACTGGGAGCTCGACCCCATCACCCGTTCGCTGCTCGATACGGACTTCTACAAGCTACTGATGCTGCAGTTCATCTGGAAGAACTTCCCCCAGACGCAAACCGCCTTCACCTTGCAGAACCGGATGCCCTCGGTGCGTTTGGGCGAGATGATCGAAGTCCACGAGCTCGAAGAGCAGCTGACCGCGGCCAAAGAGCTGCGTTTTCACAAATCGGAACTGATCTGGCTGGCCGGCAACAGCTTCTACGGCAAGCGCGGCATCTTTGAGCCGGCCTTCCTGGAGTGGCTGGAGAACGACTTCGCGCTCTCTGACTATGAGCTAACCATTGAAGACGGCCAGTTCAATCTGCGCTTCAGCGGGCCATGGACGGCAACCACGCTGTGGGAGATCTACGCGCTCACCATCATCGACGAGCTGAAGACCCGCGCCAGCCTGAAGCGCTTGAGCGAGCTCGAACTCGACATCCTCTACGCGCGCGCCAAAACCCGGGTCTTTGAAAAGATGGAGCGGCTGCGCGACGTACCCCGGCTCAGCGTGAGCGACTTTGGCACCCGCCGCCGCCACAGCTTCCTCTGGCAGGAGTATGTTGTAACCGCCATGGCCGACGTGCTGGGCGCAAACTTCACCGGGACCTCCAACACTTATCTGGCCTACAAGCACGATCTTGAAGCCATGGGCACCAACGCCCATGAGTTGCCCATGGCGCTGGCGGCCATGGCCACCTCGGACGAGGAGTTGCAGCAGGCCCAATACCGCCTGCTTGACCTCTGGCAGCAGAGTTATCAGGGTGAGTTGCTCATCCTGCTGCCAGACACCTACGGCACCACGCAGTTTCTGGCCGGCGCGTCCGACTGGGTGGCAGACTGGACCGGTCAGCGCATTGACAGCAAAGACCCCTTCACGGCCGGCGACGAGTACATTACATGGCTGGAACAGCATGGCCGCGACCCACGCCAGAAGCGGCTGATCGCCTCCGACGCGCTCGACGTGGATCAGATTCTTGCCCTCCACGCCTACTTTGGAGGCCGTCTGCGCAATGGCGCGCAGCCCCACGAGTTCCATCGCGCGGCGGACTTCAACGACGCCAGCCGCTGGGCCGACGAACGCCGCATCCGCTTCAGCGCCGGTTGGGGCACCTTGCTCACCAACGACTTCCGTGGCTGCAATCCCCAGGGCAGCGAGGACTTTGATCCGGTGAGCCTGGTCTGCAAGCTGACGGAAGTGGATGGCCGCCCCGCCGTCAAGCTCTCCGACAACTACCTCAAGGCTCTGGGCGACCCCAGTGAAGTGGAGCGCTACCGCCGCATCTTCGGCACCGCGGGCGTGGCTGAGATTCCGGTCATCGCGTAACCATCCGCGCAGTCATGATCAGCTTCCAGCCAGGCCTCACCCGCCACCAAAAGTAACCCTGCAACTGGAAACAACAGCGCCCCGCGATCCCCACGAATTGCGGGGCGTTTTTGTTAGGCAGCTCCGCGCGCATTCCTCCAACCTGTCGTATGCTGATCAACAGGTTCACACCATGCCCCACAGCTCGCTCCCCGCCGGTTACGCATTCGCGTTGCGCCAGGAACTGCTGGCTCGCAACGCCGCGTGGGCACGGGGACGCGCGCACGTGGAGAGCTACGGCAATCCTCCCGTCATTGTGTATGAACCCGACAAGGACCGGCACGGCAACTTTTTCGATCCTGCCTACCAGGCCATCTGCGCCCGGCAGCCATGGCTTCAGCGCCTGGACAAGGTGCATACGCAAGGCGAGCGTTCCCTGCCCCGGCCTGCGCTCGATCCACATCGCAAGTGGCGCGAACTCGACTCCTCCACCAGCTCCGATGCGCTGCTGATGAATATCTTCTGCGCGCCTCAGGTCTGCGCCTCATCCACGGTGCGCTCCATGCTGGGCGTGGAATCGGATGCACCCGATCCCGTCTTCGGCTGGAAGGCGCAGGTGCCGCTGGCCAACGGCCGCTCGGATCGCACCGAAGTTGACATGCTCTGGGGTTCGCTGCTGGTGGAGTCCAAACTCACGGAGACAGACTTCCAGAACCGCTCCGCGAACCTCGTGGAAGCCTACCTCGACTTCGATGAGGTCTTTGATCCCGAGTTGCTGCCCCGCACCGCGATTCCGCTGGCGCGCCCTCGCCGCTCCAGCGAGTACGTCGAGAACCTCTCCCAGGAATTTGAAAGCGATTTGGGCGATCCGGAGGGCTTTGCGCACATCGATCCACTGGTCAAACCACCCACCGAACCCGGCTACGCCAGCTATCAACTGCTGCGCAACGTGCTTGCGGCAGCAGCCACCGGCGCCAGCTTCTGCGTGCTGCACGATGCGCGTCGGCCGGACCTGGCGGAGGCGTGGTTCCAGGTGATGGCCGCAGTCCGCTCAGCTCAGGTGCGCACCCGCCTCAAGGTGCTCACCTGGCAGGAGCTGTCCACCGCCCTGCCTGAAGATTTGCGGCTCTTCCTCGATCTCAAGTACGGCATTGTGCCGCCTGGGCACCCAACCACTCCGCTCAACGAGATCGCCAAGTCTTTGACCGGTTGATTCTGAACCGCTGTTGGGTGCCCCAGGTCTCGATTTTGAGACCTGGGAAGCCGAAATGCCAAGGTGCAAATTCACGCGGTCAAAGACCCAGCGATCCGGCCCTCGGATAAAGGCCCCGTGCCACATTATTTCGCGTTCTTTGCGGAAAAGGTGGGCTTTAGCCCCTGCGGCACGCTTTCTGGGGTTTCAACCTGAAATACCGAGTTTTTCCGCCGCCGGTTTAGCCGCTGAAGAACTGCAATTCCTCGAACAACAGCTAAAGCCCTGAGACCTTTTGTTGCTAGTGTCGGCACAACTAAAGCCGTGCCCCGACGCTTCTTGCTTCCACAATAGAATCCAGCAAGAGGCTCAGGATGTCTATCTTCTGGGCCTGGTCAGCAAGGGCCGGAGCCGTAAGGGCTAGAGCAAGAAAAAGCCATGAACAGCGGCAATCGATGCTCTGCATCCGCAATTGGCCGCGTTCAACGTCAAACCTTTGCGCCCACCTGGAAATAGATCGAATAACGGTCGTGCAGCACCTGATAGAGAGGCCGCAGTTCCATGGTTTCCAGTTGCCCGGCGGTCTTGAAGCCCAGCGGCTCCCCGGTCTTCTCCACCCACTCGCCGTTGCCGTCTTGAATGCGCGGCAGAACCGCATCGCTCAACATGCCATTACGAGCGGAGCTGGCCGCTCCGTACATCATCTCCGTCGTCAGACCCTCTCGGCCCATCAAGGCCGCCAACACCAGCGGCCCGTACATCATCGCCCTGGCCGCCGGATTGCCGGGCAGATTGGCGGCATGGAAGTGCATGGGCAGCGCAATCTGTATCCGGTCTTCCGACTGCCAGGTCCGCTCCAGTTCCACGTAGCCGTTGCCCAGAGTCTTGGGCTGCTCCGCGATCCCGTTCACGCGCACCTTTGCGCCCACGCACCAATACGGCGTACGCACCCGGATGGCCAGCCGCACCGGATGCACGGCCTGCACAATCAACTCCGTGGACTCTTGCTCCGGGAAGTCGGTCAACTGCGTTAGCCGGACTCCGCGTTCATGCCAATCCAGCTCGCTGGCGGCAAACTGATTCACGTAGATCCCGCGCTCGTCGTGGAAGTAGATCGAGTCAGCCAGCTTGGCAAACTCTTCCACGCCCGTTCCCGTACAGCACCAGAAGGTGTCAAACGGCGTGCCAAAGGTCTTCCAGTAGCCCGGCGCGGTGGACACGTAGTACATCAGCATGCCGTGCTCGTCCTGCGTGCCCATGCGCAGGTTCCACAACAGCCGCTCGTAGTAGTCCATGTAGCGCGCGTCCGCGGTCCAGCCAAACAAATGCCGCGTGAGCTTCATCATGTTGTAACTGCAGCAGCACTCCTGGGCATCGGGAACCAGCTGATTGGAGAGGTCGTCGGCCTTGTGCCAGCCTTCGGCATCGTTCTTGCTCATAGGCACGGTGGCGCTGGTACCACCGGTGCAATAGGCATGGTGGTTGGCAACCATCTGCCAGAAATTCTCCGCGATATTCCGGTAGCGCGCGTTGCCTGAAAGCTCGAAGCCGCGCGCCGCGCCAATCACCTTGGGGATGTTGGTGTTGGAGTGGTGGCCGGCCAGCTTGTCGGAGTTTGCCGCCAGCGGATCGAAGAAGGCCTTGTGCTCAAAGCGGAAGCCCAGCTCGAGGAAGCGTTTTTCGCCGGTCACGCCGTACAGGTTGAACAGCACCTCGTTCATGCCGCCGTGTTCCACCGTCTGGATCTCAGCCCACTCCTCGGGCGCAATCGGCTCAACCCATTTGCCCACCCAATCCGCCATGCCCACGCACACATTCAAGGCCTGCATGTTGCCGCAGTAAACATACATATCCAGCAAGCCGGCCATGATCTTGTGGAAGGTGTAAAATGGCGCCCACACCCGTTGGTGGGCGCGCAAACGATCATAAAAGCTGGCCGGATACGCGCCCAGATAGCCATCCGCCCGCTGACACGCAGCCAGTTCCTCCACCAGCGCGTTGGCCTTTTGCCGCAACGGTTCATCGCCGGTGGCGGTGACCATCAGCGCACAGGCTGAGAGGTAGTGTCCGCCGGCAAAGTGGCCCCGCAGCTCGCCTGCCGGAGCCTCCCAACCACCCAGCGGAGCCGCCGTGGAAGTTATGCCCGCCGTCAGACGGAAGCTATGCAACAACCGCTCGTTGGGCAGCATGTAGAGATAGACGCGCGTACGTTCCTGCGCCTCCCGCAGCGGCCCATGGAGAAGCTTCACCTGGCGCAACGAGAAAGGACGAACCTTCCACGGAGCTACCTCATAACCCATGTGATTGGCAGCACGCTCAACCTGGGCCTCAGGATCCTGCGCAAGGGCGCGAAGGCCGCTTCCACCTGCCAGCCCCATACCCGCCAAAGCTGTAGCCGACTCCATAAACTTCCGCCGCGTGATCATATTTATCTCGCAATCTTTCTATGCGAGCCAGTCTACACCCGCTTTTTCCTACAGGAAAGCACTGAATGAATAGCTCTTCGAGAATTCCAACCCCGCCAGTTTCTAACTCACCGGAAGACTCGCGAGTTTCGGGGTCTCTGGCAAAGCCGTTTCACCCTTGCCTAGCCGGTCGCGATCAGCAGAGATGCAGAGGCGAGCTGGACACCACCACCTCGGAGAGAAAAAGGGCGAGCCGAGGTCTTCGTCGGCTCGCCAACACGAGGAGGTTGATCCGTAATGACTACAGGTCAAAGTGCGTGCCTGAACTGCACACACCAGACGTCGAGCTCGCGATCAAGCCGGAACGCCACAGAAGGCGGAGGCGAAGATTCGCTCCGCATCCTTCTGGTTCATCTCGCGAGGATTATTTTTCATCAGGCGCGTAACGCCTAGGCCGGCAGCGGCAAGCCACGCGGTCTGGCTGGCATCCACACCCAACGCGGAAAGCCGCATCTCCAGGCCGGTTGCGCCAATCAGCTTCCAGAGCGTGGCGGTGCCTGCCAGTGCCGTGGCATGAGCCGTGGCCTGCTGCTCCGCGCCCAGGGCGAGTGCCACGGCGGCAAATCGCTCCGGCGCTGCGGACAGATTGAAGTGCATCACGTGCGGCAGCAAGATGGCGTTGGCGTGGCCGTGAGGAATATGAAATGCGCCGCCCAGCGGATAGGAGAGCGCATGCACCGCGGCCGTGTTGACAGGGCCCAGGCATAGCCCGCCATACAAACTGCCGAGCATCATCTTTTCCCGCGCGACAAGCGACGAGGGCGTATGCACGGCCTCTTCCAGCGTGCTGGCAATGAGGCAAATGCCTTCCAGAGCCCACACATCCACCACCGGATGCGCGAAGCGATTGGTGTAAGCCTCAATGCAATGGGTGAGCGCGTCCAGCCCGGTGGCCGCGGTGACGGCGGGCGGAACGCTGAGGGTCAATTCCGCATCCACAAAGGCCGCGTCAGGAACCAGGAAGGGACTTACAACGCCCTTCTTCAAACTGTCCGCCTCATCCAGAAGAATGGCGTTAGGCGAGACCTCCGCGCCCGTGCCCGCTGTGGTGGGAATGGCGACCAACAGCGGCGTGCGGCCTTGCAACAAGCCGATGCCGAAAACCTGATGGATATGCTGTTCCCCGCTGAGCAATGCCGCCACCAACTTGGCCACATCAATGGCGCTGCCTCCCCCAAAACCGATCACGGCATCGGGCTGGAAGCTTTGCGCGCGCGCAAGAATGCGCTGAAAACCAGCGACCGTGGGCTCGGCTTCAATGCTGGACTCGACCTCGACCGCATCGACGCCAGCCAGCAATTCCTGTGCGTGAGCAACGCCGAAGGGTGGCGCCACCAGGAAGGCACGACGCACACCGCGCGACGCCAGATACTGCGCGCACTGCGTGCGGCAGCCACTGCCGATGACGAGATGCGGCACTTGCAACAAGGTTACGGTGTTCACTACTTGACTCCCAGAGCAGCACGCTTTTGCGCAAGCAGATTGCGCGCGGTACCGAGCGCATCGCCGGCCGCGGCCTTCAGGCAGGCAATATCGTTGGTGCAAAACAGAAGATCGACCCCCGCATCGATCCAGAAGGGATAGTCGGCTGGAGCGCAGGCGGTGGCCACCAGCTTGTTGTGCTGGCGAGCAGAGGCGATAATGCGGCGGCCCGCGTCCTTCACATCTTCGTGACCCGTGTTGCCGGGATGGCCGAGACTCGCGGCCAGATCCGCGGGGCCAATGAACAGGTCCACATCGGGTACAGCGGCCAGATCGTCCAGCCGCGCCAGTCCAGCAGCGGACTCGATCTGCGCCAGCAGGCAAAGGTCGGTGTTGAGCTGTTGTTGCTCGTCGGCAACGCTGTTCACAATACCGTAGTTGAGGGCGCGCGAGACGCTGAAGTAGCCGCGTTCGCCCTGCGGCGCAAAGCGTGCGTACTGCAGCATCTGGTGCATCTGGCTGGGCTCTTCCACCATGGGCACGTCGATGATGTCCGGCCCGCATTCAGCGGCTTTGAGCACGCTTTCGCGGCGCGTATCCGGAATGCGGATCATGGTGAGCATGTTGTGCCCGGTGGCCATGCGGCACAGATCAGCAGCCTCGGCAAAGGTGATGGGCGCGTGCTCCATCTCAATCCAGATAGCTTGATAACCAAGGTGGGCGCAGATCTCCAAAAATATGGGATCGTAAAAATAGACCGCGGCACCCAGCAGAGGTTGACCGTTGTTCTCAGCGAGCGCTTTGCGTAGACGATTCATGGTGTGCACTCCGTCGTGCGATTGGATTTGTGAAGCTGACGTTGAACGGCCAGCCATGACCAAAGCGTGTGGCCGCTGCTTGAGGCTTCGCGACGAAAGACAAACGATGCGAGCAGGCCAGTTACAAGCAGCAGCAGGTTGCCGATGGCGCCGATCGAGAACTCGTGCCATGGGTAGTTCCATTGGTGCAGATTCAGCGTGTGGCCGCCGCTCATGGTGAGTGTGGCCCAGGTCGTGAAGATGAGGTTGGCAACGATGCCTACTGTGGCCGCGGCCTTGCCCGCGCGATGACTTAGAAAGGCCAGCAGGAAAAGCCCTGCCAGGCCGCCCGCGACGATCGCGGTAATGGTGTAATAAAGCGCCAGCGCGCTGCCCTGCGTACTGGCCAGTTTGAGGGCCACTACGATGGCCAGCAGGCCGCAGATGGCAATGGAACTTTTTCCGACGCGGAGCCTGCGGGCATCGGTGTGGCGGGGGAAACACTGCGCGTAAAAATCTTCCGTGATGATGACCGCGAGGCAGTTCAGATCGGAGGCCAGCATGGACATGGCGGCGCCGAACAATGCCGCCAGGAAGAGACCCGCAAGGCCTAGCGGCATATGCGTCACCATGTAGTGCGGAAAGATCTGATCGGTCTTGGTGATGGAGGTCGGCAACACTTCGCCGCTGAACTTGTAAAAGGCCCACAGCAGGCTGCCGATCAGCATGAAGGCTGTCCATGCCGGCAGGCAGAGCCATGCTCCCATGTTGATGCCACGCATGGCTTCGCGATCCGTGCGCGCGGCCAGATAGCGCTGCACCACGGTTTGATCGGCAGTGTACTTTTGCAGATAGAAGAAGAAGCCGTAGAGGGCCAGGGTCCAGAACGTGGGCGCGCCAAGATTGAAGTGCGGGCTGCCCAGCGCCATCTTGTGGTTGGCAACAATTGCGCCGATCATCCGCGAGGCGGGCACGGGACTGGCGAAGAGCAGAACGCCGATGGTGACGGCAATGCCGCTCCACAACACAAAGCCCTGCAGCACATCGGTCCAGATCACCGCTTCAAGGCCGCCAATCAATGTGTAGAAGATGGTGATGACGCCCAGCACAACGACGATGCCGGCAATGCGCCATCCGGTGATGCCGGAGACGGAAAGCGCCAGCAGATAGAAGACGAAACCCATCTTGGAGAAGTGGCCGACGGCAAAGGCCAAGGACGCATACATGCGCACCGGAAGCCCGAAGCGCTGGCCGAAGTACTCGTAAACGCTCATGGAGACAGCGTGCCGAAAGAAGGGAATGACCACGCGGCCGATCAGCGCCACCACGGCAACAAACATGATGCCCGGAACCAGCAGATTCCAGTCACCCGCATAGGATGCGCCGGGATAAGCGATGAAGGTGACGCTGGTGATGATGGTGGCCAGCAGCGACATGCCCGCGGCCCAGCCGGGGATGCTGCGCTCGGCAACAAAGTAACGCGCAGTGGTGGTTTGGCGGCGCGCCGTGCGCAGCCCGATGGCCGCAAGCGCAGCCATGTAGATCATCACCACTGTAACGTCTTGCCAATGCACTTAGACGGCCTCCCCGGTGGAGGCCAGAGCGCGGCGCCCCTCGGCCATGCGCACGGCAAGCCGCATGGCGGCCTTCATGTTGCGCGCGTCCGCCGCATTTTTGCCCGCGATATCAAAAGCGGTTCCGTGATCCACCGAAGTGCGAATGATGGGAATGCCGAGTGAGACGTTGACGGTCTGTTCAAAGTCGATGAGCTTCATGGGAATGTGGCCCTGGTCGTGATACTGCGCAACGATCAGATCGAATTCGCCGCGCAGGGCGCGCACATAGGCCGTATCGGGCGGCAGCGGGCCAGTGCAATCCAGGCCACGAGCGATAGCTTCCGCAATGGCCGGCTCAATCACGTCGTGCTCCTGGGTGCCAAAGAGTCCATGCTCGCCGGCGTGAGGATTCAGGCCCATGACGCCGATGCGTGGAGTGCGGCGCAGCATCAGGCGCAGCGCTTCGCTGCCCAACTCGATGGTGCGCAAAACCCGCTCGATCGTGACATGGCAGGCCTGTTCCAGCGGCACGTGGGTGGTCACATGGATGGTGGAGACGCGATCACTGGCCAGCAACATGCGCGACTCCGTGGCATGGCAGAGCTCGGCAATGTATTCGGTATGACCGGTAAAGTGCGTGCCGCCCAGCGTCACGGCTTCCTTATTAAGAGGAGCGGTGACCATGGCGGCCGCTTCGCCGTTGAGGCACATGAGCGTGGCGCGGCGCACATACTCCACCGCCGCCGCGCCGTAGCCCGCGCGCAGCTGGCCAAACTCGATGGCGCCCATGCCGGTGAGCTGGCCGGTGGGTAGATAATCGCAGCCCACATCGGCCGGATCAATGTCCATCAGAGTGCCCGCGGCTTGGAGAGGCTCTTGGTCGCCGATGACAATCCAGTCCGCGAGGGCCGCAATGTCGTGGTCAGCGAGCGCTTTGAGGACAACCTCAGCACCCACCCCGGCTGGATCTCCAATGGTGATTGCAATGCGTTCTTTCATGCCCTGATCCTTTGGCTGAATTCCGCGCTCCTGCGCAGCGACTCCGGCGTGCCGAAGCCGCCCGATTTGGTGATGACCAGCACGCCGTCGGCCAAGCCACCTTGCACAAGACTCCACGGTATGCCCTGCTCCACTTGGCCGCCGATTTTGAGCGCGACGGCATGAAGAGCTTCTAATACAAAAGCAGCCGTGTCACCGCCGGTCAACAGCAGAGAGGTGATGGGCGGCTGGTCCGCGTTGTGGAGCCGATGCCAGAATCCACGCAGCGCATCCTCTGTAACGCGGCTCCAATCCATCTGCAGAAAACCGCAGGCAAACTCCGGCACCACCGCGGCATCCATAGAGACCTCAACGGCAGACGCGGCCAGTTGCTGCATCTGCGCCAGGGTAACCGGATGATCGGTGCCGCAGACCACCAGCGTTCTGCCCGGACGAACGGGAAGCACAGGCTGCACCGCGCGGCCGGAGCACCCAGCCGCCAGATGTTGCGCAACGGCCGCGGCCAAACCTGCCGATCCGGACCACAAAAGCCGAAGCCCGAGGCCTGCGGCTGCCTCAACAAGATTGTTGAGATCTTGCGGGGTGACGGCATCGCAAATCCAGAGGTTCCGCCCAGCGGAATAAGCGTCGGAGAGTCCAGAGCGCAGGGAGTGGGCCGGAGCGGCTGGGAGGATTTCCACTTGAGTACGAATGGATGCGGGAACGAGGGAGGCGAGGCTAATCTCCGTGTCCTGGCCACTGAAGTCGGTGACGTGAAGCTGGCCCTGGCGCACCACCCGACCAGCGCCGGGAAAGGCTGGCGCAAAGACGATGGCGTCGCAGGAGGCGCGGCCGGCGATGGCTTCCATCTCTGCCCCTGGGTTGCCGCGGCCAGCCGAGTCCACCTTGTGGAAGATGTTTGCAGCATTGAAGTTATGCATCCGCTGTAGGTCCTGGATGCACTCCGCCGCCGGTTGGGGCGGCAGGTTCCGGGTGTGGGTCACGACGGCGACTACATCGGACGCCACGACCACTTCCGGAAGCTCGTTCTGGAGCAGAACGGACGCCGTAAACCCTTGATTCACGAAGCCGAGACAGGCGTCGCAGGCACCGGTAAGGTCGTCCGCGAGGAGCAGAACCGAACCTGAGGCGAGGTTCTCCGGCAACCCGGTCCGGGAAGGATGGCTGGCGGCAGGCCCTGCGTCGAATTGAGGCTCGGAGATGTTCATTCCTGTGTTATTGCCAAAATAATACATTTATTTTTACAGACTTGCCAAGGAGATCAGAAATGTTGTGCCAGAGGGGACCCCGCGGACTGCTGGATCTGAAAAGGAGGGGAGGTAGCGGGTCGGCATCCGAGAATATTTTTTGCTACGTGAAAGTTACATGGCCAAAGTGAATACGTCTACAATGTTCGAGAGGCTTGGAGCGTAGTTGCCAAGCACCTAATTCCGCAGGGGGAATCCAACTGATGCCACGCACAGGCCAGGGCGACGCACCAAAGAGTGAGAAGGTTGTACGGCGCAGGATTCCGCAATGGGCGTTGCACTCCAAGGATACGGACAGCTCCAACGAGCAGTATTTGCTGCGTTCGATTGGGCGCGCGATCGATGTTCTGAACACGTTTGACGGAAAGCAACCTCTTGCTTTGAAAGAAGTTAGCCAACGCACCAAGCTTTCAGAGTCGACCGCGTTCCGGGTCCTGCTGACGCTGGAGCGGAACAACTATCTGGTGCAGCAGATGGACGGAACCTATCAACTTGCGCCCAAGTTGCAGGTTGGCTGGCAGATGGAAAACGCCCGGGTTTTGCGCGAGAAGGCGCGGCCGGTGCTGGAGCATCTGGCCAACCGCTTCAATGAAACGGTGAGCTTTGCGTGCATGTTCGACGACCGGATCCAGGTGTTGGACTGCGTGGAGACCTTCCACGAGATCCGCATCTCGAACCGGGTTGGCCGGGTGCTTCCTCCCCATTGCAGCGCCATGGGCAAGGCCATTACGGCGTTCCAGGATCGGCAGTTAATTGACAGAATCCTTGAGGTTTACGGGCTATTTCCGCGCACCCCGAACACCATCGTCGACAGAAATAAACTCTTTCAGGAGTTTGAGTTGATCCGCCAGACCGGGGTGGCCTATGACCGCGAGGAGTCGGTGCTGGGCGGGCTGTGTATTGGCGCCGTGATCCGGTTGGAGGGACAAATTCCGGTGGCGGCGCTGAGCGTTTCCACGCCCTTGGCCCGTATGACGGGAACCCGCGAGCAGGACACCCGGGATGCGATTCTGGAATCCGCCAAATCCATCGCGTTACTCCTTTAGAAACAGCATAATACAAGTTAGAAAAGGAGAGTGGCCGGATTCCACGGCCGCTCTCCTTTTATTTTCGAGAGTGGAGCCTGGGTTGGATTTCCAGAGCCGAATCTGGCAATCTCGGGGGCACACGCCCCATAGCGTCCAGATAATTGTTATTCTCCGGCAACTGTTTTCATTGTTCTTGACAATAACGTGAACCGATGTGTAGCGTTAACTCGAAATTCTCGTTTTCTCTTGAAGCAATTTTTGAAACCCTGCTTCTTTGGGAACGTTTTGGAGGCTATGCATGAAACGAATTCTATGGTTCTCGCTTGTGTTTCTGTTGGTGTGCGCTAGCGCGCATGCGCAGAACATGCGCGGATCGATCAGCGGTCAAGTAACGGACCCGACGGGCGCCGCTGTGGTGAACGCGAAGGTAACCGTCCTGAGCGCCGATACCGGCGCAGTGACGGATACCGTATCCCGTCAAGATGGTTTGTACAACGCGCCCGGTCTTATGCCGAGCAATTACATTGTGATCGTGAAGGCCGCGGGCTTCAAGGATTTCGATCGCAAGGGCATCACGTTGCAGACGCAGCAGAACTTGACGGTCAACATCAAGCTGGAAGTAGGCAGCGCCTCCGAAGTGGTGACGGTGACCGAGTCCGCACCCCTGATCGACACGGCAGACGCCTCCTCGGGCCAGATTCTGACCGCCGAGGAAGTGCAGAGCCTGCCCAGCAACGGCAGCTCGGCGCTGGGCTTTGCGCGCATTGAGTATGGCGTGGTGGCCAAGGCCAAGCATGCCGGCGGCAACGAGCGCCCGATCGACAACTCGACGGTGGACGACTTCAGCCTGGGCGGCGGCAACTCTTCGTCGAACGAGCTGCTGCTGAACGGCGTAACCAACATGCAGGACAGCTCGCGCACGGCCGGCTTCAGCCCCGCGCTGGACTCGGTAGATGCGGTCCGCGTGGACCTGTTCGGCGCCAACGTGCAGTATGGCGACACCTCCGGCGGCACGGTGAACATTACTACCAAGGGTGGCACCAACCAGTACCACGGTTCGTTGCGCGAAGTTTACGAGGCAGCGGGCTGCTCCGCTCTGACTGGCAGCACGTATGTAAGCCGCTCGGGCAACAACTGCTCGTGGATGTCGGCAACTCCGTGGATTACCAGCACGAGTCGCGCAGGCAGCACGACGCCACCGGCGACGCACTTCAACCAGTACAGCGCCTCACTGGGCGGACCGGTATTGATCCCCAAGGTCTTCAATGGCCACAACAAGGTGTTCTTCTTTTATTCCTACGAACGGTGGGTAGGCGAACAGCCGCCGGCCTCGACCACTGGCGCGGTTCCCACGGCACAGGAGCGGCTAGGCGATTTCTCGGCTCTGTACAATCTGGCTCCTGCCGATCAGCTCTATAACCCCTATACACCCAAGGGAACGCAGACCAACTACACCCGTACCGCCATTCCCAGCAACTGCCTGACGGCGAGCTCTCCGAACTGCGCTACAGCCAACACAGGGTTGACGCTGAGCCCGATTGCGCAGGCGTACCTGAAGTTGGTGCCGACGTCCAACACCACCGGCCTGGCCGATGGTGAAAACAACTACACCACGTTTACCCCTACCACCACCGATTATCGCTCCCACATGGGGCGCATGGACTATAATGTCACCGCCAACGACAAACTGTTTGGCACCGCCTATCGCAGCAAGGTTCTGGGGACGGCCAGCAACTACTTCCACAACCCGCTGACCGGCACCATTAGCGACACCATCATGGCCGGTGTACTGGTGGAAGAGGTTCACACCTTCTCGCCGAAACTGGTGCTGGACGCGCGCGGCAGCCTGACCCGCTATGACTTGAGCAACAGCGTAACCAGCCAGGGCATCAGCCCGACCAGCTTGGGCTTCCCCGGTTATCTTGCCGCCAACTCGACGGCGCTGGCAATTCCCGTGGTCACGTTGTCAGACACCACCGCCCTCAACTACAGCAGCGCGCCGCGCGGTTCAACCGGTATTGAGAACTTCGACACGGTGCAGTACTTCTCCACCCTGACTTGGCTCTACCACACCCACAGCATCGTGGCCGGTACCGACATCCGCGCGCTGAAGGGCTCGTACCTGAAGCCGAGCAACGCCGACGGAGGATTCACCTTCGGCAAGGGCGGTCCCATGACCTCCGGCTCGGCCGGCGCCGCACAGACCTTTGGCAGCTCGCTGGCATTGTTCATGCTGGGCATTCCCACCGCCGGTTCTGAGAACATTGCCGAGTCCTTCCAGTACAACAGTTGGCTGGATGGCGCCTTCCTGCAAGACGACTGGCGGCCGATTCCGAACCTGACCATCAGCTACGGTCTGCGCGTGGAGCACGAGGTTCCGGTGAACGAGAGCCAGAACCGCATCGTTGCCGGCTTCGACCAGACATCGGCCAACGGGATTACGGCGAATGCCGAATCTGCGTATGCCCTCAAGCCGGGCTCGATGCTGTCTGCCAGTGGGTTCCTGCCGGTGGGCGGCGCGGTGTACGCGTCGCCTTCGCTTCGTCACCCGTACCACACCGCGCCGCTCTATTGGAGCCCGCGCATCGGTATTTCCTGGGCGCCAGAGTCCCTGAAGGGCAAGGGCGTGGTACGACTCGGCTTCGGTATCTACAACAGCCCGTTCAACAACTACAACCAGGGCCAGACCTACGGCTACTCGGCGGCGAGCACCTACAATCCGTCCAATACCAGCTCCTTCAGCGATGTCGGCTCGTGGAGCGATCCGTTCCCGACCTCGGTCGACACCCCTTCGAGCACCAACCCGATGCCGACGGCTGCCAACCCCATCCTTCAGCCAACCGGAAACCTCCTTGGCATCAACACCAACCTGGGCTCGGGCATTGTCTTCTATCCTAGCCATGTGAAGGTTCCGTACTCACAGCGCTTTAGCATGGACACGCAGTACCAGATTGGCAAGAACATCCTGGTCGAGCTGGGCTACATCTACAACCATCAGGTCCATCTCTCGTACAGCAACGCAGTCAGCTCCATTCCGCTGCTGCCCTACCTGAGTCGGTCTCCTTATTACGACGTGTACACGACCGACAAGCTGGCGGGCAAGACCTACACGAACGGCCCGGCAAGCACGAACTCCGGCAATCCCTTCGCCGGTCTCGCGAACATGACCGGCACCTATGCCTCGGCCGCAACGACGACGATGGCGCCCAACCAGTACCTGCTGGCCTTCCCGCAGTACTCGGCCGTTACGGAACAGCTGGTTCCGGGATCGTCCTCGAACTACAACGCACTGAACGCGCGTGTGGCCAAGACCATGAGCCATGGGCTCACGCTCAACGCCGTGTTTGAGTGGTCGCGCCTGTTGGGCACCTTCAACCAGCTCAACGCTGGCGATGCGCTCAACTACGGCGAAACCACCTCGGACTATCCGTTCCACTTCTCCGGTTACGGAACCTATGAGCTTCCGTTCGGCAAGGGGCGCCAGTTCATGCACAACAAATTCCTGGATCCGGCCATCGGCGGCTGGCAGATTTCCGCCATCTACCAGTTCCTGTCAGGCACCCCGAACTCGTTTGGCAACGTCATTTACACCGGCGCGGGCTGGAAGGACTTCAACAACAAACAGCACAGCTCAGCCAATGTACTTGGCCAGCCAACCTTCAACACCGCGGTGTTCGACACCCGCAGCCTGGTGAATCCCGCGCTAGCTTCGCAGGGCGATCCTGGCAAGGCCAACTTCAATCCGGCTGTGCAGCCCAACAGCTCCAACTACCGCACCTTCCCGCAATATCTGTTGCGCTCCGACTACACGAGCAACTGGGACGCCAATGTAGAGAAGCAGTTCAAGGTGTGGGAGCAGACCAAGATCAACGTTCGTTTGGATTGCTTCAACCTGCTGAACCACCCGCAGTACGCGGCTCCGAACCTAACCCCGACCTCGGCGGCGTTCGGTACCACGACAGGTGTACTAAGCGGCACGCTGCCCCGTCAGTTCCAGGTGTCGGCGCACATCGCGTTCTAACCTCCAACTTTCTTGGGCTGCGGCAACGCAGCCCAGGAAGATCACCTTAACCAAGAAAAGAACGCCGCAGCCCTGCTCCAAGCAAGGTTGCGGCGTTTGGCTTTTGGCGTTCGGGCCGCAATTCGGAATGCTGGAGTTGGTTCTTGCGGGTAGTTTCACAGTATGGTACCAACCGCGAAGAAACGGATCTGGGGCATGTGCGGGTGACGGCGGTCACTGTGGGGCGTCGTGGGGCACCGTAATCTCAAATCGTGGTTATCGATAGAACTTTATCGCATTCTGGGGAGGACGGATCGCTCTCCTCACCCCCGCTTCCGCAGGCCAGCCTGCGGCGCTTGCCGCAGTATCACCATTATTTGATGGAGCTGGAGTCCACCGGCGTACGCCAGGTCTCCTGCAGCATGATCGGCCGCGACCTGAATCTGGTGCCCGTGCAGGTGCGCAAGGATCTGCAGTACACCGGCATCGTGGGCAAGCCCAAGACCGGCTATGCGATTCGCGCGCTCCTTGAAGCCATTGAGAGCTTTTTGGGCTGGAACAACGTCAACGAGGCCTTTCTGGTTGGCGCCGGGAATCTGGGCACCGCTTTGCTCGGCCACGAGCGCTTTTCGAGCTTTGGTCTCCGCATTGTTTCGGCCTTTGACACCGATCCGGCCAAGATCGGCACCCGCCTTTACGACAAGGCCGTGCTGCCGCTGGACCGGTTGGTCGAACTGGCTCCACGCATGGGCATTCACCTGGGCATTATCACCACCCCGGCCGAGGCCGCGCAGCATGTAGTGGACCTGATGGTGAAGGCCGGCATCCTGGCCATCTGGAACTTTACGCCCTGTCGGCTGCGGGTTCCGGGGCACATTTTTGTCCACAACGAGGACCTCTACTCGTCTCTGGCTTCGCTCTCCTGGAAGCTGGCGCGCCGCTTCCGCGCCAGCGTGCAGGTGGATGGCGCGGTACTGGCCGAGGCGATTGCGGAGGTTCCGCCCCAGGACGATGAGTCCATGCTGGAAGACGTTGTGTCCATGCCGTAGTTTTTTCTACTGCTTCGCAGCCTTTACGACGAAGTTCAACCCAACCGCCTTAGCAACCGTGCCCATGAAAAACAAACGGCGTCCGAGCAAACCTGCCGGACGCCGTTGTTTCTTGGCCGCAGAAACTACCGATCGGTGCAGGAGTAGCAGGGATCGCAGGAGGCCTGGATCAAGGGCGAATCCGCCAGCTCCTGGCCCAGAACCGTGAAACGCACCGTGGCCATGTTCATGAAGGTGGGGGTGCGGACGCGAACACGCTTGGGAATGTCGGTGCCGTCCGAAACCATCTGGTAAAGCACCTCACCGCGGGGCGCTTCCACACGGCTCACCGCGATGCCGGCAGGGATCTTGAACTTTGCTCCGGCGGGCGTCGGGGTGTGGATGGGGCCTTCGGGCATGGTGCTGAGCGCCTGACGGAGAATCTTGCAGCTCTCAATCATTTCGAGCGCATGCACGACAAGCCGGGCCTGAACGTCGCCTGCCTGCTCCACCGGAACGTTGAACTCAAAGCGATCATAGACGGCATAGGGAGCAGCCTTGCGGATGTCCTGCGTGAGGCCGGAGGCACGCGCCAGAGGACCAACCGCGCCCATGGACCGGGCCTGCTCGCGGGTGAGAATGCCAACACCCTTGGACCGGGAAGCGACCGTCTTGTCTTCGAGGAAGATGGGGTTGACGGTGTCGCGGATGGCGCTCTCCAGGCCATCGAGAATGGCCAGAATGGCGGCCGGATCGGTGACGTCGCGGTTGACGCCGCCAATGCGGTTCATGCCGTAGTTCACGCGGTTGCCGCTGATCGCCGCCAGCGCGTCCATCACCTTTTCCCGCAGGCTGAAGCAGGCCATGAAGACGGTCTTGAAGCCGATGAGCTTGGCGGCGATGCCAGCCCAGAGAAAGTGCGAATGCAAGCGCTCCAGCTCGCACAGAATTACGCGAATGTAGAGGCCGCGCTCCGGCACTTCAAGCCCGGCAAGCTGCTCGGCCGCCTGGCAGAAGCTGAGCGAATGGACGTTCGAGCAGATGCCGCAGACGCGCTCCACGAGCGTAATGCCCTGCAGGTAGTTGCGGCGCTCGGCCAGATACTCGATGCCGCGGAAGTTGAAGCCGACGGTCATCTCGGCATCACTGACGGTTTCGCCTTCGCAGGTGAGGTCGAGCTTGTAGGGCTCTTCAAGTGCGGGATGGTAGGGACCGATGGGAATGCGATAGCTCATTGGGCAACCTCCGGAGTGGGCTCCTTGCGCAGGTTGATGCCGCTGGCGTCGCCGTTGCGCGTCATGAGAGGCAGCAGGCTTTCGCGGCCGGTGAAGGTGACGGAGAAGTACTCGAAGGTCTCGCGCTCCACCCAGTCAGCGGCGGGGCTGAGGTCCACGATGCTGGCAATCTTGCCGTCGCGGGTGGCGGTGGTAAAGCTGAGCAGCGCACCATCCAGATCCCACTGATAGTCGAGGCGGATCTGCTTGTCTTCGCGCTCCATGGCGGTGATGGCAATGAAGCGTGCGTTGAGGGCGAGGAGGCGAGTGGCGGAGGCGCGGACGTCAAAGTCGTCGCCCGCGTCCAGCCACCAGGAGCCCTTGTCCCACTTCCATCCCTCGCCCAGTCCGAGCTCAGCAAGGCGGGGCGCGATATCAACAATCTGTGTTGGCATTTGAATCCTCTTGATCCAGGTCGCCTTGTGGCGAGAGCAGTTCGTTGTTTGAGGCGAGAGCCATGCGAGATTGCACAGGCACCTGCGGTGCGGCAGCTCGCTTCGCGTTGTTTGAGGCAAGAGCCATGCGAGGTTGCACAGCGCCCTTACAGGGCGCACATCGTATTGATCGACCTTCCCAGGGCTGCGCCTGCGGCTTGCCCTGGGCTATTTGCACGGCGCCCTTTCAGGGCGCATAGGCGGCCAGCTCCAAAGTTGCTGGCGTTGCTTGGGCGTAGGACGCCAAATCTTACAGTGCTGGCGCGGCAGCCGCAGTGGCGTCCGCGGCAAGCGTTGCGGCGGCGGCGGTAGCCGTTGCAACAGCGGCAGGCGTTGCGCCGACGAGGGCTGCGCCTGCGGTGGAGTTGGAAACGCCGGCAGCGACAGCCACGGCTGCGGTCGGGCTAGAAGCGGCGGCGGCGGTCGGACGCGGCGCGGGCTTTTTCTTCTGCATCTCGTAGTGCACGGCCAGCTCGCCCTGGTGGCTGTAGAGCGGGGGCAGCTTGGACTGACTGCTCAGGGTGTTGGGGCGGCAGCGTTCAATGCAGCGCTCGCAAAAGGTGCACTTGCCGGGATCGTAATCCCATGTGTAGGTGTCGCCGGAGCGCTTCACCTGGATGGCCCCGGTGGGGCACACATAGGCGCAGGCCCCGCAACCGATGCAGCGGGAAGCATCGTTCTCAATCAGGCCGCGATAGTGCTCGCTGGTGCACTGGTGGCGATGGGGCAGCTTGTACGAAACCGTTCCCTTGCGCAGATTCTGAAGGATGAGGCGAACGATGTTCATAGACGGAACCTCATGGCAGCAGCGGAGCCCAGAGCCAGAACGGCGAGCACACCAGCCCAGCGCCAGTAGAAGTTGATGGAGGACTGCAGCGTCAAGCGAGCCGTACCCGCAGCCAGTCCGGAGAGCGCAAGTACCTGTACAAAGCAGGCCAGAGCAAAGGCCGGAGCGTAGATGAACCAGGGCAGCCCGGAGGGCAGAACCAGGGTGGCTACCAGGCCGGTGAGGGCCAGCCATTCCAGGGCGTGCGCCAGCTCCCAAAGGCCGAGGGCCGCTCCGGCGTACTCGGTGAGGGGGCCGGAGTAGATCTCCTGCTCCGCACTGGAGGTGGAGAAGGGATTCAAGCGGAGCTTGGCGGGGATGCAGAGCAGAATACCCAGCACTCCAACCCAGTGTCCAGGATTGAGGGTGGGTCCGGCAAGCTCATCCATGCGGAAACTGTGCTCGGTGACCGCAATGGTCACAATCGCCAGCAGCAGAACCACATTGTTGGCCACGCTGAGCACGGCCTCGCGGATGGCGCCGATCTGACCGTAGATGGAACCAGAGGTAAAGCCAGCCAGGATGAAGCAGATCGACGGCACCTCCAGCAGCGCTACCATCAGAACGCCATCGCCCGAAAATCCACCGGCAACGCGGGCGAAGACCGGGAGCAGGGCAAGCGCGCCGATGAGCGAGAGCACGGAGAGCACCGGATAGAGGCGCAGCAGATTGGCCTCAAGACCATGGCGAGCGGGGGTGCGCTTGCCCAGGAGCTTGATGAAGTCGTACACCGGCTGCAGCAGGGGCGGACCGATGCGGCGCTGGATGCGCGCAACCGCCTTGTGCTCAGCCCACACAAAGAACCAGCCCGCGGGGATGGCGAACAACACACCGGGAAAGAGGAACAGACGAATGAGGACAGCGGGATTCATTTTTGTGGTTTTCCTTTCGCTTCTTCGCGAACTCCGCGCGCAGCCAGAATCTCAGTGGCCTTGATGATGCCGTTGATGATGGCGTCAGGGTGCGGGGGGCATCCGGGGACGTAAACGTCAACGGGGATGTGCTTGTCGAGCGGTCCAGCGATGACCGGGCTGCCCGCAAAGACGTTGCAGGAGGCCGGGCAGCTGCCGAGCGCGACCACGGCCTTGGGTTCGCAGACCTGAGCGTAGGTAGCCTTCACCGCGTCCAGCGTATTGCGGGTAACAGGCCCGGTGACGCAGAGAATGTCCGCATGGCGCGGGCTGCCTTCCATGTGGATGCCGAGCTGCTCCACGTCGTAGCGGGGCGAGAGGCAGGTGACCAGCTCAATGTCGCAACCGTTGCAGCTGCCGGTGTTCAGGTGGAAGATGCGGGGGCTCTTGGTGCGAGCCTTGTGCATGATCTTTTCGAGGATGCCCATTAAATACCTCCAGCGATGGCCAGCAGTGCGCTGGGCCAGAGACCGCTCACGATGAGAGCCGCCATCAGCAGAACAATGGCCAGACGCAGTGCAACCGGCTCAGCCTTGGCCGCGGTCTTCTCCACGCCCACTTCAGGTCCCCACCAGATGCGGGTCAGGGTCATGACGTAGGCGACGAGCGACAGCATGGAGGCCAGAACAAAGCCGCCCAGGAGCCAGTGGTTGGTGCTGGCGGCGGTCAGATACAAGCGCCAGCGGCCGGCAAAGCCGATCATGGGGGGAATGCCGAGCATGGCCAGCATGCCTACCAGGAATCCAGCGGCGGAGACCGGGTAACGCTGGGCCAGACCGCGACGGCCGATGCGCAGATTGCCTTCCGCTTCCGGTGCGGCGATGCAGATGAAGAGCAGCGCCTTGGCCACGGCGTGGGCCACGGCGCCCAGGATGGCACCCTGCAGACCAATTTCAGTAGAGGCCAGAACGCCGAGGAGCAGGAAGCCCATATCCTCAATGGTGGAGAAGGCCAGCAGGCGCTTCATGTCGCGCTGCGAGAGCATGGCGAGCGATGCAATGAGCGAAGTGAACAACGCCAGGCCCAGCCAGAGCGCGCGCGGCTCCAGGAAGGCTGGATGCGCAACGGCGGTCATATAGAACTCGCCAAAGGCAGCCATGTCCACCACCGCGATGATCACGCCCATGGTGAGCGCGGGTACCGCTTCCGCCACGGCCGGCAACCAGATGACCAGCGGGGCGATGGCCAGCTTGGCGGCAAAGCCTGCCAGCAACAGGCCGATAGCCCAGTTCCCTGCACCGTTGGCAAGCGCCAGCTGCCCACCGCAGATGCCCACCGCGGAGACGGCAACTACGGCGAAGAAGATGCGGGCAGCAGCCTTGGAGCCGGAACGCCAGACCATGAGCAGCGCCATGACGCTGGCCATCTCCAACAAGCCGGTGCGCTGCGCGGGCGATGCGGTGAAGGTGGCGGCTACGGCGAACATGCCCGCCATGGAGGCCAGCGGAAGCAGCTTTTGGAAGGGCTTGAGGGCAACAATGGCGGCCATCAGCGCGACAAAAGCGAGTCCCAGCGAGGCGCCCAGCAGAACCGGCATGGTGGACGCGCCTTCAACCTGCTCAGCAGGCACGCTGAAGGTGGTGAAGTGGACAAAGGCGGCGATGGCGGCGGCGAAGGCGACCACCAGAACGGCGGCGTACTGCTCCGCCCAAACCAGCAGGGAGTTGAGCGCGGAGGAGGCCGACTCAAAGGCGCGCCAGGTGGTCAGGTAGACGCGATCCACTTCGGTGGGCTTGTAGATGGGTGCCCAGGCCTTTTTCAGAATGGACGAGAAGTCGGATGCGGGCAATCGGCCGGAGCCAACCATGGGCTCGCCACCGGTGAAGACGCCTACGCCGCCGTTACCCAGCATCATGGAACCACCACCAGCGCCAGCGCCGACGACGGTAACTCCACGGGCGCGGGACATCCCCGCAAACATGTAGAGCAGGGTTCCCACCAGAGCCGAGACGACGGCCAGGACCAGACCGCCGGAGGTGACTCCCACGCCCGCCCAGCCCATTCCAGCCGCGGGAGTGAGGCCGAACCAGGAGACCTGGACGGCGGCCATGCCGAAGGCCGGCAGGATGGGATTGAGGATGTAGTTGACGGCCAGCTGCGGGGCGATACCGAGCACGATGGAGCCGGCGGCGAAGAGGCGCAACGCCCAAACCATGGTGGCGGGAGACTCATGCGCGTTGGCCGTGCACTCCGTGGCGGGGCCGAGGAAGACCGAGCTGGTGGCCTTGACGCAACTGAAGACCGTGCCCACGCTGACCACCCAGGCCAGCAACGCGGGAACAACCTGACCAGCCTGAAGAGCGGCGGTGTAGAGCAGCCACTTGGAGGCAAAACCGCTCATGAAGGGCACGCCCATCATGGCGCCCACGCTGATCAACCAAGCAATGGAGGTCTGCGGCATGCGCCGGGCAAGTCCGCCCAGCTTGTTCATGTCGCGGGTGCCGGTGGCGTGCTGCACACTGCCCGCGGCCAGGAAGAGTCCACCCTTGAAGAAGGAGTGGTTCAGGCAATGGAGCAGAGCGGCGACGATGCCGAGCGGCGTGCCCAGGCCGAGGCCGGTGATGATGTAGCCGATCTGGCTGACCGTATGGTAGGCGAGCATGCGCTTCAGGTCGTGCTGGATCATGGCGTAGACCACGCCGACCACCATGGTGACCGTACCCAGCCACATGACTACCAGACCCCAGTTGGCCGGCCACTGCGAAAACCCGTGCATGCGAGCGCAGAGGTAAACGCCAGCCTTCACGTAGCAAGCGGCGTGGAGCAGCGCGCTGACCGGCGTGGGGGCGTTCATGGCTTCGGGTATCCAGGTGTGGAGCGGGAACTGCACGCTCTTGGCCAGAAGGGCAACCAGCATCAGGGTGAAGACGCCGGCTGTAAAGGCGTTGGCCACGGCCGGGTTGGTCCAGAGCGCGGAGCCGGTGCGGATGAAGATGAGCAGGATGGCGGCCAGCAATCCGTAACCGGCCAGGTGCGTCATCAACAGAACCTTGCGGGCTCCGGCGACCGACTGGGGCTTGTCGTACCAGAAGCCGACCAGGGAGAAGGAGCAAAGGCCCATCAACTCCCAGCAGAGATAGACGGCGAAGAGGTTGGCGCTATAGACCAGCCCGACCATGCCCAGGATGAAGGTGAGCATGAAGGCGTAAAAGCGGGTAGCCGCCGGGTCTTCCGCCATGTAGCCGATGGAGTAGAGCAGAACCGCCGCGCCCAGCACCGTAGCCATGCCGGCGAACATCAGGCTGAGGGCATCCACGTGGAAGACCAGAGCCAGAGGGCCGTCCCAGGCAAGGGCGTTCCAGTCCAGAGCCGCGCCAGTGGTGTGGACAACGACAAAGGAAGCCAGCACGGCTGCCATCGCAGGCAAAGTTGCCATCAGAGCCACCACGCCTTTGGCGCGGGCAGTGAGGAACTTTGCCGCCAAGAGCTCGAGGAGGACGCCAGCTGCGAGGGGCAGCGTGGCCCATAAGATCAAAGCTCCCGAAGAGATGTTCATTGCGTCTCCCATGATCGACTGAAATGTTTCCGTAAAACAGCGAATAATGACGTTCTGTTAACTATTAGGCAGTGACCTGTACGACCTCACAAGAACAAGTATATCGCTTTCTTTCTCATCTCGGTACATCGTCCCATATTACGCATCGCACACAAACTTCTGAGGTTGCGGATGGTTTTGGGGTGATTTGCGGGTTTGGCGTTTCAGGGGGTGGTACGGTTGGGAGGGAGGTGGAGCGTTTTCGATAGGAAACTAGTTCCTGGGCCTGCAACCCTCAACCCACCTGTTCTTTATGGAAAGAAATTGCGTACACGTACCGTTACCCGGCGTCCCCGGCAACGGTACGTGTGCGCGCTAGACCTCCAGCAGCGCGGACGCAGGCCAGCCAGCCACAGTCCGCCCCACCGAAGACCTACTTTGTGGAAGAAGGTTCGAGAACCTTCACTTCAACTCGGGCATTGACCTTGGCCTTGGCAGCCGTCCGGGCGGCCTGCGCGGCCGGGGCCTCACGCTCGGTCAGCTCGACGAACGGGCGGCCGTAGTAGCTGTCCTCCAGGATGGCGCGGAACTCGGCGATCAGCGGATAGCGCGGGTTGGCACCGGTGCACTGGTCGTCGAAGGCGTCGACGGCAAGGGTGTCGAGCTGGGCCTGGAACTGGGCCTCGTCGACGCCCGCTTCCTTGATGGAGGCAGGAATGTCGAGTTCGCGCTT
>Ga0181529_10001223_pt1 | contig 34434 bp, 29 predicted proteins | sample PEATcosm2014_Bin_36_FD_119763 | JGI IMG/M metagenome (GOLD analysis project Ga0181529, IMG submission 119763) | Peatland microbial communities from MTU Mesocosm Facility, Houghton, MI, USA - PEATcosm2014_Bin10_30_metaG | ecosystem: Environmental > Terrestrial > Soil > Wetlands > Peat | place... | reverse complement strand
GCTGGGCTTTCGCCGCTCTCGCCGGTTTTGAAGCGGAGGCCGAGACTAATGAGCCGGATACGCACGTAGGCTCTTCATGTCGGGCTTTCTCGGACGGGGGTTCAACTCCCCCCGCCTCCACCAAATATATTTCCATTAAAATCAATCACATCGGAACGTATCTCGTAAAATGTAAGAATAATGTGAGCCGCAAGTGCTATGCTGTCAGCATGTTGAACCTGTTCCGGCGTCATGGGCGTGACTGCGGACCCAAACCGGCACCCACCAAAGAAAACCCAAATCCACGGGGCGAATATTTCGCCAAACGTTCAACTTCCATCCCGGCACCCAACGGAGGTTTTCGGAACGCTGGCTGGTGTCCCAGCAAACCGCAGTGCTTCTGTTTTTTCGAGGGCACCGATGGCACAGGGGCACACCATAAGCCGAAGAACGTCATCGACCCTCGCAATGGGCAGAAGGTTCGGGACTGGAGTCGGGCATCGGAAATCATCCGTGATCTGGAGACGCCGATGCCGGTTCAACAGAACAAATTGGTCACACCGCTGGAGACAGCCATCGACGGCTACAAAGATAAGAAAGCAAAAAGGAGTGAAGCCGTCAGAGGCAAAACCCGCAGAATACTGGAACGGATGCGAAAATCCCTGTGGGATAACTATCGAATCGAGACTGTGCAAGAAGTCAGACTGCCACACCTTGCCAAGTTCGTCGCCGGATGGACCGAAGTACGTAGCGTCCAGCGGAACAACCAAACCATCGTGAAAGCATTCTGGAACTTTTGCGTGGATTCCGACTACATCACAAAAAGTCCGGCGAAGGGATTGGACCCGATACCCGAAGACCGAGTACAGGTCGTGCCCTTCACGAAAGACGAAATGATGCAGATTTTCAAGGCCCTTCCTCTACTCCATGACGAGTACGGACGGTGCGGCGGTGACATCGAAATCCAAACGAAGGCGTTTGTCTACGTGATGCGCTGGACCGGCATGAGCATTGGCGACACCACGACGCTGGAGAAGGAAGAAGTGACGGGCTGGAAGATTCTGACGGCAAGAACGAAGACGAACGAAAATGTTTACGGCGCTGTTCCGCAGTTCGTGATCGACGCCCTAAGAGCAGCACCGCAGGTGCAGAACGTTCGACGGTGTTATTGAGCCGATGGGTGTGGTCTGAAAGTCAATGGACATAGGACGGCTGCTCGTTGTGTGGCTTTGTGGGATCGAAGCCGTCATTCCGCCAAGCGCTACGCCTAAATTTGTGATGGTTCTAAAAGAAACGCTGCCGAAATAAAAGCCGTACGCCGTATTCATTTCACAGGGCGAGGCGATGGTGCAGCCACCCGTCGCCAGGATCAAACTAGGTGAGTAGTTCCCGTTGGTATTGTTTTGGCCGGTCCTCAGGGCAAGGGTGTTGTAATTGCCGTTGTTGTCCAGAAAGACGTTCCCATTGGCCACCTGGAGACTTACGCTCGGCGTCGTCGTCCCGATTCCGACGTTCCCCGAAGCCGGAAACGTGTTCTGCCCCCAAAGCGGGCTCGCCAACATCATTGCGCATATGGCCACGGCCACAAAACCGAAACGCAGTGCTCGCTGCGAGAATCCAAAGCCTTCAACTAGTCTGATACGCAAGCGTAATGTCATTGTCTTCTTCCTCTAGCAATTCCGATTGGAAGTTCCAGGAGTTCTAGGTAGGTTATTACCCGATAGTCCTTCAAAAGGTTCTTCCCGATCTCAATCGAATTGTCAAGTTTTTTATGAGTTTAATATCTGAATTATGTGAATGATGCTTTTGCGAACTGCGACAAAACCGGCCTCGACGGCGAAGTCTTCGGGTGATTTCGGGCCTTGATGCGGAGATTGGCCGGGAACCCTGTCGAGGTCTCTATCTGCCGACGAGCCTGCAGTTCGCCTCAATCCACTCCCTGAATTCGTCAAGTGTCTCCGAAAGAGCACAGCCCGGAATTGCGAAAGCGGTGGCGGAAGGAAGGTCCAGCGCTGGCCGCGGATGCTGGAATTTCTAGCGGTAACAGCCCCCAGGGCGAGATGTTTTCCTCACTCCAGCTCAGTTCATCACGGTGCTCACCGCGTGCGGAGACGCCGCCGAACTGCGAGCCTTTTTGGTTCACGCGGGTAGGACGGGTGCGCGAAAGAGTGAAATTCTGGCCACGCGCTGGGATGAAGTCAAACTCGACGGCACATCACCCCACATCTACATCCCAAGGGCGAACAATGGACGGCCTAAGCGACTGCCCTTGGCATCAATAGCAGTGAAAGATCTGCGCCGGCTACCGAGCCACGGATGGGATGAGTACCTCTTCCCGCCCGAACGCGGCAACGTCCGCTTCACCGGAAAGTCGGTACACCTTTGGGACATGCGCAACAGTTTCAAGGCCGCGTGCGAGCGCGCTGGCAAGGAGTTCGAAGTCTTGCGCATTCACGACCTCCGCCACATGGCCACAACGATCTTGTTCTTGTGTGGCATTCCAGAGGCGGTGATTCGCAAGCTGACCGGCCACCGCAGTCGCGAATTGGAGCGCTATGAGCATCTTTCGCCGCTCATCAAACAGCAGACGCTGGAGCTGATCGCAAACGAGATCACAGGCGCTGGTGACACACCTACTGGCATACCACCTTCTGAGAGGGTCGTGCCAAAGGCGGAAGCGATTGAAAGGAATGGCGGGGACGACGGGGCTCGAACCCGCGACCTCCGACGTGACAGGCCGGCGTTCTAACCAACTGAACTACGTCCCCGCTTGTGTCACGCGCGACATTTCAATCGTAACACGCGACCGGCGCCGACACCAAACCAACCGCCAATCGCAGGCGATACACTTGTCGGTGATGACCGACCCACTCGCGTACCTGCACGATCAGATCGAACGGTGGAAGAGCGAAGGCACCTACCAGCGCCTGCGCGTTCTCGAATCGGCCAGCGCGGCGGAATCCCGCTTCGATGGCAAAGACGTCATCAACCTGGCGTCAAACAACTACCTTGGCCTCACCACGCACCCGAAGTTGCGGGAAGCGGCGATCGACGCGGTAAAGCGGTATGGCGCGGGCTCGGGAGCGGTGCGCACGATTTCCGGCACCATGTCGCTGCATATCGAGCTCGAGGAGCGCATCGCGGCCTTCAAGCGCGTGGAAGCCTGCGTGGTTTTTCAATCCGGTTTCGCCGCCAACGCGGGCACGGTGTCGGCGATCCTGGGGCCGGACGATCACATCGTTTCCGATGAGCTGAATCACGCCAGCATCATCGATGGCTGCCGTCTTTCGCGGGCCAGGATTCACGTCTTCGCCCACAAGGACGTGGCCGCGGCGGAGAGCATTCTGGCCTCGCTCTCCGGCGCCGCCGGAAAAAAACTGCTGATCTCGGACGGCGTGTTTTCGATGGACGGCGACATTGGCCCGCTGCCCGGCCTGGTGGCGGCGGCGGAAAGTTACGGCGCCATCATGATGGTGGACGACGCACATGCTTCCGGCGTGCTGGGCCGCAATGGCCGCGGCACCATCGATCATTTCGGCCTCCACGGGCGTGTGCACATCCAGGTGGGCACGCTTTCGAAAGCCATCGGTGTGCTCGGCGGCTACGTTTGCGGCAGCCGCGACCTGATCGAGTTTCTGTACCACCGCGCGCGGCCGTTCCTTTTTTCGACCTCGCATCCGCCCGCCGTGGCAGCCGCTTGCCTGGCCGCGTTCGACGTGCTGGAGCAGGAGCCGGAGCGCATCGACGCGCTGTGGGCCAACGCACGCTATTTCAAACAGGGACTCACCTCGGCGGGTTTCGACACCGGAATCAGCGAGACGCCCATCACACCGGTGATGGTCGGCGAGGCGGCGCTGGCGCACCGTTTCTCGCGCGAGTTGTTCGCCGAAGGCGTGCTGGCCACCGGCATCGGCTTCCCCACCGTGGCCCAGGGCAAGGCGCGCGTGCGAACGATCGTGGCCTCCACGCACACCAGAGCGGACCTGGACCGTGCGCTCGATATCTTCGCCAAGGTCGCCAAGCGCCTGGAAATTCTGCGGGGCTAATAGAACAGATACTTCCGCCACTGCGCGTCGCTCTTGCCGAACAGCCGCATGAGATTGCGGCTGGTGTGCAGGCTGAAGGGACGCGGCGGACGCGCCAGCCGCATCCCCGCTTCCTCCGGCGTCCGGCATCCCTTGCGGTTGTTGCAGCGATGGCAACAGGCCACCAGATTCTCCCAAGCCGATTCGCCCGCCCGGGAGCGAGGGATCACGTGGTCCAGCGTCAGTTCCCCGGACGGTAGTGTGCGGTGGCAATACTGGCAGGTGTAGCGATCGCGCATCAGGATGTTCTTGCGCGAAAGAGCCCGTGTCTGATGCGGAATCCTGCGGTATTCGAGCAAACGGATCACCGACGGCAGGCGCACCGCCGCGCGCGCCGAATGAATCGCGCTTGCCGATTCCTCTTCCGCCGATGCGACGCCCTTCAGCACCAGTACCAGGGCCCGCCGCGCGCCACAAATGTTGATCGGCTCATAGCTGGCGTTGAGCACCAGGACCGGCTTTTGCAGTCGATCGGCCATTCAGGATCTTCCTCCCGCCACCGCGGCGTTTCCCTGCGGCGAAAACGCAATACGCCGGTCGGCACGCGCCAGCGTCAGCAGCGCCACGCGCGCGGCGCCGGCCCGCTTCAAGGCCAGCGCGCAGGCCGCGGCGGTCGAGCCCGTCGTCAGCACATCGTCGATTAGCAGGATACTGCGGCCCGCCACTCGGTCCGGCCGGCGGCACGCGAAGGCACCGGTCACGCTGTGGCGGCGGCCGGTGTGGCTCATACTCGCCTGCGAGGCGGTGTAGCGCAGGCGGCGCAGCAGACGCGTGCGTGGGATGCCGGTATGTGCGGCGACGCGGCGCGCCAGCAAGTCTGCCTGATTGAATCCGCGCTGCCAGCGCTTCCGCCAGTGCAGCGGCACCGGCGTCACCCAGTCGAAGGACTGATCGCGCGGCAGTGCCCGCAGCAGTAGATCTCCCAACGGCCGGTCGAGCGTCCGCACCTTCCCATACTTATAAACGTGGATCAACTGCCGCAGCGCGCCATCGTACGTGCCGAACGAGTAGGCGGCGTCGAAGCCGCGCAGACCGGCGCGGCAGATTGCGCAGCGGCCCTCTTCATCGAGTGGGTACCGGTTGAGAAATGGCGTGCGGCAACACACGCAGAAAAAATCGGCATCCATCGGCGCCGGCTCGTGGAGGCAAGCCGGGCAGACGGGAATCCGGGAAACGTCCAACAGCGGCCGGCCGCACACGCGGCAATCGTCGGGGAGGAAAAGGGAAAAAAAGGCGCAAGAGGTTGCTCGGACTAACCGGGGACCTAAATTCGAGATTGCGGCTTGCCTGCTACTCGAGAAGACCCACCTCCGCTACGACTTATATTGTAGACGAATTCTGGAGGCACGGGAGTGACAGTCGTGTAACAGGGGTGCGGGACATGGAAGTTGTGGCATCGCTGATTCCCCGGAAAACAGCGAGTTTCCGAGCGTGCCACGTACGCCCGATCCGTTAAAGGAGTGGAGCGAGCCAGCGAGCCCCGACAGGGGCGAAAGACAATAGCCCAGTGCGTGAGCACTGGGAACCCAAGCGAATCTGGCAGCCCCGGAACGGGGCGGAAGAGGACGGCCAAGCCGGCAAGCGAGCGCGCGATCCGTGTGTCGCCCCGTTCCGGGGCTAGGCGATCTCACACGTGGTCCCAGCGCTTACGCACTGGGCTATTGTCTTTCGCCCTCCGGGCTGGCCCTATTGTGGCTTCGAACCCAACTCTTATGTCCCACACCCCTCTAACAGGATGCGGAACGCGAAACTGACACGCTGGACCGGAGCCTCGACACGCCGCAAAATCCGGCCGTATGCGGCGCATCGAACCGGGCCGCAATCGCGCGCGAGCGGTCCGTGCGCCGGTACCGGAACGAACGCCAACCTAACGCGGCGTGGTTGACACGTTGAACCCGCTTACGACGATGCCAGGCTTCTCGCCGCGCGTATCGGCATCGTTCAACCTGGTAACAATGGAGCGCCGTTCGCCGGCCATCAGCGCGACGTAGTTGTCGCCATAGAGCGCCGGCAGGATGCGGTCGCCGCTCTGCGCGCGCACGGCCTTCACTGTAACCATCAGTGCCGGCTGCGCCGACGAGTTATGCAACTCGGTCGTCAGCACCCATTCGCCGCCCTGGCGTTCCACCTGCGTGGTCGCCTCCACGGTAACTTTGGGCAAACTGCGGATGGCGCGATAGTCGTACTCCTTGACGCCGCGCAAGTAGAAGTTATCCGAGATCGTCGCATCGCCGCCGGCCAGCTTGAGCCGGATGAAATGTACCGGCGTCAGCGTATCGGGAAACTCGAGGTGGATGGGAGTGGCCACGCTATCCTCGGCGCTGTCCACGGTAGTGGACTTACTCCAGGCAACCGTGCCATCCATGTTGATTAATTCAGCGGTAGCGGTCAACCCCTTGGCGTTGCCGCCGCTGTAATTCACCACTTCGACGTTATCGGTGAGGGGATTCCATTGGATGTGCAGCGGCTCGGAGCCTTTCTTGGCGCCAAAATAGCCGGCCGTCGGATCGAAATAATAATCGTAAGTCTGCCAGACGAACGACGGCCAGCAGGGATGGCTCATCCAAAGCAGCATACCCATGCGGTTCTTGCCCTGAGCTTCGAACATGGCGCGATAACCGTCGTAGTTGACGAACTGCGCCAGTTCGACCCAGTCCTCGGCATTGGTCGCGCCGCCGTAGTTCTCGTCGATCATTTCGTTGAAGGCCGCGCCGCGCTGCGCGCCCTGCTGGTTGAAATCGTGCATCCCCCACACGTCGCCCTGCGGCCAGCGATCCTCTTCGGGCATCATGGCGCGCAAGCTATCCATGGTGACGATGTTGGGCATGCCGAGTTCGCTCGACAATTGGGTGGTGGCCTTGTACCGGAAGTAGAAGCGCGGCGTCTCGGCAAAGTAAGGGCCGTGACCGGTGACGACATCGTCGGCCGAGCTGGGAATGTAATGAATGGCGGGATCGAGTTCGGCCAGAATGCCGCGGAGTCCGCGTTCGATCGGATCGGGCGGGAACCCTTCATTGCGGCCCACGTAAAGGCCGATGGAAGCGTGGTGGCGCATGCGCAGCACATAGTCGCGCGCGTTGGCCAGAAACATGGCATTATCGTCGGGGTCCGGTCCGTCCCAGGGATTGGCCAGCCAGAAATCCTGCCACACCACAATGCCGTAGCGGTCACAGGCGTCGTAGAAAGCTTCGTCGCCGGTTTGTCCAACCCAGTTGCGGATCATCGTGAAGTGCATGTCGCGGTGATAGCGCACCGCGGCATCGTATTCGCGGGCGCGATAGCGGAGCATGGACTCGGGGAAGCCCCAATTGCCGCCGCGCGCCACGAAGCGGCGCCCATTAATCCAGATGCGTAACGTACCACCCTCCTCGCTGTAGGTGAACCGGCGCACGCCGGCGTTGAACGACTTCCGATCCGATACCGCGCCGCCGGCGACGAACTCCAGCTCCACACGATATAGGTTGGGCTCGCCGTATCCGTTCGGCCACCACAGTTTGGGATTGCTCAGGCGCAGGGCCGGTTCGGCCGCGGGATCGAGCTTGACGGTTTTCGATGCGTGGGCCGCGATGGTAACGGCCTGCTCAAACGCGGCCTCGCCGAAGCGCCCCTGCAGCTTGCCGGTAACCGCGACACCCGAGTGATTGGCGAGCGTGGCCTCCAGCGCCACCTCGGCGGACGATCCATCGGTCGCGATCGAGACCGTGTCGGCTTGCGGATTCTCAATGCTCACGGCGCCGGCCGAGGTCAAATATACGTCGCCCCAGATGCCGGTGTTGCGCCCGCGAATGGTGGAAATCCAGTCCCAGGTCACCGACGCATGCATAGTGGGATTGTCCGCGCCCAATACGCCGCCGTTCTTGCCGGGGCTCTGATAGTTCTTTTCCGTCACGCTGCCGGGGTTGGCGTTCTTGAGGATGCGCACGGCCAACGCATTGGGCTTGTTCGGGCGCAGCAGCGCGGTAACGTCGAAACTCCCAGTCATGAATCCGCCGTCGATGCGGCCCAGCCGCTGGCCGTTGAGAAACACTTCCGCCTTCCAATTGACGCCATCGAAATTGAGAAACACGTGGCGCCCGGCGGCGGCCGGCGGAGCGGCGAATTCGTCGCGATACCAGAAATCGGAATAAAAGAAAGAGTCGGAAACGGCATTCTGGTTGGCGCCATAATTCGGATCGGGAATCGCCCCGGCATTGAGGTAACTGGAAAGCACCGTGGCGGGGACTGTGGCGATCATCCAGCCGGCATCCTGGAATCCGGCGGTCGAGAGCGCGGCACCCGAGGCACTGACCAACGAAGCGCGCTGCAGACGCCATGCGCCACCCGAGAGCGGCAGCCGGCCATCGGCGCTGGCGGTTGCCGCTGGTTTCGCGCGCCACACGGGTCCGCCCTTGCCGTACACTTCGAGCTCGCTCAGAATGTATGGCTCGGCGGTTGGCGCGCCCTTCAGCAGCAGGCGGACCCAACGCGCGTGCGCGGGACTGGCGAGGTGGATATCGTCGACGGCGCCAGTCGCGGCAGGCAGCGCCTGCAGGGTTTGCCAGCCGTGCCCGTCATCCGAAATCTGAATAGCGCCTTCGGCGGCGCGGCGCAGCCAGTAGAGCGCGAGGCGATCGAACGTACACGGCGCGCCGAGATCGACCGACACCCACTGCTCGCCGCCAGCGGCGCTCATCCAAGCGCTCGAAAAGTCGTATGGCCCGCCAGCATGCACGGGAGTCTTGCCGTTGCTGAACGAGATTTCCGAGATGCGCCACGTGATCGGACTCGCGGTTTCGAACTCGATGCGATAGAAACGGCTCCGGCTTGGTTTGCTGAACGCAATGGATGGCTTAACCTCGACCCCCGGATGCCGCATGCCCCACGCGCGGCCCAGTTCATTCCACGCTTGCCCATCCGCCGATCCCGAGAGAACGCACGTCCACTCCTGCGTGTCGGTACCCATCACCGTGACCTGCGCGTCGAGCCTGTCGATTTCCGGCGGCGGCGCCCCGCCCCATTCCACCTGTACCCAGACGTGGCTCCCTTTCAGGTCGGTGGTAGTCGCCCAGTTACCGTCGAACATCAACTCGCGCCGGTTCTTCGGCAACACGCCCTGGCTGGTTGTGACGCCGAGAAAGTGCGGCAGCGCGGTTTCCCGAATGCCGTCGGTGACGAGTTGCGCAGTGAGGTTGTAATCGTAACTGCTGGATTGGTAGGCCGGCCGGTGGAGCGCCAGGTTGCGATAGTTGGTCGAGTCGATCTCGACCGTCGGCGACCAGTCCTGCCGCGGGTCTCCGGGATAGACGCCGACCCCGCGCGTGTAGGGCTGCGCGCCCAAAGCTTCGAGTGCCATCAGAGCGATGAAAACCTTCAGAGGGAGTGCCATGCAACGCCCATTGTATTGGAAATCGCGGAACGCGGGTGCACTGGACCGTGCCTGGGCTTGCCTGGGCTTGCCTGGCCGGGCGGTCCTGGCTCGGAGTACCGCGAGTAAGCCAAGCATGCCTAACCGGTGAGGCGCGGCTCCGCACGTTATAATCGCATCGTAATGAATGTATTCGAGGAGCTGGTGCGTCTACGCGGGCGATGAAGGTGCGCGCAGGCACGATTTTCAAATTCGCCGGGGCTGCGCTGGCGCTGACGGCAGTGGTCGGCATTGTGGTGCCGTATATCGACACGGGCTCCTACGGCGAGCGTTTGCGAGGCTCGTTGGAACGCGCGCTCGGACGCCGCGTGGAATTCCGTGGGCCCGTGCGCTTCAGCCTGTTCCGCGGTCCTGGGTTTTCGGTGGAGGATGTGGTGATCCACGAAGATCCATCGATCGGCCTCGAGCCCGTAGCCTACATGGATACGATGACGGTGCGGCCCAGCCTGTGGTCGCTGGCGGGGGGCCGTTTCGTGATCGCCTCCATTAAACTGGATGGCGCCAGCATCAACCTGGCTAAATCCGGACCCGCCGGCGAGTGGGGGCGTTGGAACTTCGCATCGCTCGTGGATCGCTCCGTGATGAGCCGCGCGCCTTCGCTGCACGTCCGCAACGGCCGCATCCATTTCAAGTTCGGCGACCGGAAATCGGTGTTCTATCTGACCGAAACCGATCTCGACATTTCTCCGCCGGTAGCGCCCGGCGGCGGATGGGCTCTCGATTGCTCGGCTATGCCGGCGCGCACCGATCGCGCCGCGCAGGGGCTGGGCGAATTCCGTTTGCGCGGCCGCTGGTACGTGGCGCCGGAGCGGGTGGATCTCAACCTGGAGATCGATCGGACGCTGCTGGCCGAGATGACGGCGTTGCTGCGCGGCCAGGCCGGTGGCGTGCATGGGAGGATTTCGGCGCGGCTGCATCTGGCCGGACCGATCGACGGAATCGGCATCGCCGGCCGGCTCACCATCGAAGACGTGCATCGCTGGGATCTGATGCCACCGTACGGGCAGGGATGGCCGCTCGACGTGCGGGGCCGGCTTAATTTGCCCGGCCAGGATCTGGAGATCGAATCGGGTTCGGTGAATGGCGCGGCGCTGCCGCTCGAGGTGCGCTTGCACGCAAGTAATTACCTGGCGCAGCCGCGCTGGGCGGCCTCGCTGCGCTGGAATCGTTTTCCGCTGGGCCCCTTGCTCGAACTGGCGCGGCACATGGGGCTGGAACTTCCACCGAAGCTGGCGCTGGAGGGCGCGGTGGATGGGGCCGTCGGATACTCGAGCGCCGGCAGCCTGCAGGGCGAACTGGCGCTGCACGGCGCAGCGGTCACCATTCCGGATGCGCCGCCGCTCACGATCGATCAGGCCGATATCGTTCTCGACGGCGGCCACGCGCGGCTGGCGCCGGCAGTAGTGCGCACGGCGGGCCAGGACGAGGCGCAGATCGAAGCCGACTATGCTTACGGCGAGGGCGCCTTCGATATCTCGATTTCCGCTGGCCGCATGAGGGTGACGGCTTTGCGCGCACAAGTCGCGCTGGCTGCCGTTCCCTGGCTGGAACAGGTTCGCAGCGGCGATTGGAGCGGCCAGTTGCGCTACCACCGCGACGCCGCCCACGCTGGTTGGACCGGTAGCCTGGAGGTGAACCAGGCCGAGATTCCGGTCGATGGCCTCGCCGCTCCGCTGCGGATCGATTCCGCGCGCGTCGCGATCGATGACGCGCGGGTAACCATCGACCGTCTGCGCGGCGCCGCCGGTAAGCTGAGTTTCACCGGAGATTACAGCTACCTGCCCGGAGCGCCGCACCCGCACCGCGTGCACCTGCGCGCGGCGGACTGGGACGCGGCCGACATCGAAACGGAATGCCTGCCGTCGCTGCGCCGCGAATCGAATCTGATCGATCGCGCCCTGGGCCGCATCACGCTGCCCGATTGGCTCAAGGCGCGCCAGGCGGAGGGCACGGTTCAGATCGACCACCTGGACGTGGCCGGCGCGCGCCTCGATGGTGTCCGCGCGCACCTGGCATGGGACGCCGGCCGCGTGGAGTTCGCCAACTTCGAGGCCACGCTGGCCCACGCCGTTGTCAAAGGGCGGCTGGCGGTCAACTTGAATGGCGCGCTGCCTGCATACCGGTTCACAGGACAAGTGAAAAGTTTTTCGTGGCAATCCGGCAAGCTGGATGCCAATGGCTCGATCGGGACTTCCGGCATCGGCGCGCAGTTAATGGCGAACCTGACCTCGGCGGGAACGATGTCGGGAGCCGCGCTCGATTTCGGCGCCGGAGCACCCTGCCGTGCCAGCGGCGACTATAGCTTGGCCTGGGTGCGCGGCATTCCGCGGCTCAAACTGACCGCTCTCAACCTGCGCACCGATGACGACACTTACAGCGGACACGGCGCTACCCAAAGCGATGGCAAACTGCTGATCGTGCTGGCCAGCGGTGCCAAGGAACTGCGCCTGTCCGGCACGCCCGCCAAGCTGTCAGCGGAAGAACCCACCCATCAGTAGCGTTGGTCGGGAATGCTTCAGCCTGCCGGCGCCCGCTTTCGGGCGCATTCTTTTCACAGTGTCGCGAAACTGGGAAGAACTGTCAGTCAATCGAGCTCAGGGACGGCGCGGAAGAAACGCCACCAACAATAACGGCCCCTCCCTCCACTTTTGCCTCGCCCACCGGCGCGCGCGCGGCGCCGGCGCTCACACGCGTGGGCTATAATGAAAGCAGGTTGTAGGGGAAATCTCCCTTTCTTTATGCCACTTTACGAATATCTTTGTCACCGCTGCGGGAAGAACATCGAGGTGCTTCAGAAGTTCGCCGACGAACCGCTGACGTTGCATCCGGAATGCGGTGGTGAAGTGGAACGGCTGGTGTCGGCTTCCGCATTCAAGTTCAAGGGGTCCGGTTGGTACGTGAACGACTACGGAAAAGGCAAGACTTCCGCGCCCGATTCCACGAACGGAAACGGCGGCAAGACCGGAAGTAAGCCGGAATCGAAGCCCGAATCTAAGTCCGAGACGAAGTCGGAAAGCAAGTCGGAAACTAAGTCCGAGACAAAAACCGCCCCGGCCCCTAGCGCTGACAAATAACCGTGAGTGCCCGCGAATTCGCCGGGCAGTTCCAATCCCTCTCAGTCTCACTCATAAGCCGACTGTCGTAGCGCGTGCTGTCAAGCCTACTGAGCCGAGAGTCGTCTTGGCTTTTCTCGGTGCGTGCGAGTCGCTCTGCCGCTGCACGGAACATCGCCACGAATGCGGACACACCTTGGCCATACCGCCCTCCGCACACTCCCACCCCGCCAGGAGCGAGAATAGAATTTTGGGAACGGAAGGTCCGATATGAAGGTGGTTGCTTTCAACGGCAGTGCGAGAAAAGATGGCAATACGGCAATCCTGCTCCGCTACGTGCTCGGCGAACTGGAAAAGGAAGGCATCGAAACCGAGCTGGTGCAACTGGCCGGATCGAAGATCCATGGATGCGTGGCGTGCCGCACGTGCTCGGTCCGCAAAGACGGGCGGTGCGGGCAAGCCAACGACGATGGCAACGCCTTTATCGAGAAGATGGCGGCGGCGGATGGGATTCTGCTCGGTTCGCCGACCTACGTGTCCGACGTGTCGCCGGAGATCAAGGCGCTGATCGACCGCGCCTGCATGGTAGGAAACGCCAATGGCGGCATCTTCCGCCGCAAGGTGGGCGCGGCGGTGATCGCCGTGCGCAGAGCCGGGGCGATGCACGCGTTCGATACGCTCAACCACTTCTTCCTCATCGGCGAGATGATCATCCCGGGCTCGTCCTATTGGAACATCGGCATCGGCCGGGAGAGGGGCGAGGTGGAAAAAGACGAGGAGGGTATCCGCACAATGAAAGTGCTGGGTAGGAACATGGCGTGGCTGCTGAAGAAGCTAGCGTAGCGTTGAGGCAACCCAGACAATTCCAGCTCGTCTGCTCCGGCAGGGACGCATACTCGATCCGGCCGGGGATCTGTAATCCATGAATGATCCGCCTCGCCGACCGGGGCGAACACACGCCGCCGATTACGGCTTGGGCTTGGCAGGCGGCAATTCGCGCGCTACCACGGCGTCGGTGAAGCCCTCGCGGTTGTGCGCTCCGTCGCAAAACGGCTTGTTGGCCGAGTGGCCGCAGCGGCACAACCCGATGGTCGTGCGGCCGGCGAGCCCAAAGGTCTTGCCGGTGGGATCCACAATCTCGAATTCGCCTTCGATGCGAATCGGGCCATTGCTGAACACGGTGACTTTGGTTGGCATGCGGTCAGGATATCAAAGACCCGCGTGAGAAGTGAGTCTCTTCCCGGCAACTCACCAACCTGCGAGTAGGACTCACCCGCCGGCGTGCGCTGGTGAGCTGAAGCAGGCCACGACTTAGCGCAGCAGCGCTTCCAGGCGCGAGCCGGTGCGGACGATGGTCTGGGTGCGTTCGGGGCCCGTGGAGATCGAACCGACTTCGACGCCGGTGCGGGCTTCGAGAAACGCCAGGTAGTCCTTGGCGCGGGCGGGCAAGTCGTCGTAGCTGGACACGCCGAAGGTGGACGTCTTCCATCCGGGCAAGCGCTCGTAGACCGGCTCGGCGTTTTCGATGCCGGCCACGCGCGGTGGCATCTCCGACAGTTCGCTGCCGCCGGCGCGGTAGCCCACGCAGACGGGAATCGTATCGAAGTCGTCGAGCACGTCCAGTTTGGTCACCACCAGGCTGTCGAAGCCGTTGATGGCAGCGGTGTAGCGCAGCAGCGGCGCGTCGAACCAGCCGCAGCGCCGCGGCCGTCCGGTGACGGCGCCGAATTCGCTGCCCCGGCGGCGGATCTGTTCGCCATCTGGACCGTGCGCTTCGGTGGGAAACGGGCCTCCACCGACGCGCGTGATGTAGGCTTTGGAAACGCCGATCACACCATGAATCCGCGTGGGAGCGACGCCGGTACCGGTGCAGGCTCCGCCCGCCGAGGCGCTCGACGAGGTGACGAACGGGTAGGTGCCGTGATCGATATCGAGCATCGTGCCCTGCGCGCCCTCGAACAGCACGCGTTTGCCCGCGCGAATCGCGTCGTTTAGTAGCATCGCCGTATCGCACACCATTGGGCGGATGCGTTCGGCCATGGTTTCGTAGTTGTCGCGGATGGCGCGGTCGTCGTCGTCCTCATCGATGCCGAAGGTGCGCGCGATGGCGTGCTTCTCCTCCATCAGCGAATCGTAGTGGGCGCGAAAGGCGTCGCGGTCGAGCAGGTCGGCGACGCGAATGCCGCGGCGCGCGATCTTGTCTTCATAACACGGCCCGATGCCGCGCGACGTGGTTCCGATCGAGATGCGTCCGGGGCGCCCTTCCGACATACGCTCCATCATGCGATGCTGTGGAAACAGCACGTGCGCGCGATTGCTGATGGCCAGGTTGTGCGAAACGTCCACACCGGCCGCCTCGAGACTACCGAGTTCATCGAGCAGCGCCGCCGGATCGAGCACCAGGCCGTTGCCGATCACGGCCTGCTTTCCCGGCCGCAGAATGCCGCTCGGAATCAGCTTGAGGACGAACTTCTTCAAACCGATGAAGACAGTGTGGCCGGCGTTATGCCCACCCTGGTAGCGCGCCACGATGTCGAAACGTTCGGAGAACAGATCGACAATCTTACCCTTGCCCTCGTCGCCCCACTGGGAGCCGAGGATGATGATGTTTGCCATGAATGCGAATCCAAACTATTCTAACGTAGCTGTGCTGAGGAAGCGATGCGAGACGGTAGGACAGACCATCGCCTTGCGTGGTCTGTCCTGAGACGCTAGAGCGCGACACCTTGACAAACGACAAGAACCGATCGTCTGTCCTACCTCTGAAATACAGAAATCCCGACGGCGGAATCGCGCTTACCCCACCGGCGGCTTCTTGCGCGGACGCGAAACGCGTTTCTTCTGCGTTCCGTCACCGGAAGTCTTGCGTGGGACGCGCGGGCGGCGCTGCACTTTGGGCGGCGGCGCGGGGAGCGGAATCTCGCCAGTGGCGGTCGGTTGGCCGGGCACCAGCGGCTGCGGTTCGTCCTCTTCTTCCTCTTCGATGCGCGGCTCGGGCTCCGGTTCCGGCGGCGCGGCCGGCGGATGGAACTCGGCGCCCAGGAACACGATCAGGCCGCGCTCTTCGTCGGCCTGAATTCGAACCAGGCTCTTGTCCTGCGCGTAATTGAGCAGTTCGCTGAATTCCTGGAACCCGTATTGGCGCCAGTCGAAGGCGGGGTGGTCGGCCTTCACCCACTCGGCCAGATCGTCGGCCAGCGCGCCGTTGTCCACCGCCAGGCGGTGCGTTTCGAGCACGTCGCGCAGCAGCGGAATCGCCTCTTCCGGCTTCGCGCCGGGCTTATCGGTCGCCACGGTGCCCTTGAGACGGATCATGTAGCGGCCCTCGCCGCCCGAGACATCGACGAATTCGGCCTTCTGCAGTTTCTCCACGAAATCGGTAAACGAGCTGGCACCATAGGCCTTCTCATTGAACGTGGAATCGAGTTGCAGCATCGTGGACTTGAGCAGGCCGAGTTGCGGCCGCACTTCGCGCCGCTCGAGCACGCCCAGCGCGCGCTCCACCAGCGGCATCGACTGCGAGAGATCCAGAGCCACCCGCTTGTGCTGCGAGCGTTGCTGCTGCGGCGGCTGCCCCTGCTGCCCCTGCTGCTGTTGTTGCGGCTGCTGTTGCGGCTGTTGTTGCGGCTGATGCTGTTGCCGGTCGGCCGGCGGACGCTCGTGCGACCGCGACCGCGGCGCATCGTCGATGATCGCTTCGTAGGCGATAAATTCGTGGCAGTTCTTTTGCAGGATGGTGCTGGTGAAAGCGCGCCCGCCGACGACGAAAATGCGCTTGTCGTATTGTTTAAGTTTGTTCACCAACGCGATGAAGTCGCTGTCGCCGCTGACAATCGCGAAAGCGTTGATGTGGTCGTGGGTGAACGCCATTTCGAGGGCGTCGAGCGCCAGATTGATATCGGCGCCGTTCTTGTCGCCGCGCGGCGAAGGATCGCGTTGCACCATTTGCACCGCGTGTTCGGAAAGCGGCCGCGTGGCTGCTTCCTGCCTGCCCCAGTTCGCATAGGCGAACTTGGTGACGATTTCGCCGCGTTCTTTCAGCGCGTCCAGCACCGCAGCCACGTCGAATTCGCGGTGCAGTGTGGACTTAACGCCGATCTCGATGTTATCGAAATCGATAAACACGGCGATCTTTAGTTTTTGTTCCATTCGTAATTTCCTTAAGTCTGGCAACCGGTGTGGCGGACCGTTTTGTCCGCCGCCGCCGAAGGCCGATGGGCACACCGGCACGGCGAAAGCCGCACCTATGCCTCTTGCGTAAGTGTATCCCAAATGCAAGGCCGTCTGGGGCGTGGGCGCGGGACCCTCAATCGTCCTGAACGATCGTTCCTTGGTGGTAGACGATCTTCCAGCCCTCGGGCGTGTGCTGCCAGATCGTTGCACGGCGGGTGCGGCGCACCTTGTGCTGGAGGAGCGTGTAGGTCAGCAAGTAGATATCGTCAGCCAATCTTCGACAATGGAAATCCGATGTCTCCCATACGTCGACGTGCGGAATCGAATATCGCTTCTCCAACTCGTCGAGTACGTTGGCTCTTGAATAACGGCGGCCGGAAGCTCCCGTTTCCCAGAAGTCATCCACGGTCATCCGCTCGAAATCGGCGCGGGTAACGCCCAGTTCTGGGCGGTGAAAGATCGGTTCGCCGCTGGAGAGTTCGGCGAGAATATCGGCAGTCGCGGGATCGGTGGTGAGCGTGGGCTCCATCTTAGTAATGATGACGCGAGCACAACGGATCAAGCAACCGAAGGATGAGCTCGTGGCTAGAAGGGCGTTCGTCGGCAGGTGCGGCCCCAACTCGCGGGTTGATGTCCCACAACGGGACTTCGGGCCAACCTTCGTTCCGAATCCCACCATTCTACGAGTAGGGCGTAGTTCGGCCGAGGCCGAACATCGAAGGCCCGTCTTCGCGTTTGCATTCCCCCATCTGACTAAGGTGGAAGGAAAAGCTATACCGCTCATGTTGTTCGGTGGCGTGAGTCGATGAGGAGTACGCACCCTTCACTTGTTCTCCCGCAACGCCGCTTAAGCATCGCAGGTTTCCGCAAAATGTTCCTTCGCACAATTCAGAAAAGCCGGTCCGACCAACCGCGTGGCAAGACTCATTCAGATCTCAAAATCGACTATCGTTTGAGCGATAATTGTGACGAGGACGCCGCCGGAAAGTGGAACAATCGGACCGGGAGTTTGTCGGGGTTTTGCGTGCCGCTGTCGCGGCGTATTTGCAGGCGGTGGATCGGTGGGAGGCCACTCACAACCGGTACTACCGCTTGCCCGGCTATGGGCACGTCATTAGTTCCGACATGGAATCAGAACAGCGCGAGTTCGAAGCACAACACCGCATCCTCAGCTCGCTGTTGCCGCGCGCAGGGCAGCTGTGCCTTAAACACGGATTGGCGAATCCATTTCCCGGCCTGTTGCGCAGTTCCCTCGGCCAGTACGCCCCTCAGCATCGAGTCGAGTCCGCGATCAGCCGCAATGAGCGGAACGCGGTGACCACGTGTCTGGAACAACTGAGCGATGCGTGCCACGGTTGGGGGCCCTCGGACGGGCCGGAAGAGGGCGCGCCCTACATGCGCCCATCGGAGTCTCCGGCGCTCCGTTTTGGACGCGGCAGGGTGATTCTTACCGTCGCTGTTTGTGCGCTTGCCGCAATCGTTTTTTCAGTGGTGTGGCCTTCCAGCGGCGTCTGGCTTCCCGCAGCCCGGAACATGGACCAGCAACCTTATGGCAAACGCAGTGGGGATGACCTCCGTGCGTCATGGGAGGCGGAGCGCAAAAAGGAATCGGCACGGTTTGCCGATGTGGACCTGCAGCGGATGGTAGACCGCTTGTTCGTGGGAGACGATCCTGGCCGCGCGAATTTCCATGGACTGCTCTATGCTGGCGCACGCCCACTTCCGTTTCTCCTCAAAGCGCTCGATGACCCGCGCACCTCGACGATCGTATTCGACAAGAATGGGTTTGATCCTATCGAAATGTCGCCCTTCGGGAGAATTTGCAGCCTGCTGGATAACTTGGCGCCGGTCGAGGCTGCCAAACCGCTTGCCCGATATCTCGATCATCCCAATCCCATGTTCCGGCGCGAGGCCGCATCGTTGTTGGCAAGACTCGGCTGCGCCGAATGTCTGGAGCCGGTCAAGAAAGCGCTGGCGGACGGGGATCACCAACTTCGCGAGTTCACTCTGATTGGATTGAGTCGAGGACTGGCGCAGCAGCAACGAGATGAAAGGTTCCTGTCCGGCGTCTTTCCGGTACTGGTTCCTCTGCTAAGCGCTGGGACCTATGTTACGGTGAGCCCTGCTGATGTGATAATGGCCGCGGACCCGATAAAGGCTGCCCCAATCCTGGAATCGCCGCGGTACTTTGCCGTGCGCAATCCACAGTTAGGGGAGATTCTCGCGGCCTTGGATCGTAAAGACGTTAAGGTCCCGCGGGAGATTCTTCTCCCGCTGCTGGCAAAGCTGGAACCGCTCGCCACCAAGGAGTCCCGTGAAGAGTCCATCTATGCGGCGGCGCTGATTCTTTACGCCAACAATGCGGATGATCGCGCAGAGAGCCGATTCTGGAGTTTGGTCGATTCTCCTAGCTCGACCATCGCATCCACCGCAGCACGAGGTTTGGAGGTACTGGCTGGAATCAATCCCCACGACGCAGTTTGGAACGTTTACGACAAGCGTGGCTTCGCTTCGATGACCGAGGCGCAGCAGTTCTATTTCGCGGTCGAAATCTACCGAGACGAAGTCAATAACGGCGGCCACAGTCAATATTTTTATAACGACGATAGCGATCTGTACCGGATCGCTATCGAAGGGCTGCGCGCCATGGGCGTGCCGTCCAACGCTGCCATCCTCTCGGACGCCGCACGCGCCTTCGCTCCTGGTCAGCCGGCGCCCACCGAGGCGGAACGCCGAAATCAAATGGAACAGTTCGGCCCGCCCCAGAGCCGCATCTTTGAGATGGCTGACCAGCGGTTCGGCAACTCGGAAAACGCCCCTGGCGGGCGCCTCGACGTGCTGCTTGCGCTGTACGCCCTGAAACATCGCGGCGATTTTGCCAACACACTTTCTTCCGACCCGGGACGAGGCTCTCACAACATTGACGCGAAGAGGCCCTAGCGAGCTAGGGTCTATGCCCGTCGGCAGATCCACGAGGGACCATCACGGAGTTCCCGTCGTTCATCACCTGCATCCCGCCTAGAACGATGATCCCAACAAAAAAGACCTCAATCCTGGAGCCGAGATCAGCGCGACCGCCGCTTGAATCAGACTGGACGACCAGCTACGGTTAGTCCAGCAACGATCAACCAGCTGCAGCTGAGTGCCAGGACCGACGGGCAGACGCCAGATTGGCCGGAGAACGCTTGGAGCGGCAGTACTCGTTTCGTCCGGATGGTCGGCGACTCGGACATTGGCTGGCCCCGGCGTTGGAGGAAGTCGGGGCGGCGGCGTCAATTCCGGCGCCATGGGGAACACAAGCGGACTTGGGGACACCAACCGGAATTCAGTTCGGAGAATGGGAGCTTTTCGGCGAGTTCTGCGCGAGTTTTTAGGTAACCGGCTCTCCAGTAAAGTCACGGCCGAGTCCGGCCAGCTCCGGCCCGCCGTTCAGAAGATCGGCTTCAGGACCATCCGGCCGTACACGATGAACGCCATGAGGAGACCCAGCACGGCGCTTAAGATGATGGGCGTGATCTCGCGGTACTTGGCGTGCACCCAGACGAACACGAAGCTCTCGATCGTCAGGAACGCGGCGGCCACCACCGTGAGCGCCGGCCGCCAGTGGAAGGCGGCGGGGACGATCAGCCCGACCGTGCAGACGAGTTCGAGGATGCCGAGGGCCGTCCAGGCTTCCCGCGGCAACGCACCAAAGGACGGGACCCCCTCGCTTACCTTGTCGAACATGAAGACCTTCATGACGCCCGACGCTGCGTAAAGGAGCGCGGCGAGGACCTGCAGGACCCACAATAGGATGTTCATCGTGTGCCTCCTCCCGGTTTCCACGTCGGTGCGCACAGGGCGGTTTCTCCCCGCGCGATCCACGTCCTGAGCCCAGATCTAAAGACCATGGATACCTCATGATATCCAACCGTGCGATCGCCGCTCTCATCTAGGCGCGGTCATCAACTCGACGGTATTGGGTCAACGATCCTATACTACTCCAACAACCTTCGTCGCCGAACCTCCGAAGTTCGCCCGAAACGGCGTTCTGAGAAGCGTCGCAGTGCCATCCAAGCGAGCAGCGGTTGTAGAATCGGCGTCTGGCCAAGAGCGGCTTACCACCGGCGGCGACGCCTGCACCAATAAACCAGCGCGGATGGGCAACGACCGCGATGAATTGGCGCGGCGGATTGTCTATCGCCGAAGTCGGTCAATCCCTGGCGACCCGGCTGGAGCGACCATACTTTGCTAACCTGCTGAAGTGCGTTTCGATCAAGCCGAGTACGATCTCCGTTGCGAGTGGGGGCTGGATGGGCTGCTAGCCCTCCAATCGACTAGCGATGCGGTAATAATTGTCGACGTTTTGTCATTTTCAAGCGCGGTCGATATCGCCCTGTCACGAGGCGCTTCAGTGCTGCCCTATCGCTGGAAAGACGACTCGGCAAGACAATTCGCGGCCGAGAAGGGCGCGGTCCTCGCCGGCGGGCGAAGGGCTGGCAGTGAGTACACCCTTTCACCAGCATCGCTTCGCTCGATTCCGCCCGGTACTCTCCTGGTGCTGCCATCGCCAAACGGGAGCACCCTAGCCCTCAACGCGAGTGGCATTCCAGTTTTTACGGCCTGCCTGAGAAACGCGCCGGCAGTCGCAAAACAGGCCACCGCTCACGGCTTGCGCATCGCGGTCATTCCGGCCGGAGAGCAGTGGCGCGAGTCCGCGCTTCGTCCTTGCCTGGAAGACCTGGTGGGCGCCGGTTCGGTCCTCGCTGAGCTTCCTGGAACGCCGTCGCCAGAGGCAGAAGCGGCAATCGCGACCTTCGCGCGCTTTCGCCATGGCCTTCGTGAGGCGCTATTCCGTTGCGGTTCGGGCAAGGAACTGGTCGATAGGGGATTCGCGTTGGATCTCGAATTGGCAGCAGAGTATGCGGTCAGTCGTGTGACGCCCGTGCTCACGGGCGAACGATTTATCGACGGCTCGGCTGACGCAGCTTCAGGTGCGCTGTCGATGGACCCCGGCTGACTGCCGCCGCGCTGCCCCTTATTCGGGCGGTTCGTTCTTGCGGCCGGACTTGACGATCCAATTGCGGAACATCTCGGTGTAGCCGCGGGCTTCGGAATCGTCACGCAGTTGCTCGATCGAGAAGCGCATCTTGCGGCTCCAGTTGGGGTATTGCCAGGTGGTGCCGGGGAGGTTCTGCTGCTCGGTCTCCTTAGTGAGATCCTCCTGGTTGATGGCCAGCAATTGCGATGGCGTCAGCGCCAGGAAGCCGACGATGGCGTTGTGCAATTCGCCGGAGAGCACCGGATAGTCTTGCGCGCGGCGGGGCAGTGTGGGCGGCATCAGTTCGAGCTCGAAAAGCATGTCGAGCATTTTCTGCTTCTCTTCCAGGCGGGCGCGGGACTGCGCTTCGAAAGCGGCCTGGTCCAACACACCGGCGGCGCGGCGCGCTTCGAGGTCGGCGCCCGTCCACATGCCGGCCAGGGTGGGCAGGTCGTGAGTGGTGGAAGAGACCAGCGCCTGCCGCGGGTACTCGCGGTAGCGGCGGAACTCGCCGCGCGCGTCCTTTTCGAAATAGAACAGGCGATAGCTGAGGACTCCGAATTGTTCGAGCGTCTCGCGAATGGCCGGTACCACCGTGCCCAGATCCTCGCCGACGATCAGCACGCGGTTGCGTACGCTCTCGAGCGCCAGGATGCGCAGGAAATCGAGCGACACCTCCTTGACGTATGCGCCGTGCGCGGCGTCGGAGCCATCCGGAATCCAGTAGAGACGGAACAGCCGCATCACATGATCCATGCGCAGCGCGCCGCCGTGGCGCGCGTTGTGGCGGATAGTTTCGGCGAAGAGCCGGTAGCCGTTGGCGCGGTGGGCTTCGGAGTTCGGCGGCGGGAAACCCCAGTCCTGGCCCTCTAGAGCGAAGTCGTCCGGCGGCGACCCGACGCGGCAGCCGGAGACGAAGAACGGGCGGTGCGCCCACAGGTCGGAGCCGAAACGGTCGGTGGCGAGAGCCAGATCATGGTAAAGGCCGATCGACATTTTGTGGCCGCGCGCCCGGCGCTGCGCGCGCTGCAATTGGAGCCCGATCTGCCATTGCAGATATTGATAAAACAGGACCGACCGCCAATGCTTTTGGCGGAACGTGCGCGTCGCCTCCGAATCCGGGTCGCGATACTCGGCCGGCCAATCGGTCCAGATCCAAAAGTTCGGATCGCGCCGGTGCAGCCACTCGTCGAGCGCGCAATAGACGACGAACTTCTCGAGCAGATCGCCTTCCCGCGCGCGGAACTCGTTAAACGCCGCGGCGCGCTTCGAGCCAGTGCGCCACTCGCGCAGAAACTGAACGAACAGAAGTTTCAGAAAACGTAGTTTGAGAGCGGCCACACCTTCGTATTCGACGAACTCGGCGTCGCGCAGCCGGACGATTTCAGCTTCCATCGCGGCCGATGCGCGCAGCCGCACGGCGCGGGAGGAGAGCGCGAAATCCTCCATCCCCTCGACGTCCAGGTAAATGAAGTTCTGATAGTAGATGCAATTCGGCAAGTAGGGACTGGTGTTGAATGGGCGGCGATTGTGGATCGCATGCAGCGGGTTGAGGCTGACGAAGCTGGCCTCCAGGTCGTCCGCCACCCAATCGATTACGCCCAGCAGGTCGCGGAAATCGCCGCATCCCCAGTTGCGTTCGCTACGCACGCCATACAGGCTGACGGCAACTCCGGCGGCGCGCCGGTCGCGCGTTGGCAGGTGATCGTTCCAGGCGCGCTCCGGCGTCACGATGTAGCGGGTTTCGGCGCTCGCGTCGCCCACGCTTGCCTGCACGCGGTGGTAGCCGAGCGGAAGCGCCGCTGGCAGGTGCGCGACTTTGCGGACCCAGGTGCGCCCGTCGATTTCGATGGATGCCGATTCCGGCAGGTCCGCCAATGGCAATTCGAACGCCGTGTCGCTGCCGTCTTCCCGATGAATCGCCACGCGCGCCACCGGGTGCGGGCAATCGGCCGGAACATTTAGCGGCAGTTCTGTTTCAGCCGCAACGGTGACCACCACGGCGGGCGGCAGCAGGCGTTCCCATTCTGCGCGCGCGCGGTGGGCGAGCGATTGTTCGAGTTCGGCCGCGCTTCCGGCGGCGACGCCGCGGGCGCGCAGCAGAGCTTGCTTGGCCTCCGTGGTGGTGTCGTGCTTGCGGCCCCAAATATCCCAGAAGGATGGTTCGATTCCGAACAGGGAAGCGGCTCGGTTCAGCAGTTGCTCGAAGGTTTCAGACGGCATCGGGTGGGTACACTTCGATTCTACAGGAGCGCCGCCGGCCATGCGAAAATAGAGGCATGGAAAAGCCCTTGGCCAGCGGCCCCGCCGATCTCTTCGCGCGGCTCGACGACTACACATTCTCGAACAGTGCCGCCGCGGCTTCCGAGGGCATCCTGCTTACGTCGCTCGATAAGGCCGTCAACTGGGCGCGCAAGAATTCCATCTGGCCCATGTCGTTCGGTTTGGCCTGCTGCGCCATCGAGATGATGTCGATGAGCGCTTCGCGTTTCGATATCGCCCGCTTCGGCGCCGAAGTATTTCGCGGCTCGCCGCGGCAATCCGACCTGATGATTATCGCCGGCCGCGTCTCGAACAAGATGGCGCCGGTGATCCGCCATTTGTACCAACAGATGCCGGAGCCGAAATGGGCCATTTCGATGGGCGCCTGCGCCACCTCCACCGGAGTGTTCCACAACTACGCCCTGGTCCCCGTCAACCAGGTGATTCCGATCGACGTTTTCGTGCCCGGCTGTCCCCCGCGGCCTGAGCAGCTGATCTACGCGCTCCTCATGCTGCAGGAGAAGATCCAGAACCAGAGCGGCACGGTGAAACAGATTCTCAATCTGGCGTAGCCGGCAAGCCAATTGTATTGCGCCGCGACGCGGTTTGACCTAGAATCTCTATTGGGATCGAGGAGATTACCCCGCTGCCATTATGACGACTTCGGTCAAAGCTGATTACGCGCTGCGAGCGATTCTGGACCTTGCCGCGCAAAAGCCCGGCGAACCGGTGAAGATCGCCGACATTGCACGGCGCCGGAAGATACCGCAAAAGTTCCTGGAGTTAATTCTGGTCGGCCTGAAGCAGGCGGGGTTCGTGGAATCGCGGCGCGGCGCGGAGGGCGGGTATTTGCTGGCGCGGGCGGCGGATTCGATCATGGTGGGCGAAGTGATCCGCTCAGTGGACGGGCCGGCGGAGGACAAAGGGCGCGACCGGGCGAAACCGGAGACGCCATTCACGGAAATGTGGGTGCGGGTGGATTCGGCGGTGGCCGCGATCGTCGATCACACCAGCATCGGCGAAGTGCTGCGCGACTGGGCGGAGCGGCAGAGCAAGGGCGTATTGAACTGGGAGATCTGAGTGCGGGTTTACGACGACAATTCGATGAGCATTGGGCGCACGCCGTTGGTGCGGCTGAATCGCGTGACGGATGGCGCCAAGGCGACGGTGCTGGCCAAGATCGAAGGGCGCAATCCGGCCTATTCGGTGAAATGCCGCATCGGCGCGGCGATGGTATGGGACGCGGAAAAGCGCGGTGTGTTGAAGCCGGGCAAGGCGTTGATTGAGCCGACCAGCGGTAACACCGGCATCGCGCTCGCGTATGTGGGCGCGGCGCGCGGGTACCCGGTCACGCTGACCATGCCATCCACCATGAGCGTGGAGCGGCGCAAGGTGCTGCGTGTGCTGGGCGCCAAGCTGGTGTTGACGGATGGCGCGCGCGGCATGGCGGGCGCGATTGCCAAGGCCGAGGAGATTCGCGCTTCGGATCCCGACCGATACGTCCTACTGCAGCAGTTCTCGAACCCGGCCAATCCGGCGATCCACTTCGAAACCACCGGGCCTGAGATCTGGGAAGACACCGACGGCACCATCGACGTGCTGGTTTCCGGCATCGGCACCGGAGGCACCATCAGCGGCGTAGCGCAATACATCAAACAGGTAAAGGGCAAACCGATTCTTGCCGTGGGCATTGAGCCGGCGGGCAGCCCCGTGATTGCGCAGAAGCTGGCGGGGCAACCGCTGAAACCGGGACCGCACAAGATCCAAGGCCTCGGCGCGGGATTCATACCGCAGACGCTCGATCTGAGCTTGGTCGACCGCGTGGAAGCGATCGGCAACGAAGAAGCGATCGAGATGGCGCGGCGGCTTGGGACAGAAGAAGGAATTCTGGCCGGCATTTCCTGCGGCGCCGCAGCGGCGGTGGCTGTGCGTCTGGCGAAGCTGCCGGAATTCCACGGCAAGACCATCGTCGCCATTCTCCCCGACGCCGCCGAGCGCTACCTGACCTCGGTGCTGTTCGAAGGAATGTTCGAGGATTAGACATAAGCGGACCAATGCTAGGTCGCTTCAACTTCCTCGGATCTTTTCCGCCGCCACTCGCGTATATTCAAAGGTATGAAAACCATTCGCTGGGTAATTCCTGTCGCGCTGGCAACGGTTGCGGCCTTTGGCCAGACTGCGGTGCCACCGCTGTCACAATTTGAGGTGGCATCGATCCGGCCGTCGCCGCCGGCCGCTCTTGGGCAGGTGAGCCTGGGTTTGCGTATCGATGGCGCGCAGGTCAGCATGCGCCAATTCGCGCTGAAAGATGAGATTGCAGTCGCATTCAATCTGAAGCAGTATCAGATATCCGGGCCGGATTGGCTGGCGACCGAGAAATACGACATCGTCGCCAAGCTGCCGGATGGAGCGCCACGCGACCAGGTGCGGTCTATGTTGCAGGCCTTGCTGCTGGACCGGTTCCAGATGAAGACGCACCATGAGACCAGAGACTTCCCGGTCTACGCCCTGGTAGTCGCCAAGAACGGGCTCAAGTTAACCGCGGTGCCGCCCGATCCGGCCGACCCCGACAAGAGCGGCGACAGGCCGGCCGTCAACGTTTCGGTCAGCGGCGGCCGCGGCGGCGTGGTGGCTAACTACGGCAACGGGTCGTTCTTCACGCTCGGCGACAACCGGATCGAAGCCAAGAAAATGCAGATGAACTATGTGGCCGACATGCTGGCGCGATTCGAGGAAAAGCCGGTGGTGGACATGACGGAGCTGAAGGGCAAGTACGATTTCACCCTCAACTTCACGGAGGAAGACTATCACGCCATGATGATCCGGGCGGCCATCTCGTCCGGCATGGCGCTGCCGCCGGAAGCCATTCAGGCCATGGAGCGCGCCTCCGGCGATTCGCTGTTCAGCGCGCTGCAGGTGTTGGGACTCAAACTGGAATCGCGTAAAGCGCCACTGGACGTGTTGGTGATCGATCACATGGAAAAGGCGCCGTCGGAAAACTAACCCGCCGGGCTTCGCAAAGGGAGGAAACCTGAATGCCCTCGGGAAACGTGGTCATCCTGGATGGCGCTGGAGCTGGCGACCAGGACCTGTCGCCGGTTCTCGACGAGTTGTCTCGCGTTCTCAAGGCGGATGGCGCTTCCATAAAGAGCTTTCCGCTGCGCGAGATGAAACTGGCGCACTGCCTTGGCTGCTTCAATTGCTGGGTCAAGACGCCTGGCATGTGCGTGGAAGCGGATGCAGGCCGCGAGATCGCCAAAGCCATCGTTCGCAGCGATGTTACAGTTCTCTTCACGCCTGTGACGTTCGGCGGCTACTCGCCGGAGTTGAAGAAGATGGTGGATCGCTTTGTGCAGATCGCGTCCCCATTTTTCGAGATGGATCACGGCGAGGTGCACCATCCGCCACGCTATTCGCGCCGGCCGCGGTTCGTCATGGTGGGAGTCCAGCGGCGGGCGAACGCACTCGAAGCTCGTATCTTCAAGACTCTGGCCGGACGGAACGCGATCAATTTCCATCCACCCAGCTACGCGGCGGAGGTGGTTCTCTCGACCGACGACGCGAGCGCGTTGCGCGGCCGCTTCGAATCGCTCTTAACCAGGTCCGACGCGCTGCCGTTCGGCGATGCGGCGTCTTCGGTTATGCCCGCTCCGGCGGTGCCTGGCCCCGTCGCCGGATCGTCGGTCGAGAGGCGGGCATTGCTGATCGTGGGGAGTCCCAAGACCATCGAGCCCAGCGCGTCGGGCATTCTCGGAGGGTTTCTGTTGGATCGCCTTCGAGAGCGAGGTTGGGAGACCGAATCGCTGACGCTTCGGGCCAACATGAATCGGCCGGAGGGCGAGAACGAGCTGCTGGCGCATGTGGATCGCGCCGGGCTGGTTCTGTTGGCATTCCCCCTTTACGTCGATGCCTTGCCCTATCTCGTCACCAAGGCTTTGGCGGCCCTGGTGGCTCATCGGGCGGGTGGTTCGCCATCCGCGCAGCGCGTGGTGGGGATCGTCAATAGCGGTTTTCCCGAGACGCGCCAGAACGCCGTGGCGCTCGCTATCTGCCGAGAGTTCGCCGCGCAGAGCGGGTTCACCTGGGCTGGCGGCCTCGCCTTGGGCGGGGGAGGAGTGATCGGCGGCCGGCCTCTCAAGGATGCGAAGCATTCCGGCCCGCCTGTAAAACACATCTCCGAAGCCCTAGAGATGACCGCCACGGCGCTGGCCGAGGGCCTGCCGGTTCCGGCCGAGGCGGTACGCACGATCGCGAAAAGCCCGGTGCCCTTCCTTCCCTGGCGACGCCTCTACATGTGGATGGGCGGCAAGGGTTTCAGGAAACTGGCGGCACAGAACGGGGTTGGCAAGGGTCAGTTGCTTGCCCAGCCGTACGCAGTGTAAACAGTCGGTTACGGCCGCGGGACGCCTTGCGACCGGGTGCGCAGGCCGGTCCAGTTTTCGGCCAGGATGATCGAATTGGCGGGGTTCTTGGGATCGTACCGTATCCACACCGGACCGCTCAGGCTGTCCTCGTCCGGCAGATACTCGTGGAGCGAAGACACATCCTGCGATGCGATGTACTCGACGCCACGAATGGCGTAGGAATACAGCACCATCTCGCCGCGCACCTCGACCAGCGAGGCGTCGCCCAGTTTACCGCGGCCGGCGAGCGCGGTGCGCCGCAACCGCTCGCGCTCTTCTGGCGTGATGCGAGAGCCTATCCATTTTCGGTACCCCGCCAGCGCCCCCAGCGCCAGAAGAACCGCGGCCAAAGCGAGCGTGACAGCCGCAGTTGGGAACTTGAATACCAGGGCGCCCAGCATCGATTGCGCCTAGCCGGCCGCCGGACCCGGGTGGAACGCCTTGTTCCAATCCTTCATGAACTGGTCCAGTCCCTTGTCGGTCAGCGGATGGTTGAAGAGCATATCGAGAACCTTGAACGGCATGGTGGCGATGTGCGAGCCGGCCAGCGCGGCCTGGGACACGTGTGTTGGCGACCGCAAGGAGGCGGCCAGGACCTGCGTCTTGTAGCCGTAGTTCCGGTAGATCTGCAGGATGTCGCGAACCAGGTCCATCCCGGTCCAGCCGATGTCGTCGACCCGCCCCACGAATGGACTGATGATATACGCTCCAGCTTTGGCGGCAATCAGGGCCTGGTTGGCGGAAAAACAGAGCGTCACATTGACGCGGATTCCTTCGGAGGCCAACTCCTTGGTAGCCACAATGCCGTCGCGCGTGAGCGGGCACTTGACGACCACGTTGCGATGAATCTTGGCCAGCTTGCGGCCCTCGCCAATCATCTCCGGCGAGGTGGTCGCGACCACCTCCGCACTGATATCGCCGTCGATAATGCCGCAGATCTCGCGGATGTGCTCCTCGAGCGGCTTTCCTTCTTTGGCAATCAGCGAAGGATTGGTGGTGACGCCATCGACGATGCCCCAGGCCGTGCCGCGGCGCAGCTCGTCGAGATTCGCAGTGTCGAGAAAGAATTTCATCTTGTTGCCCTCCAGTTTAACCTCAGTTTACCAAGGTGCCACTCAGGCGGCGAGCGGGCGCGCCGGAGGCGAATCGATCGTTCAGCCAGGCTAAATCGAGGATTCGCGTGGCTGGCCTTGACAGCGGATCGCGCGGGATTCTAGTTTAAGACTTCAATCTCTTTTCGACAATCCCCGCAAGCGAGGTTCACGAGAAAAGCTATGGGTCAATCCTGGAAGATTCCGAATAAGGGCGCGCTGGATTTGGTTTCGCTCGGTGCTTTGGTGCACCGGCTGGATCCGGGCATCGTTCCGTTTCGCAAGGCAACGGAGTGCCGCATCCACGTGAGCGGCGGTGAATTCAACGTGGCGGCAAACCTGGCCAATTGTTTTGGCTTGCACACCGCCATCGTCACCGCGATGGCCGATTATCCGATTGGCGATCTGATCGCGGAGCGCGTGCGCGCGATGGGCGTCAAGCCGTTTTACAAACACTTCGCGCACGATGGCGTCACCGGCCCCAACATGGCGACCGTCTTCAGCGACCGTGGCTGCGGGGCGCGCGCGCCGGTGGTTTTCTATAACCGGTGTAACGAAGCCGCGGCGCGCTTGAAGCCGGGCGATTTCAACTGGAGCGAAGTCTTCGCGGGTGGCGTGCGCTGGTTTCATTCGGGAGGGATTTTCGCCGCGCTATCTCCCACCACGGCGGAGCTGGTGATCGAAGGCATGCAGGCGGCCAAGGCGGCCGGCGCTATCGTCAGCTTCGACCTGAACTACCGCCAAAAGCTCTGGAACATTTCGGGCGGCGAAGCGCGGGCGGCGGAAGTGTTGAGCCGCATCGTAAAGAACGTCGATGTGCTGGTGGGCAATGAGGAGGATTTGCAGAAAGGGCTGGGAATCGCCGGACCGGAAGTGGCGGCCAAGTCCAAGCTGGATCCCTCGGCGTTTGTCAAAATGATCGAGCAGGCGGTAGCCAAGCACCCGCAGATCCAGATCGTGGCGACCACCCTGCGCGAGGTTCACTCGACCAACCGGCACAGTTGGAGCGCGGTGGCGTGGGTCAACGGTCAGGTTCACAACGCCCCGGTGGCGGAGCTCGATGTTTACGACCGGGTGGGAGGCGGCGACGGTTTCGCGGCCGGCTTCTTCTACGGCCTGCTCAGCGGCGCGGAGCCGGCCGAGGCGGTCAAACTGGGCTGGGCCCACGGCGCGCTGTTGACGACGTTCCCGGGCGACACGACTATGGCGACCGTGGACCAGGTCCGCGCGTTCGCCAAAGGCGGCTCGGCCAGAATTCAACGCTAAGTGCCGAAGGCAGCAGTGGGGCGTGTGCTTTCACCGCCCCTTATGCCGATGTATTTTTTGGATGGTGGAATCCGATCGAAGAGTGCTAGGAGTCACTGGTAAAAGCCATGAGCGACGCTGAAGTCCATACGCTGATTGAAGACCTTTTTTCGCTGGCGGGGAAGACCGCGGTGGTGGTCGGCGGGGGAGGAGTGCTGGCGGGCGAAATTGCCATGGGATTGGCCGGAGCGGGCGCGAACATCGCGATTGCGGATCTGAACGCGGAGAGTGCGGAGCGCCAGGCTCAGGCGATCCGCGGCTTGGGGCGCAAGGCGCTGGCGTGCCAGGCCGATGTCACGCGGAAGGCGGACATCCAGCGCGTGCTCGAAGCCACGTTGGCCAATTTCGGTGGCGTCGATATTCTCTTGAACGCGGCGGGGATTAATTCGGGTACGCCGTTCTTTGAAATCGAAGAGGCGGAATGGCAGCGCATCCTCGACGTCGATCTGCGCAGCGTCTTTCTGGCTTGCCAGGTATTCGGCAAGACCATGGTGGACGCCGGCAAAGGCGGATCCATCATCAATATTTCTTCGGCATCGTCGGATCCTCCGCTATCCAAGGTATTCACGTACTCGGTGGCGAAGGGCGGGGTGAATCAGATCACTAAGTTTCTCGCACGTGAGTTCGCTCCATCTCGCGTGCGCGTGAATGCGATTCAGCCCGGTTTCTTTCCCGCGGAGCAAAACCGCAAGCTGCTCACCGAAGAGCGCGTGGCATCCATTATGAGCCACACGCCGATGCGCCGCTACGGGGCGCCTTCGGAGCTGGTGGGCGCGGCCGTGTATCTGGCTTCCGACAAAGCCTCCTCGTTTGTCACCGGCAGCATCGTGCGGGTTGACGGCGGGTTCGGCGCGATGACGATCTAGCTTGTGCCGGCAGGCGATTACAAGCCCCCGACGGTTGGCAAGTGAGGGCGCCCGCTCTGAACCAGACTCCGGCGCGCCGAGGGACGGCGTCCATTCGTTCCACGGCAGTTACTCCGCTACACACGCACCAGCCCGATATGTGGTACCTTCGCTTTCAAAGTGCCAGGCAATTGGTGAGGCCATTTGCCCGGAGCTTCGCAGCGGCTAACCATGGGACAACCCCACCCGGGTCTTGAAAAGTAGCGATGCCAAGACTTGTCTTGATAACAGCCTCTTCACCCGAAATTCGAAGAGTGCGGATGGCGCGGGTTCTCAACTTTCAGCAGATTACCATGCCCTATCTCGCCTCCCGGGTTCCTCCGGGGTGGGACGTCGTCCATTTTGACGAAGAAGCTGAAGATATCGACTGGAACATTCATGCAGATGTAGTTGCGATTACCTTTCACACGCCGAGCGCTCCTCACGCTTATGACATCGCTGCGCGCTTCAGGTCGCGAGGAGTATGTGTAGCGATGGGCGGCCCGCATGTAACACTCTTGCCCGAAGAGGCCGCACGACACGCCGATGCGATATTCATCGGAGAGGCGGAAGGCTTGTGGGAAGACTTCTTGCAGGGCTTTGAAGCGCGATCTTATCTTGGCGTGTACCGACAGATCGTTGCGCCGTCCCTTGAAAGGGGGCCCCATGCCTGCAAGAAGCTATTTCACAGGCACGACCACACCGACGGAGTTCTGTTTGCCACTCGCGGATGTCCAGGCCAATGCGATTTCTGCACGGTGGCGGTGATGTACGGTCATCGGTTGCGCAAGCGCCCGGTCGATGAGGTCGCGGCGGAATATGCTTCTTTCCATGGGAGAGTCGTGATCTTCTGGGATGACAATATTGTGGGAGATATGGAATATGCAAAGAGGCTATGTCGCGCCATCGCTCCCTATCGAAAGTGGTGGAGCAGTCAGGCCAGTATACATGCGGGCCGGGACGATGAATTCCTGGAGGCCGCGGCTCGCAGCGGATGTAAGCAGTTGTTCTTGGGGCTGGAATCGATTTCCCAGCCAAGCATCGCCGACGTAAATAAGGCATTCAATCAGGTGGACGAGTACTTACAGATTATCGACCGTATCCACGCGCATGGAATTGCCGTGCAGGCCGGAATTGTATTTGGATTCGATCATGATACGCCGGAGATCTTTGAGCGCACGATCGACTTCTTGGAAGACGCCGGAGTCCAGAATGCGACGTTCAACGTGCTGACGCCATTCCCAGGTACGCCGCTGTACCGGAGGATGGAGGCGGAAGGACGCATCTTGACGCGGGATTGGCGCAAATATAATAGCCGTGACGATGTGGTTTATCGGCCGAAGCGGATGAGCGGGGCAGAGCTGTTAGCTGGCTTCCGGTATGCGAACGGTCGCTTTTATTCACTGGCAAGCATAGTGAAGCGGCTATCGCGGTCATCGGTTCAATTGTGGTGGACGTTGCCGCTGAACCTGGCGTATAGCTACCGGTGGCGGCAGGCGGCGCGGGCCACCGCCCACCGTGCCGCAGACGGCGCACCTCGCTGACCCTGCCCAGGGAGCGGGGCGGAACGGGGAGGTATGGGCGGCGCCAGCCGCCGCGGCCCCGCTCTGTGCGATGCTTGTTGGGGGGGTGCGATGGAGGTTCGGCAACTACAACTGTTTCTGGCGGTGCTCGATTGCGCCAGCGTGACGCGGGCGGCGGAACGGGTCAACCTGACCCCAGGGGCGGTCAGCCTACAGCTTCACAGCCTGGCGGCGGAGCTCAGCACGGAACTGTTCGTGCGTTCGGGCAAGCGGCTGGCACCCACCGCTGCGGCGTGGCGGCTGGCGGAACGCGCGCGGGAGGTTATCAACCAGCTCCATCTGATCCAGCAGGAATTCGAAAGCAACGCGATGGACGACCGGCACCCGTTCCACTTCGCCACAGGCGCCACCGCGCTGATCCACCACCTGGGCGGGCCACTGCGCAAGTTGCGCAAACAGTTTCCGCACCTCGCCATCGACATCATGGTTTGCCCCACCGAGGAGATGGTGGCCGGCCTGCTCGACCGGCGCTTCGACCTGGCGCTGATCTCGCTGCCCTATCCGAACGAGAACGTGGAGACGGTTCCCTTGTTCGAAGAGGAACTGCTGGTGCTGAAGCCATCCCTCGACAGAATCAGCGGCTGGCATGTTACCCCGGCCGAGCCGGCCGAGCTGGCAAAGGCACCGTTCGTCCTCTATCCCCGGCGAAGCAATATGCGGTCCATGATCGATAGTTTCTTCAAGGAAATTGCGGTGACGCCGCGGGTGGTGATGGAAGCCGACGACACCGAAGCGCTCAGGAAGCTGGTCGAGACGGGATTCGGATATTCCATCCTTCCAGAGTACGCGTTGCATGGGCGCCCCCGCTATTTCCACGCGCTGCGCGTAAAAGACCACCGGCTGGCCCGTGTGCAAGCTCTTGCCATGGCGCGCTCGCAGCACCGGCGCGCATTGACCGACGCCGTCGCAAGATTCCTGCAAACCGCGCTGGCGGCGCCGAGGAAGTAGCCGCCCGTGTAGCGCAGGACCCCGGCCTGCGTTGGGCCGGGCATGTGCGGCAGTTGGCAGCCGCGGGGAACTGACTCACGGATACACTTCGGGCTTGCGGAGTTAGTAGGAAGTATAAGTTCGTTGCGGGTGGCCGGGCTTCGCGGACTTATCGCCGTGCGTATCGGCCACCCGATGGATTGAATAGGAACTTCGATGATTTAGGCCCGCTGTATGGCGAGCACATCCTTGCCGATTCGTTCCT
>Ga0181529_10001222_pt1 | contig 34474 bp, 34 predicted proteins | sample PEATcosm2014_Bin_36_FD_119763 | JGI IMG/M metagenome (GOLD analysis project Ga0181529, IMG submission 119763) | Peatland microbial communities from MTU Mesocosm Facility, Houghton, MI, USA - PEATcosm2014_Bin10_30_metaG | ecosystem: Environmental > Terrestrial > Soil > Wetlands > Peat | place... | reverse complement strand
CGGTGGCGCGGACGCGGTTCGCCACCACCCGCAGGAAGCGCTGCAGCAGCTCCACGCCCAGTTCCGGATCGGTGCGGCAGCACTCCGCCAGGGCGGCGCCGTCGATGCGCAGGGCGGTCGTCTCCTCGCGCGCGCGAACCTGAAACAGCGTATCCTGCCCCTGCAGCAGCGCCGACCACCCGAACATCTCTCCCGGCCCGACTACCTGCACCGACACGGTCAGCCGCGGCGTCGCCAGCGCTACCACCACGCTGCCACGCGTTACCAGGTAACAGAATTTCGATCGCTGACCGTTGTCGAGGATCAATTCGCCTTCCGGAAGCGTCACTTTGTGCCCCAGCGAGTGGATCCGCGCAAGCTGGGCATCGGTCAGCCCGGAGAGAAAGGCATGCTCCCGGCACCCACATTTGTGGGTGGTATCCCCCAGCCCTGCGTCATGACACGACATACCCCTCCTGCAATCCGTTGAAATCTGCCTCGGAGAATGAGATCTTGCAGGTGGGGGGCCGTTCCGGCGCCTCACTACCTCCAGCACGGCGGCCCGCGGAGCATTATGCCTGTCTGCCGAAAGGGCGGCCATCTGCGCCATGTCACTCTCCCCATAACTTCCACACCTCCGATGCTCGATTCACTGGCCCGGCTGATCGGCAACACGCCGTTGCTGGCCGTCGAGTACCGGTATCGCGGCCGCACGCGCGCGATCCATGCCAAGTGCGAGTATCTGAACCTGACCGGCAGCATCAAGGGCGGCATGGCCCTGCACATCCTGCGGCGCGCCTATGAGATCGGACAACTTGCTCCCGGCGACCGCCTAGTGGAAGCCACCAGCCGCAATACGGGGATTTCCTTCGCCGCGCTCGGCCGCGCCTTGGGCCATCCCGTCGGTCAGCCCCGCGCAGGGCGGATTCCCAGGTTCCATCCGCGTGGCCGAACAACTGGCCCGGAGCGAACTGCACACCTTCTCCCGCGGCAGTTTTCCAATCAGGCCAATAGCGAGGCGCACTCGCTGGCCACGGGTCCCGAGATCCTGCTGCAACTGGAAGAAGCCGGGTTACAGCCGCGGGCCTTCGCGGCCGGCGTCGGCACCGGCGGGATCGGCTACATTGTCCACCGGACACAAGGTGGGCAAGCACCGCATTCAGGGGATTTCCGACGAGTTCATTCCGGCGATTGTCGACCTGGCGCAGTTGGATGCCGTTCTCGCCGTTTCCGCTGGCGATTCCATCCTCATGGCGCGGAAACTCACCGCGCAACCGGGGCTTGGCGTGGGCATCTCGTCCGGCTGCAATCTCCTGGCGGCGGTGGCTGCGCAGGAAGCTCTGGGCGGCGATGCCGTGGTGGTCACGGTCTTCGCCAGCGATAACAAGAAGTACCTGATCGCCGACCTGTTGCGTTCAGAACCGGTGAAGCCAGACTATGGGTATTCCCACCTGGAGTTCACTGGCATCCGAGTCCTGCCGCGTTCCTGCCGGACGTGCGGAGAACTCGCGGGCTAACCTCAACAACTCAGAAGTTAAAGCGCACGCCGAGGGTGATGCGGCGATTATTCGCGGCGCCGCCGAATCCGCCTCCCGGTCCGCCGCCGCCGAAACCGGTGTTCACCGAGGTCGCCTGCAGAAAATACGGGCTGGTGACCACACCCTGATAGCCGCCCGGATTCAAGTGATTGAACACGTTCTCGACATTGCCCGAGAACGTGACGTTATACGGCCGGTCGCCGCTGACGCCGCCCAGGAATCCACCGGGCCCGCCCATTCCGCCGCCCGGGCCTCCGCCAGGACCGCCGCGTCCGCCGCCAGCCATGCCCATGACACCGGGCGAAGGCATTCCGCCGCCAGGCCCCTGTGGACCCACTACCGCGCTCTTCCGCTTGCCGAAACCAAACGTACGCTCCACCCGCATGTTCACCGAAACCAGCCCCGGCATGGTCAGATAGTTGCGAGGCACCAGGTTCGCAAGGTTGGTTACGCTGTAGCTCGATGAGAAGGTGCCGAACGGAGAGCATACCGAATTGGCCGATCGAACCACCGAGGCGCAGGTCGCGGTGGAGACCAATTCGGCTCGCGGGTTGGTGAGCGTATCGCCAAAGAGGTCCCCGCCGGCGAGGACATCGTACGGCTGGCCCGACCGTAGCGTGATGAACGGCGAAAAACGGAGCTTGGCCGGAGCCGTGATGGTGCCGAGAACGATCAGGTTATGCCGGCGGTCGAGCGTCGAACGGCCCCAATCCAAACGGTAGTCGTACGGGTCGGTCGGCGACGAAGGGAGATCCTTGGCATAATTCAGCGAGTAGTTGCCAAACAGGGAGACGCGGGTGCTGAACCGCGTGTTGAAGTTGAACGTCAACAACTGCTGGCGCAGGTAGCCGCCCGATTCACTTTCAAAAATCGTCCCCGCCGCATAACCATAGGGGAACACACCATTCGTGGCGCTCAGCGGTAATGCCGGATTGAACGAGCCGGGGGTCGGGGCATTGATCGGAACCGTCTGTGCCAGGTGTACGGTCCGATTGAAAGAATAGGTGAGCGACATCGTGGTATTCCGCGGCAATTGGCGCTCCACTCCTACCGCCGCTTGCGCGCTGTAATCGGCCCGCAGTTTGGGATCGACCCGGAAAATCGTGTTCTGTCCCGGATTCAGCGTGGAAATCGCCGGAATGGTGGGATAGAACGTCGGGTTCTCGATCAAATATTGCAGTTGGTTGACGCCGTTGTTGAGCGCGGCGGTTTCGAAAATCCCCGTCCCGATGCGATCGTAGAACAGGCCCATTCCGCTGCGAATGACCGTTTTCCGCACGCCATTGCGGCCCTTGCCCGGCGCCCAGGCCAGGCCGATGCGAGGAGCCACATCGCGGTGATCGCTCACCAGGGTCTGAATTTCATATCGCAACCCCAAACTCATCGTCAGGTTGGGGCTCACGCGCCAATCGTCCTGCACGAACGGACCGGCATCCCAGCGCCTGGCGCTGATGTAGGATTGTCCCGCCTGTATGCTGAACCGCGATGGTCCGCCGCCGAGGTTCTGAATCTGCGACTCGCTGAAGCCGGCTTGGGACAACAGCACGTTGCGCTCATACTGCTGCAGGGAAGTCAGCACGGCGGTTTCCGCAGTGCCGTCGGAGCCGTAGATAATCTGGTTGGCGGCGTTCAGCACCGGCTCGGAGCCGCCCAGAAAGGTGAACGTCCCGTTGAAGCCGGCCGGCTGATTGCTCTGATCGGTATCGTGCCGCACGCGGACCCCGAAGCGGATGGTCTGCGTCCCATGGGCGATGGACGTATTGTTCTGCAGTTCGTAATGCTTGGTAAGGTCGTGCGTATCGCCCAGGCCGTTGCCGCCGGTGACAAACGACCCGGCCACGTTGATCTGCGGAACCTCATTGCCCGCGGAAGCCGTCCAGTTCCGGTAGAACTGCAAACGCGTCTCATTCACGATCTTGCTGTTCAGGATGGAACTTTCCGTCACCATCACGTTCTGCCCGTCGCCGCTGGAGTTGTAGGCGAGTTGGGAATAGGGAGAAGGCAGATTGGCGCCGCCCAACCCGGCATTCTTCGAGGTGTTCAAACGCTCTTCCACGCGGACCGTCAGCGTGTTATTGGGGCTCAGGGCGTAATCGATGCGGGGTGCGATCACCATGAAGGAATTGGGCGCGACCACCGAAGTGTTGATGTTGGATTGCGAGAGCGTGGATGGGTCGAAATACTGGGCCACGACGATCGAGTTGTTGGTCACGTCGCGCCGGTTGAAATCCATGAAGAACGAAAGCTTCTTGGTGAGCGATCCGCCGATGTTTCCGGAGATCATGCGGTTGGAATAATCCGGCTTGTTGGTGGAGAACGGGTTGCGGGAATTGAAAACTCCGTTGCCGTCCATGAGTTGCACCGCGCCGCGAAGCTTATCGGTTCCCGGCTTGGTCAGAATCTCGATGCGGCCGAAACCCAGGCGGTCGTACTCGGCGGAAAACGGATTCTGGTTGACGCGGATTTCGCGAATGGATTCCTTGGGCGGCAATTGACCGCCGCTGAATCCGTCGATGTAGATCTGCCCTCCATTGGGTCCGGCGCCGGGTCCGGCCAAAGCTTGCAGCGCGCTCGCCAGGTCGTCGGGATCGTCGGGAAGCGCATCCAGATCGGTGCCGCGCATGACCAGAGCGGTCTTGTTATCGTCCGGCTGCACCGTAATGGTGGGGCCGGATTCGTCCGCCACCGTCACTTCCTGCTTTTGCGCGCGGACGGCAAGCTGAATCGCCACCTGCACGGTGTTTCCCGGCGTAATGGTGACCGGCTGCGAGAAGGGCGCGAAACCCGGGATGGTGACAGACAGCGTATATGCGCCCGGCGCGACTGCGGGGAAGGTGTACGTGCCGTCGCCCTGCGATTGCACACTCTGGCTGCGGCCGCCGCCGGCCAGGGTAATCGAGGCCGCCGGAATCACGCCGCCCGAATCGTCTATCAAGGTGCCTTTCACGGTACCGGTGGACTGTTGAGCGGCGGCGCAGGCCAGCAACCAGCTTGCCAGAACGGCGAAGCGGAGAATTGAGGAATACCGGAAACTCCGAGGATGGTCTAGGAAGGCGGTGAAGGAAGAATCTTGAGTTTGCATATTATTTCGTTGGAAAAGTTCGTTCCGGCGTCGTAGAACCGGGCCGGAAGTTATTGGGGTGGGCGAAGGAATCGAACCCTCGGCCGCTAAAGACCCCGCAAGTTATTGTATCGCGGTTGCGCCCCTACCGTCTGAAGTAGGCCTCCGCCGGAACAGTCCGGCTAGACAAATAGGCCGGGATTCACGCAGAACAGCTTGCCCAGTTTGCGGGCCTGGTCCGCGCTAATGGGCCGCTTCCCATTTAGCGCTTCGCTGACGTGGCTGCGGGTTCCGAATACGGAGGCGAGGTCGGCGGAGGATTTACCGGAGTGCTCCATGAGGAAGGCGAGGCGCTCGGCGGGCGTGCTATCGTCTGGCGGCATTCCATGGCGGCGGTCGTAGTCCTGGATGAGGATTCCCAGAAGCCGCATCAGGCGCGTTTCGGCTGCGGTGCGCTTGCTTCCCAGGCGGAGCAGCGCGGTAAACCGCGCATGGAGGGACTCGTAGCCTTTTCGGTCGGTAATGGCTTCGGGTTTTGTTTCGCAAAGCAGCTCTTCGTATGCGGGCATGATGAAAATACACTCCAGTCTGAAACTACAGCTTCTTTCGATTGTATCGTTCGTGGGTCAGGATTTCGGTAATGTCGATGTACTGCGCTTCGAAGTCAATAGCGGCCAGCAACCGGTAATGGTTGCCGCCGATGTTGAAGATGTAGGTTTCGTTCACGTAATCGGTGGCAGGAAATGCGGCCTTCACGTCGATCAAGCTGAACCATTGCGCTTGGCGGACGATTTCGAGGAACCGGGCCAGCGCCTTGCGGGAATGGGGGTGCTTCTCTGCGAAGTCCGTAACCAACAACCCACCGAAGATCTCCATAGCCAACGTTCCCATATTTGGGAACTAGAGTCAAGCGACCATCTCGCGCAGCCCCCGCCGTCCCACATTCAGCCGCCCAACGATGGCCGGGTAGTCCAGTCGGTACTTCCGTGTACAGCCTCGCCGTACAAGGTAGCCGCCATCTGCAAGTTATTGATTTATTGGGAAAGTTATTGGGGTGGGCGGAGGGATTCGAACCCTCGGCCACCGGAACCACAATCCGGCGCTCTACCAAGCTGAGCTACGCCCACCGTGAAGGACTCCTCAATCTTATCAAGCCGTTGCGCGCGCTACAAGCCCGCCTGTTTCCACAGCGCGTCGACGCGCCGTTTTACTTCGGCCGTCATCTCGATCACATCCGGCCAGGGACGCGTGAATCCTTCGCCCGGCCACTTCTTGGTGGCATCGATCCCCATCTTCGATCCGTAATTCGGCAGCCGGCTGGAATGGTCCAGCGAATCCACCGGACCGTGCACGAACTCGATATCGCGCTCCGGGTCGATATGGTTCAGCGCCTTCCACGCCACTTCGCGGTAGTTCTGCACGTCGACGTCTTCGTCCACCACCACGATGCATTTCGAGAACATGGCCTGCCCCGTCCCCCAGATGGCATGCATCACCTTGCGCGCATGGCCCGGATACGATTTGCGAATGGCCACCAGGATCAGATTGTGGAACACTCCCTCGGGCGGCATGGCGATGTCCCGCACCTCGGGCAGTTGCAGGCGCATCAGCGGCAGGAAAATCCGCTCGATCGCCTTGCCCATGTAATAATCCTCCATGGGCGGCGGCCCCACGATGGTGGTCGCATAAATCGGATCTTGCCGCTGGGTCACGCACGTCACGTGGAATACGGGGTACTCGTCGGCCAGCGAATAGAAGCCCGTGTGATCGCCGAACGGCCCCTCGGTGCGCAGTTCGCCCACGTCCACGTAGCCCTCCAGCACAATCTCCGCCTGCGCCGGCACTTCCAGATCGCATGACTGGCACTTCACCATCTCCACCGGACTCTGCCGCAGGAATCCGGCGATCATCATTTCGTCCAAATCGGGCGGCAGCGGCAGGATGGCGGAGTACATGGTGGCCGGGTCGGCGCCGATGGCCACCGCAACGTCCATGCGCGGCCGGCCGTGCTTCTCCATGCGCCGGTAATGTTCCGCCCCCTGCTTGTGCGTCTGCCAGTGCATGCCCGCCGTCCGCTCGTCGAACACCTGCATGCGGTACATGCCGCAATTGCGCTTGCCGGTATCGGGATTGCGCGAGAACACCAGAGGCAGTGTGATGAACCGCCCGCCATCCTGCGGCCAGCATTGCAGCACCGGATAATCCAGCAGCGAAAATTTGTCGGTCCGCACCACTTCCTGGCACGGTCCCCTGGAAACCACCTTGGGAAAAAACGCCCCCATTTCCGCCAGCTTGGGGAGCATTTTCAGCTTTCCGAGGATCCCTTCGGGCATGCGCATTTCGAGAAACTCCACGATGCGCGCCGCCACTTCCTCCACCGACGCCACTTCGAGCGCGATCTCCATCCGGCGCATGGAGGCAAACGCATTGATGAGCACCGGCGCCCGATACCCCTTGGGCTTCTCGAACAGCAGCGCCGGCCCGCCCTGCTTCACCGCGCGGTCGGCAAATTCGGTGATTTCCAGAATCGGGTCCACTTCGCACGAAACCCGCTTCAATTCCTGTTTCTCTTCCAGCGCGCGGATGAATTCGCGCAGGTCGCGATAGGCCATAAGCTACGAGTATAGAGCCATCGGATGTAAGCCATCACCCATCACCCATCAGCCATCAGCTTTTCCTCTCGTCGTGCGGCGTTGACAGCTCTTCGCCGCGAAGCACCGCGAACTCCGCGCAACGAAAGACAATGGCTGAAGGCTGATGGCTGTTATTATGCAGGAATGTTCAATCGAGTTGCCTTCGTCACGGGTGCGAGCCGCGGGATCGGCCGGGCCATCTCTCTCACACTCTGCCGCTCGGGCTACGACATCGTGGTGGCATCCCCCGAGATCGAAAAAAACGAAGAAGTCGCCGAAGAGATCCGCGCCTGCAGCGGCGAGGCCACCACCCTCAACCTGGACGTCACGTCGCCTGAGTCCGTTAAAGAAGGGTTCGCTAAGACCATCAAGGACAAGACCCGCATCGACGTTCTGGTCAACAATGCCGGCATCGCGCGCGACGGCCTGGCCGTCCGTATGAAACTCGCCGATTGGGAACTGGTGATGAAGATCAACCTGGAAGGCGCGTTCCTGTGCTCTCAGGCCGTGCTGCCCGGCATGATGAAGAGCCGCTGGGGCCGCATCATCAATATCTCCTCCGTGGTGGGTCAGGCCGGCAGTGCGGGACAGGCCAACTACGCCGCGTCCAAGGCCGGTCTGATCGGACTCACCAAAGCCTTGGCGCAGGAGATGGCCTCGCGCGGCATCACCGTCAACGCCATCGCCCCCGGATATATCGCCACCGATATGACCGCCGTGCTTCCCGAAGAGGTCAAGCAGAAGATTCTGGCGTCGGTGCCGCTCGGCCGCATGGGCAAGCCCGAAGACATCGCCAACGCCGTCAAATTCCTCGCCAGCGAAGACGCCTCCTATATCACCGGCCACGTCCTGGCCATCAACGGCGGGATGTACATGTAGGAATTCGGTGACCGGGGACGAAATCCCGGCGTTGTCATCACTGAGGAGTTATTCAACAGCATCTGCAGGGCCTGAAACACGCTCTGACGTCCGCCTCATCATCGTCCTATCTCGTCTGTGTCGATGGATTACTCGAGTTGGAAGACTCAGTAGTCGGTTACACTGGAATTCTCCGCGTCCCATTCATGGGAGGATTGTGTATGTTCAAGGGCACATTCTGCGGATATCCCGGACTGAGTCAATCGCGAGGTCGGGCACTCGCCAAGGCTTGTCTTTTCAGCTCCGAAGGGGTACGCCCCGTGGTGGGTAAGAGGCAAGCACGTGTCCCTCTGCTGGCGCTCGTTCTAATAGCAGCCGTCCAAGTGGCCTCAGCCCAGCCTGCATGGATGTCGTATGCCGGCGTTGTCCAGGATCGGGAAGGAAACGCGTATTTCGTAGGATCCCTGAACAGCGACGTCGCGCCAGTTACCGCGTGCGCATTTCAGACGAAGTTCAATGTGGGAACGTGCGGGACAGAACCCCTGACGTACCAGCCCGTGCCTTGCTATCACGGCTTTGCAGTGAAAATCTCTGCCGATGGCAAGACCGTGCTGTGGGCCACCTACCTCGAAGGCAGTGGGAACGATGGGGCGTCCGCTATCGGCGTGGATGCGTCGGGCGACCTGTTTGTTCTGGTAGGCACAACTTCCACCGACTTTCCGCAGACAGGCACGATGAACGGATTGCCGCCGATTTCAGCGGCATACGGGGGCTACTGCCTCTTGGAGCTTGCGGCGGATGGATCACACGTTCTGTTTAGCGACTCATTTGGTTTTCCGGATACGGAGGTTAGCTCAATCAAAGCCGTTGCGCTCGCTCCGAACGGCGATATATTGTTCGCCGGCACCACCGATGGAACGGCGTTTCCGACCACGCCCGGAGCTTATTTGGGCGCGCGGCCGAGCGCATCGCTGGACGGTTTCGTCTTCGAGTGGGACCCTCGAACAAACCAGATCGCCCATTCCACCCTGATTGGCGGATCGAACCAGGACCTGCTAACTCAACTAGCCACGGATAGCGAGGGCAACATTTACGTCGCCGTGACTTCGTAGCCAAGTTGGACCCAACGCTTTCCACCCTCGATTTTTCAGCGCTCTTCGGCGGTAGCTACCATCCGTTACCAGGCGGTATCGCAGTGGATTCCGCCGACAATGTGTACGTTGACGGGTCGGGGTCCGAAAACATGCCGGTCACTCCAGGAGCCTTTGAAACGTCCTACTCAGGCGGATTCCTGGTGAAGCTTGCGGGGAGCAACGGCGCGCGGATCTACTTCACGTATTTGGGCGATGGTGTCGATGGTGGGCCAGGTCCAATCGTTCCGGCCAGCGACGGCTCGGTTTGGGTCGGCGGGAACACTGCGTCCGGCGGAATGGTCGTCATGCCCGATGCGTCGACGCAAACGCCCTCCTTCGAGGAAGCTAGCTACTTCAAACATATTTCGCCAGACGGAAGCCAGCAGCTTTACGCGACCTACTCGGTCTACTACCTAGGAGCGCGAGGCGCTTTTCTCGCGATGATAGCTCCGGGAGTTGTGCTGCAGTCCAGCCCCACGTCTTTCTTCCAGACCCAGAACTTCAACGCGTCGTCGCAGCCGCTCCAAGGGCCGCTGATTACGTCTGTGGTCAATGCCGCGAGTTTCAGTCAACCGGATTATGTTGCGCCGGGAGAAATCGTGTCCATCACCGGGCTCTCCATCGGGCCCGCCCAGCCTGTCTCATATAGCGTCGTGAACGGTGTTGTTTCATCGAATCTAAATGGACTTCAGGTGCTCATCGATAGTCTCGCCGCGCCGATCTTGTATGCGTCGGCCAATCAGATAAACGCCATAGTGCCCTGGGGCGTTTACGTTTCAGCCTTCGGGGGCTTAGAGGGCTATCCCGTTTCCCTCGAAGTGCGGAATCCGGCGCTCGGCACAGCCTTAACTACCACGGTGACCCCTATCACATCGCAACCGGGGATCTTCCAGGCTGGCGGCGCTGGCTTGATCTTGAATCCGGACGGTACTCTAAATGGGCAGACCAACCCGGCTCAACAAGGCTCGATCGTCTCCTTATTCGTGACCGGCCTCGGGCCGTTATCCGAGGCGCCGCAGGACGGCTCGTTTGCGACAGCCAGCGCAAGCCCAACGCTTCCCATACAGGTTTTCCTCGGCTCCGCGTCCACGGCGTCGCACGTGGCGCTTGATCCATCCGCAATCAAGTATGCGGGCGATGCTCCAGGCGCAATCGAAGGCCTGCAGCAAATCAATGTGCAGCTACCGGCGGGCATGGTCTTCAACAGCCTGTGCGTCACAGCTGGGCCTGGCGTTTCCAATGCGGTGACGTTCTTTGAGCAGTAGTTGGCAACATGTCGTCGCATTGCGGCGGCCGCACCCTCGGGATTTCGGCCGTAAATAGCGCTAAAGTATCGGTGTGATCCCTCCACGCTTCCTCCTGCTGGCGACCCTCGCCGCCTCCGCATTCGCCGCGCCGCAACTCGACTTGGCGACTGCCAAGCCTGAGATCCGCGCCGTCGAACCGGCCACTTCCTTGCAACTCACCCTCAACCGCTCGGGCGAGTTGTACCAGCCGCGCCTGGTGAATCGCGGAACCACTCCGGTCCATGTGAAAGAGGTCGCGCTCTTCCGCATCGCCCACCAACTCCCCGACGACACGGCGCTCTACGGCGAGAGTTTCCAGATGCTCTCCCAGACCACCGGCACGCTCGGCAAGCCCGTGAACATGGGCTACGACGAACTGGCGCATTACAAAATCCCGCAGCCCGCCGACGCCCGCGTGGTCACCGGCATGATGACCCTCGCGCCCCCCGGCGGCCCCGTCCTGCTGCTCGGTTTCACCAGTTGCCGGCGCTTCAACGGCCGCTTCTATCTGCGGCCGCAATCCATCGAAGTGGTGGTCGACACCGAAGGCCTGGCGCTCGCTCCCGGGGAAGCCTGGGACCTCGAAGAGTTCCTCTACACCGCCGGCCCCAGTCGCGCCGCGCTGCTTGCCAAGCTGGCCGCCCGCATCGGCCACAACCATCCGCCGCTGAGCTTTACGACGCCGCCCGCCGGCTGGTGCTCCTGGTATTGCTTCGGCTCGCGCGTCACCGCCAAGAACGTCACGGACAACCTCAGCGCCATCTCGCAGGGCGTCCCGCAGCTCAAGTACGTGCAGATCGACGACGGCTACCAACCGGCTATGGGCGACTGGCTGGAGACCGGCCATGCCTTCGGCGGCGATATCAAGGGCGTTCTCGACACCATTCGCAAGCAAGGTTTCGAGCCGGCCATCTGGGTGGCGCCCTTCATCGCCGAAGCCGGATCGCACCTCTTCCAGCAGCATCCCGACTGGTTCATGAAGGATGCCGACGGCAAGCCGCTCTCCGCCGACAAAGTCACCTTCCAGGGATGGCGCCGCGGCCCCTGGTACGCGCTTGACGGCACCAATCCGGCGGTGCAACAGCACCTGGAAACCGTTTTTCGCACCATGCGCCAGGATTGGGGCGTCACCTATTTCAAGCTCGACGCCAACTTCTGGGGCGCCATGCACGGCGGCGTCCTCTACGACCCCAAGGCGACCCGCGTGGAAGCCTATCGCCGCGGCATGCAGGCCATTCTGCGCGGCTCGGGCGGCGCGTTCATCCTGGGTTGCAACCACCCCATGTGGCCGTCGCTCGGCCTGATTCACGGCTCGCGCAGCTCCGGCGATATCAAGCGATCCTGGGACACTATTTCGAAAGTGGCGCGGCAGAATCTGAGCCGCAACTGGCAAAACGGCCGCTTCTGGTGGAACGATCCCGACGCGCTGGTGCTCTCGGGAACGCTGCCTCCCGAAGAATACCGGTTCCACGCCACTGCCACGCTGGCCTCCGGCGGGCTGGTGCTTTCCGGTGACGACCTCAGCACCCTTCCCGCCGACCGCCTGGCGATGCTGAAGAAACTTCTCCCGCCCACAGCGACCGCCGCTGAGTTCGCCGACGACAGCCTGAAGATCGGCGTGGTCACGCTGAAGGATCGCGTCCTGCTCTGCGTCCTCAACTGGAGCGACCAGCCCGCCACCATCCCCGTCCCGCTGCCCCGCGCCGGCCAGGTGACGGATCTCTGGAGCGGTCATGACTACGGCCGTCCGAAAGGCAGTCTTCCGATCGATCTGAAGGCCCACGAAGGAACGGTGCTGGTGGTGAAGTGAGCCATCAGCAGCCGCGCCACGCACTGCCCAAGCTGCAGGCTGATGGCTGCAGGCTGATGGCTCCCTACAAATAGCTCAGCCACCAGTCTGTCCGCCGCGCTTTCACTCCCGCGAACCAGCGGCACAGCGGATATAGCAGCACTACCACCGTCGCCCAGATAAGGTACACGACGCCCAGTCCGTAGCCGTAATCCGCCGGATACCCGCTGCCACCCATCGACGGCGCCGGATGGAATAGAAACCCGGCCGTCCCATAGCGCGCCAGCGCCAGAGGAATCGCCAGCAGATGCGCCACCAGCAAATGGCCCAGGAAGTAGAACAGCGGGACCCGTCCGAACACGATCAGCGGATTGCGATCGCTCAATTCCACGGTATTCAGCCAGGCCAGCAGCAACAGCGCCGGCCCCAGCGTCATCAGCAGAAAATCGAACGACGGCGGGTATTTGGAGCATCGCAGGAACGACAGCACGCCGCTCGTCCACGGCGTCGGGTTGCCGTACACATTGAGGGTGCGTAGCGCCAGAAACGCTAGAGTCAGCCCCAGCCCCAGGCCCACCAGCCACCGCTGCCGCGTCACCATGGGGCCGAAACAGAAGCCCGCCGCCATCACCGCGAACCACGGCACCAGCGGATACGCCACCAGCACGGGGATACCGGCTACGCGAATCATTCCCGGCTGGTGCAGGATGTTCCACAGCCACGCCACGCCTCCGAACCGGCTCGCTTGCACCGGATCGGCCAGATTGTGCAACACGATGATCGCGACACTCAACGGCGCCAACACGCGCACCGGCAGATGCACCAGGAAGCCCAGCGCCACCATCGACCAGCCCAGCGCCCAGAGAATGGTCAGCATCACTATCCCGCTCATCGGATTGAGATTCAGCGCCACCCGCAGGGCCGTCAGTTCGAGCACCACCAGCCACAGCCCGCGGGTCCACAAGAACCGCGACAATTGCCCTTTGGCGCGTCCCCGCCGGAGCCAGAAAAACGCTCCCACTCCCGCCGTGAACATGAACACCGGCGCGCAGATGTGCGTGATCCATCGGGTCATGAAGAGCAAGGGAGTGGTACGGATCAAGTCTTCCGGCTGAAACGACATCGCGCCCACGTGGAAGAACTCGCGGACGTGGTCGAGCGCCATGATGATCATGACTAACCCGCGCAACCCGTCCACCGCCCGTACCCGTGCCATTGCGCTATTGTACGCCGGAGGAATCGCCGCTCAGGCCAATGGCGAACGGCTAATGGCCGAAACCTAAAATACGAAACTCACGCCGCCCATCGGCGTGATCTGCTGCAGCAGCCCCGATACCGACGCGCCCGACGCCGGCGCAATCTGCTTCTTCGGAAATTCCGTAAGGTAGTCGCGCAGATCGAAGCGCACAATCACGTGCTGCTGCACTTTCACCTTCACGCCCGCGCCTACGCTGCCCACCAGCGTCCATTGGCTGGTTCCCAACAGCGCCGCTACTTTGGGAAGCAGCTCCGGATACGGCGCCGGCCCCGGCGTGACATATCCCTTCACCCCGGCGCCGATGGCGGCGTACGGCCGGATGCGCCGCTCGCGGCCGAACAGTTGGATCAGTCCGTCGTACACGAAGGTGTGCGACTTTCCGGGCATCGTACTGGTCACGCTGCCCTGCGAAACGAACGGCTGGCCGCCCTGGTACAGGTAGCGGAATTCGCCGGAAACATGCTCGTACATGTTGTCGCAGACCACCACGCTGGGCGAGATCGCATTATCCACGCCGGCCTGGCCCGACACGCTGGTTGCCGTGACGGTCGCATTCCGATAGTAGCCATTCCCGATCGCCCCGCCGATCTCCCAGTTTTGCGCGGACGCCGCCGCCGCAAACATCGCCAGTGCCGCCAGTGTCTTCAAACTCACCTCCCAAAGGTAACATGGGCCGCCGGCCCCTTAACTCCCCAGCACCGCGCCCACCAGCGCCCGCGCCTCTTCCTGGATGCGCCGCAAATGCTCCTCGCCCGCGAAGCTTTCCGCGTAGATCTTGTACACATCTTCCGTGCCCGAAGGCCGCGCCGCGAACCATCCCCGCCGCGTCGACACCTTCAGCCCGCCCAGCGGCGCGCCGTTCGATGGCGCCCTGGTGACGATGGCCTCAATCGGGTCGCCGGCCAGATCCCCCGGCGGTACCTGCTCCGCCGATAGCGCCAGCAGCTTGGCCTTCTGTTCGGGCGTGGCGGGAGCGTCGATACGCTGATACACCGGCGCGCCGAACTGCTCCGTCAGCCCGCGGTACAGCTCGCCGGGATCCTTGCCCGTGCGCGCCGTCATCTCCGCCGCCAGCAGACCCATGATGATGCCGTCTTTATCGGTGGTCCACACCGCGCCGTCGCGCCGCAGAAAACTGGCGCCCGCGCTCTCTTCGCCGCCGAAACCGAGCGACCCGTCGAGCAGCCCGTCCACAAACCACTTGAACCCCACCGGGACCTCCACCAGCTTCCGTCCCAGTTGTGCCGCCACGCGGTCGATCATGCTGCTCGATACCAGCGTCTTCCCCACCCCCGCCTGCGCGCTCCAGCCCGGCCGATTCGCGAACAGGTAGGCGATCGCCGCTGACAGATAGTGGTTCGGGTTCAGCAGCCCCGCGCCGCGCGTCACCACCCCGTGCCGGTCGTGATCGGTATCGCAGGCGAAGGCCACGTCGAAGCGGTCTTTCCACTCGATCAGCCCCGCCATGGCATAGGGCGACGAGCAGTCCATGCGGATCTTGCCGTCCCAGTCCAGGCGCATGAAGCGGAACGTGGGATCCACCTCGACGTGTTGCACCGTGAGATCCAGCCCGTATGTGTCGGCAATCCGCCCCCAATACGCCACGCCCGCGCCGCCCAGGGCATCCGCGCACAGATGGAGCCCCGCGCCGCGCACCGCCTCCAGGTCGACGACGTTCTTCAGATCGTTCACGTAATTCGACACGTAATCGTGACGATGGAGTTTCTGCTGGCCTGGCGGCAATTCGGCGATCCCGCCGACGCCCGCGGTGAGCAGCGCGTTGGCGCGGGTCTCGATCCATTTCGTCGCCGTGGTATCGGCCGGACCGCCCGAGGGCGGATTGTACTTGAAGCCGCCGTCTTCGGGTGGATTGTGCGACGGCGTGATCACGATGCCGTCGGCCAGGCCGGTGGTGCGTCCGCGGTTGTAGCACAGGATGGCGTGCGAGAGCGCCGGCGTCGGCGTATAGCCCAGATCCTGGTCCACCATCACCTCCACGCCGTTGGCCGTCAGTACACCGAGCGCCGTCTCGAACGCCGGGCCGGACAGCGCGTGGGTGTCCTTGGCCAGGAACAGCGGCCCGCCGGTGTGTTGATCGCGGCGATATTCGCAGATGGCCTGCGTGATCGCCAGAATGTGGTGATGATTGAAGGAAGCCTCGAGCGACGTGCCGCGGTGGCCCGAGGTTCCGAAGCTCACCCGCTGCCGGGCGACCGCCGGGTCGGGGGCGACCGCGTAGTATTCTGAGAGAAGCTTGGCCACGTCGACCAGCATGGCCGGGGTGGGCGCCTGTCCCGCAAGTGGATTCACTGCCATTTGTCACTAAGGTACCGCGTTCTTGCCGCCTTTCGCACAATCATGCTAGCGTGAGCTTTCGGACCCGTAAGTATTCTTCCATTCGATCGTTTCAAGGAGATTTTTCGTTATGCCTTTATGTTCAATGCGGCAGGTCCTGGACGAAGCGTCCAAGGGCGGCTACGGTGTTGGCGTGTTCAACGTCAACAATATGGAACAGATTCAATCCATCATGGAGGCGGCTCGCGAGACCCAGTCGCCCGTGATCATCCAGGCCAGCCGCGGCGCGCGCGCCTACTCGCAGGATAAGTTCCTGTACCACCTCATGCTGGCCGCCGTCGAACTCTATCCCGAAATCCCCACCGTGCTGCATCTGGACCACGGCAACAGCGTCGAGACCTGCAAGAGCGCCATCGAAATGGGATTCACCAGCGTCATGATGGACGGCTCCCTCATGCCCGATGGCAAGACCCCCTCGTCGTTCGAATACAATGCCGACGCCACCCGCCAGGTGGTCGAAATGGCGCACGCCAAAGGCATCACCGTGGAAGGCGAAATCGGCTGCCTGGGCGGCATTGAGGACGGCCACGGCGCCGGTCTCGACGGGCTCAGCCATCTCACCGATCCCCAGCAGGCCGTGGAATTCGTGGAAGCCACCGGTCTGGACGCTCTGGCCATCGCCATCGGCACTTCGCACGGCGCATACAAGTTCAGCAGCAAGCCCACCGGCGAAACCCTCAAGATGGCGCGCCTCATCGAGATCCACAAGCGCCTGCCCAATACCCACCTGGTGATGCACGGCTCCTCCAGCGTCCCCAAGGATCTGCAGGACATCATCAACCAGTACGGCGGCAAGCTGAAACCCACCTGGGGCGTGCCGGTGGAAGAAATCCAGCTCGGCATCAAGAACGGCGTGCGCAAGATCAATGTCGACACCGACAACCGTCTGGCCATCACCGGCGCCATCCGCAAAGTGTTCATGGAAAAGCCCGAGGAATTCGACCCGCGCAGCTACCTGAAACCGGCTCGCGAAGCCATGAAGAAAGTCGTCGCTCTGCGCATGACGCAATTCGGTACGGCCGGCCACGCCAAAGACTACGCCCCCATCCCGCTCGCCGAAATGGCGGCGAAGTATCAAGCGGTAACGGTGTAAGAGTTGACAGTAAACAGTTGACAGTAAACAGTTCACAGTTAAGGCCCGTGGTGTCTGCGAAGCCCGCTGGCCTAACTGTCGACTGTGAACTGTAAACTGTAAACTCTCTTGTCACAAATCCCCGCCCCGCGGTGTTCTACTAATTGTGAACGCCCGCGGCAAAACCATGGAAGTCGTCGCTACCGGGGAGCCGTTTTCCTTCGAGACCGTCTTTCACGCTCATTATGAGCGCATTGCCCGCGCCATTGGCCGCATTGTCCGCGATCCGGCCCGCGCGGAGGAACTGGCTGTCGACGTCTTCTGGAAATTCTGGCGCAATCCCCAGGCTCACGGCGAAAAGGCCGCCGGATGGCTCTACCGCACCGCCATCCGCACGGCGCTCAACGACCTCCGCCGCCAGTCCCGTACCGATCGCCATGAGCGCCTGTCCGACCTCGTCTCTGCGTCATCCAGCCCAGAGCAGGAACGCGCCGCCGCCGAAAAGCAGGAGCACGTCCGTCACGTGCTCTCCCTGCTCGACGAGCGCCAGGCCGAACTCCTGCTCCTCCGCAATAGCGGCCTGAGCTACGACGAACTGGCATCCGCTCTCAATCTGAATCCCGCCTCGATCGGCACTTTCATCAGCCGCGCACAGCAGGCGTTCCGGAAGGAGTACATCAGCCGATATGGAGAAACCTGATCGCAACCTGGCCCGCTGGGTCGAGGATCGCCTCGCCACGTTACAGCCGGCCGCCGATTTCCGTCCCAACGCTTCGCAAGCCCTGGCGCGCCTCCAGCAGCGCGACCGCGCCTACAGAGTTACCCGCCGCCGATGGTTCTGGGGCGGTGGCGCCGCCGCGGCCGCCGTCTGTCTCGCCGTCCTGGCGATGCCCGCGCCCTGCAACGCCGCCAGTTCCACGCCCTGCGGACGGCCCATTGCCACAAGCCTCTGGGACAGCCTCTTCCGCAAACCCGCGGAATCGGCGGCGCCCACCGTGGCCTTCGTACCTCCCGCGGCCGTCCCTCCCGCACCCGTTCCGGTTCCCGCCGCGCCCGGGCCAGCCGCGCCGCCGCCGCAGCCGCAGCCGCCCGTTCCCTACAAACAGTCGGGATCGCCCCACGCGCCCATCACCTGCGAGATCTATTCCGATTATGAATGTCCCCACTGCGCGCAGACCTTCCTCGACGTCATCCCGCTGCTGGTGGCGCAATATGTCGAGACCGGCAAAGTGAAGCTCGTGCACCGCGACTTCCCCCTGCGCCAGCATCTCTACGCCAAATTGGCCGCCCGCTACGCCAATGCCGCCGGCCGCCTGGGCGCCTACGAGGTCGTGGTCGATCAGCTCTACCGCACGCAGTCGATCTGGGCGCAGAGCGGCGATATCGAGTCGCAGCTTGCCGCTGTCCTCTCGCCCACCGTACTCCAACAGGTGCGAAACCTGGTGAAGGATCCGCAATTCGACGACACCATCGACGCCGACGTCGTCATGGCCCTTCAGGACCACATCGACCGCACGCCGTCGCTGGTAGTCATCTTCGGCGGCAAGCGGCAGGTCATCTCCGGGATTCCCGATTTCCCGCTGCTGAAAGGCTACCTGGACGAGCTGTTGAACAGGCAGTAGACCTGTCTATTTCTTCTTCTTTTTCGCCGGCGTCGACGCCGCGGCAGGGGGCGGCGCCGGCGGACGCGGCGGAACTTCCAGCTTCGCCCCCGCCGGAGGCACAAATTGGAACACCGAATCCGCTACCGGCTGGTTGATCTGGAGCTTCGTCAGCGTGGTTGTCCACACCTGCTGGCTCTTGTAAATGGGTGAGGTGCGACGCTCCTGTTTCAGCACCAGGTACCGATCCTTGTCGATCCACCACGTCTCCGGCGGCGCTGCCGGCATTCCCCGCACCAGGCTTTCCGTGGCGTCATGGGCAATCTCCACCACGTAGCAGTTCCACGCGGCGCCGTCCACGGTAACGGTTTCCTCGCGGACCACGCGGGCGCTCTTCACCGGCTGCGCATCGGGAGTCCAGTACCCCATCGGCAGCGGCCCTGCGTCCACCGGCCCCTGGTCGCGCTTGGAATACTGATTCGTCTGGCTGGAGTAGGTCCACACCGATTGCCCGTCGGCGATGCTCAGGCGATCGCCTTGCTCCCAGCGATGTTTTCCCTCGACCACGGCATACCGCTCCCGCCGCTCGGTGCGCGACGCCGCAGCCCCGCGCGTCTCCGCGACTACGCTCTGCTCGATGTCCCAGCTCTGAATGTGGCGATAGCTCTCCGCCGTCCGGTTCAGGATCCCGGTTGCGTCCTGCGCCGCACCCGCGCCCGCCATCGCCATCAAAATCGCCAGAATGTGCCCGGTTGGCCGCATCGCCCCTTACGAGCATATCCCGCCCGTGAGCAGGCCCGCCACCTCTTGAGCTGCAGGCTGAAGGCTACTTCCGGTAATACCCTTCGCGCGCCAGCACCGTCCACTCTTTCGGCCGCAGCGCGCCATCCGGCGCCAATTCCACGTGAATCCTGCGAAATGTCCCCGGCTCCAGCGACTCCTTCGGCCGATACCCCACCGTATACCGCGCGCGCAGCTCGTCGATCAACTGCGCCAGCCGCTCCTCCGGTTGCTTCCCGCGGAGTCCCACCGCCTGGCCGCCCGTCCGCTCCGCATAGATCCTGGCGTCGCCCGGCGGAAAGTCCTTGCGCTTGGACGCCTCCGAAGCGCCGGCGAACTTGGCGAGCACCGACCCCGTGAAGCTGTTCATCAGAATGGGCGCCACCACCACGCCGCCCTCATGCAGCGCGCGAAACGCCTCAATTTCCGTGTGCAGCGGGAACTCCATATGGCGGAACGGGACGTTGGGATAATTGTCGGTGAGCCAGATCACCACCCTGCGGTTAGAGCCGTTGCTCGCCTTTCCCAGTTGCAGAGCCGCCTGGTACACCGCTTCATTGAAATGGGCCGGTTGGTCGGACCGCATCGTTGCGGCTTTGCCGATGGCCTGCAGCGTCTGCGCGCGGTCCCGCGTGAAACCGTCCACCAGCGTGGCCCCGCCAGAGTACACCATCACCGCGACTTCATCCTCGGGCTTGAAGTGGGCCAGGGCGCTCTTGGCCCCGTCCGCCAGGTGTTTCAGCACGCCGCGGACGCTCTCCGTCAGGTCGAACAGCATCACCACCGACAGCGGAAATTCGTCGCGCGAGAACTGGCTGATTTCCTGCGGCGCGCCTTCCTCGGAAACCCGCAGATCCTTGGCCTGCAGCCGTCCCGCCGGCGCCCCGGTCTTGATGTTCAGCACCTGCACATCCACCAGCACCAGTTCGCTGGTGGCGCGAAATAGCGGGGTCTGTTCCTGTGGACTCTGTTGCGGGAAGAGCAGCAGCGCGAGGGCCGGCAGCCAGTTCATACCAGATCATAACGTTGCCGCGCGGATTGCGGTTGCAGACATTACGGGATCATAATCTCGCGCGGCGCCACCGCATCGCGCCAAAGGTTACCCGCGCCCCCGCAATCGCCCGATTTCGCGCCGGTCGCGCTTCGACGGCCGGCCTTCTCGCGCCCCTTCGAAATGCGCCATCGCCTTGCGTTCTTCCGCCAGCTTGAGCCGCAGTTCGCGGCTTGCCTCGCTCTCCCGGTAGAGCGTCTGCGCCACCGGCGCCGGTCCGCGCATGTCGCTGAGACCGAGCACTTCCACCTGGAAATCGCCGGTGTCGTTCTTCACCTGCAAGCGGTCGCCTACGCGCACTTCGCGCGCCGCCTTCGACGGCTGTCCATTCGACTGAATCCGCCCCAATTCGCACGCCTTGGCCGCCAGCGCCCGCGTCTTGAAAAAGCGCGCCGCCCACAGCCACTTGTCCATTCTGACGCCGTCCATCTCTCCATTTTAGGCGGCGCCGGTTTGGGCGGGCCGCTCGCCGGGGCGATGTAAAATCATCGGCGCACCAGGGGAGGGAGACCTGCCGGCGGGGTAAATCGGTGACGCTGTCACCGAAATAGCAATAGGCGCTACTTCTTGCCGCCTTTGTTGCCCAGGACGCGGTCAATGGCGGCGGACAGACCCTTGCCTTCGAAGATATCCCGCGTGGTCACATCGTAGGTGTAGTCGAACCGGATGTTGCCCGCGCCGTCGATCACGTACAAGTGCGGAAAGTCGATGTGCGGGTTCAACGTGTAGGAGAACATCATCTGGCCGGCATCGAACAGAATCGGGTAGTCCACCTTGTGACCGGTGACATAGCTGGCGACGGTGTAGTCCTTCTCGTTGGCGGAATTCACCACGGAGATGATCTGTATCTTGGACCCGTACTGCGCCTCCACCTCGTGCAGGACATCGGCGGCCGCGGCGCAGTGGCCGCAGTTGGTCTGCATGAACTCCAGAATCACGATTTTGCCCCGATAATCGGCCAGATCGTAGATCTTCATCTTGGAATCGGGCAGTGCCCAGCCGGGCGCCCGCCGCGGTTGCTGCTGGGCATTCAGAAGAGCGGCGGCGGAGAGCAGAATCAAGAGAACGTTTCGCATCGATTTCACCTTACCATGAGTTTTCGCAGCGACTCCACATACGGCGCGCGAGCCACGCCCCGCTCCGTAATGATGGCGCTGACGTACCGTTCCGGCGTCACGTCGAACGCCGGATTTTGCACCGCGGTTGCGTCCGGCGCCACGCGGTGGCCGAACAGGTGCGTCACCTCCGCGGCGGCGCGCTGTTCGATGGGGATCTGGTCGCCCGACGCCAGCGTCAAATCCAGCGTGGAAATGGGCGCCGCCACATAAAACGGCACGCCGTTTTCCTTGGCCAGCACGGCTACCGAATACGTACCCACCTTGTTGGCTACGTCTCCATTGCCCGCGATGCGATCGGCGCCCACAACCACGCAGCCGATGCGGCCCGATTTCAGAAAATGGCCGGCCATGTTGTCGGTGATCAGCGTCACCGGAATGGAATCCTGCTGCAGTTCCCACACTGTCAACCGCGCGCCCTGCAGGAACGGACGGGTCTCGTCGGCGAACACGTCGATCTTCTTGCCGCTCTCCACCGCCGCGCGGATCACGCCCAGCGCCGTGCCGTACCCGGCGGTGGCCAGCGCGCCGGCATTGCAGTGCGTCAGCACGGTCTTGCCCGCGGGCACCAGTTCCGCTCCGTGGCGGCCGATCTCGCGGCAAATGGCGATGTCCTCCGCGCGCATGGCGATGGCTTCGTCCACCAGTCTGCGGCGGATCTCATCCGCCGGCCGGCCGTCGAGCGAGCGGTACAACGTCCGCATGCGGTCGATGGCCCAGAACAGGTTGACGGCGGTGGGCCGCGTGGCCGCCAGTGTGGAGCACACCGTCTCCATGCGCGCGTCCCTGTCCGCGGCGTCGCCCGTCAGCGGCGCGCCCAGCGCTACGCCCATCGCGGCAGCCACGCCGATAGCCGGGGCTCCGCGAATCACCATGGTACGGATGGCCGCCGCTACTTCTTCATAGGTGCGGCAGGTGACGTAGGCTTCTTCGAGCGGCAGGCGGGTCTGATCGATCATCACCACCGCGCCATCCACCCACTGAATCGTCTCAACCATTATTGGTGTTGGTTCCTTTCGACAAGAAGAGAAATCCCCAGCAGCAGGAATAACAGGCCATTGTAGGACGCGTGCATCAGCACCGACGCTTTGGTCGACCGCGTGATGTGGCGCATCCATCCGAAACAGGCGCCCGCTCCCGACAATAGCAGCGCATGACGCCAGGAGTTGCCATATTCCTGAAAATGCAGCAGCCCGAACGCCACGCCGGCGATGAGGATGCCCGCCCAGGCGCCGAAACTGCGCACCAGCAGCGGCTGCAGAAATCCGCGGAAGGCCAGTTCCTCGCACAGCGGCGCGATGCCCACGCCGAAGATGGTCATCAGCACCAGCGCCACGTTGCCCTGCTGCAGCAGTTCCGACATTTGATTGGCGTTCTGCGGCAGGTGGATCAGCGCCCCGGCCACGATCATCCCGATCGCCGCGCCGCCGCCAGCCAGCACCACGGTCGCCGCCGGCATCGCGAACGGCGTCCACCCGAGCGACTGCCAGAACGGCCGGTCGTATTGCACGCGGAACATCAGCCGCAGCGCGCTGAACAGGATGCCGTACCCCACCAGTTGCTCCGGAAGGAGCACCGCCACCGTCACCGCCGGATGCAGGTGAAACACCGCCAGCACGCCTTTCACCAGCAGGATCCCCAGCAGCAGGCTGGGAACCGTGAGGCCGGCGAACAGCAGCAGGTCCATATATCCCCAGAACGGGTCGTCGCGCTCCCTCTCGGTCGGCGGAAGCGGTTCCGACGCGCGCAATTCTCCTTCGTGGCTGGGTTCGAGGTTATCCATCTTTCTCGATGAGCGCCGCCGCCAGCAGGGGAATCATCAGCTCGTGGTGCCCGGTAATGGCGTAGCCTTTCCCCGTGGATTGCGCGTGCGGCCGTTCCACCACGTTCGTGCGGGGCCGATAGTGCTGCAGAAAATCGAAATTCGCGGTCGTAAACCCGGACAGCGGATGGCCCAGGTTGCGCACCGCCGAAACCGCCTTCAGAAACACTTCCGGCATCACCACGGCCGAGCCGACGTTCATATAGACGCCGCCCGAATCCAGATCGGCGACGCACGCCGCGAACAGCCGGAAATCGCGCAGCGACGTGCTGCCGATAGCCGCGCCGTCGGCCGCCGGGTGCATATGCGGCGTGTCCGTGCCGATGGCCACGTGGACCGTCACCGGCGTGGCGTTGCGATAGGCCTGCACCAGCAGGCTGCTTTCGGCGTGCTTCGGATGCGCGGCCAGTTCCAGCCACCGCCCCAGCGCTTCGCCCATCCCCAGGCCTTCGCTGGCGCCTCCCGAAATGGCGCGATTCATTTCGCGTCCAGTCTCTTCGGCCGCGCCGAAGCGCCCGTCGGGGAGCACCGCTTCGACATCCTCGCTGGTGTGTCCGGCCAGGCCGATTTCGAAATCGTGGATGGACGCCGACCCGTTCATGGCGAACCCGGTGGCATAGCCGCGCCGCATCAGATCGATGAGCACCGGCGCCAGGCCGCACTTGATGACGTGGCCGCCCATTCCCCAGAGAATGGCGCGCTCTTTCCGCCGCGCCGCGCTGATAGCGTCCACCACCGCGCGCAACGAATCTGCCGCCAGCAGCCGCGGCAGCGACTCCATCAGCCCCTTGACCCCCGCGCCGCGATGATACGGAAACGCGAAATCGGCGGTCTTCACCTTGCCGCCGCGCTCGTGCAAACCCACCGTGCGCAGATGGTCGAAATCGAGCGGCAGCTTGTCGTATTTAGTCATGCGCGTATCCCGATGCGCCTCGGTGGGGCAGCTTTTCCGGAAACTGCTCGTCGGCGATTCCCTGGAACCGTGAGCGTAAGCGAGCCGCCCGAACGAGGCGACCCATTCCCCAAGCCCACCGATCCGCGCACGCGGGACAAATCGTCTGCCACTCCGGCCGCTTGCTTACCCTCACGGTTCCAGGCGCCGGCGACCTCTTAGACTTCATGGACCGCGTTTCGACGCGGCGCCCCGCCTGAAAGGCGGCTGCAGGCATGATTGCCTGCCCCACAAACCCCACTCTCATGCCACCCCTCCGGCGGCTTTCTCCCGCGGATCCAGCACCTTGCGCAAGGCTTCCGCGGTGTAGCTCTTCTTGTTGCGGCTCACTTGCTCGGGCGTACCGGCCACCACCACGCGGCCGCCATACTCGCCGCCATCCGGGCCCAGATCGATAATCCAGTCGGCGGTCTTCATCACATCCAGATTGTGCTCGATCACCACCACCGTGTTCCCCAGTTCCACCAGCCGCGACAGCACGTCCAGCAGCTTGCGCACATCGTCGAAATGCAGCCCGGTGGTGGGCTCGTCCAGCAGATAGAACGTGCGGCCGGTCTGCCGCTTGCTCAGCTCCTTGGCCAGCTTGATGCGCTGCGCCTCGCCGCCCGACAAAGTGGTCGACGATTGCCCCAGGTGTACATACCCCAATCCCACATCGTTCAGCGTCTGCAGCTTGGCGCGGACCTGCGGCAGGTTCTCCATCAGTCCCAGCGCCTCTTCCACGGTAGTATCCAGCAGATCGGCGATCGACCGGCCCTTGTACTTCACCTGCAGCGTCTCGCGATTGTAGCGCCGGCCGCGGCACACGTCGCAAGTGACGTACACGTCGGGGAGGAAATTCATCTCGATGCGCATCAGCCCGTCGCCCTGGCAGGCTTCGCAGCGCCCGCCCTTGACGTTGAAGCTGAAGCGCCCCGGCTTGTACCCGCGCTCGCGCGATTCCGGAAGCATGGCGTACAGGTCGCGGATCAGCGTGAACAACCCCGTGTAAGTGGACGGGTTGGAGCGCGGCGTGCGGCCGATGGGCGCCTGGTCGATGCGGATCACTTTGTCGAGGTTCTCAATGCCTTCGATGGAATCGTGCGCGCCCGGCTCTTCGTGCGACCCGTATACTTCCTTGGCCAGGGATCGATACAGAATCTCGTTCACCAGCGTCGATTTGCCGCTTCCCGAGACTCCCGTCACCACCGTCAGCACGCCCAGCGGGATCTCCACATCGATGTCCTTGAGGTTGTGCTGGCGCGCCCCGTGGATCACGAGTCGCTTGCCGTTGGCCTTGCGCCGCTCCGCCGGGACGGCGATGGAGAGCGCGCCCGACAGGTACTGTCCGGTCAGTGAACCTTGGTTGGCGGCAATGCTGGCCGGATCGCCCGAAGCCACCAGCGCTCCGCCCAGGCGTCCCGCGCCCGGCCCGAGGTCCACTACATAGTCGGCGCGTTCGATGGTTTCGGCGTCGTGCTCCACCACCAGCACGGTGTTGCCCATGTCGCGCAGATGAATCAACGTGTCCAGCAGCCGGTTATTGTCGCGCGGGTGCAGCCCTATGGAGGGTTCGTCGAGCACATACAGCACGCCGCGCAGCTTCGACCCGATCTGCGTCGCCAGGCGGATGCGCTGCGCCTCGCCGCCCGAAAGCGTGGCGGCCGAGCGGTCCAGGCTGAGATAATCCAGGCCTACTGCCGAGAGAAATTCCAGCCGCCGCCGCACTTCATCCAGCACGCGGCCGGCGATCTGCCCTTCGCGCTCGTTCAATTCCCAGTTGCGCACCGTCATCATGGCGCGCGCAATGGGCAGCCGGGTGAATTCCGCGATGGAAAAATTCTTCACACGCACCGCCAGGCTGGCAGGACGCAGGCGCAACCCGTGGCAAGCGCCGCAGTCCGCCGGCGACATGTAGTCGGTGAGCCATTCCCGGTAGCTCTCGCCGTAGGTCTCGTAGAGCTCCTTGAGCACTCCCAGGATCCCCGGCATGCCGCCCGCGCCTTCCCACAGGATGTCGCGCGACTTCTTGGAGAGTTTCTCGAACGGCGTCTTCAGGTTGATGCGGTTCTTCTTCGCCAGGGCCTGGATCTGCTCCTGCACCGCCGCCGAGTTGGCACCCGGACCCAGACCGCCATCGAGTAAGGGCTTCGCCGGATCGGCGATGACTTTCCCGAGGTCGAAATTCCAGGTGCAGCCCAGCCCGTGGCACTCTTCGCAGGCGCCGTAGGGGCTGTTGAACGAGAACGATCGCGGCTCCAGTTGCGGAATGCTGGCGCCACACTCGGTGCAGGCCAGTTTTTGCGAGTACAGCCGCTCCTCGCCATTCACCACCACGATCAGCACCAGCCCGTCGGCCAGCTTGGTGGCCGTATCGATGGACGCTTCCAGCCGCTTCTCGATTCCCGGCTTCACCATCAGCCGGTCCACCACCACTTCGATGGTGTGATTCTTCCTCTTGTCGAGAGGAATTTCCTCGTCGAGCGAGCGCAGTACTCCGTCCACGCGGGCCCGCACGAAACCCTGGCGCGCCAGTTTTTCCAGCTCTTTCTTGTACTCACCCTTGCGCCCGCGCACGATGGGCGCCATCACCATGATGCGTTCTTCCGGTCTGAGCGCCACCACGTGCTGCAGAATCTGTTCCGTGGTCTGGCGCGAAATCGGGTTGCCGCATACCGGGCAGTGCGGAATGCCGATCGAAGAGTACAGCAGCCGCAGGTAATCGTAAATCTCAGTGATGGTGCCGACCGTCGACCGCGGACTGCGGCTGGTGGTCTTCTGCTCGATGGAGATGGCCGGACTGAGCCCGTCGATGGAATCCACGTCCGGCCGCTCCATCTGATCCAGAAACTGGCGCGCGTAGGTAGACAGCGTCTCTACATAGCGCCGCTGGCCTTCCGCGTAGATAGTATCGAAGGCCAACGAGGATTTCCCCGATCCGCTTAACCCCGTGATGACTGTCAGGGTGTTGCGGGGAATCTCCACATCGATGTTCTTCAAGTTGTGCTGGCGCGCGCCATGCACGGTGATCCGGTCCAGCATAATGAGTTATGGGCGGAGAGGTATATCTTTTATTGTGGCCGACTTGTACGCAAACCGCAATTGCGCTATAACGAGGCCAGTAATGTTGAAATGCACGCAATGCGGAGGGCGGTTGAGGCGGGTCCACCGGACATTTCTGGAGCGCCTCCGCTATGCCGCGATTTATCATTGCAAGAGCTGCGATAGCGAAGAGTACGTTCCGCGAATTCTGCAGTACCGCTTCGGACCGTTCTCCCGCTGTCCGCGGTGCGGCACCTACCGGCTCACCAAGCTGAAGGAGCCTGACAAAATCGACAAGATGCAGACCGGGTTCCTGAATTGGCTGGAACGGGGAATGGGCGGAAAGCTATTCCATTGCCGGTACTGCCGCATTCAGTTCTTCGACCGCCGTCCGCGCGCTTCCGAAGGCGCCGAGGAGAGCCAGGTGGAGGAAGCCCACTCGCAAGAGGCTGCCGGGGATGCCTGACGCGGCTCCCCGAGCCGTACGTCTCACCGCGGAACCACACGACATCGGCAAGCGTCTCGACCAGATGCTCCATGAGCGCCTGCCCGAATACAGCCGTTCGCGATTGCAGGATTGGATCCGCGGCGGCCGCGTGTCCGTCGACGGCCAGCCGCGCCGTGCCTCATACGTGCTGCGTTCGCGCGAAATCATCGACGTCCTGCCCGCCGACCCCGTGCCCTTGCACGCCACACCCGAAGAAATCCCCCTGATGGTGTTGTACGAAGATGACGACCTGGTGGCCATCGACAAACCGGCCGGCATGGTGGTGCACGCCGGCGCCGGAGTCCACTCGGGAACGCTGGTGAACGCTCTGCTGCATCGCTTCGGCGCGCTTTCGGGAGTGGGCGGCGAACTGCGCCCGGGCATCGTGCACCGCCTCGACCGCTATACCAGCGGCGTCCTGCTGGTGGCCAAGCACGATGTCGCCCATCGCCGCCTGGCGGCGCAGTTTGCCGGACGCCAGGTGGAGAAGGTGTATCTGGCGCTGGTGCATGGCGCGGTCAAAGGAGAGAGCGGCCGCATCGAGAGCCCCATCGCGCGCGACCCGGTACATCGCACGCGCATGACCGCCCGTCTGGCATCCGGCCGCGCCGCCTGGTCGGAGTGGAGGGTTCTGCGGCGGCTCGCCGGTTTTACCTTACTGGAAGTGCGCATCGGGACCGGGCGGACGCATCAGATCCGCGTCCACTTATCGAGCATTGGCCATCCGGTGGCCGGCGACACGCTGTACGGCGCGCCGGCCAAAGTGGAAGGCAAGCCCCCGCTCGGCCGGCAGTTTCTGCATGCCCACCGCATCCGCTTCCATCAGCCGACCACAGGCGCGGCGGTGGAAGTGGTCTCGCCCTTGGCGCCCGAATTGGCGGAGTGGATGGGGTGAGTTGCGCCAAGTTGGTCCCATCGTATTCCCCAAGTGATTGATTCGACTGATGCGAGCCGGCGCAAAATAGCACCAGTGGATCCGTTTTTGGCAGCGGCGCCGCTGCGGGCTCAAGGCCTGCCGGTAGTCGCCGTGGACGGTTCGGCAAGATCGGGCGAGTCGTGGCGCTCCACAGCCTTCCCGGTGCGATTCTTGGAACCGCGACCGCAGGGAGCGGCCCGACGAAGAGTTACAGTCTCATGCGCTGGAACAATCGAGAACCCACCTGTGGCCCGGGCCGCTCCGTGCCGGTCGCGGTTCCAACGTGCCCCGCCGCCGATCTTGGCTGCGGCTATGCTGCTCTGCTGGGCAGCCAGTCATGGATTGCCCCTACCTCAGGGCAGGTGCTCGATCTCCACGTCGCCCCACGCATCCCGCAAGTACTCGGCCACCAGCCGGCGATGGCAATGCTCGGGCGTCTCCTCGCTGCACAACAGGCAGCCGCCGTTCAGCATTTCGCGTGAGGTAGTCGTCTCGATCCGCCGCTTCCGCAGCAGCTCGACGAACTGCCGCTCGTACAACTTCCAGTCGCCCTTCCGCTTCTTGAACGCGTCGAGGATTTCCTGGGTCGGCGCCAGGTTGGGAACGTGCACGTACTCGATCCCGCAAATCGCTTTCGTGAAGTAGCGCAGATCCTCCCGCTTGGTGAATCCCGCCAGTTGCGAGACATTGTTCAAGCGAACATCCACCAGCCGACCGACCCCGGCGTCCCGCAGACGCGTGAAAAATGTCTCCGCCGACTTCTTGGTAAATCCGATAGTGAAGAGTCTCATCGCGCTCGCCTCCTCCATGATATCCTCAGCCACTATGCCCCACTCCGCCCGCCGCTGGTATGTCCGCGGACGCGTGCAGGGCGTCGGCTACCGCTATTTCGCCCAGAAGGCCGCCGTCGCGCTCTCGCTCACGGGCTACACCCGCAATCTGGACGATGGACGCGTCGAAGTCTACGCCGTCGGGCCGGCCGACAAATTGTCGAAACTGGCCGGCTTGCTGTACACCGGGCCGCGTTGGGCCGACATCCGCGGGGTTGAAGAGCAGGACGCCAGCGTGCAACAATACGGTTCGTTCCTCATCGAGCCCTGATGGATCAACTCAAACCGCTCATCCGCGAGATCCCGGACTTCCCCAAGTCCGGCATTCTCTTCTACGACATCACTACCTTGCTCAAGGACAAAACCGGCTTTCGCGGCGTCATCGACGGCCTGAAGGAGCACTACCGCGATGTCCAGGTCGATCTGGTACTCGGCATCGAGGCACGCGGCTTCATCTTCGCCCCGGCGCTGGCGTACGCGCTGGGCGCGGGTTTCGTACCGGTGCGCAAGCCCAAAAAGCTGCCCGCCGAATGCGTCACCGTCACCTACGACCTGGAATACGGCAGCGACAGCCTGCAGATGCACAAGGACGCCGTGCAGCCGGGCAGCCGCGTGCTGATCGTCGACGATCTGCTGGCCACCGGCGGCACCGCGGCGGCCGCCGCGCGCATGGTCCGCGAGGCGGGCGGCGAAGTCGCCAGCCTGGCTTTCGTGGTGGAGTTGACGTTCCTCCACGGGCGCGACAAGCTGGCCGGCTACGACGTCTTCTCGCTGTTGCAGTACGACAAATGACGGGTCCCCGCCGTGCCCGCCTGCGGGCTCTCGCCAAGATCAATCTCGATCTGCGCGTGCTCGGCCGCCGCGAGGATGGCTATCACGAGCTGCGCACGGTGTTTCAGACCATCTCGCTGGCGGATACGCTCGAGATCGCCTTCACCCCCGGGCGCCGGTCGTCCATCGAACTCGCGGAGAACCAGATTCCCGATAACCTGGTGCTGCGCGCCGCCCAGGCCGTTATGGATGCCCTGCGCCGCCCCGGGCGTGTCGAAATGCGCCTCTCCAAGCGCATTCCCATGGGCGCGGGGCTGGGCGGCGGATCGTCCGACGCGGCCGCCGTGCTACTAGCCTTGCCGGTACTCGCGGGCGGCGAACTGTCGCTGCCGGATCTCTGCCGGATGGGCCGCGACCTGGGGAGCGACGTCCCGTTCTTCCTGCTGGGCGGCCGCGCGGTGGGTATCGGCCGCGGTACGGAGCTGTTTCCGCTGCCCGACGGCGCGGCGCAAATGGGCGTTCTGGCCGCTCCCGGCATCCATGTTTCCACTGCCGAGGCGTATCGCCTGCTGGACGCGAGTTTGACAACTGAATTACAAGAAAATAAAATGTTTAGTTTCCAGTCACTCGCATGGGGGTGGGAGTCTGGCCGGCCGGCGGTCAACGATTTTGAAGCCGTGGTGTTTCCCGTCGACGGCCGTATTGCGCGCCTGAAAAGGAGCCTGATGCGGTCGGGCGCTGTGCAGGCGTCGATGACCGGCAGTGGATCGGCGGTATTCGGGTTGTACCGGACGGCAGAGTCGGCAGCCCGGGCGATGACGTCCCTGAGCGGGAACGATCTGGCTGGAGGAAGGGTTTTTCGAATTCACTTGGTGAGCCGCGCGCGCTATCGGTCCCTCTGGTGGCGCGCCTTACAGGAGCACACAGGCGCTAACGTATGGCCGCCCCGAAGCCGATACTTGCGATGACTCACGACCGTCTCCAGATTTTCACGGGTAATGCCCATCCTGAACTGGCGCGCGAGATTTGCCAAAATCTCGGCGTCCGCGTGGGCGCCGCCATGGTGCGGCAATTCGCCGACGGCGAAATCTACCTGCAGATCCAGGAAAACGTCCGCGGCGCGGATGTTTTCATCATTCAGCCCACCTGCACGCCGGTGGACCGCAACATCATGGAATTGCTGCTCATGATGGACGCCCTGAAACGGGCCTCTGCGGAACGCATCACGGCAGTGTTACCCTATTATGGGTACGCCAGGCAAGACCGCAAGGACAAGCCGCGCGTTCCGATCTCCGCCAGGCTGGTGGCGGCTCTGCTGGAAACGGCCGGCGCCACTCGGGTTCTCACATTGGACCTGCACGCCGCGCAGATTCAGGGGTTTTTCGATATCCCGGTGGACCATCTGTTCGCCACCCCGGTGATGATCGAGTATTTCAAGGCTGCCCACAGTCCCGAAATGACGGTGGTGTCGCCGGACGCCGGTGGTGTGGAGCGGGCGCGGGCTTTCGCAAAAAGGCTCAATGCTCCGCTGGCCATCATCGATAAGCGCCGCGAGGAAGCCAACGTAGCCGAGGTGATGAATGTGGTCGGCCACGTGAGCGGAAGGCATTGTCTGCTGGTCGACGATCTGATCGACACCGCAGGCACGCTGGTGAAGGGCGCCGAAGCGCTCATGGAGAAAGGGGCGGCCAGTGTATCGGCCTGCGCCACGCACGCGGTATTATCCGGTCCGGCCGTCAGCCGGATCGACGCCTCGTGTTTGCACGAAGTAGTAGTAACCAATTCGATCCCGCTCTCGGAAGAAGGGCGGCGTTCGAGCAAGATTCGGTCTCTCTCGGTAGCCGGTCTGCTGGGAGAGGCCATTCGGTCCATCCACGAGGGTGGATCGGTGAGCCGGTTGTTTGTGTGAAGAAGTTGACAGTAAACAGTAGACAGTAGACAGTTTTTCGGCCGCGGTTCTGCGAACAAGCCCCCGGCGTAATCCGGCGTCGGGTCCTAACTGTGAACTGTTTACTGTTAACTGTTTCGAACCCACGGTAACCGGTCGCTGAAGCTGGCGGCCGGCCAACGGACTTCGAAACCATCTAAAGGAGCTTTGCAGTGCGAAAAGACATTACCGTAGCCGCCGAGGTGCGTACCTCGCGCGGTAAGAATCAGGCGCGCCGTACCCGCAGGGAAGGCAAAATTCCGGCTGTGGTCTATGGCGCTTTCCAGGACCCCGTGAGCGTCAGCGTCAACCCCCGCGAGATCTCCAAGATCGTCCACAGCAAGAGCGGATACAACACCATCTTCAATCTGTCCATCGCGGGCGGGGAAACCACTCCCGTCATGCTGGTCGACAACCAGGTGCATCCCGTCAAGGGTACCCTGCTGCATGCCGATCTCAAGCGCATCGATCTTACCAAGCGCATCCGCGTGGCCGTACCCGTGTTCACGGCGGGCGAACCGGCCGGCGTCAAGGTGCAGGGCGGTTTGCTCGAAATCATCACCCGCGCCATCGAAATCGAGTGCCTGCCGGACGAGATTCCCGAGAGCTTCACCATCAGCGTCACCGACCTGATGATCGGCCAAAGCCGCCGCGCCTCCAGTGTGGAGCTGTCCGGTTCCATGAAACTGGTCAGCGCACCGGATTCCGTCATTGCCCACTGCGTGGCGCTGCGCGCCGAGGAAGTCGCCGCCACTCCCGAAGCCGCCGCTCCCGATGCCGCCGCCGCTGCCGAGCCCGAAGTAGTCAAGAAGGGCAAGAAGGACGAAGAAGCTCCGGCCGAGGAAAAGGGCAAGAAGAAGTAAGGCTCCATGTTCCTGGTGGCCGGTCTGGGGAATCCGGGGGAAGAGTACGCGCATACGCCGCACAACCTGGGGTTCCTCACCATCGACCGGCTGGCCGAACGGCATGGCATCCGCGTCACCCGCAAGGATTCCCGGGCGCTCGTCGGTATGGGCGAAATCGACGGACGCCAGGTGATGCTGGCCATGCCGCAAACGTTTATGAATCTCAGCGGTTCGTCGCTCGCGCCGCTGATGGAGAAGCACTCCATCGGGACCGCCGATCTGGTGGTGGTCTACGATGAGCTGGATTTGCCGTGGACGGCGGTGCGCATCAAGCCGAAGGGCTCGGCCGCCGGACACAAAGGGATGAAATCGGTCATCGCCAGTCTAGGCACCAGCGACCTGGTGAGAGTGCGATTGGGAATTCATCCGGGCCATCCCCTGCGGGATGGGGCGGAGTTCGTGCTGGCCCCTCTGGGGAAGGCGCGGATGAAGGAATTGGACGACTTCGTGGGCTACGCGGCCGACGCGGTTGTTTCCATAATTGCCGAAGGCGTCGAAAAGGCCATGACGAAATTCAATCGTCGCGCCCCAGGCTTAACTGAAGAGGAAGCATGAGGATTTACGAAGAGCTGTTCATCATCAAGCCGGATGCGCCGGAAGAGGAGGTCGACAAGTTCGTGGAGCAGTTGCGAACCCAGTTGACCACTGCCGGAGCGACCGTAGACAAAGTCGAGAAATGGGGAAAACGGAGGCTCGCCTACAAGGTAGACAAGTACCGGGAAGGCTCCTACGTGCTGTTTCAGATCACCTGCGAACCGCAAGGCGTCAAGGAACTGGAGCGCCGGCTGCGCGTTTCCGACGTGGTCTTGAAGTATCTCACGGTGCGCATCGACGAAACGTTGAAGCGTCTGGAGAAGCGCAAGAAGGATCGCGACAAGCGCGCGGCCAAGCGGGCTGCCGCGGCGCCCGCATCCCCGGCGCCGGCCCAACCCATGGCGCCCGGAGCGCCGCAACATACGGAAGCAGCGCCGGTCGCCATGCCCGGCGTGCCCAAGGAGGCTTAACCCATGCCGGAATCTAAAGGAAGACCAGGCAGCGCCGGACAGCGGCCCACCGGCGGCGATAAAGCCGTCGCCACGCAGAAAAAGCAGTACTTCCGCCGCAAGAAAGTTTGCCGTTTCTGCGTCGAGAAGATTGACGACATCAATTACAAGGACGTGAAGCTGTTGCACGCTTTCGTCGCCGAGCGCGGCAAGATTGTGCCGCGCCGCATTTCCGGCGTCTGCGCGCCGCACCAGCGCCGCCTGACCGATGCCATCAAGAAGGCGCGCAACATCGCCTTGCTGCCGTTCGCGGCGGCCATCTAACGCGGGGAGGAAACCATGGAAGTCATT
>Ga0181529_10001218_pt1 | contig 34517 bp, 36 predicted proteins | sample PEATcosm2014_Bin_36_FD_119763 | JGI IMG/M metagenome (GOLD analysis project Ga0181529, IMG submission 119763) | Peatland microbial communities from MTU Mesocosm Facility, Houghton, MI, USA - PEATcosm2014_Bin10_30_metaG | ecosystem: Environmental > Terrestrial > Soil > Wetlands > Peat | place... | reverse complement strand
TCACGGCGAGCGACTGCGCGGTCGTAATGCTGCCGGACGCTGGAGTCACGGTCACCGTGGGCGTAGTGGGGTTCTGGCTTGTCTTCCCGTCTCCCTGGCTTCCACCGCCACATGCCCCGATTGTAAGAGCTATCACAAAAAGGAGAAGAACGAAGAATAGCCCCGCAAATCGATTCACACAAAACTCCTTTTGATCCTATAGGTAAACAGTGACGGCATAATACAAATATTTCTTCTTATCTTCCTGGCCGCAAGTTATCAGTATACCACCAGTTGCCGCTGCTTGCGGTCTTTCTACTCTCCAAGGCCAGTCCACACCGCCGCTTACGCCCCCAACCTCTTGGCCTGCTCCTCTCCACTCAACACGCGGAATACTCCCTCGGCCAGAGCTTGCAGCTCATCCTCGCCGGGATAGACCCGGATCGGCGCAATCCATTCCAGGTAACTGCGCAACTGACTCACCACTCTCTCCGAGTGCGCCATTCCGCCGGTCAGCAGCACGGCATCCACCTTGCCCTTGAGCACCGCTGCCATCGCCCCGGCCTCCTTGCTTACCTGATAGACCATCGCATCGAAGACCAGAGCGGCCTCACCGTCCCCTTCGTCGATCCGCCGTTCCACTTCGATCAGGTCTCGCGTGCCCAGATAGGCGAAGAGCCCGCCGTCTCCGAAGAGTTGGCGGTCGAGTTGAGCCTCTGTGTACTGGCCGCTGTAGCAGAGCCGGGCCAGCGCCCGCACCGGCAGCCCGCCCGTGCGATCCACGCCGAATGGGCCTTCCTCGATGGAATTGCTGTCGATCATGCGGCCGTCCTGGTGGGCCGAGACGGTGATTCCGCTGCCCAGGTGCGCAACAATCAGCCGCAGCGCCGTGTAGGCACTCCCCTGCTCGCGCGCAAACCGCCGGGCCACGGCTTTGGCGTTCAGCGCATGGCCGATGGAGGTGCGCTCGATCAGCGGCGAACCGGTCAGCCGCGCGCATGCCTGCCACTCGTCCACCGTCACCGGATCCACGATATAGGCGTTCACCCCGGCGGCCTGAGCGAAGCGCAGCGCCAGCAGCGCGCCCAGGTTCGAGGCGTGCTGACCGCGGCGCGCCAGCCGCAACTCCTCCACCATCGCCTCATCCACCAGATACGTGCCGCAGGGCAGCGGCGGCAACAGCCCTCCCCGGCCAACCGCGGCGGCAAACATCTGTGCCGCATACCCGGCCTCCGCCAGCGCCTGCTCAATCAGCCCGGCGCGATAGTCCAGCCGCGCCAGCATCGGCTTGCCGCGGAAACGCTCGATCTCATCGTCCCCGTGCCGGATCGTGTACTCCCATTCGGCGCCGTCCTCGGTATAAACCCCAAACTTCGTGGACGTTGCTCCGGGGTTCAGAACCAGCACCTGGCTCTTCTCGTTGGTCAAAAGTCGTTCCTCCAGGGCCAGAATGAGTTTATCCTGTGCCCCCACGCCTCTCACACTCTTCCTGAAGAGCTTCGGGCAATCTCCTGGGGCAAAACGTACCCTCTCCGCCAACACTCGCCTATTCCGCCAGAAATACCAGTCTCAGAGTCGAATCCGTGCTATACTCTCTGTAATCGTAGAATTCGATCTGAAGTTCTTGCCTGTTCCGGTTACCGCCTACTCGCAAACTTCCACATTGCGTTCGCGGTAAATCAGTACAGAGGAGCAACACAGAAATGGAAACAGGCACAGTCAAGTGGTTTAACGATGCCAAGGGTTTTGGATTTTTGAGCCGCGAAAACGGCGAGGACGTCTTCGTTCATCACACCGCCATCCAGTCGAACGGCTTCCGTTCGCTGCAAGAGGGCCAGCGCGTCCAGTTCAACGTAACCAAAGGCCCCAAGGGCTGGCAGGCTGAGAACGTCCAGGTCGTCTAAGGGTTACCCCCTTCACACGGTTCGGATTCAAACAGAGAGGGACGGCACAATGCCGTCCCTTTCTTACGTTGAGTGGCATTCCAAATGACATCGGGTGAAGCGGCTCAACCCGTCTCTCGGCAAAACTGGTAAGCAGCCCGCCGGCTGCGCCGATAATATAACTATGGATTTTCTGCGTTCCTCCGGAGTTCTGTTACACGTCACTTCCCTGCCCTCTTTGGGCGGAATCGGCGATCTGGGGCCTGCCGCCCATGAGTTTGTGGCCTTTCTCGCCGCGGCCAGGCAGCACGTCTGGCAGGTGTTGCCGCTCTGCCCCACCGGCTACGGCAACTCGCCCTATGCGGGCACGTCGGCGTTTGCCGGCAATCCCTTCCTCATAAGCCTTGAATATCTCTCAGAATGGGGCTGGATCGCCCCGGAGCGCATCGCCGGCCAGGGCGAGCGCAGCGGAGCAGTGAACTTTGAAGAGGTCGAGTCGCGGAAGGTCAAGCTGCTCTACGAGGCCGCGGGCAACTTTCTCGACCGCGGGCCGTACGATCCAAAGCTGGCTTGGCAGTGGGCGCACTATGAGAAGTTCTGCCGGGCCGAGGCGGCCTGGCTTCCCGACTACGCGCTCTACGCCGAGCTGCGCCGCCAGTTCTCCACCGGCGCATGGACGGCCTGGCCGGAGCCGCTGCGCCGCCGTGAGCCGCAGGCGCTGGCCGATGCCGCCGCCACCCATGCGCGTCGGATAGCCGAGGAGCAGGTCCTGCAGTTTGCCTTTGCCACGCAGTGGAACGATCTCCGCGTGGCCGCTGCGGAAAAAGGGATACGCATCCTGGGCGACGTGGCCATCTTCGTCAACATGGATTCGGCTGACGTATGGGTTCATCCGGATCTCTTTGAGCTGGATGAGCAGCTCCGGCCAATTCGCATCGCCGGCGTGCCGCCCGACTACTTTTCCTCGACCGGCCAGCGCTGGGGCAACCCGCTCTATCGCTGGGATGTGCTGGCCGGGCGGGGCTTCGACTGGTGGATTGAGCGCATCCGCCGTACCTGCGAGCTGTATGACATCGTGCGCCTGGACCACTTCCGCGGCTTCGAGTCCTACTGGGCGATTCCCGCCGCCGAGAAGACGGCCGTCAAAGGCGAGTGGGTCAAAGCGCCGGGCCTCGCGCTCTTCCGCGCGCTGGAGGCGGCGCTGGGTCCGTTGCCGCTGGTGGCCGAGGACCTGGGCGTGATCACTCCCGAAGTGGACGCGCTCAGAAAGGAACTGGGCCTGCCGGGAATGAAGGTGCTGCAATTCGGCTTCAGCGACCGGGGCGCGCACATCCACTTGCCTCACCGCTATACCCCCGCCACCGTCGCCTACACCGGCACGCACGACAACAACACCACGCTGGGCTGGTGGAAGTCTGCCCCCAAAGTCGAGCGCGCCGCCGTCGAGGCCTACGTGGGGCCGGTGGGCAAGCAGCCGGTCTGGCCGCTGATTCGCGCGGTCGAGGCCAGCGTGGCGCAGATGACGGTGATTCCGGCGCAGGATCTGCTGGAGCTGGGTTCCGAAGCCCGCATGAATACGCCCGCCGTAGCCGCCGGCAACTGGAATTGGCGCGCCCCGGAGGCTTGCTGGACCCCTGAGCTGGCCGCAAAGCTGGCCGCGCTGGTCGAGGTGACCGACCGCGACAACGATCCGCTGGGCGAGGTGGAGGGCGAAGTAAGTTAATTAACTTGTACGGATGCAGTGGTGTTGATCTCAGGATATTTCGGAAACTTATAAACTTCCATCATCTTTTTGATCAGGGTATCGGCTTCCTGCTCGGTAATTCCGAAAGCGAAGTTACGAGTTTTGAAATCTCTATCGATCTGAATCTTACTCATCTTGTTCATGGATACCCAATCACCATATTCTGACGAAACGAATCGCAGACATTGCAGACGGCTAGTCGCGTATATGTCTTTCTTCACTCCGATCCCGAATATGCACGTCTGAAATTCCATCTCGGTAGGATTCAGTGTGAATATTTGCTGGGCGGTGAAAATCATCATAAACCAGAGGACGACGAGACAGAGACCAAACCATTCAGGAGCGAATGACGTCGGTCCAGATCCGAACTTGGCTTTGCCTATTATTTCTGCGGTAAAGTGTGGAAGCATAAACAGCCAAATTCCAGAAAATGCCGACAGCCAGTGTATCCGCACAGGAATCACTACGCGAATGCCATCGCCTGTCCGCTCCCACTTCAATCTGCCTGCCAGCGTTTCGAGCATCGTACCTTCCTCTTGCTCCCGATCCTATCGCCTTTCGCTCGCTTTGTGCTATTGGCATTGCTCTTGAATGGAGTCTGTGGGAAATGCAGGCTTTGAAAGGACACGGTTTTCGCCGCCGCTCAAAGGCCTGTTTCGAGAAGCAGGCAGGCCTTTTCTTCCAGATCGGCGATCTCGCCGAAGAGCCGCGAGGCGGTACGCGCCTTCTCCTCCACGCCCTTCATCGTTTCGGCCTCCTTGAAGAGCATCGCGATCTCGGTGAACTTGCCGCCGGATTGATGGAAGATCTCCGCGGCGCTCGCCAGCTCCGGTTTGCCGGCGATCTTCGCGCCTTCTTCCAGAAAACGCGCGTACATGGGCCGGAAGCAGCCCCCTCCGGTGCCGCCGATCTCGATGAAGACGTAGAGGTTGAAGATGTTCATGCGCAGCTCTTTGTCAGTGAAGATCGCCGGCCACTTCAACAACTGGCTGGAGGTATGGCGCAAACCCATGACGCCAAAGTTCTTGATCGGCGGATGGAGCAGAGCATCGACCGTCTGCGCAATCGAGGCGGTGATCTCCTTGCTCCCCGGATTGCGAAATCCGGCAAAGTTGAACTCCAGGCGCAGGTTCTTAGGCGGAAACGGCTTGTAGGGCGAGCTGCGAGCCTTGGCGAGCTGCTCCAAAGTTACCGGCGCATAGAAGCCCTTTTTCATTCCGGCCATCCGCAGGTCCATATCGGAGGCCAGAACGGTGCGTCCGCCGTCATAGCCGCAGACCACAAAGGCGTGCCCTCCGAAGTGATATTCCTGCGGGAAATGGAACCAGGGCAGAAAGCCCATATCGCCGCCCAGCATCACCGGCTCTTTCCGCGCCAACTGCTGCAATAGAGCAGCCTCGGCCTTAGAGGCGCTGGAGGTCGTAACCTCGCCAATCCTCACGCCGGTCCTCGCGCCCAGATCCTGGTAGAAGTTCTTGTTGTTTCCCCTGCCGCCGACAAAGATGTACATGCCCGCGCCCATCTTCATCTGCCAATAGATGAACCCCATTCCGGCGCCCAGGCCCAGCAGCATCTCCTCGGAGAGAGGATGGCCGGCATGATGAAAGATCTTGGCCAGGGAGTAAGTGACGCAGTGGCAGCCGTCGAGGGCTGGGCAGTTGGGGAAGGGTTCAAGGCCGGGCTGGATCTTCGCGGCTTTCATAGTGAGCGAAAACTCCTCTTGCATTTACTTGCGGACGCCCCTTAATCCGCTTCCGGGACGGGCTCAGTAGCTTCCGTCACCGCCGCAACCGCTTCCTTCGCCGGGTCGAGCGTATGGAATCCTTCGTTCTTGGCGGCTTCCAGCAGCAGCGGGGAGGCGGAGACGAAGATAATCTCGGTGCCCTGGAACATATCGCGGGCGACGATGGCGGCGGCCAGTTGCAGCGCGTCGGGCCAGCGCAGCGTGGTGCGGTCGAGAAGCTGGCGCGCGGCTTCCAGAACAGCCGGGTTGAGCGGCTCCTGGACCATGCGAGCAGCCTCCATGCGCAAAATCTCCAGCGCAGCGACTGCGTCTTCGGCGCTGATGCCGCCGGCCCGCTCGCGCCGCCGGACGGCCCCGTAGACCTCCAGCGGCGTGGAGGCGGAGATCAGCTTGCGGTTGTCCTCCACGGCCTCCATCAGGCGGATCAGCTCGTCGGTACCCTGCTCCTGAACAAAGAGCTTGGCGAAGGCGGTAGCCTCAAGAAAGTAGCAGCTCACAGGTTCCCTCGTTCTTCTTCAATTGCTTCGGCGATGGATTCGCCATGCGCCGCGACCGGGTGGAAGCGCTGCGCCTCGTCGGGCATGCCGGCCTCGGCGCGGTTGAGGCGGATGGTGGTGGTGGGATAGGCCGGAGTCTTGGGGTTGGCAATCTTGCTGGTCACCACAACGCCGCGCTGGATTGCCTCGGCCAGTACCGCCTGGCGCGACTCGGGATGCTGATTCCAGCGGAAGGCCTTGCGCGGCAGGAAGGAATCGCGGAACCACTTGAGGGCGATGAAGGCGTGACCGCCCCGCTCTGCCTCGGCCAGCGACGAGCAAAGCTCCTTCACGCGCGCGTCCAGATCGGCGGGAATCAGCGCCTCCTGGCCGTCTTCGTCATCGGCTTCGAAGCTGTTCCCGGAGATGGCGCGCGCAACCCGGATGGGATGCGGAGCGGCCTCGGCGCCGTCGATGCGCTCGAAGTAGATGCGCACCTCGTCCTCCTCCGGCGACCACGAATTCGCCATCGCGTTGCGCCGTTTGCTGCGCCCGTTTTCGCCGCACAGCTCGACAATCGCCTGATAGCCCGGAGGCGCCAGGAAAGGCAGGGCTTGCGCCAGGTTGGGATCGGTTGAGGTGGCTAGTTCATTCAGAGCTTCTTCGATGATCTCTTCCGCGTCGGGTATGCTCAGATTGCCTATTTCTACGCTACTTTGAACTGCTTTTGTCGATTTCATTTTTCCTTCTCCGTAATGCTGCCGCTGCTGTACGCCTGCGCTGCAAGCTCTCCGGCCGGTTTATCGCCTGCTTCCGGAATTTGAGCCGCGGACAAGAGTGAGCAGCCTTAGTTTAAAAATTCACTCATCGCGTCAAGGACTGACTTGCAATTCATCCTGAGTTGCGGGCGGCCCTGGGCGCGTCCCGGGCGATGCTTCGAGCTTGGTTACGATCCGTTGGAAGGGCGCCTGCCATTCTCAGGCAAGCGTATGTATTTCCTGATGAAGTTAATGCGGCTCATTGCTCTTTCAGGACTTTGCCCGAATCATGGCCATTTCCGCTGGTTGCTTCCACGCAGATGAATGGGAGAAAAACTCTAGCTAATCGCTCAGCTTGAAGCAATTCATCCCCCAGTGTAAACGATAAAACGGTTTTGCGAGCAGTTTTGCAAAAAATAGTTATCTTGGCCGCAGCCGCTCCGTTCACCGCGAATGCCTGGGCAAGTTGCGCTTCCGCCGCCGTTCTATCCGGGGGCTTGCTCCGTACAATAGAAGATATGCACCGCTGTTTGCAATTGTTTCTGCTTTGGTTTCTGGTTTCGGCCGGAGTACACGCCGCCGAGCCGGCTTTCGATCTTTCCGGGCCGAAGGTGGACATCCACGTCAAGCGGGGAGCGGTCACGCTGCCGATCGGCGAGACCCCCAACCTGCTGCCCGGAGACCGGCTGTGGATTCACCCCGACTTTCCCGAGAGCCAGTCGGCCCATTATGTGCTGATTGTCGCTTTTCTGCGCGGGGCGATGAACCCGCCGCCGCCGGAGTGGTTTACCCGCGTGGAGACCTGGAGCCGCCAGGCGAGCGAAGAAGGCGTCTTCGTCATTGTGCCCGAAGAAGCCCAGCAGGCGCTGATCTTTCTGGCGCCGGAGACAGGCGGCGACTTCAGTACGCTGCGCGCCGCGGTGCGCGGCCGCCCCGGTGCATTTGTCCGCGCCGTGCAGGACTTGCAGGCGGCCAGCGGGGACCGGATGCGCCTGGACGCCTACCTGGCCGAAGTCAAAGAGACCTCCCAGACCGATCCCGGCTTGCTGAAGGAGCGCGCCGAGCGAGCGGCGCGCAGCCTGGGCATCCGGCTTGACCAGCAATGCTTTGACAAACCCAGCGAGCAGCAGGCGCCCTGCCTGTTGCAACACACGGAAGGGCTGGTGCTGGACGACGCCAATGCGCAGTCGCGAGTGGCGCAACTGACCAGCGGTTCGAGCGCGGACCTGATGAACCAGCTCAGCTACTCGACTCTGGCCGGCGCGGGCGCTTTCAGCCCTTATGTCGGCGCCATCATGGACACGGCCAGGATTCTTGCCTCGCTGCACACGGCGCATTTCCAGTACATTCCCGCGCTGGCGCTGCCGGCAAAGGACACGCTCAACTTGCGGCTGAATGTGCCGCCCTCGTTCCGCGATCCCAAGTCGGTGGTGGTGGTGGCGCTTCCGCCGGTGGGCGCGCTCAAGCTGCCGCCGCTGCATCCGGTGAACCCGGCGGATAGATTTTGCGCCACGAAGCCTGAGCTGGTGCTGCCGGCTGAGGGCGCGCCTCTGGTCTTTGCCGCGGAACTGGCACACGATCTCAAGCTGCGCATTGAGGACAAAAGCAGCAAGAAGAACAAGAGCAGCCCGGTGGATCTGCCGGTGAAGGCCGATCCGTCGCAGGGCGGCCTGGTGCTGGCGCTGACGCAACCCGCGCCGCCCTTGCCGGCGGGCGAACTGACCGGCGTGGTGCGCGGCAAGTGGGGCTTTGACGATTGGGAGGGGCCGCGCTTCCACCTGCGCGCGGCGCAGGCGGACAAATGGAGCCTGACGGCAGCCGACCAGTCGGCGCTGGTGGTGGGCCGCGAGGACACCCTGCACATCGAGGGGGAAAATGCGCTGTGCGTCGAACGGATTGAGCTACAGGCAGCCGCCCCCGGCGCTCCGCTCAAGCTGGTCTGGAAGTCTCCCAAACCGGATCAATTGGAGGTGGTCGTCCCCATGAAGGACGCTGCTCCGGGACCGGTAAGCCTAGAGATCTACCAATACGGATTGGAAAAGCCGGACCCGTTGCCGATGGTCGCCTACGCCGAGGCGGCGGCGCTCGACCGCCTGACGCTGAGCGCGGGCGACGCGGTGGCGCTGTTGAAAGGCAACCGGCTGGATGAGGTGGCCAAAGTCACCCTGGGCGGCATCACCTGGACCCCATCCGCACTCAGCCGCGTGCAGGACTATGACCAGTTGGCGATGAACGCCGACGGCTCAACGGCCGCCCTGGAGCCGGGAAAAAGCGCCTATGCCGGCGTGCTGTTGCAGGACGGCCGTCTGCTGCGCGTGCCGGTCACTGTGGAGCCGCCCCGCCCGCAGGTGACGCTGCTCAGCAAAGGCACGCAGGATGAAACCTCCGCCCCGCCCGCGCCGGTGCAACTGGGCAGCCCCGACGACCTGCCCGTCGAGCGGCGGCTGGTCTTCTTTCTCCGCACCAGCGTGCCGCCGCGCTTCCCCCGCGGTGAAAAGGTTGAGGTAGCCGCGGCCGACGGCAGTTTCAGCACTGTGCTGTCGCTGGCCGATGGCAGCCTGATGCTCGAAGATGCAAAAACCGCCCTGGGCGTTGTGGAACCGCTGGCCCGCTTCGGCTCCTCGGCCTTTGGGCCGCTGCGGGCTCGCGCTCTCTCGGAGGATGGAGTCACCGGCGATTGGCTGCCCTTGGGAACGCTGGTGCGGCTGCCCGGCTTCAAAGAGTTGCACTGCCCGCACACCTTGGCCAAGCCCTGCACGCTGACCGGGAGCAACCTCTTCCTGGCAGCGTCGATCGCCGCCACGCCGGATTTCGACGACTCCGCCGATGTCCCGCCGGAGTTTACCGGAACCCAGGCGAGCGTCCCCCATCCGCTGAACGGCGTCCTCTACCTGAAGTTGCGCGACGATCCGGAGACGGTGCAGACACTGATCTTGCCGGTGAAGCTGGTGAATGTACCGGCGTCAGCGGGTAGCCCAGCGCAGACTCAGCCCGCGGCCGCCCCGGCCCAGCCCGCCAGGAGCGAGCCATGAGAATTGTAGCGCCGGTCTCCAGACCGGCTGTACTGGCGGCTTCCAAGACGCCAGAGACGGTGGGTGCAGGTCTGGAGACCTGCACGACAGCCGCTCTGGAGAGCGGCGCTACAAATTTCTCAATTTACGGATAAGCTCTTAGTTGAAATAGGCTTTGTTCTTGCCGGCGAAGTGCTCCTTGCCGGCCGGAAGTTCGTCTTCCACAAAGATCGCGCCCGAGGGACAGATCGACGCGCAGTTGCCGCAGTCGATGCACTCATCCGGGTTGATGAACAACTGGGAGACGCCGGCGGCGGCTGGATCGTCGGCGGAGGCGGGCGCGATGGCGGCGGTAGCGCACTCCGCAGCGCAGATATAGTCCTTGATGCAGGCATCGGTAATTACATAAGCCATGATGAAACTCCTGGGTCGCTTGAGCGCTCACGGCGCACAGGCCCTATCTTCAAGGCTATCGACTTTGACCCGTTGAATCCGTGACTTGGATCACACCGCGGTGAAACAACTTTGAATAAGAACCAGCTCGGCAATCCCTCATCTGTGTGTGCCCGCCCTTGCCGCTGTCATCCTGAGCAGACCAACTCGCTACCGCAAGTTACGCCGGTGATGAACCTACTAACTCGCTAACTCGCTATCACCGCGCAGCGGTGGCTAACCTGCTAAATGGTTAAACCGTCCTCGACGGTTTTGGCAAAGAGAGAAAGAAGATCCAAGTCTTAAACAGTTTTATTCATAGGGAGCGAAGCGCAGCGAAGTCGAAGGATCTGCTTCGAGCAACTGTTGCGGCTAGGGAGGGATACCACGACGCCCGAACTGTGAAAATGCTCTACCGCCAGTCGTCGCGGGCGTTCATCAGTCCTTCGTTCATCACCGCGTCAAAGCCAGTGTGCTTCTTGACGAAGATTTCGCTGAAGGCGCGGTCCTGGCGGAGAAGGATGGCCTGTATGCGGACCATCTCCAGCAGCGCCAGAAAGATGGCGATCAGCGCCCGCTCGCTGTGCGTATGACTCAACAGCCGGCGCAGCGCCACCGGCTTGTCTTCCATGTTGAGCCGGCGGGCGAGGAATTGGATCATCTGGTCTACGGTGACCGAGTCTTCTTCAACATCGAGGATGGGGCGCGTCCGGGCGCGCTCCAGAATCTCGCGGAAGACGCGCACCAGGTCCACCGTGTCGGCGGCGATCTCCGGCTCCGCGACCTCCGCTTCCTTGAATTCGCGGATGCCGGGGTTGGACCAGCTGGCCGCTTCCAGCATCTGCTTCTGTTGCAGCATCTGGGCGGCGTTTTTGAAGCGCTCATGCTCCAGCAGCCGCTCCACCAGCTCGCGGCGGGGATCTTCGGCAACGTCTTCCGGGCCCGTGGGCGCGCGCGGCAGCAGCATCTTGCTCTTGATGTGGATCAGCAGTGAAGCGGTGTAGATGAACTCCCCGGCCACATCCACGTCGCCGGCCTTGAGCTGATTGACGTAGGCCAGGAACTGCGCGGTGATCCGGGCAATGGGTATGTCGTAGATGTCGATGTCCTGCTTGCGGATCAGGTCCAAAAGCAGGTCGAGCGGGCCGTCGTAAACCTGCCCCACAAACACCGAAAAGGGAGATTGCTCGCTGCTTTCGTCCAGCTTCTTCTGCCGCGCGGCCTGTTTGGCGGCGGCCTTTTCCGCGGACTTCTCGTCGACTTGTTCCTCAGCCTTCACCTCAGCCTCCACAACAGCTTCGACAACTTCAACAGCCTCCCGCGCAATTTCGATCACAACCTCGGCTTCCACAATCTCTGCAAGTTCAGCTTCCGGCTCGGCTTCTACAATCGCTTCGACGACTTCAATCGCTTCCGGGACAGATTCACTCACTGCTTCGACTTCCGCAATCTCCGCGACTTCCGGCTCAGCCTCCACAACAGCCTCGGCGCTTTCTTCCTGCTCTGGATTGGCCTCATCAACAGGCTCAAATTCCGCGATCTCTTCAGTCTCAGCTACCGGCTCAACTTCCACAAACGCTTCGACGGCTTCAACTGTCCCCGGGTCAGACTCGCTCACAAACTCGACTTCCACAATCTCCGCGCCTTCAGATTCTGCCTCCGCAACAGCTTCAACAACTTCTACCGCCTCCGTAGCAGACTCGCTCACAACTTCGACTACGACACTCTCCGCAACTTCCTGTTCGGCTTCCACGGCAGGTTCGATCTCTTCAACCAGCTCTGGAACAATCTCGATCACAGCCTTAGCTTCTGCAATCTCTAAAACTACCGGATCTGCCTCAAGAATAGCTTCGACTTCAGCAATCTCTGCAATTCCCGGATCATCTTCTATAACAACTTCGAGTGTTTCAACCGGCTCTGGAACAAACTCGATTACAGCCTCGGCTTCCGCGATCTCCGCAACTTCCAGCTCAACTTCTACAGCAGGTTCAATCTCTTCATCCTGCTCTGGAACAATCGCATTCACGTCTTCGACTTCTGTTATCTCCTCAGACTCCGGCTCAGCCTCCACAATAGCTTCGACTTCAAGAATCTCTGCAGCTTCTGGCTCGGCTTCCACGACGGAATCGGCGACTTCAAGTTCGACGGCGTCAACCGGCTCCGAAACAGAATCGCTCACAACTTCCACTTCGGCGATCTCCGCAGCCTCCGGCTCAACCTCCACCACAGCTTCGACAATTTCAACCGGCTCCTGGGCTAACACAATCACGATCTCAGTAGCGGCAGCATCTTCGTGTTGAGAAGACCGATCGGTCAAGGCTGTTTCGTCTTCTCGTCTCTCTTCCAAACTACCTGAAAACATCGGCTCCGTGCCGGATTCCTGCCTGGTGGCCCGCGGAAAAAATCCAAACCCGGAGCGAATGCCGCCCAGCGCAAACTTCAGCGCCTTGCGCCACCACGGGATTGCCTTTTCTGCCATGAGCACTTCTCCGGGGATTCAAACCGCGCTTGGTTTGCCCTTTGCCGCACCGATGCTTGTTTCTCTCCGGGGACGCCTCATTGGCCGGAATCGCGCGTCATCTGCATGGCGGCGCGCACCTGCTCCATCGTCTGCTCGGCGCGGACGCGGGCACGGCGGGAACCTTCTTTTAGGATTTCGACCACCTGCGTCTCGGTAAAACCGGCGCGCCGCTCCTGAATGGGCTGCAAAATCCGCACCAGTCCGTCTGCGGCCCAGCTCTTGCACTCGATGCAGCCGATCCCCGCCGAGCGGCAGCCGTCATACATCTTTGCCAGCGTCTCAGGCGGCGAGAAGACCTTGTGCAGATCGCCGACAGGGCACTTGTCCGGGTCGCCCGCGTCGGTGCGGCGGACGCGTGCTGGGTCGGTGACCATCGTCTTGAGCTTCTGGCGCACCACCGGCTCCGGGTCGGTCAACAGAATCGTGTTGCCGTAGCTCTTGGACATTTTGCGGCCGTCGGTGCCGGGCAGCTTGGGCGAGGGGGTCAGCAGCACCTGCGGCTCCGGAAGGACATATTCTAGATGGGCTGCTTCTAGATGGGCTGCCCTTCGGAACGCGCTTAATTGCTTAGGTTTCTGCTGGACCTCTGACTCGGAAAGACCATACAGACCTTCTAAACCTTCCGAATTTGCCTCAGAGGAACCATATAAAGCGTCAAGACCTTCCAAAGTAGATGTCGCCGCTTTCGCCTTAGGATAAAACTGGTTGAAGCGCCGCGCCACCTCGCGCGTCAGCTCAACGTGCGCCTGCTGGTCCTGTCCCACCGGCACAAAATCGGCCTGATAGAGCAGAATGTCCGAGGCCATCAGCACCGGGTAGCCCAGGAACCCAAAGGTGGTCAGATCCTTGCTGGCAAGATTCTCCTGCATCTCCTTGTAGCTGGGAACGCGCTCCAGCCAGCCCAGCGGCGTAATCATGCCCAGCAACAGCGGCAGTTCGGAGTGCTGCGTCACATGGCTTTGCACAAAGATGGTACATTTCTCCGGATCGAGGCCAGCGGCCAGAAAATCCAGCGCCACTTCCAGCGTGTTGGGCGCAATCTTGGAAGTGTCGGCGTAGTCGGTCGTCAGCGCGTGCAGATCCGCGATGAAGAAGTAGCACTCGTACGGGTCTTGCAGCTTGACCCAGTTGGCCAGCGCGCCCATGTAGTTGCCCAGATGGAGCTTGCCGGTGGGGCGCATGCCGCTCAGCACGCGCGGACGAGAGGTGGAAATTGCGGATTCAGGCATTTTGCTTATCTTTTCCGGATTTCGATTTTGGGTAATGCGAAAAGATGCGCCGCCCTGCGAATGCGGAAGTCCCTTTCAGCATTCACTGAGAAACGGCTCATTCCATTGTAGCGGGAAGCGATGGTGAATAGCGTGCGGCTCAGCTTATGCGCGCATCAGCGCCCGGATCACCAGCTCCAGCGCCGGGCTGACGAAGGCCCGGATCACTGTGCCGCCCACCAGGATCATGAACAGGTAGCTGACCCAGATCGGAATCCGGTCGTAGACCTGCACCGCGTTGTAAGGCAGCAGATTGCGCACCATGCGGCTGCCGTCGAGCGGCGGAATCGGCAGCAGGTTGAAGACGAAAAGCGAGAGGTTGATCAGAATGGCCACCGTGCAGGCCAGCACCAGAGGCTGCGGAGTGAAGTCGGCGGACGGGTTGAAGGTGGCAAAGAACGAGGCCAGAACAACGGACCGTCCGTCGGGAATCATCTTCGCGGTAATGATCAGAACGATGACGGCCACCAGCACCATCAGCAGATTCGAGACCGGACCGGCCAGAGTGGTCAGGTTGTCGTCGCGCACGATCTTGCGAAAGTTGCGCGTGATCACCGGGGTAGGTTTGGCCCAGCCCACCAGCATCCCTCCGAACATACTGAATCCGATGAACGGCCCGAAGATCATGATCGCGGGAAAGAGTAGCGTGCCGATGGGGTCCACATGGTACATCGGATTCAGCGTGATGCGGCCTTCCATGCGGGCGGTCTGGTCGCCCAGCCGCGAGGCCATCCAGGCGTGCGCGCACTCATGCACGCAGAGCGAGAAGATGAGAATAACGAATTCGAAGATGGCGATCAGAAAGGCGTTGGATTGCAAAAGAAATCTCCACAGGCTGAAACCTCAGGTTAGCATGGAGGGTCGTGAGCGCGTGTGCTAGCGAGGTTGCTCTCCGGCGTCCGCCTCGAAGACCGGCGAGAAGCCCAGCCGCCGCCAAAAGCATTCCAGTAGCGCTACGGTCTCCGGCGCGGTGCGGCTGGTCGTGCGCAGAAGAATCTCCCCGCCCGCATCGCCAGCCAGCGCGCCCGACTCAGCGGCAATGGCGATGCACTTCTCCGGACGATAAGTGCAATTGGCCAGGTCGGCAATCGAAAGCCGCGTCGTCGGCGTGGCGAAGACCGTGCGCGGCGGGGCCATGCGGTCGAGCAGCCAAAGGATTTCCAGCTTGGATTCCAGCTCATCCGGCACGCAGTCGATGACCAAATCGGCGTTGCGCACCGCCTCCTCGATGGTGGAGACGAAGGCGACCTCCGGCAGGGCTTCGCGGCCGAGCTCTTGGCGCAGCAGCTCCTGGGCATGGTGCAGGTTGGCGGGCATCACGTCTTCCAGTTGCACACGAAATCCCGCGCGAGCAGCCGCGAGGGCCAGCCAGCGGCCCAGCGGCCCGGCTCCGATGATGGCGACGCTCTCAGGCAACCGGGTGGGGCTTGGTAGCCAAAGCCTGAGCCACGTCGTCGGCGCTGGGGCTGGCGTGCAACAGATGCTCGGCCACGCGGAAGCGCTCCTCGTCGGAGAGCGTGGGGACGGTGGCCAGCACCCGGCGCAGGGTCACGGCAACATCGTCAATGTAGTTCATCAGGCGAATGGCTTCTCCGGAGAGCGGCATGTTTTTCCTCGATAGTACAAGTTCCGGTTTCATGGCAGGCAGCGATTGCACCCTTTGATTCTGTGCGGGCGGTTCGGCTAAACGCCCAGGCCAACTTCGCCCGTCGGCTGTTCGTTGCCGCTGGCGTGATCGTAAAAGTCGTACGGGGTGCGGTGGTTGAACTTGTAGCGTTTGCGCAGTTCGCGGGCTACGAAGAGTCCCAGCGCGGCCACAGCCATCCCCACCGAGAGCCAGGTAATCACTTTCAGCGTGCTGGATTCTTTCTTTTCTTCTGTGGGAGTCTCTTCAGCGGCGGTCTCTCCCGCGACGGCCGGGGCTTCGGTTTCAGTGGACATGAGCGGTCTTTCTCCTACCGTTCCATGATACCGCGCTTTGGCCTGGATGGGTTGGCGATACGCCGCTCCTGATTGGGTTGGCGGTTTATCGCTCCCGTAGGGAGCAAACGAGAATAGCCCAGGGTGGAGCGTAGCGCAACCCTGGGATAGGTAGCCAACAATGTCTTGCGCCCCGTAGGGCCGCATCGAACGGTTCTAGGCAAAGAACCAACAATCACCATCGAATTTACCGCATAGCATCGATCCGGAAGAGCCATTCCGTCTTCTCCACTTCGGGAAGGAAGCTGGCGCGGATGGAGTTGGCGGCGAGCTGGCGAAGTTCGGTGCGGGTAAATCCCTGTTCTGTGAGCGCCATCAGGTATTCATTGGCCAGATCGGAGCCAAAGAAGGCCGGGTCGTCGGAGTTGAGCGTCACCAGCAGGCCGGCGTCAAAATACTTGCGCAGTGGGTGGGCGGCATAGGAAGGGCAGACGCCGGTGCGCACATTCGAGGTGAGGTTCAATTCCAGCGGAATCTCGCGCTCCTTCAGATCCTCGAGCAGATAAAAGTCCTGCCCGGCGGAAAGGGCATGGCCGATGCGCTCCGAGCCAATCGCCAGGGCCTCGCGGATCGCCTCCGGTCCCGTCGTTTCTCCGGCGTGGTTGGTCAGCCGCAAACCCGCCTGCGCGGCTTGCTTATAGAGGTCGGCAAAGGGCGAGGAGCCGCAGCGCCGCTCGTCGCCGCCCAATCCAATTCCGATGATCGAAGGGTGCGCGGGCTTGAGTTCGGCAGCCTTCCGAAAGACGCGCTCGGCCTCCTCGACGGTGAAGTGGCGCACCGCGTCGAAGATCCAGTAGAGCGAAATCCCCAGTTCGCGCTCTCCCCGCTCGCGCGCCCGCTCCAGGCCGGCGAATATCGGCTCGAAGGCTCCGGGATCGTCCTTCCTCCATAGATAAATCACGCCGACCGCAATAAAAACCTCGGCATGAACGACGCCCTGTTCGGCGAGGTGTTGGATCATGCGCCATGCAGCCAGTTCGTAGTCTTCAGGGCCGATCAACTGCTTGCTGACTGCGCGGAAGGCGTCCAGGAAGCCGGTGAAATCGGTGAAGCGGTAGAGCGCCTCGGCCTCGGCCAGCGTGAGCGGCTGTGCGTCGTGGCGCGCGCTCAGCTCCACCAGCGTCGCGGGCAGAATTGTGCCTTCCATGTGCAGATGCAACTCAGCCTTGGGCAGCCGGCGGATAAAGGCTTCAGTGTTGGTCACACTTCAAGTTTACCGGGCGGGCGTGAATCCGGAAGGTTTGCGTTTGTGATTTCCCACATCTGCCGCAACAGATGCGGCAGATATGGGGCACAGGGCCTGAGCAGCATCTGCTTCCGCGTCTCATGCCCAATTGCGAGCCGGATACCGAGTTGGCGAATCCATTTCAACGCAGTATGGCATTGCCAATCCTCATCCAGTAGGGCCAGTCGCACGTGTGCATTACGAGCGCCTGCGCCAAGGCAAATAAGGGAAGCGCGCAAAGATAGACGCGATGAATGTGTCTTTTAACGATCAGGTCGTGTATCGCCCCGGCAAGGATCAGCACATCCAAATCGACATAGAAAAAACCCTGCGGCAGCACAGACGGCGGAAAGCAGGCAAACGCCGCGGAGGTGAGCGCGCAGGATGCAACAAGAATCAGGCGGCGATGAACTTCCGGCTTTTTCCGCCACCAGACCGCCAGCGCAAAAGGGATCGAGAAGTCGCTCATATCGAGAAACGAGAACATCAGCCCGGATGCTTCATCGGTCGAATGAAAGGTTTGCATCTTAAAGTGCGCCATCACGATCGCCATCGATACGCCCAGCACGGGGATCGCCGCGCCAAGAGCCACTCCGAACCAGCCAAGCAGGCGATGCAGCCACACCTTGTGCAAACGGATCAGCGCCGACTGAAGATCAGAAAGATTACCCAACCGGAAAAAACAGCCGCATGCAGATAGAGGATGGCCGGACGCGCCGGTACCGCATGGAGCAGCCTCTTGTCGACCGTATGGCTGAATCCATACGCCACAACGGCTGCGATCGCCAACGACATGAAGAAATAGAAATATCGATCTAGCGCGGCGGCGATTCTGGTCATCTGGCGTACCGCCGGACGCTGTAGGCAATCGGCAGCCCTATCACGACCATGTGCACCAAAAGCCCTTGAATGAGGTCGTGAAGCTCGTAAGGTCCCCGGGCATGCAGCGCCGATAGCGGCAAAACGATCAAACGCATGATCTCTTCCACCGCCGCGCCATAGAACAAGCCGCAGACTAGGGGATGTTCCGTCATAAAAGTCAGCCTCCGGCTTGCCGCGTAGTAGAACGCCGCAAACGAGAGCGCGATAAAGAAGTGAAGCAGGACGCCCAGAGCATAGATGGCCGGTCCGCCATGAAAGGCCGCCGGCCCCAGCAGGCCGCCGGCAATCGCGAGTGGAATATCCCACCCAAACAGAATGCAAGCCTGTAAAAGGTCCAACACTCCGGCAATGACCCCGCCCGTCGCAATCGCCAACAGAATGTTTTTCCCTCCCGCCTGCCTCATCACAGCCATCTCACTCATGCGATTTCCTCTCCTTTTTCCCGGCCGCCTTTGTCCCCAACAGGCCTCGGTGTAGGGTTACTATAGCTATGGGACTTACGGAAGTCCTGAATCCGGTCTGAAACACTCTGAATCGTTTTGAAAACCTCCATGGCATCTCCCGCAATGCTACGCATCGGCGATTGGTGTGTAGATCCGAGCTCTGGCCAGATCTCACGCAATGGTGAAACGCTCCCTCTGGACGTGCGGAGTATGCGCCTTCTGTTGTGTCTTGCGGACCATGCGGGTGAAGTTGTCAGCATCGACGACCTGCTCGACCATGTCTGGACGGGAGTCTCCGTCACACCTGACTCCGTCTATCAGGCTGTGGCGTCTCTTCGCCGTTTACTCGGCGATGACCCCAGGCGGCCCGCCTACATAGCCACGGCCCCTCGTCTGGGGTACAAGCTTGTGGCGGCAGTTAGTCCCTGCGTCAATCTGGGCTCCGCGCCGATGCAGCATCCGCTCCTGGAAAGTCTTCCGCCGTCTGCACCGGTCTTACAGCGTCACGGCGTCAATTTCAGACATGTCATCGCGGCGATGCTTCTTATTCTGCTCGGACTTGTGACGGGCATTCTCCTGGTCCGCAGCAAGAGCATTCATCCTGCCGCAGTCCCCGCCGTCAGTCCGCAGCAACAGAAATCGATCGCGGTGCTGCCCTTCCTCGACCTGACCGAAGGAATGAAGGAGGAGGAGTTTGCCGATGGTATGACCGAGGAATTGATCGACAGGCTCAGCAAGATATCGGATCTGCGCGTGCCACCGCCCACCTCTTCGTTCTTTTACAAGGGCAAGCAGGTTCCTGTCTCAGAGATTGCAAAGGCTCTCGGCGTGGCGTATGTGCTTGACGGGAGCGTTCGCAAATCGGGCTCCAGGTTGCGGGTTGCGGCACGCCTCGTTCGCGCCGACAACGGATTTGTAATCTGGACGGAAGCCTACGACCGCCCGTCCGGTGACATCTTGATGGTCCAGGACGACATCGCGGGCCAGGTAACCAAAGCACTCACAGGGTTGAGGCCGATCCAGAACTCTTCCGAGGCTCCCATCTCCCGATAGCCCCGATCTACGATCGCCCCGCCAAGCTATTCATCGAACTCCGATTAGTAACCGGCCGGCGTCCATTGAACAGCTTTGACGAATCTTATTTCGCGTTGCCTGTCCAGGTCTCTTGCGAGAAACTTAATACTGGTAGAACTTCCATGAGCGCCTACTTGAGCCCCGCGAACTCCGACCGGTGGCGGCTGTACAGGAAATAAATCACCAGCCCGATGGCCAGCCAGGAGAAGAATCGTATCCAGGTAATCACTTCCAGGCCCATCATCAGCACAATGCAAAAGACGATGCTCAGCACTGGAAAGACTGGGCCCAGCGGCGTGCGAAAGCCGCGGTAGCGCTCCGGCTCGCGATAGCGCAGGATCAGCACGCCCACCGCGACCAGCACAAAGGCAAAGAGCGTGCCGATATTCGACAGATTCGAGACCGTGCCGATGTCCAGCAGCCCGCCGGGAATCCCCACCACGAAGCCAGCCACCCACGTCGCCACATTGGGGGTGCGGTATTTTGGATGAATCCGCCCGAAGACCTCCGGCAGCAGCCCGTCGCGCGACATGGCGAACCAGACGCGCGCCTGGCCAAGCTGGAAGACCAGGATCGACGAAACCATACCCATGATCGCGCCGATCAGGACAAAAAGCCGCACCCAATGCAAGCCCCCGCCGCCCGGCTGCAAAGAGAGCCGCTTGAGCGCGTTCACCACCGGCGCCGCGTCGCCCATCACCGACTGCCAGGGCACAATTCCGCTCAGCACGATGGCCACCGCGCCGTAGAGCAGCGTGCAGGCCGCCAGAGTCGCCAATATGCCGATGGGCAAGTCGCGCTGCGGATTCTTGCACTCCTCGGCCGCCGTCGAAACCGAGTCGAAGCCAATGTAGGTGAAGAAGATGATCGACCCGCCGGTCAGCACGCCCGTCCAGCCGTTGGGCATGAAGGGATGCCAGTAGTGCGGCTTGATGAAGCTCGCCCCGGCAAATACGAAGACCAGAATCGCCGCCGTCTTCACCAGCACCATGATGTTATTGGCGCGCGCCGACTCGCGGATGCCGCGCACCAGAATCACCGTCAGCAGCATTACTACCAGGAAGGCGGGAATGTTGAAGCCGAAGTGCCAGCCGGATGGGTACAGATCGTTGCCCGCCAGGTCTTGCAGGCCAGTAGGCAGATAGGCGGGCGAAATCCATCGCAGCGGCGGATGCAGGCCAAACCAGTCCAGCAGATCGACAATATGGGCGGCAAAGCCCACGCTGACGCTCATATTGCTGAAGGCATATTCCAGGATCAGATCCCAGCCGATAATCCAGGCGATCAACTCGCCCAGCGTGGCGTAGGTATAGGTGTAGGCCGAGCCGGCAATGGGAATCATCGATGCCAGTTCCGCGTAGCAGAGCCCGGTGAAGACGCAGACGATGGCCACCAGCACCAGCGAAAGCGCCAGCGCCGGTCCCGCCCCCGGCCGTCCCGCCATCGCCGTGTGGTGCATCAGGTAATGCAACAGCGGCGTGTCGCGGATATTCGGCGCGTCGAACCTCTGCCCGGCCATGGCCGTGCCGATCACCGTGAAGATACCCGAGCCGATCACAGCCCCGATGCCCAGCGCGGTCAGCGACCACGGGCCGAGCGACTTCTTCAACGCGTACTCGGGCTCGATCGAGTCGGCAAGCAGCTTGTCAATCGACTTGCGGGCAACAAGTTGGCTGAGCAGTTCGGTTCTCCTCATCCCGCCCGTCGGCGGCGAAGATAGAGTTGGACTCCGGACCGGGCGCGCACATGCCGACCGGCCCGGAACCCTCTAATTCGTGCGGGAGCTCTTAGCGCTTCGAGACGCCGCGCGCCATCTTTTTAACCTTCTTCTTCTTCTCGCCGCGCGGTCCAGTCCGTGCGGCCTTGGGGGCGGCTGCCTTGCGGGCTGCCCGTTTAATCTTCTTGCGTTCCTGGGTGTCTTCGATCTTGGTGGTGTCTGCCACTAGTAACCTCTTTCGTTGCAATCTCTTCGGGGTTTCCCGTCGACCGGGTGGATGTGACTCTTAGAATAGCAGGCTTTGCGCCCCTGTGAAAGCGAGGGATGGTCCACACTCTGGTTGAGTAGGGTGAGACGTTTCAATATGGGTAATCCAGCTCCGGATTTTCAGATCCGGGAGTAAATGATTGCAGAGACGGTGGCCCGGCATTCTCAGAATCGTCGCGCAGCGGCCACGCATCTAACTCACATCAGCAGCGGTATAATTCAGGCGAATCGGCACAGAAATGGGCGGCTTCATGCCAACCATTTCAAAACCGCAAGGGCGCGGCACGAAATTGGAGGTCAAATTAGAGATGTCAGACCAAATTCTAATCGGCGACGGGCATAAAACAGGCGTTTTATCCATTGCGGTGATCAGCCCGGACGATCAACGCCGCAAGGCGGCAATGACCGAGTTGAACGGGTGTCACACGGGACCTGTCCGGGAGTTCACCGCTTATTACCCCGCTCTCAGCGAGGTGGAGATGGTGATTGGCCACAGCTATGACGTTGTCCTTGTGGACCTGGACAGTGATCTGGAGTACGCCCTGAAACTGGTGCATACCATCAGCAGCCAGGATCTCGCAGTCGCAATGGTCTACTCGGCCAAGGCCGAGCCGGACCTGCTGGTCCGCTGCCTGCGCGCCGGCGCCCGCGAGCTTCTCAGGCTACCCTTCAGTTGCGGCGAGATGGCCGAGGCTCTGTTTCGGGCCTCGACCCTGCTTTCCTCAGACCGCCCTGTGCAGAAGGCCGCCGGCAAGCTGCTCGTATTTCTCGGCGCCAAGGGCGGTTCCGGAGTCACAACCCTGGCCTGCAATTTTGCCGTATCGCTGGCTAAGGGGCACAAAAAAAAGACCATATTGATCGATCTCAATCTCCCCCTGGGAGACGCGGCGATCAGCCTGGGAATCAAGGCTGAACATACAATTGTCAGCGCTTTTCAGAATGTCAGCCGGCTCGATCCACTTTTTCTTTCCTCCTTGCTGGTGCGGCATGATTCCGGGTTATACGTACTCGCGGCGCCCAGTGAATTGGCGCCCACTTTTGTCTCGGTCGAAGCCATCGACAAGCTGCTGGAGGTCGCTCGCCAGGATTTCGATTATGTGGTGGTCGACGCGGGATCGAAGCTCGACCTGCAGCGCAAGCATATGTTCGACGATTCCGCCACCATTTACCTGGTTACGCAGGCCGGTCTTCCCGAACTCCGCAACTCCCATCGCCTGATCTCGCAACTTGCGGAGACGGGCGGTCCCAAGGTCGAAGTTGTGCTCAATCGTTACGACGCTCGCAGTGTGGATCTCGATGAAGATCATATTGTGAAGGCTCTGAACAGGCAAGTTAACTGGAAAATTCCCAACAACTATGCCGCTGTGCGGCGGATGCAGAACACGGCCGCGCCGCTCAGCGAAGAAGGTGCGGGGATTTCGCGGGTAATCCGGCAGATGACCGAATCCGTTTGCGGGCGACCCCCTGTCCCGGAAAAGAAGAAAAAGTTCAGCCTCTTCAGGTAGGTCTTTCCGTTCTGAGCAACAGCAGGCCTGGGCGCGTGGCCTGGGCCTCGCTTTTCAACCTGGAAGCAGCCCGATTTGTCGTTGCAAGTTACGTTAGCAATGAAACCGCGAACTTGCTAACTCGCTATACCGCAGAGCGGTGGCTAACTCGCTGAATGGTAAATATTTTCGCTTTTTTATGGAGAATGAACGAGGAAGACTTAAGCGTCAGCCGCTTGTTCATGAGGAGTCCGCGAACCTCGACCTTTGGATTTGCGTTTTTCGAAACTCCGCGGATGTGTTACCGCTGGGCGGCCCATCTCTGGTTTTCAGAGAAGGGAGACCACGGACGCGAATTCGGCCTAACCGCTGATTTGATTCTCTGTCCAACATATACAATCGCAGTCACCGCACTGCCGTCGCCAAGCGTGCGCGGCAGTGCATACTATCGAAGTAGAAATCTGCGATTGGAACATACCTGAAAGTGGGACAGCGCAATGCGGAGAGTCTATTGTCTACTTTTGCTGGCAGGATTCACGCTGCCGGCCTTTGCCGTCAATGGCAGCGCAACCTCCAAGGTGACAGTGGCGCAACTGGAAAAGCTGCTGGCCGCGGACCATGCCGCCTCGGACGGCGATGTGGCGGAACAGCTCTTTACATTGCAGTTGACCGAACGTCTGAGCGCGGCCCGCTTTGCGCGCCTGAAGACCGGTCTGCCCGGCGAAAAGGCTCGGCAAGCGCTACTCGCCGTGGCGGATTCGTCGGAGTTCCTGAATCTTCCGGCGGTTGAGATTCCCGCCGCGGCCTTCCCCAGCCCGGCCGCCCAGCGTCAGGTCATGAATCTGCTCGTGAGCTATGTGACCCAGACGCTTCACCGCTTGCCGAACTTCATGGCGACGCGCGAGACTACCCGTTTTGAAGACAGTCCGCAGATCACTTTCACGGAAATACTCATGGAAAACTACCTGCCATTGCATTTCGTAAGCAAATCCAGCCAGCCCGTGGTTTACCGGGACGGCCAGGAGCTGGCCGACACGGGCGTGCGGAAGCATGGAACGCGGCAGTCGGAGTCTCAGGGACTGGTCACCAGGGGCGAGTTTGGACCCATTTTAAGCACGGTTCTGCTGGACGCGGCCCAAAGCAAGCTGACCTGGAGCCACTGGGAAGAGGGAGCCGATGGGCTGGAGGCGGTCTTCAGTTATGCGGTCCCAGCGCAAAAATCGCATTACTATGTTTATGCCAATTCCATCGATGACTTCACCGTTGGTGCTTCCACTTCCCATGAGTATCATGAACTGGCCGGCTATCACGGCGAGATCGCCGTCGATCCAGCCAGCGGCGCGATACGGCGTCTCGTGCTGGAGGCGGATCTTGCGCCGGACGATCCCTTTCTCCGATCCGCGATCGCGGTGAAATACGGTGCCGTGGAGATCGGCGGCAAAAGCTTCATTTGTCCTGTCAAAAGCGTTGCCCTTTCGCTGGTCCGTTCCCCAGGCGCTTCGACGGAACAGCACGTGAGTGGTCCGGGGCCGGTCAAGACCTTTCTGAACGATGTCGCGTTTGATAAGTATCACCGCCTGACCTCCGAGATGCGCATCTTGTCCGCGGATAGCACGGAACCGGCCGGGGTTTCGCCTGCCTCCGCAGCCGCGATCACGTCTCCGCCCGCGGCGGGCGAAGCGGCTCTTGCGCCTGAACCGGAGCTGGCGCCGCACCCCGCACCCGCCATGCAGCCGCCTGTCGCAACCTCATCCATCTCATCAGCCCCATCCCCCGCACCAGCCCCAATCGCAGCTGCCCCAACCGCATCGGCGCCTTCCCCCGCCGCCGGCGTCTACACCGCGCCAGGGCCGACGCCTGCATCTGATCCGCTGCGTCCGATCCTGGTGCGAGGTATGCATGCCTCGACACAGATTGCCTTCAGCGTGCGCACTCTCCCAGCCAGCCCCCAGCCCGTTCGCGAAGCCCAGCCGGCCGGCGACGAGGTCAAACCGCTCACTCGTTACCTCGTCGATTTCAACGTGCGCGCGAAAGACGTGAATCTGACGCTCACTCCCGAAGGCAATTACGGCGGCAAACTTCACTTCGGGCTGGTGGCCTATGAGCGCTACGGAAAGGCGCTAAAATGGGCGGGCGGTACCTTGGCCCTCGACCTCACCCCGGAGTCCTACGCGGCGGCGCAAAGCTCCGGCATCCCGGCCCATCTGGAAATCGACCTGCCCGATTCAGTGATCTTCCTTGAGGCGGGAGTCTTCGATTGGACCGCACGGAAGGTGGGAACGCAGGAAATTCTCATCCGATCAGCGGAGCCATTGAAGGCCAGATAGAAGGGTGGCCGATCTCCGGCCACCCAACTCCGCCGTCACTTGAGATAATCGCAGCAGCCGCTCCGTTGCGGCATCGTCCACCATGCGCGCCCCTCTTCACACCATCGACCTGATCCGCAAGAAGCGCGACGGCGGCTCGCTGAACGCGGACGAGATCGGCTTTCTGGTCTCCGGCGCGGCCAATGGTTCCATTCCCGCCGAGCAGCTCTCCGCCTGGCTGATGGCCGCCTTTCTGCGCGGGCTTTCGCTCGATGAAACGCGCGCGCTGACGCTGGCGATGCGCGACTCCGGCGAGAAATTTTCGCCCGCGCGGCTGGGCAAAGCGGCCGTCGACAAGCACTCCACCGGCGGCGTGGGCGACAAAACCAGCTTCCTCGTTGCTCCCATCGCCGCGGCCTGCGGGCTGGCCGTGCCCATGATCGGTGGGCGCGCGCTGGGCCACACCGGCGGTACGCTGGACAAGCTGGAATCCATCCCCGGCTATCGCACCGCGCTGACACTCTCCGAATTCGAGACAGTCCTGACCCGTTGCGGCGCATCCATTGTCAGCCAGACTCCGGAGTTAGTTCCCGCCGACCGCGTCCTCTATGCGCTGCGCGACCGCACCGGCACGGTCGAAAGCCCGGCGCTGATCTGCGCGTCGATCTTGAGCAAGAAGCTCGCCGAGGGCCTGGACGCGCTGGTGCTCGACGTAAAGACCGGCTCCGGCGCATTTCTGCGCAAGCAGGAAGACGCCGAGTACCTGGCCGCTCTGATGGTGGCTTCTGCCGAGGCCGCAGGAACTAGAACCGTAGCGCTACTCACTGATATGTCCCAGCCGCTGGGGCGCTGCGCGGGCAACTGGATCGAGCTGGTCGAGTCGGTCGAACTGCTGCGCGGCCAGCGACCAGCTCAAAGTGAAGACCTGCGCGAGTTGTCGCTCATCCTGTCCGGATGGATGATTCATCTGGGTGGTCAGGCAGCCACGCCGGAGTTGGGTTACGCCCGCGCCGAAGCTGCTCTGGCCGGCGGCTCGGCGCTGCGCGTCTTTTTTGCAATGGTCGAGGCGCAGGGCGGCGATCTTCACGCCTTCGACGACCCAATCGCCTTTCACAAGCCCGGCGTAACGAAGGTGGTGGAGGCATGGGAGAACGGATTCATCTCCGCGATGGACACGACCGCCCTCGGCTGGGCCGTGCAGCGCACCGGCGCGGGACGGGAAAAGGCTGGCGAACCTGTTGATCCCCACGCCGGTATTGAGTTTTACGCCCGACACGGCGCGCGCGTCGAAAAGGGTCAGCCCATCGCCACACTCTATGCGAATAGCGCAGAGCTTCTGGCCGAGCCGACCGCGCTGCTGAGACAGGCGATTACCATCTCCGAATCTCCGCCGTACTCAGTGCCGCTGGTCAACCGCATCTTCACCCGCGAATCGGCGGAGAAGCATCATGGACTTCCATCCAATTCATAGTTCAGGAAATGTTATCTCTTCGATGAACGGAGGGGTTCGATCGAAGTCGGAGTATCGAATCCACCGGGGCCGCACAACAAAATAAGTGATTCCGGGCCAGCTCATTCGCGCCGGTCCATCCGGCCAGACCACGAAGTACGCTTCCTGGTAGCGTTTCAGTTCCTCGCCGGCAGGCTCGAATGCATCGCCCTCAAATTGAACCGTCTGCTCGCCGTCCCATCCCACGACGAACGAACAGGATGGACGTTCGACCAGATTCGGATACTTTCTGGAGGATTTGACCGTGTCGAAAATGATTTCCAGCTCGGGAGTCGTCGCTATACCCACTAGCGCTGACTGAGGAGTACCGTCCGTCGCAATGCTGGAGACGACTCCGTAACGAAAGCGAGTCATGAACGAGTGAATTTCCGCTTTCTCCATGATGACCTCCAGGAATTCCATCTCGAATATAGCGCAGGTCCAAGCTCCAAATCGACATGATTCATAACCGCCTTTCATGCTCCAGTTGGCCCGCCTTGCATGGGAGTGCAGCTTCTGATTTGTAAAATACTATATGGTAATCGAAGGCCCTCTGCGAGGCCTTTGACTCCTAAGGAGTGAGCTCTTGGATCGATTCACCGGAGTGCTGGGCATTCTCGCCGTGCTGCTTGCCGCTTATTTGGGCTCGACCGACCGCAAGCGCATCCGTTGGCGCACGGTAGCCTGGGGACTGGGCCTGCAACTGCTCTTCGCCTTCTGCGTATTGCGCTTCAGCTATGGAGAGCGGGGACTGATGTGGGCCGGCGGCGTGGTCAAATCGATGCTCGCCTCGACCTACGCCGGAACCAAGGTTCTCTTTGGCCCGCTGGGCGTTCCCGACGGCTCCATGGGTTCCATCTTCGCCTTCCAGGTGCTACCCACCATCATCTTCATCTCCGCCTTCTTCGCGCTGCTTTACCACATCGGCGTAATGCAGCTGGTCATCCGCGCCCTGGCCTGGGTGATGCTGAAGACCATGCGCATCTCCGGCGCCGAGAGCATGAACGTGGCCGCGTCGATCTTCATGGGCCAGACCGAGGCCCCGTTGACCATCCGCCCGTTTCTGGCCGGGGCCACGCGTAGCGAATTGATGACCATCATGACCAGCGGCATGGCCCATGTCTCCGGCGGCATCATGGCCATGTACATCGCCCAGGGCGTTGCGCCCGAACACCTGCTGGCCGCCGTGATCATGACCTCGCCGGGAACCATCCTGATCGCCAAGATGCTGGTCCCCGAGACCGGCCTACCCGCCACCGAAGGCCGCGTGGTGATGCCCAAGGACGAGCTGCACAAGGAGGAGAACCTCATCGGGGCCATCGCCCGCGGCACCATCGACGGCGGTCGGCTGGCCTTCAACGTGGCCATCATGCTGATTAGCTTTCTGGCGCTGGTCGCGCTGCTCGACAGCCTGTTGGGCTGGACGCACTCGCTCGCCTACATGCACTGGGTTCCCGGTTCGCTCGGCCAGATTCTCGGCTTCCTCTTTGCGCCGGTGGCTTGGCTGATCGGCGTTCCCTGGCACGACTGCGCCGCCATCGGCAACCTGCTGGGCACGCGCATGGCGCTCAACGAAGTCATCGCCTACATCGGCCTGGGCGCGCAGAAGGCCGTGCTCGCGCCGCGCTCCTTCATCATCGCCACCTTCGCCCTGTGCGGCTTCGCCAATCTCAGCTCGATCGGAATCCAGATCGGCGGCATCGGCGCGCTGATTCCCGAGCTGCGGAATGAGCTGGCGAAGCTGGGCGTCCGCGCCATGCTTGCAGGAACCATGGCCAACCTGATCTCCGCTGCAATTGCCGGGATGTTTTTGGGGTAGAGGCGCAGATTTTTCAGGTACATAGAGTTGCTCACATCACCCTATTAAGGGTGGGCACCCTATTGGATGGTGAAATGGAACTCGAATCGAGGACTGATGAGTCCGCCACGAGCTACCCCGGATAAGCTCCCGTGATGTAGCCCTGCAGTTCCTGTATGGTTTGCGCCTGGCCGGAGATCACCCACTTCACCAGGTCGCCAATGGAGACGACTCCCACCACGACATCGTCCTGCAAGACCGGCAGATGGCGGAAGTGGTGCTCGGTCATGATGCTCATGCATTCATCCACGGTGTGCTGCGGGCTGACGAAGACCACAGGGCTGGTCATGATCTGGCGGACTTGGCTATCCCGGGAAGAAAGGCCCAGTAAAACTCCTTTGCGAGCATAGTCGCGCTCCGAGAGGATGCCGACCACGCGTCCGCCGGAAAGCACCAGCAAGGCGCCGACGTTGTGCTTGGCCATCACTTCGAGCGCTTCGTAGACCGTCTGCTCGGGCGCGATCATGAGGACTTTGCCTTCGTCCTTGCTCTTCAGCACCAATCCAATCGTGTCGGTAATCTTCATCAAAACCTCCTGGCCTTTATCGGCCTCGTATGGGTGTGTGCTTCCTGTCCGGGGCGGTCTATCTCTCAGCGAAACAGAAATGGATTTCGATCTGTGCGCAACGGCAGTCTCAGCATCCGGGGAAAAGAGCGTACCTGCTGCGCCGGGGAACCGTCTGCGCGCAATCGAAGCTCTACCGATTCGGCACCTTGTCAATATAGCCCATCCGCATAACAAGAGAACAGAGCGGAAATTAGTGAAGCCCTTCCCGCCGCTATAGAATGTGCTCAGCGTGTCCTCCCGCACAAACCATGACCAACTTCGACCAAGTCGCTGAAGCTGCCGCATTCCTGAAAGCCAGGCTGGCTTCGCTCAGCCCGCGCATCGGAATCGTTCTCGGTTCCGGGCTGGGCGCGGTGGCCGACGCTGTCGCCGGCCCGGTCGTCGTTCCTTACGATGAGATTCCTCACTTCCCAAGCGCCACCGTCGAGGGCCACATCGGGCGGATGGTCGCTGGCTTCCTCGGCGGAACACCGGTCGTAGTCTTGCAGGGGCGCGTTCACTTCTACGAAGGCTACTCGCCCGAAGCGGTGACCTTTCCCCTGCGTGTGCTGGGCGCGCTGGGCATCCGCGCCGTCGTTCTGACCTGCGCCGCCGGAGGCATCGCCGAGGGCTACAGTGTGGGCCAGTTGGTGGCGCTCAGCGACCACATCAACCTGATGGGCTGGAACCCGCTTATCGGGCCGAACGAGCCTGGATTCGCCATCCGGCCCGGTGCGGGCCTGCGCTTCCCGGACATGACCGAGGCCTATTCAAAGCGGCTCCGCGCGCTGGCGATGGAAGCTGCGTTGGAAGAGGGATTTGCGCTCGACGAAGGGGTTTATCTGGCTGTCAGCGGTCCCAGCTTCGAGACGCCGGCCGAGATTCGCGCCTTCCGCGCGCTGGGCGCAACGCTGGTCGGCATGTCCACCGTGCCGGAGACCATCGTCACTCGCCACATGGGCATCGAAGTGCTGGGCCTGGCCTGCGTCGCCAACCCGGCCGCGGGGATGGGCGCAAATGCCCTCAGCCACGAGGAAGTCTTCGCGGCCGGCCGCCAGGTGGAGCAGCGGCTGGCCCGGCTGCTGGAGCGGCTCTCGCCCAGAATCGCCGCACTCGCTGAGACGGCGGGAATCAAAGAAAATCAGCCGTAACTACAATCACAGCAGCGGTCTGCGGGATTTCTCTGTTCGGTGTTACTTCTTTTGTTCCTCGCCCTGGTTGTTTACCAAAGTTTCATGGTGAAACTATCGAGTTGCGCTTCTCGTACCGATAGTATGAGCATGATGGAAAAATCCATCGCTTCGATCCAGCGGAAGGTCATCATGTGGATGAGTCAGGGTATTTCGCCCCAGCGGCTGGCAGTGACGCTTTCGCTGGGGTTCGCCATCGGCTGCCTTCCGGTGGTGGGGATTCCGACGCTGTTGTGTTCGGCTCTGGCGCTTGCGCTGGGGTTGAATCTGCCCGCTATTCAAGCTGCCAATTACGCTGCTATGCCGTTGCAGTTACTGCTGATTGTGCCCTTTGTGCACCTGGGTGGGCGGCTCGTCGCCTTTGGATCGGGACGCGCCTTCGAGGCAGGAGCGCTACTTCACGCGCCGCCGATCGATATGATTTCGCGGATGGGCGGGCTGGCCGGCCAGGCGTTGTTGGCCTGGCTGCTGATCGCCATTCCGGCTGTGGCGCTGATGACCGCTGCGCTGACCGTGCTGCTGCGCCGGATTCCAGCCCTGGCCGCGGCTGAGGCCGGCAACTGATTCTCAGAGATCGGGAAATTTGGGCGCCTCTTACTTTCCCGCGTAAGGATCGGGCACCGGCTTCCCGCTCTCCAGCCAAGCGGTATAAATCATGTCGCGCAACATACTGGCGCCCGCCCCCAGCCGTTCGGCGGTAAACTCCCGCGACTCCGCCGATCCAGCGCCCACAAACCCTCCAGCCTTATCCAATTGGTAGACCCTTTCCACATAGGTCTTGGACAGACGCAGGTAGGCAACATAAGCGTCAAAGATGTCGCCAGTGATAACCTTGGGCGGCGTCATTTTGGCCCTTACCTCGGGCTCCTGCAAGTTGGCGTCCACAAACGGCCCCTCGAACTGCCAGTGAATCTGGTGGCCGGTGGTGTAGTCGTTGGGATTCGGTCCCACCCAGCCGTTGTACTGGATGGTCGTATGCAGCGGCTGCGAGCCGTCGCCGACGTAGTGGCCGAGCCAGCCGGCATAAAACAGGATCGCCTGCTCGACGGGACGGGTGTTCTCGTGGCGCGCGGAGAGGTTGCGGTACTCGCGCAGCGCGGCCTTCAGCCGCTCCCAGACCTCGGTCGTCTCCCAGGGCTGGAGACCAATCTTCTCTGGACGCTCACCTGCCGCGAAGACCCGTGCCTCGAAGTCCAGCCGGCGATGCGGCAAGGGGCCCAGCGCGTCGGCCGGCTCCAGATCGATAAAGTGTTCGGGGGCCTGAGCGGACGCCAGCTCCGGCTCGGCGGGCGAGCGCCAGCGGTCCGGCTCGGGGCCCAGGTACTCGATCTCGGCGACGGCCTCCGGGGAGCGCAGGAAGGCGGGCACATCCGCAGGCAGGGAGCTGGCCGCCAGCCGGTTGATCATGCGATGCCCACCATTGCCCCAGGCGCGGACCGCGGGCGGTTGAGCTAGCACGCAAACCAGCCCGGCCGCGGCCAGGGCAGGCAGGAATAGACGGGACGATGCGGAGAGAGTCAGCATGATGCCAGTATAGGTCTGCCGTGAAGGGCGCTATTTGAAAATCCCGCGAAGCACGGATCGCGGTTTTCCAGGCATCCAACGCCAGCAAACAAACACAGCTTGCCGGATTCCAATTCACTTATCCGTGAATGCGTTTCGCCTGGAACTCAGCTTCGAGCAGCCAGGTTTGCCCATCCGGAAGGAAAGATTCGCCAATCCAATGAAATGAATCCGGCGTAATCTCCGTGTACCTCCAGCGAGTTGGTGTGCCGTCCGGCCGTGTGCCTACCTGAACGATGTCGCTGCCGATACGCCGCCCGATCTGCTCGTCAAAATGGCAGGAGACCGGATTGATCCATCGAATCCGCCACGCCTGAATCGCCGCATCCCAGATGCGGAGCGTTGTTCCGTACATGTTGTGAGTCTTGCCGGTCTCCGCCGTGCGTTCGGACCGGCGCGGCACGATCCAGACATCCTGGACGGCGCGGCCTTCGAGCACCCATCCGAAGTGAATCTCTCCTTTGAGGCCCTGAGCCGAAACATCCACCGCCCGGTGTTGCAGCACATCAAACTCCCAACTGCCGATCAGCCATCCATAGACATCGGCGGATTCGGGAATCTCGTGTGATCGGCACGGAGCCGCTAGCGCCAGGTGCAGATTTGCTTCTTGAATCGCTGCTATGTTCATTGGTGAATCTCCTTTGGGCATCGCAAGCATTGCAATATCCTGTAGGAGTTGTATCTCTCGGCTGGGGTGGTTTTCTTGGCAGAAATTGCGGTCGAAATCGAGTCAATCTGGTCGCGGCGGACGATTGGCTCCAGCACGGCTGGCAGCTCGGCATGCCGTACGCTGGCGCAAGGCGATGGATGGGGCGTTGAGGAATTGATCTGCACTTACGGCCGGCAAGATCGACCCTTCGAGGAACAACATGCCCAGGTTTCCATATCCGTCGTGTTGGCCGGAACATTTCAATACCGCGCAGCGAACAGCTCACTGGCCGGTGAGTTGATGATCCCGGGTTCGCTGCTGCTCGGCAACGCGGGAGAGAGCTTCGAATGCGGCCACGAACACGGCAGAGGAGACCGCTGCCTTTCGTTTCACTTCGCTCCGGAATATTTCGACAGAATCGCGGCCGATGTGGGAGCAAGCTGCGGGCAGCGAGTCTTCCGCAGGTCTCGATTGCCTGCCCTACGCGCTCTTTCGCCGCTAGTTGCAGGAACCTGTGCGGGGTTGGCAGCCAGTTCCGGCCACTCCGGAGGTCCGTTTCCGGAACTGCTGTGGGAGGAATTCGGGATTCAATTAGCTGCCTGCTCCGTGCGTCTGGCCAACGACGCCAGCCGGCAAGTAAAAAACGCGCTGCCTAGCGCGATCGCCCGAGTGACCCGCACGGCGCGGATGATTGAAGAGAGCCATGAATCGCAGCCGGCGCTTTCAGGCCTGGCACGCAAAGCGGGTCTCAGTCCATATCATTTCCTGCGAACCTTTACACAGCTGACCGGCATAACGCCGCACCAATACGTTCGGCGGGCTCGGCTCCGCCAGGCGGCGATAAGACTATTGACGGAACTCGCAAAGATCCTGGATATTGCGCTGGATTGCAGATTCGGAGATATGTCGAACTTCGACCGGGCTTTTCACGATGAGTTTGGCGTGAGTCCGCAGCGGTTCCGGCGGAGAAGGCCGCAGGGAATCCTAGATCTTGCCCCCGAAACCTGGGATTCCCTCATCAGCTCTCATCGCTGAAGATCGCCTCGATGGTGGTTTCAAAGAGCCGCGCCAGTTTGAAGGCCAGCGGAAGGCTGGGATCGTACTTGCCGGTTTCGACGGCGTTGACCGACTGGCGAGAGACCTCCAGCCGCTCGGCCAGATCGGCCTGCGACCAGTTGCGTTCGGCGCGCAGTACCTTCAGACGGTTTTTCATTTGTACCTCATCTGCTGGATGCCCAGCGCAAGGCCGGAGAGCACGCAATAGATCGGATAAATCCAGATGAGATCCATGTGCCGGAGGTGGACGAAGTTCTCCAGAAATCCCCAGGTGACCGTCACGGAGAGCGTCGCCCCGATGCCCCAAAGCAACGCTTGGATTTGCAGGTTGCGCATGAATTCATCCTTCTCCTCGGCCAGGTACATTCCAAAGGCCGCGATCTGCGCGATGATGCTCAGCGCCGGCAAAAAGGCCAGCAGCCAGGCAAGCGGCCCGGTTGGGTGGTAGTGGACAAAGATCACCACAGCCAAAACAAGAAAAGCGACGTAGAGCAGCATGGTTACGAGAAAGCGCCACAGGTAGCGCCGGACGGCGGGGTTGTTCATACAGTTCATGGTTTGTCTCCTTTACATTACGACAACTTTACTTTACACAATGACGGAAAAGTTGTCAAGCATCATTGACAACTTTTTTTGATGCTCCGGCTTTGTGTGTGCCGGGCGCTCCATCTTGGCGGCGCTTCTGGGCGCAAGGGAGGACCGCCAGACTTCCCTGAAGCTGTATTTTCAAGCAGATGCCCGTCATTCCATTAGAGCTGAATTGCCTCCTGATTGGCTCGGACATACTCGAAGAGCTGGCCGGCTACGTCCTCTCCGGCGCCGAAGTAAAGGCCGTCGCACTCCTCCAGCTCTTCGTCGCGGGCATCATTCTCCGCTTCGCACGCCGCATCGAGGGCTTCGGGAGAGATATCCTCCAGGCCGAGCGACTCAATGGCGATCTGCGTGATTCTGGCCGTCTCCGGGCAGTCGAT